>Ga0123342_1004885_pt1 | contig 20050 bp, 8 predicted proteins | sample Turbeawhitnodule_FD_89960 | JGI IMG/M metagenome (GOLD analysis project Ga0123342, IMG submission 89960) | Root nodule microbial communities of legume samples collected from Mexico - Turtle bean Mexico white nodule | ecosystem: Host-associated > Plants > Roots > Nodule | place: Mexico: Nepantla... | reverse complement strand
TTTAATATAATTCAAATTAAATTAATTATAATAACATAATAAAATTTGAATTAAAAACTTTAATTAAACTTTTAACTTAATGTAAATTAAATTACATTATAATATAATAAAACTTTAATTAAAAAAAAACTTTAATTAAAGTTTAATAAAAAATGATAACGTAAAGTGGATAATTCATACACGGATTTCATTATATTATATTATAATATTTTGAGTCCAAGATTATGTTGCATTCCAATTCCGTGAACCTCCCTTCCATTGCATCATCACGCCGAGGCTGATACTATCACACACCAAAAACCCTACTCATTTTACTCTCCCTTTCTTTTCGACAGCTCCCCACCGCCGTCTCCCTGTACGTGGCGCGGGTCACCTGCTCAGCCGCGCCCCCGTGTCACCGCGCCATTAATGGATGTTGGACCCTGTTCAGGAAAACGATAACCGCGCCACCAAAAAGGACATTGCGCGACGCCGTCATTCTCCCTCTCCAACCCCGATGCCACCGCGCTTTCCTTCTTCAACCCTAACGCCGTTGCGCCCTAAGGCACGTTCACCGCACCCTGGGCTCAACCCGATCCTTACAGATCCACGATCACCGCACGAACCACTCTGTTCCTTAACGACGATCAGGTCACGGCGACCTGCGTCGTCGACTGCAAATATGGGTGGTGACGGAGAGGTGCGCGCCGACAGCGACAGAGGTTGCGCGAGCGACGGTGGCTTCCGGTTCCACGCCAACAGCGACTCCGATAATGGATTCTCGCACAGAGTATTAACGTCGTTAATGAAATTGGATGCAGGAAGATTATGGTTATGTTAATGGAAATCTTAATCCATAAACCCTAATTTTAAAATTAGGGTTCTTCAATTAGGATTATTTTTAAAATTAGGATTCTTTGTTTTTGGATGGTTTAGGACAATTAGGGATCTGTTATAGAGGAATGAAAATCTTAATTTATAAATCCTAATTTTAAATTAGGATTCTTAAATTGGGAATATTTTAAAATTAGGGTTCTTTAATTTTGTTGAAAAACATTAATGGAGAATCACAAAAAATGAGCAACGAGGCTTTGATACCACATGTAAATTTAAAACATGAATGGACGTAAATTGAACACATACAATAATGTTCACATATAGATCTTATCATATCATGACTCTCACACAATCATACAATCAAGAAGGAATCAAGAAGGAATAGGCACTTACCTTGATCCGACCTAGGTTTTCATTAGGTATATCATCAGATATATATTTCTCACGTTAACCAATGGACTATTTATTCTATTATTATTATTAAATTCGTATTTGGGCCCAAAGCCCAAACTCTAAGTCATGTGAGTCACTTTATAGAAATTAATTTACATAATTTCTTACATTGAATGCTCAAAGTTAAATATCCTAAAGAGGTATAACAAGGGTACATCAGCAAGCTAGCATAAAAATAAACACAAAGGAGCTACAAAGTGAAGGAGTGCATAGAATAGGTCTTAAAATTTTGTGCCTCAAAATTAGTTAACTTAAGTTGATCTAATTTCCTAAGTTGATCAACACAAAATTTTATGCCTCAACGTTGATTTAATTTCTTTGTATTTCTTTAAGTTGTATTTTGCAAAACCTTGAAAAATTAGTGGATTAATTCCTTCTTAGACGGTGAGTGTGTCTTCAAGATTCTAAGTGCCAAGAAACCTCACCTTAGGAAACGCCTAGTTTTAAAGCTTTCTAGTTAGCAATTTTCAATTGTGTGTTTTATTGCTTTGCATTGTTTTCTTGCATAAAACTTTGTTTTCATCTTTGATTGTGCTCTAAGTGAATTACTTAGAGAAGGGTTTGTAAAAGTATTGTGGAATAGAATCTGGCTAGGAAAGGCTTGGTACTTAAGTGATCCACCTCCCTTTCCTGGGAATCTACCTACGGTACTCCACCTATCTTTCTTTTGGTGAATTGCTTCTAACAAATAACTTTCAACATGTCATCTCATTCTTCTACTCCAAGTGAAAGTGATAGAAAGTCTATAAAATCTCTTTTAAAACAATTAGTCAAAAACTTTCAATCACTATCACATAGACAATTGCAACATGAGACCCAAATTATAGAAGATAAAAAAGAAAGGGATGCTCATCTTGCTATTTTAGAAGAGGAGTTGAAAATTGTGAAAGAAAAGGATGAATACATAAGAAAAACAAAAAAAGATCTTCACATGCATCTAGTTCTTGGTTGAGTGACTCATATGCTGAGGAGAGTCTTAGAATGAATGAATATCATCAACCTCAACCTAGAAGAACTAGAAAGGAAAACCCAAAGGAGACTAGGGTAGACTTACCTCATTTTTATGGGAAGGAAAATGTTGAAACATATCTAGAATGGGAGATGAAGGTGGAACAACTTTTTGCTTGCCACATTGTTAGTGAGAAGAGGAAAGTACGCCTAGCTACCTTAAGTTTCCAAGGGAATGCTATGTATTGGTGGACTGCCCTAAAAAGAGAGAGACATCTCCATAAGGACCATCCCATTACATATTGGAATGATCTTAGGGGAGCCTTGAGATGTCACCATATTCCCTCATTCAATAGGAAGTTTATGGACAAGCTCCAAAGACTTCATCAAAAAATCTAAGTGTAGAAGAATATTGGCAAAAGATGGTGTTATATATAATTAGGGCACGGATTAAAGAAAAAATTAATACGACCATATCAAGGTTCTTAAGTGATCTTAATCGTGAGATAAGAAACAAAGTTGAACTTTTACCTTATAAAGATTTAAATGACATGATTCAACTTAGCATTAAAGTTGAAAAACAAATTTTGAGAAAACAATCAAGTCAAAAACAAAGTTCATACTATGTATCTTATGACAAGGATGAGTTCCAAAGAGGGGAAGAGCATATAAAAGAAACATCTCTAGAACCTTCCCAATACCTATCCAAATATGAGCATATCTCACACACTCGAGCTAGATAAATTCAATGTTTTAAATGTCTTGGTAAGTGTCATTTAGCATCTCAATGTCCCAATGAAAGAATATGATCTTAAGGGACAAAGATGAATACAATAGCCAAGAAGAAGAAACTAGTGAGAGTGAAGAAAATGAGAAAAAAAAAATAGAAAATCAAGAGAAAGTCCTTAGGGACCAAGCTAAGGTGTGGGAGAAGAGTGTTCCTTCACACAAGGTCATTCAGAAAGAAGAAAAATTTGAAAATAAAATTGAAAATATACTTCTATCTGAACAACCTTCAGGCCTCCTTCTTTGTAAAGGAACACTTATGCACTACCACACTTGCTGAAGTTTGTGAACTACCTCCTCAAGTTAAAATACTTTTAAAAGAATTTGGTGATGCATTCCCTAAGGAAGGCCCCCGTTGGACTTCCACCTTTTAGGGGTATAGAACATCAAATAGATTTAGTTACGGGAGCTAGTCTACCCAATAGACTAGCTTAGAACTAATCCTGAGGAGACTAAGGAGATAGAATCACAAGATCAGAAATTGTTGGAGAAGGGTTGGGTTCAAAAGAGTCTAAGTCCTTGTGTTGTACCTGTTTTGTTGGTGCCTAAGAAAGATGGCAAGTGGAGAATGTGTTGTGATTGTAGAGCCATCAACAATATCACAATCAAATACAGGCATCCAATTCCTAGACTTGATGATATGTTGGATGAATTGCATGGGTCCATTATATTTTCCAAGATTGATCTCAAAAGTGGATATCACCAAATAAGAATTAAAGAGGGTGATGAGTGGAAAAATTCTTTTAGGACTAAGTTTGGACTATATGAGTGGTTAGTGATGCCTTTTGGACTCACTAATGCACCTAACACTTTCATGAGACTTATGAATCATGCCCCTAGGAAATTCATAGGTAAATATGCAGTAGTTTATTTTGATTATATGCTAAGATCTCAACAACAAGTGAAGGTCGAGTTATCTGTAGGCATCTATAAAGATAAAATTTTATGTGATGTAGTGCCTATGGAAACTTGTCATGTCTTATTGAGACCACCATGGCAATTTGCTAAAAACTCCATGCATAATGGTCGTACCAATGAGATTACCTTCACACATGAAAAAAATAAATATATTTTTTATCCTTTAACACCTTCTTAGGTGTTAGATGGTCAAATAAGATTAAAACTGAAAATAAAAACTGAAAAATCACTAGCTCTTCTAGAACAAAAGGTAGTGTCTCTAGTAATAAAAGTCTAGAGCAAGGGAGGAAAAACTTAGAAAAGAAAATTATGTACTCCTCTCTAAAGAAATCTTGTGAAAGGTTGCCAAAAGCAGTAGAAAAATAAGAGGAATGGCAACTTAATAAGACTGATTTTTATACAACTGTTGAAACTAACTCATTTGATTTGTTTGATGACTCCAACATTTGATCCTGGAGGACGAGCATAGTTTTCAAACCAGGAATAAGGTTGTTGTTCGAGATCAAACCTGTAGATCTGAGGACATATCCTCTTAAGAAGGAGAAGATGATGGCAGAGCCCCCAGCCACACACAACCACATAATAAGGAGGATGAAGACCTATAGGTTTTTTATTGATTTATTTGCAAATATGGGTCTAATTGGGCTTTTGTTTATTTTTCTAGGCCCAATCAAGAGGACAACTCCAACGTGAAGGAAGGCAGTTTCGTCCTGCACCCCTACATTTTTCTCCTACACCCCCACAATGTTATGCAAAGACCAAACAGTCCCTATTATTTTTTAAAAAACCCTAAAATGCACTTGAACTGTATTTATTTTTTTGCATTCTGGATTATGGAATCCAGAAAAATTTTGGATTGGCACTTCCGGTTAAATTTCGGATCCACCAATCCATAATTCAAAATATGCATTTCACATTTAAAAATCCATCATTCAAAAAAAACATTCTGGATCCACCAATCCGTAAAATAAATATGCACTCCGAATTCAGAAATCCATAATTCAAAAAAAAGCATTATGGATCCACCAATCCCTAACAGAATTAGGCTTCTGGATTCAGCAATCAGGAAATCAATAATTTATGCAAAATTTACTTCCAGAACACCCCCTCATCCGGAAAAAAAATGATTCAGTTTCAGATTGATGAATCTATAGCACACTCCTAGAACCCTATTTTCGGTAACCACGGTGCCCTTTTTCAAATAAAAGGTCAAGGCCAATTTCAGGATTTAGAAAATTGTGGGGGTGCAGCAAGAAAAACATAAGGGTGCAGCAAGAAGAAGTTGTGAAGGAATGTACAAACATATCCAAGAAGACCACCAACTCATCAAAACATAAACTAGAGTTTTGGTCAAAAGACACAAGAAGACTGAGTTTCTGTTGACTAGTCAACATTATTTGTGGGTCAAGCTTTAACATAAATAAATGGTAGTTTCTTCTTGCACCTCTACATTTTTCTTACTCCACCCCCACAATGTTGTGCAAAGACAAAATCGTCCCTATAAATAACCTGTACATTTTTTTTGCATTCCGGATTATGAAATCTGGTAAATTTTTCAGATTGACACTTCTAGTAAAATTTTGGATTGGCGCGTTTGGTAACCTCCCAAATTGGTGCTTCTAGTAGTACATGAATGGATCCATAATTAAAATAATCATTCCAAATTCGTCAATCCGTAATTCAAAATATGTATTCTGGATTCAGAAATCCATAAAAAATCATTCCAGATCCACCAATCCGTAATAGAAATTATGCTTCCAGATTCAACAATCCATAAATCAACAATTTATGCAAACTTTGCATCTGGAATACCCCATCATTCGGAAAGCAACATGATTCACTTTCGCATTGATGAATCCGTAGCACACTCCCAGATTCCTATTTCAAATAAAAGGTGAAGGCCAAGTTTGGGATTTACAAAATTGTGGGGTGCAGGAAGAAAAATGTAGGGGTGCGAAACTGCCTAAATAAATTGTATAAATTTGTTTAGGATTTCATGGACCATGTATTGGGCCTAGTAGCATAAAATAATTGGACCAAATATTTGGGTCAAGTAGCATAGGTTTTTTGGCTTGTATTTGGGTCAATAGTAAAATAGGTCTAGTTATGGTTAAAAGTGACTAGTTGAGGTAACAATTGGGCTTCTTTGAGCCCAATGTAAACCTAAAACGTCTAGGGTATATTGGAGGACAAAAATTACCTTGGCATGGAGCACATGGACGTCCACATGGCAGCCTAGAAGTGAAGAGGATTTATCATGGAACGTGTGAGCTCAACATGGAAAGCATGGCACCTTCTCATTAAAGAGTTTTATTTTGAATTTTCAAATTTTGGCTCCAAAATATTCAGCCCTCTCTCCTATAAATTGAGGTGTTTGTCTCTGATTTTGTAAAACTTTTTTTTTACATTTCAAAATATATTATGTAGAAAATTTTATTTTTTGAATATTTCTAAAGGTACTTTTCGAAACATGAAAATGAAGATAGTGTTCCGACAAATACTTGCTGAGATGTAGTGTGTTTTAAAACGTACTCCTCTAAACACTTCTCTCTTTCACATTTTTTAGAACATGAAACAAAACAAAAAAGATAAAGTGAAAGTAAATATATCATTTTAAATAAATAAATAAATAAAAGAGGTTCATTTTGTGGAATATGGAATTGTAAATAGCAGGAACCTAATAAGTATTAGGTCACGTGCCCAAACCATGCTTAGGCCCATGCTACACCGCTGAAACTCTATTGGTTTAAGGCTACCTGTATATTTTCAAATAATAACATTGCCCTTATGCTCTTATAAAAGAATAAAGATTCTTTCATAGCAGAAATAGTCATCCACTTTCATGTGACAATCCGTTATAATAATATAATAATATTTTAAATTAAAAAATAAATAAATATAATTAAAATATTAATTTAGTGAATTTTTAAATAAATATTAAAAATTAATTAAATCAAAATTAATTTAAAAATAATAATTAATTATTATATTGACTAAATTAAATATTATTTTAAAAACTAAAAAATTTATTAATATTTAAAATATTTTCTGTTATTAATAAATAATTTTTAAATTAATATTTAGTTAAGTATTAAGATTTTAATTATTATTATTTTCATTTTAAATTTGATTATTAAAAATTGTTAATTAGATATTAATTTTAAAATTATTTTTAATTTTTAATTTAATTAATATAAAAATATAAAAATTAATTATTTTTATTTATAAAATTAGTTTTTAGTTAATAATTTCATTGTGGTGAAATGTTATTAATTTTTAGTTAATAATTTTTTTACCGTCTGAAAAGTATAAAAAGCTTGAGGGGTACACATGGTTTAACTAGTTGGGGGAATTGTTGACTAGTAACTGTGGCACGTGGTGGTTCGCGTCGGAAGGAATTTTTTTTGTATGAATGGCCTAAAAATATCTAATGTAGGTTGGTCGTGCTCAAAAATGGTTTTAGAATACAAAGTGTGGGAGTATAAAATATTTGACACTATATTTTCTCTTAAATCCATTTAACAACTACATATAATAAAAAAATATTAAATTAAGTTATTTAATTAAAATATAAATTAAATTCTTATATAAAAAAATAATAAAAGTAGTTGTTAGATGAGAGTATAAGTTATAAAAGTTTCAAAGTATATATTATGTCCCACGCTTAATATCCTTCTAACAAAAATTATTAAACAAGCATCTTTTAAACTATAAATTATGAGTTCCAAGAGTATATTGGTGTTAAATATTTTTTTGTCAATAATATTAGAGTTCGGTGATTTATTTTTATATCTGAGTTATATGACTACTGAATAATTTTATGTTTGTAAATTTTTTATATCGAAAGTCTTTCTAACATGAATTTCATACAAGTGTTTTCTATTATAGTAAATGGAGATATAAGTACGAGTCATAATTGAAGTATTTGTGGTTAAGAAATATTTCGCTCTCAAGAGAGAACGCACCAATCATACAAAGTCAGCAAGGTGTGCCACGACCTATGCTTTTACGCTAAAAAGAAAAAAAAAATACTTGCCCAGACATGATAAGTCATATTGTAGAACCCAAACTCATTTAATGTTGTATGAAGAACATTTAATGCATCTTCATGCTTGAATGCGAACATACGCAAGGGAAAAAGAAGAATGGTGAATAACCTCACAACGACTCAAAAAGGATGTAGAACAACTCTTTTCTTCTCAACTCTATATAAAGAAGATCTTTGTGAAGAAAAAAGGTGGATAAAACTCTTACAAAGGAAATGGCAACAAATTCTTGTAATCTTAAACAAACCTTAGTCTTTGTTTTTGTGAAGAAGAATATTTTTTGTCTTCATAGCAATCTAGAAGAATGTACTCAAAGTTGTATCTGTCTTAAGATGTTATTCTCTTTTACTGAGTAAAATATGTTATTGTTTAGATCATAACTATTAGAGATCCCAGATCTACTAAGAATAAAGTTGAATTATAATTTATAAGAGGGGTGTATTCTTCACCTTACAAGTTGATTTTGAAGTTGAGTTAAGCATAAAATCACTTACTAAGATAGTATCAAAATCATTCAAAAAACAATCCTAGTAAAGTTCTTTGGCATTATTATAGCATTGTTATTCAACTCTTGCTAAATCATCCATAAATATCTAATTGATGTACATTCCTCAGCGTGATGGGTGTGTTGGAGATCCTAAATCGGCTATAAAAAAAAGCTAATTTCTACCTTACAAACCAATTTTATGAAGTTGAGTTAGACATAAACCCACCTACTAAGAATAGCATTTGTTTATTAAAGTGTTTTAGTCAAGAGTGATCGGGTCCAAACAATAGTTGTACTAAGCCAGAATCTTTATGGTGTTGATCAAGAGTTGAACGTAGTTTAGATTTGTCATATGAACCAGTCTAAAAATAATATGTCTAAATCTTTCTAATCTCTTATATTTTAATATTGCATGTTATTTATTTGCATCTAATCAAAGAATCAAAGTTTTGCAACAAATAGTTTTTCAAAGCATTTTTTTACTATGTATTGAAGTTGCATTTAACGAAATTTGTCAAACTCATTTTTGAATAAAAATAGCTTGACGTTTGCCTACTTAAACTTTGTTTATTCAAAATTATCAAACATTATTTTACAAAAAGAAATGCACAAATAATCATTCTCTTTATGTATTTTTCCTATTTTCACAATTTGATACCAAATATCCCTAATGTATTCTCACTCAAATGAAATTAAGAGATATGTCACGCTTAGCCACCAAAAACCCCACTGAACCTCACAACCAATCCTGCAAAAAGAATACCACTAAATTCAGCACCTTAGGAACCAATCCTCACGGATTCCTATGTAAGAAAATAATATATGGCTCAACTAAATCAAGAAGGGGTGAATTGATTTTGAAACATTTTCAAAAGATTTGTCGTTTCTTCAAGTTCTTTTAAAATTGATTAAATTTGAAAAACAAAATGCAATTAATTTAGGAATCAAAATTGATAAAAGATTAGTTAACAATGATATAAAGAAGATAAGGAAAGAGAAAAATTGCACAAAAATCTATTTTGGATTTAGATCACAAATGAACACTTAGTCTCAGTTATTTGAACTTAGAATAATTGAATACCACTATATTCAAATGGTTGTAAAAACACTCACAACAACAAAAGACAACAAAACACCACAATATCAACTCTTAAACACACTCAATATGATATGTTCAACCCTTAGGACACATCAATAGGATAAAAAAATCAACTCTTCATGACACAAGAGGATATTCATTGAAACACATTCCAACCACTAGGAAAATGAAAAAAAAAACATATTAGAATTCACAATAAAAACAAAAACACAAGGTTGACTCAATGAGCACGACACAACCTTTTTTGTTCTTAAACTTTAAAATACTATTGTCAGTTGAAAGTAATTCAAATAATCTCAAAAGAATGGATTTCAAAGTGGTATGAGTTTTTCAAAAGATTGACACCAAGCTTCTACTTATAGAATTAAAAAACATTTATTTAAAGAAAATTCAAATGCATTTAATCAATTATTTCATGTTGATAGATGATTATTGTCATTGAAACTTGAAAAAGAGTTACAGCATTTTCTTTTTTAATCGATTATGATATGTGTTAATCGATTAATTTTTTTTTAATTAATTCATAAAAAGAAGTTAATCGATTATGCAATATTTTAATTAGTTAATTTCTGAATTTGACCTCTGGTTTAATCGGTTAACTGAACTGAAAAACTGATTATGATGTTTTACAACCTCTCATGAATAATGTAATCGATTTCTTAAACACTTGATCAATTAATAAAGTCATGAAATATTTTTCTTACATTTTTAATTTTAAAAAACAATTTTCTTTTAATTGATATTAGTATAGGGTATGTGTTTAATTTAAAATCTTGTAAATACCTTTTATGAAAAACGTGAAAGCTTAAAAACTCTCAAAAACATCTTCATGAGCATGTTGATCACAACATCTTCATTGAATGTTTCTACTCTTCAAATCCAACATCCTCTTCTTACCTTTGAGCTATTCAACAAAACTCCAACCTATACTTTTAACAAAATTCAAGAAATCATTTTACTTACCTCACACATACCCTCTTCCTTATTAACATCCAACTAGAGTTCAAGAAACCTTTAAGAACACAAATTTTTATATTATATAATTAATAAACTTTATATTCATCAAAGTTGATATAATATATAATTCCTAAAACATATAAAATAAGACTAATTGAATTATCGTCTTATTGTTGTTCTTTTTTTTTCAAAATCTGAAATGTACAATAAAAATTATAACTCAACTATTATACTCTAGAAAGATATCGAATATATAATAATTAGCGTAAATCACACTGATTTCTTTTGATTTCTCCTTCATATATATTATATTTTTAATAAAATGATACACTAATATTATCTCTCTTATAATTTTTTTAAAGGAACATTGTCATCCTCATTTTGTTTAAAAGTATCAAATGAACTAAAATTTAAATAAAGATTATAAATTTAAAAATTAAGTTTTAAAATATAATCGTTCTATAAAAAATAGAACATTTAAATTATATAGAAAATACTTTCATATTTTTAAGACGAGACAAAAAAATGTAATAACATTTTATAAATAATTTATTTTTTATTTATAATTAATTCTTTAATTTATATATTTTAGAAATTTAATTTTTAATTCTCATAATTTTTAATGAAAAAATTATTTATAAATAAAATATAATAAAAAATATTTTTATTAAAAGATAAATATTTATTTTAAAAAATTAAAAGGAACATTTTATCAAAAACATACTCTTACACATTTAAATCCAATTGCGGGCTAGAAGCAATCTGTTTTCTTCTTGTTGGGCCTGGATGTAATAGTTGGCTACACAGTGTTGGATTGATAACCAATTATTGTGTTACAATAATATTACTAGTCTAAATATTGGGTCTGCTAATGTTTTCCTTAATCTGCTAAGAATAAATAGGCAAATTCATCCTCCACCTCCATACATTTTTGGTGATCTATATATCATTGTGAAAAGTAAATTGATTTTAATTTTTTTAAAATTTAAATAATCTTAAAATGAAATATAATTTCACCTTTTTAAATAATGTCAGTTGCACTTCCATACTCTCCTACTTTTCTTTCAGTCGCATACTTCTCTTGCAATCAAAACACTTTTATTCTTATCCGGTCACAGTGTTTGAAAGAATGGTTTCATTTTTTGAACGCATGTAAAAGGATTGCCGACAAGATTCGTTGCATTTGGCGTCAATTTTTTTTTTTAATTTTGTATTTCATTTTTGCACCTCGTTGTGATTTTTTTTTTTTTTCCTTCCAAAAAAGTGAAACAAAATAAGTGAACAAAAATACAGTTACCACCACTAAAAACACCATAAATCTTATCTCAATCACTAACATTCATTGCCACCACTTGAAAATAAAGAAGGTACCATACTCACAAAAATATGGTTAAACTTTAAAAGAAGAACGGTGATTTAAGTAAAATTTTCTGAATAAATAATATAAAATGAAACATTTAAGAGATATTTCAATTGATTTAATCATGTTAAAAATAAATTGTTATCCCTCTCGTCATCGTATTTAGGTTCGATAGTTTTCTCCAACTAAAAATACATGAAAAAAATGTATCCTCATAACATATTATTTAAGTTCTTAATTTGAGTTTTGAACTCTAATGCGTATTTTCATTTAATATTTAAGAACACCAACTTATTTCACTCCAATACTAAAACTCATCTTAAATTCTTAATTTAATTTTACTGCGTTCCATTTTATCCTTTTACTATCAGAACTCGCATTTTAACTTTAAAAGATTTTTTCAATACTTAACCAACCTTCATTATAATTGCTTCCATAATAAACTCTTATCAGAAAATCTACGAGGAAACGTTTGCTTCTATGCAATTTTTACGTGCTTAGCTTAACTTAAATAAACTTACTCTTACTCATTTGTTTACAATAATTTGTACAACTTTCAGTGACATGAAATCAACATATTTAAAAACTTATCATTTACAAATATAAAAACTACATTTTTTATTTTATTTACATAAATCGGAAACATGTTTAAGAACATATAAGAGGAAAGCTTTCTAACTTTTCACCACAAAGATGTGTATTGAACTAGAGTTGTGAATTCAATTAGACAAAGACAATTTTCTAAGGCTTAAAATATTTATGCAACCATTTTTTCAAATAATTTTATTAATATAAATGATCAAAATAATATTTATGTTTAAGATAAGGCTCAATATTTTTAAAATACATACATTAGCTACTTACGGGGAATTTTGAACTTATATAATCGGGAATGAATATTTGATATGATATATTTTTATTTTGTCAATGGTGCAATAAGATCACGCAATATAAAGTATGCATAAAAATGTTGTTATACATCGAAAGGCCTTTTAAATTATTTTTAAAAATATAAGGAAATTGATTTTGCATCTGCATTAGAATCTACTAAAGGAATGACTATTTAATTGGATAATAGAGTCCAAATTCAATGAAAAATGTTCATATGAAAAAAATTATTTTGATAAAACTATTAATATGAGATAGCTCGTTTAGTTGAAGGTTGTTTTAGTATTCATTATATTTTGTATATATTATATGAACTAATTTATTTTGTTGAGTCAACATTCAATGAATTTTTAAAATATGAAAACATGTTTAATTTTTTTTATTTGATTTAAACAAATTTAAAATTTTAGAGTAAGATAAAAATTTAAAAATATTGTTTTAATCTTAAAAATATATTTTGAGTTTTATAATTATTCTTACGTTAATGGTCTTGATTTATTTTCGTAATTAAAAAACTTAAATAAAATATGAACATATAAAGTTAAGGTATCGTTACAAATATTAAATTTTATTCATAGCCTTTTGATTATTTTTCTAAAAAAAATTTATCAATAATAAAAAATTAATAAATAAAATAAGACATCAGGTAATTGTTTAAACCTTTTTATAAAATATATACTATTTAAGCTTAACAGATACAGAATTGGGCTACATACAAACAAGTTGATGTTAGAATACCCAACCAGCATAACATAATCCATATTCAAACTATTTTACTACATCAACAAACAACAAAATTAAAATTTTTTTACAAGTCCATATTAAAATAACATATTTCTTCATAATTGGCGTACCAAAGAAGCAATAAATTATTTTCCAAATATATTTATTTCAAAAGTTGAAATTTATGAAATCATATATGGCAGCAAGTATACATAAGTAAATTGAGTTAATTCAATATATTACTTTAAATTACCTATAGAAAGCGACATGTGTAGAATTATTTGATTAGAAAAGCCTAATAAATAATTATATAGTTTATAGTATTAAAGCAATAAAATAGAAAAGTGTTAATCTGTGGGTGGAACCTTTAATCGAACATGTGGAGGAAGAGTAGTGGAACGTGATGTGAACTCTCAAGTAAAGTGAGTGGCACTGTAATAGTAACTCAACATGCAGACTAAAATTATTTTAGTGTGAATGCTTATAGAGGCCTCGCGTTCCTCGCAAGTAATAAAAAATAGAAAAAGCATTTTTGTAAAACGTGTTTGAAGTAAGTGTGAGAATGGCCATATAAGGAAGAGCCCATATAGCGGTGGATCTGTGTGGCTTCACTGCAACCAATGGCAACCTTGATCGGTTGCCAATATTACTATCTCTTGTTCCTTCTCTGGTTTCTCTCAAGTTTAACCTTCTTTTTGGACACTCACGTTATGCTTCTACGTATGAAAGTAGTCCTATTTTGTAACAGACCAATGTCGCCTTCACTGGGGATTCATGCAGACTTCCCCACAGCACACATGCTTGCTCTTGCTTTTAATTCATAGTTCTTATTTCATATCATACCACCTTCTTCAACTCTTGTTAGGGAGTGTTGTGAGGCCTAGCTTCTTCTCAAATCCAATGTTTTTCTCAACTTCAGAAGAACTCAGCCTCTGCTTATGGACTTCTTCTGTAATCTAGTTTTACTCTTTCCTACATTCTGTTGCTTACTTTTATTACTCTTTGCTACGTTGTAATAATAATAATAATAGTTGTGTAAATGACAACATTTCCTCAAATTTGAGAGAAACCCAAGTTTGATGACATTTTTACATTACTTGTCACCAACGATTTGATAAGGATATTCTCATGATAGTCTCATAACGCAACGTTAATAAGTGGATTTCAAACTTAACATTATAAAATTAATTTATAAAATCGATTTATAATATATTTAACATAAGTGGATTTCAAACTTTTTCAAACTTAACATTATAAAATTAATTTATAAAATCGATTTATAATATATGAAGAGGTTTACATCGCTTATATATAATATATAATATATAATGAATGGTCGCTTATATATAATATATAATATATAATGAATGGTCGACGTGGGATAGATTTCCAAACACCTGCGATTTTAAAATTTTAAAGCCAAGTTGAATCATAATAATAATAATTAAAAGCACTCTGTTCTCTTATTTTTATCACATGATGGGGAATTATATTGTTTCTACCAGATCTAGTGCCCACTCCAAAGTAAAAAATCATTCAACAATTGTTCTTGGATTAGCTATAAACATCCATTTGTAATATAAAATTATGAAGAAATCAAGAGAAAAACTGTTTTTTTTTTCAGAAAATAATTATCGATGCAACCCAGGTGTTCGCAAGATGCACTGACTAAAAGACAAGACGAAATGATGTATTTTATGATGGTATCATGTGGCATATTAACATGCTCCCTCATAAATAGTGAGACAATAACTGGTGATATTTGCTTCAAAGGGTATGGTTCCAATTCCATGTAATTTTATAAAAGAAATGAGATTATTCTCTTACTTGAAACTATTACACGCAAAGTTGGAATGTTTACGCCAATTGTGAAATATTACACCAAATTTACTCCTAGAATTAGATTTTTTTAAAATTACATAAGAAAGTCGTGCTCAGTGTGTTCAAAACAGCTAAATAAGTTATAATTTTAACATGTTCAATAGTCTCGCACTAATTAACTTATTGGATAGTCTTACTCTATTAAACATTTTAGAGGCTCTTTGCTTGTTAAATCGTATTTGTGGAACTCAATTGAGTGATGATCTCAAGGAACAGAACATGTTTGATGGTCCAGGCTTCTTATACATATTAGACGATCTAGTTTTTATCATTATTATTATTTTAGACGATCTCGTCTTTGTTTTTGTGGTCTGCTGTATCAAGAAGTTTTTAAACTCAATTTTTATGTTTTGAATTTTTTTTCAATAATCTTGAATGATTTTGAAACTTGTAATAATGCTATTAATTCATATAAATTAAAGTTTTGGCTAAACATTTTGATTAAGCTTTTCAGGAATTCAAAACTAAAACAGAGGCTCTTGAAAACTGAATATTTTTGTATTCTCGATGTTTTTTAATGAAATGTATCTTCTAAATGAAATTTATCCTATTTCAGATACTGATACGCAACAACATTCTAACATATTTCAAGATAGAAAGGTTTCTGAAAACATAGTTTTAAACCGTAAAGATTTTGAAAATAGAGAGACAAATTTGATTCAATTTTGAAATTATGATTTGATAAATTAAATCTCAGATAAAGTTTGATACACTTCAACATTTACCAGTAACTTTTTGAAAGGAAACTTTTTGAAACAATATTACCAGTAGATGTTTGATATAAAAGTTTTTCATAAATGATTATGCTTCTAAATTTAATTGATTCTACTCGATTCTAATTGATCTGTTTTGATTAGACTATAACTCAAGTCACAATTGAGTTATTTTAAAAAGTAGTTTCAGCATTTATAATCTGCAGAAGATATAAAAGCATAAGTTTTAGTGTCTAATGGAGAAATGAATGTGCTACAGTGCAAAATTTGCATAGACTTCGGCTATAGCATATTCAAGTTTCAATATTTCTTGCGTTTAAAATATGAAATACCAATCTCGTCAGACAATCTAATTTGTCGATTTGTTAGACGATTGTCCATTAGTAGGATTAATGGTTGCAATTTTCTCTTGTTGCATAAATTCATTTGTGTTTTACATGGTATTTTACAAACTAATATTGTTTCAATTCGATTTTATATTCACGCATTGCTTTCACTTAGTATAGTTTTATTTTCAGTTATTTTCTATTTCATAAATTTTATTGTTTTTTGTAATTTTCTATCTTCTCCCTTAGTTTTAATTTGATTAATGAGGATATAAAGCAGTAAAAATATAATATACAAGATGCGTATTTGAGAATTCAACCTAGGTTAGTCTTGTATTACATTAGGAGAAGTTTAGTTTTTTTTGAAAAACTATACGCGATAAGTGGTTATCAGTCTACTATACAAAGCTTACATCTAGGTCTTAGGTTCGTTTAGAAAGTAAGCTAAACAAACCCGAACCTCTGCTTCACCATCAACAGAACCATAAATTGGATCTTTTATCTGTGCTTCAACTTCTGAGGCAAGAATTTTTCACTGCATCCTCCCTTTTGTGAGGTTGGAATTTATTCAAATTGACTGAAGTCGTCACATCCCTAACGACTTCAACTTTTACAAAACAAAACTTAAACACCAATTAACATTAAACAAACTCGTTACCATTACTTCTTCAGTCTTCTTCATTGAACCAAAGTCGTGTATTACCATTAAGATTTATGCGAAAATTTTGTATTGAATTGAAATCATATTCGTAAATAACGACTTCTTAAGAATGAAATCGTATTATTCGTCTTTATGTAACTTTTTTTAAATCTACTCATTCTCGTAAATTTAGTACAAAATTGTAATATTTGAATAAAAAATCATGCAAAATTGATATATGAAAAGTGTGGATTTTACATTAGGCATACCATAGCAATTAATTTGCTTGACCTAAACTCCATAAAATTAAATCATAAAAACTGAAAAAAAAGTTATGAGAGAATTTAAAAAATGATGATCTTAAATTACTAAAACATGCTTAGATATTTTTCTATTAACATTATTATAAAATTTTAGTTTGTACATGTATCTAGAGGAGAAAAATAAAAATTAAAAAATTAAATTTTCATGAATTATTAATTTAAATGAATTAAAACATTAAAATAATTAGATGGAAAGACATCTATAAACTAAAAAATATAGAAAAATAGAAACTAATTTTAAAAATAAAAAATAATTAATAATTATATTAACTAAATTAGATATTATTTTATGAACTAAAAAATTATTGATATCTAAAATAATTTTTATTATTAATAAAAAAATATAAATTAACTGTTAAATTAGTATTTAGATATCAATATTTTAGTTATGAAGTTGTAAATATCAATTAATTTAGATTCTAAAAGTTAATAACTAAAATTAATTTTTATTTAATATTTTTTTATAATAATATATCTTTATTTATGTTATCAATTAAAAATAATTGACGTGTTTGTAGGGGCATGTACCATAGTCATTCTGAAAACTATTTAAACTTTTTATACTTTTATGAATTCATGTATAATATTTTAAAAGATAAGATAACTATAAAAATGTTTTGTAAGTATTAGCACAGAACACGTAAAGGGACAAAAAAAAATTCAGTATGAAAAGATTTAAAATAGATGAAAATGAGTATTTTTCTTATTTTAAATTAAATTATCTATAATATATAGTGAAGATTATCCTCATAATTATTCTGTAACTGTTATCATCTTTTTATCAATTTTATTCTTGAAAAAAATAACAACAGTTTAATCTATAACAGTATATATAAGAAGATTATGGTACCTGTATCGATATTGGGGCTGAGTAATGTTGATCCACGTCGATACAAGGTATCTACTTCACTCTTGATTGTCCTATTCTTCTAGTCTCCTTCCTCTTCGCGTGCCTCGGTCGGCCGACGGGGGTACCTACGATTGCACTCCGACGCTCAAGTCAGCGATGATGCTCAAGTGAGAATTCTCTGATAGTAGAAAAACGTACCTTTTTCCCCCTCAGAAGTCCCTTTAGTAGGTTGACTTGGGCCTTGGTCATGTGGGTCAAGCAGTTGATGGTCAAAGACATGTTTAGTGGTTTCTGGGTCGTGCTTGATGGTGTCCTGAAAATTAGGGGAGTGATCCAGAGAACGTGCTTCGACTTAGTCAATGGTCGTTGTAACTGCTTTTCACTTCACGCGAAACAATCGTAGTGGATTTAATTGGATTTAATTAGATTTATTCGACGTAAACCACTAGGTCGTTCGGCGCCGACCGGTACAGATGGTGTTTAGGGTTTAGGGTTTAGGGTTTATGGTTTAGGGTCCTGAAAATTAGGGGAGTGATCCAGAGAACGTGCTTCGACTTAGTTAATGGTCGTTGTAACTGCTTTTCACTTCACGCGAAACAATCGTAGTGGATTTAATTGGATTTAATTAGATTTATCCGACGTAAACAACTCGGTCGTTCGGCGCCGACCGGTACACTTGCCCCCCAGGCTCGAGGGCATGGATGACCGAAGAGTCGTATAAGACGCACGACACTTTTGGGGTGGTGCTCGCTAGCTGGCATTATTAAATGCGTGGCAGAGATGTGACGCATGGCAGGGTTGCGATTTCGAGAGGCTGTCCCATCGTGATGCTTACAACGGTGAGGAACTCGTGTCGTTTCATATGCCGAATGCGTTTAGCCGTTGGATTGGGTTTGATCTGACGGTGCTGGACGAGTGTTGGGGTTTTCTTCTCTCACTTCTCACCCTATAAATACCGCTTCATTTGAACTTTTGAGGGTTTCTAAACTTCACTTGCTCTCAGTCTTACATTGTTTGTTCCGATCGCCGAGTGCTGAGTTTGTTGCCCGTGTCATTTTCTTCATTCAAGGTTAGTCATGCCTTCTTCTATAGAGTCTTCGAATGTTGTAGATTCGTCGATGACTCGTACTGCTTCTAGCGGTGCGAGTCAGTCGTCGGACGGCCCAAGCTATGATTGGGTTGATCCGTCTGTCCTTCAAATCCCTAGTAAAATAAAGTCTTCGGACGACTTAGATGAGTTTCTTGCTGTCCATAAGAATTTTCTAGCACCACACTGTCCGACCGAGGTGCTGGGTGTTGATATATGTGGTGTGACCGACCGTGTCTGTCACGGTCGGGAGAATGCTCCTCATGACTTTTTCTTTGTGTATAGTACTTTCTTTTCCCACTTGCATATGAGTTTTCCCTTTGATGACTTCACTGTGAATGTTCTTAAGATTCTGAATGTTGCACCGACCCAGTTGCACCCTAATTCGTGGGCCATTTTACAAGCCTTTCGAATTATCTGCAAAATATTTGGCCTCACGCCGACCGCCGAATCATTTTTATACTATTATAACACTTACCCGAGTACCTCGGTTGGTTGGTTGTCGTTGTCTAGTCGTCCAGGGAATGTACGTTTTGCCGCTTTTACTACTTCTTATAAGAACTTTAAGGATTACTTTTTTAAAGTGTTTGTCGAACCGAACGGCCGGGACTTATTCTATAACGCCGATGGGAGCACAAAATTTCCATTCCATTGGACGGAGAAGCCCACCTCCCTTGACCATCGGTTTTGGGAATCTTTGTCTCCCATCGACCAAGAAATTTTGATGGTTGTGAATCAACTACCGTGTA
>Ga0123342_1004884_pt1 | contig 20053 bp, 8 predicted proteins | sample Turbeawhitnodule_FD_89960 | JGI IMG/M metagenome (GOLD analysis project Ga0123342, IMG submission 89960) | Root nodule microbial communities of legume samples collected from Mexico - Turtle bean Mexico white nodule | ecosystem: Host-associated > Plants > Roots > Nodule | place: Mexico: Nepantla... | reverse complement strand
CTTCCTTGATTACTCTTTCTGTGATTGTTTGTTTTGCAAAAATATTTTGTCAAAGAATCCACCACCCTCTTGTTTAGGCCATCAAATCTATTAATTGGCATCAAGTTTTGTTTTTTTTTCCTAGAAATTGCTTTAATGGCTAGCAAATTTTCTTTTAGGGAAGGTGCTTCTTTAAATAGACCACCTCTATTTTGTGGTGAAAACTATCAGCTATGGTGTATAAGAATGAAATTTTTTGTTGACTCATTAGATAGAAAAATCAGGGATGTCATTACAAACAATGTTATCATATATCTGCTTGAAAATAATGTTGTCCTATCTGAAAATGAAAAAGATCATCTTGATTGTGTAACTAAGAACATCATTGTTTCTGCCCTTGATTCTGATGAACTTCTTAAAGTTTCAGAGTGTATCTCAGTTAAAGGAATGTGGGATACTCTTGAGAGAATTCATAGAGGTTCAAAAAGTACTTGGTTGGACAGTGATGAGTCCTCCGCTGGATCATCCTCTACAGATTTCAAGATGGATGTTTGTCTGATGGCAAGAGAAGAGTCTGCATCAAACCATGTAAGTGCACCTTCCTCTACGAAATGTGATGGTTATTATCAACTTCTTGAGGCTATTAAAGAGACTCGTGATGAAGCTAATAGATTAACCCTTTCAAACAATCGGTTGAAAAGTAAAAACAACCAGTTGAAAGAAAGAGTCAGAGTTCTGGAAGAAGATTTGAACAATTCAAAAACTGATTTTGAAAACCTTGAAATGCTTTATCAAAACTCTTCTTGCAAGTGTGAATCCAGTTCTTGCAAAAACTGTGACTCTCTTCAAAAGAAAGTTTTGTATCTTGTGAAAACAGTTGACACAATTTCAAAATGTAAATCCAATCTTAAGAATGTTTTAGCATCTCAATGGTGTGTTTTTGGAAAATCTGGTAACCCAAAAAGCAAGAACAGTGGTTGTTTAAAACCTTTTTCAACCATTACAAAAAATCAACCAATTAAAAGGTTGAAACAACCGGTTGTTTGTTGTTTTTATTGCATGAGAAAGGGTCACTCTGTCAGATTTTGTAAAATTCGAAATTTTTTTGTTCCTAAAGTGGGTTCCCAAGAATCCTGAGGTATCTAGCAATCAGATTAACATCCATGGACCCAAATTTGTTAGGGGACCAGATCTTGCCACCTGAATTTGAATTTTGCAGGATTTCTTGGTGAGAAAACAGCATCTATGGTACTTGGACAGTGGCTGCTCCAACCACATGACTAAAGATGCATCAAAGTTTGTTAGCATCACTCTTAAACAGGAAGGGCATGTGACTTATGGAGACAATAACAAAGGAAAGATCCTTGGTAAAGGCATCATAGGTAATGAAAATATATTTCCAATTCATGATGTTCTCTATGTGAAAGGGCTCAAACATAACCTACTCAGCATAAGCCAACTTTGTGATAGAGGATACCAAGTCACATTCAGAACAAACACATGTGAAATTCGTCTACCAAACTCAAAGGAAGTATTACTGGTTGGAAAGAGATCAAATAATGTCTATCTACTTGATATCTCTAACTCTACATCTATTGGTTGTCTTTTGACAAAGCATGAGGAATCATGGCTTTGGCACAGAAGGATTTCACACATACATATGCATCACTTGAATAAATTGATTTCAAATGATCTTGTTATTGGCTTACCCAAACTCAGGTTTGAGAAGGAACATGTGTGTGAGGCTTGCTAAAAAGGGAAACAAACAAAACAATCTTTTAAACTGAAAAACTTTGTTTCCACCTCAAAACCTCTTGAGCTACTACACATGGATCTTTTTGGTCCTTCAAGAACTATGAGCCTTGGAGGAAATTTGTATGCTCTTGTTGTATTAGATGATTTTTCCAGGTTTATGTGGACCATATTCTTACATTCGAAATGGGAGGCTTTTTCTGAATTTAAGAAGCTAGCAAAAAGACTACAAAACACCTGTTGCAGCAACATTGGTGCAATTAAAGTACGCACCTTGATGTGATTGACGAAATGAGGCGAGGAGGTTTGAAGAAGAGGGAGCAGGGAGTTTGAAAGAGAACTGCGAAGAGGAATGAAACAGTGAAAAGGACGTGAAGTTTTGAAGGATTAACGTATAAGTGAAGCGCAAGAGGCAACGTTTTCCAACCGTTGATGATGGCCACGTGTGCGTTTGTGATGGAATATGGTGAGACGTCACCTCAGAACATTGTGCGCGTTGCCATGGGCGAGCAGGTAGCCTCTTCACTGAAACAAGTTTCAGTTCAAGCCTGTGGGCTTATGTACTAGACCAGGGCATTGAGCTCAGCGCTCGATAATCGGACATCGACGCCTGTGTCAAACAGGTCAGGTCGGTCGAATTGATGGGCCACATGAGCAGGCTCCAGGTGTGCGGGTATTGACTTTTATGTGTATACTTAATGTAACTCTTCGTGTATAAGGCCTTGTCAGGTCAGCGAAAGGTGTTAATGGACCTAAGGGTGTGTTTAGTACATTTGGGTCTAGCACAAGTAAAATATTCTCTATGACACCTAAGCCCAAGAACGCTAGGGTTTTGGGGGATAGGCTGCATGCGTGATATGTAAAGGCTTGTACGCTAGGTCATTCTGTTAAGATTTATGCACTCCAAGGAGAGAAGATAATGTGCAGTTGTCACGCTAAGATTGTGCGCATTGTAACAGACTCCTCCCTTCAAGCATGCTTTCACTTGAGATAAGGTTCTCGTGAGAGAAGGTGAGAGGTAACCTAAAAGTAGTCTATAAAAGGGACTTGAGATCCCTGGTAAAGGTACATTGTTTCTAAGACTGAAACTACTTACTTACTTACTCATTGTTTCTATAATCCTTGTACTAACCTGATCGTTGGAGTGCAATCAACAGGTAGGACCCCCTCTGTTTCAATGGAGCCGCGTTCCAACATCCAAAGGAAAGAGCAAATTCCAGCAGAGGCAGACAGAGTCACAGCCTGTTCCCAGAGTCAACCGGCGACCAGGTCAACCAGCAAAAGCAGTCCAATTCTCAATTTTGTCTATATTTTATTTATTTTATTTATTACAATTTAATTAATTAAATAATTTCTTATAGTACTTTAAATGAATATGTAAATTATGTCTGTAAATTTTTTAAAATATAGGTGAAATGTCTCTCCTAATTTTGAAATGGATAACCAAAATTGCGGATTAAACAAAAAAGAAAGACCAAAACTGTATTTAAGTCAAGTTATTATTTAATTCATATTTAATTAACATAATTACCATGCTTGTAAATGTTATTGATAGAAATAATAATATTTAGTCTTTATCAAAAATAAATAATGGTAATGTTTCATCGTTTTTCTTCATTCTTTTCTTTTTTAGGTATACCTTTTTTTATTTTTTGTAATGTAGAATTACAAGGTATGGTTTAAAATATCCAAAGTTTTGAAAGCTGAAAAAAAATGAAAAAAATAAGGTTGAAAGGTCTAAAAAAAAAGTTATATAATGTGCATAATTTGAGAGGAAAAAAATACAAAGTATGGAAAATTTAAAAAATCAATTCAGATAAATGCATAGTTTAAAATGATTAAAAGGTAAAATATGCTAATTAAGCATCACACATTCTTCTTAAATAATATGTTCATGTTAGACAGAATCGTATCGAACACCGACACTCGTAGAATATGTACGGTTCTAACCAAATTTTAATAAAAGATAAATATATTAATTTTTTAAAAATTCAAACTTATTGTATAAACTTTTATTATAATTATAAAAATAAAGAACAAATTTTTTAACAAATCATAAAAAAATATATTTCTGTTAAAAAAATCTAAAATATACTTGTACAGATAAATCTTTTATTATCAATTTATATAATATAATATAAATATGTATTTCGTATTCTATATTTTAGAAATTATAAGTTGATTTCTTAGTCCGTGTCTTATTGTCTGCTACATAAATATAAAGTCATAAAACAAATTAAAGCTAAAAGTATCTATGGCATCGATCTTTATGAACGAAGCAAGTGTGGAACACAAGATAGCAACACGATGCCACGTGTGTGCACAAGATGACACGTGCTATTCTCACTTAAAACCCACTTTGACTCGTTTTCTCACTCTCCTACATTCATCTTTGGTTCCTCCAGATTCTATGGATGTCATTGGTTGTCACACTGCCACGTCAGCAACACAACCTCTGATATTCTGAACCCAAATTTCTTCCTCCTTAAAAATTAGAACATACAATTTCTAATTATCAACAAAAAATATCAACAATTTATTAGTTTAATTTTTATGTCATTTCATTTCTAGTTTCAACTTTCATCTAGACAGGTTTCTGTTCTTGGTCTTTCTGGCCAAGTTACTGTCTCCAGTGTACACAGAACCTCTCAAACTGCATAACCCATTACTCAATTTTTGTTCCAGAAGCTCATGGAGGATGCTGCCAAAGACTGCAACCCCCATGAACTTTGTGACAAACAATGGCAAACGAAGAGGGTGTGGCAGGGTTAGAGTTGCTGCTGGGGAAAAGTCGTTTTCAACAAGTGAGGCTGTTGCAGATGACTACTATGCAGTTCTTGGTCTGGTAATGTATCACACTTTCATCTTTCCTCTGTTTCATTATGCTAAAAATACTCTTACATGCTAATAATAGTAAAGATTTTCATTTATATATATATTATTTCATCCAGTCAAAAGTAAGATATGATTGGATGGCAGTTATTTACACTGACAGGCCTGTACTATTCATCCAATGAGAAAAATATAATTATAAATGGAAGTCCTGTGAAATGAATAATAAAATATTCTTTTTATGAGTTTTATATAACTCGAGAATTTATTTGCACTCATTTTGTGATTGATTTTCAATAGGGTAGCTTGATTTATTCATGGTGGGTCTTTTTCATTGGACTAACTTTTCGAAGTCATATCTAAAATTATTTATAATTTATTGATACACATCTAAAATGATTTCTTATTAGTTGATAAAGTAAAAAATTTAGACTCAACTGATTGGTTGTTCCATTTCACTAGCTTCCTGATGCCACTCCAGCACAGATCAAGAAGGCCTACTACAATTGCATGAAAGCTTGCCATCCAGACTTGAGTGGAAATGATCCTGAGACGACCAATTTCTGCACGTTCATCAATGAAGTTTATGGGGTGGGTTTCATTTGAATATTCGAAAGTTTAAATCTTGTGAAAAATGTTATTCAAGTTTGTTTCTGTATGTATATAGTAAACTGACTGTTGCAGTGCAGGTGCTCAGTGATCCCATCCAGCGCATGATTTATGATGAAATTCATGGGTATTCTTTGACTTCCATTAACCCTTTTCTGGATGAGTCCAGTCCAAAGGATCATGTTTTTGTGGATGAATTCAGCTGCATAGGTACTGTCTCTCATTCTAGAAACTATAAAATTTTATCTTATATGTTCATAGATGTTGCTTCTTTGTTTTTGTTATCTCAACTAGAACTATTCCAAGGCATGTTAAGTAATTGTACTTCAAATCCTTGGCAGGCTGCAAAAATTGTGCCAATGTAGCCTGTGATGTGTTTGGCATAGAGGAGGAATTTGGAAGAGCCAGAGCATACAGTCAATGCGGGAAATCTGACTTAGTTCAACAGGCTATTGATAGTTGGTATATCTATAAGCATCACTCTAATCACCCAATTTTGTGTCAGTAGTTTCCATTAACATTATTAATTTTAAACACACAGCTTCTGCTCTTCAATTAAACTTTACTTGTACAGCCTTTCTGTATTTCTTATCTATTTTTTTATGGTTTGTTTTGTAAAATTCCTGATCCAATTTATTACTAAGATTAATTACCAGAACTGGGGGGGTGTATGGCTGCACTAGAAAAGCATATTGGTTGTTAATTATCATACTGTGTTACTGATTAGATGAGTGCTAGCAAGGCACACACTATTGATTGAGAATTATCGAAAACTACAAAATGGGAAGGAGTAAAATTTGCAATTTTCAATTAATTTCATCTAATAAAAGAGTGTGTTCAAAAGAATATACAAAAGATTATGTTGCTATCATTTCTCTAATTATTTATATACCCTTTGCCTGCTACATAAAAATGTCTCAAATCTGCTAAGTGTTAACTCAAATGATGTTAATTCCAAATGCTCAACCCTCCAGGATCAGCATGGTTCCTCTGCTAATATGGTTATGTTTTTTTTATCAGTCTCTGGAGTTGAGGGTCACGATCTACCATTTTTTAAGCCTTTGACATTTAGAATGTTGAGATGTATGAGATGGGAATCAAATATCTAGAAACAAAAAGAAAAGTAAAATCACCACTTACTCCTTTCCTAGGTGTGTTAGTATATCATAGATTAATATAGGAATAAGCAAGGTTTTCAAACATGGTTCATGATCACAATTATAGCCAGAATGTCAAGGTTTTTTCCATCTTTGCGACCACAATGAAACTGAATTTATTGTTGTATCAGCCACATTTATCTGTAATTTCTCGCAATATCAAGGATTGCCACAGAACTGTAACCATGACTTAAAATTGTTGGAAAAATGCTTTCTTTCTTCAATATATTTTTAAATCTCGATTGTTGCCATGGGGCACTTGAGTTTTTCAGACCATTGGTATGACAAAAACACTGCTTGTGAACGTACTAGGCTAATGGAGATTTCAGAAGATGATTTAACAATAACTTTTGTATTTTAGCCCTGTTGACTGCATTCATTGGACATCAGCTGCACAACTATCATTGTTAGAAGATGAAATGCGCCGTGTAGAAAGAGTCAATGTAAGAGCAAATTTACAAAGTCTACTTCTTCTGGATCTTTTTCTCCTTGTAGTCTCTATTCTTAATATATTGTGGTCACTTTTTTTCTGTTAGATGGCTACTGATATCAGAAACAGTTTTAACCAAGCAGCATATGGTTATAAGTTTTCAACCGTAATATTTCTTGATTATTTATGATCAATTTTCTTAATCCACAATTTAGCTAATATGAACATTTTTTAAAATGCATGCAGTTTGTCTCTCTTAGTAATGATCACGAAGTTTCAGTCTTTTAGGTAATCAATGTGCTAAAATAAGGTGGCTCTTTTTCTACAAAATGGTAGACATTATAATCGCATCACCAAATCCAAACGACTCAGGATTAGCAAAAACTGTTCATGTTCTAGTTAAGCTTTTTGTGTACCATTAATACCTGTACTGAGCAGAGTAAATATGGACAGGTTGCCTTAATGCTTTCAGGAATGGGATCAGCATCAACTGATGTTTTTAGAATGGTAAGCATAACTGGTGTTTAAATGTTCAGAGATTTTCTTCCAAATTTTTAGCTACATTACATTGGGCTATCTTGGTTTAAAATAAGGTTGAATTGAATCATCATCTTCTTTATGCCCCACATCTTGGCTGAGACTTTCCGACTCCTGAAACAATGTTTGAAAAGTCTTGAAAACATGGATGAAGAAAGCATTTTTTTTCATAATATTTCATGGTAGCACTATCATCATTGAAAATCTTTTAATCAGTAAGTATGCTTAGGATTGTAGTTTTGTAGCATATATTGTAATGTACTATTTGTGTTCTGTTTCCTCTAACACAATTCAACCAAACTAAATGACAGGCAAGTTCAAGATGGGAAAAGAGGCAGGCAAAAGTTTTGGTAACAACTCATCCTCAATCACTTTCTTCTTTTCATAATTTAGTGGGGAATCACTCATTTGCATCCTGTTATTCGTGTGGAATTTATCATTGATTTGTCCAACTAACCTCTGGAAAGTGTAGGTTCTTATGGTATTAAAAATGAAAGCAAACTACCAATTGGTTGATATTAGTTTGGTCTCTTAAGAAATTTGATTGACATTCCTTTATTTCTTGAAAGGTAGAAAGTGTCATCATGTTTGTCCTTCTGTTTTTAAAACATGTCACTTCTTCAAAGACTAAATTTATGTCCCCAGTTGTTGAGAAACCAAACTGAACTCAACCCAATTTTTCTGACCAAAAGGGTAGTCTTGGTATTACCAAGCCCAAAGCCAACGCAGGAGATTCCTGTCCAAAAAAATTATTTCTCATTGGTCATTTGCTTTAATGGATTCACGGTAACTATTTATTCTAATCATACAAGTAAATCAGTTATTCTGAACATGATTTTCTGAAAATACTTTTGTTAAATTTGATATAAAAGGAGTATAATGTTTATATTTCAGTCCGTTTGCCCACTTAGTGACAGAAAGTTTCAAATCTAGAATGCTTATTTTTCTAAGAAAAATAGGAGGATCATGCAGTTTATATGATACAATATTTATTGAATAATGCAGAACCTTTTTCGAATATTCTTAGTCCATAGGTTTATAGGGATGTCTCAATTACTTATTTTACATTAAGAAAGGGTGTTTGTAACTAATGCGAATCTTCATTCAACAAAAGTATTTCACACCATCTGCAATGTCTCTTGGGTACAAAAAATTGTGATTCTTTCCTAGTTTCACGGCATAAAAAGCATGTTTTGTGAACGACTAAACATTGATGTGTATTTTGCAGGAACAAGCAAGATTGAGAATGATGAAGGAGAAAGGTTCTGATAAAGCAGATATGTTCTGGAACAATCTCTGGGGCAAACCAAAAGACTTAAGTTCAGGTATTGGACGTGAAATTGCAAAAGGTTTCTATAAATGTTATTGGAAAATATACAGTATCTGCCAATGGTTTCCTTTTTCAATTGTTTTGTTTCAGAACTTTATTTCAGCAATTCCTTATCAGTAAGCTTGATTATTTGATTGTGATAACTACAAAAGTTCAAAAAGGTTTTTACCCCGTGAATCAATAAGAAAATTTTGTAGATAAAACATTAAAGTAGTTATTACAAAATTAAACAGTTTTAACACTATTTGATGACAGGTAAAAGAACGTGAACATTATTAGTGGATTCCAATTAAATTGAATTTCACAGTACTATTATGTGAAGGTTATATTATTGATGTGTTGCAAATGTTAACCATTATGCAGAGGAGGAAATGAAAGAAAGAGCAAAGAGGGCTGCTGCTGCTGCTAGAAGATGGAGAGAATACTCAAGAAGGGGTGTTGATAAGCCTCCCACATTTAAACTTCCAGAGGCAGCTTCCAGCAAGGACTAGTGGCCACTATTTTCCTCATAGTTCTCCCTATAGCATCCATTCCCATGTAATTAGTTCATCCATAGCATCTCAATGAATCTCATAAGCTTATTTCTCATTTAACAATCCCTCATTGTATATGCTGCAATGCAACACTAATTAAAGTAAAATTAATACTAGTGAATGATTTATAGCAAATACAAGGATGAATAAAAGAAAGTTAAGTTCAAAGCAGTGATGCAATTCCCTTCTCTCTGCTATTTCCATTTCAATTGCTACCTTCGGCATATCTAAATCAAACTAACAAGCAGTGCAGTAAGATGTATTGCTGAAAGGAGGAACAAAACATGAGAGGTGCAGAACATTGCCCTTCAATTGAAAAGTAAGATCTTAGGAAAACACTCAAAACAGTAAATTTAATGGTAACCCATGTGATCAAAGAAATAGAAATAAAGAACAGTATGTATTTCATAACACTCTAAAGAATTAAGTGAAGGAGGAATAGTGTGTTTATTGGGCAAAAAACCACTGGGTGACAAGTGTAGACTGGGACAATCTTTGATGTGAATGCACAACAAATATAATTATGGAGATGGGAAAGTAATGTTTTGTTTTATCTAGGAGCAAGTGGTCATATCCTAGGATATTGTTTGGGTTTTAGAGGATTTATATAGATAGGGTTGATATTTTCTAAAGATTGATGATGTTGTGAGGGTTGGAAACCCTTTTACTCTTTATCCTCTCTTCTTTTTATTAAATTTTCTAATGTGAATCATTGATTATGTAATCATCATTGTTCATATATTTTATTCTCTAAATTTCAGTAGCCAAATCCAAAAAAAATTAGATAAAATTATGAATTAAGTACGATTATAATCAATTATTAGATAAAAGAATTTTCAATCACGAAACATAACCTGTTCACACATGCTTATAAAAGCAATATAAGTGATTTTAAAATGAATTTTTTTTAATTGTCGAGTGATGTTGTTTTATTCAAAATTGCAATTGTATATAATAGTTCTATCAAATAATTAAAGGTTATAAAATAGATAAATAATTGATGTAAAATTGACTTAAATGTGGCACAATAAGGACAAAATTGAGGAGGCTTAAGAAAACATCAATGGAGTTCAATGCCTTCTAAATGATGAACCAAACTCATGAACATGAGTGTCATCTCCTTACACAACAAAATACCGAATAGGAAACTAGAATAGAATGCGGAAATTGAAAGGAAAGCAAGAACAAAACATTAAACCGGATAGAAACACAATATAAAAGCAAATGAACCGATTGAAATGAAGAATTAAGTGCATAATTAAAAAAGAAACATAAGAACAACAAGAACAATCAGTAAAATTGAAGAACAAGACAATATAATTGAATAGAATTTGATTATAGGTGCGGAAATGGAAATGGAAGATGAAGCAAGAAGGACTTATGTGAATGAAACCATGGAAGGGAAGAACACGCCACTTGGATGGTGATTGATCCAAGATAAGTGCAAGATGCCGCCACTTTAGAGCTTTCCAAACTCACAAGATAAGACTAGTAGAAGGAGAACAATTCTCACAACTCACACAATTTTAGTATAGTAACTTTTCTTCAAATTCCAAATCTGAATTTACATGAGCATAGCACCTCTATTTATAATGTGAGAGGGCTGAAATTAAAATGGGAAAATTCAAATGAGATGCATTTGAATTTGGCACTAATTACATGTCACAAGGGAGGTGTGACTTGGTTTCTTTCTTTGGCACCTCCTAAAACTACACCTACACCTTCTTTTTATGTCACATGGAAGGTGTGACTTATCTTTGTAGATTAACATCCCTTATATCTATATCTACACCTTCCTTTTATGTTCTACATAAAACCTACTCTACTTTTATTTATTCTTTACTATTTGGACCCTTTATGTGAGCCCACTTATTTACAACATTTTGCTAATTATTTTAAGAAGACTAATAGGAAGAACTTCAAGTGTTTTGGCCCTTGTCCATTCCTCCTTGTGATGAAGTCTTTCTTTGCTTGTTGAGATGACCCTTCAAGTACAGCATCCTTGGTCATCTTCATGTATTTTTTGTTCTCATCAATAATAGTCTTATGAAGATCACTAGAAAAAACCCTAAGGATGATATCATCATCATAGAGTGTAGATCATGTCATTACCTTTACAATAGAAAAATAATAAATGATCTGATTTGTTGTTGTAGAAATTAATGGTAGATACCCAAATTACAAATCGTTCATATCAGGTGTAACAGGGCTATTTGAAACCATAAAGAGTTCTTTTCAAAATATATACATAGTATGTAGGAAAGAAATCTCTAAATAACATAATATAATGCATATCAACAATCTCCTTTAGCTCGCAATGCATTTTGCACATCCAACTAATGAATATGTCATGATTTTGATAAAACAATGCTAAGAATAAACCATATTTTGTTTATTTTACTATAGGATTAAAAGTTTTATCACAATCTATTCCAACCATTATGTAATCACTAATAAAACAAATCTTATATCATTCAAAATGATCGTATTTGTTTTATGTAAAAAAAAAAAAACTCATATATAATGAATAATATTAACATCAGAAGGTTGTGGTACTAAATTAAACGTCTTATTTTCAATAAAAGCATTATATTTGTCTTACATAATGGATTTTCAATTTGGGTAAGTCAAGTCCAATTTTGGGTTTATAGAAAGAAGATATGGAGTAAAATGGGTAACTGAAACAAATAAAGTCATTCATGTTTATAATTGTCAAGGCTTGTTGAGCCTCTTATTGATTGGGTAGTTAGAGGTATGTTTGGTGTGAAGAGGAATGGACTGCAGTTTTTGGAAGTAGGCCCGAGTAAAGTGATTTTCAATGTCATTCTTAAAGTCAAATATCTCTAAATTTTGCATAGAACATAACCTAGATCGATTCTTAGAGGACACATATTCAACTGTATTCAATCTTTGGTATTGTTATGTACAATAAATTAGGGATTTATGATTTAAAATCGTGAAACACAAATTAAAAATGCAAATAGTAATCAAAATACAAAATCAAGAAGATGAAAAGAGATCAATCCACATAATAATGAACCAAACAATCTTCTTATCATAGTTCTTTAAAGATTTAGATCCAAGTTTGAAAAATTAATCGATTTAATTAATCAATTAAATCAATTATATGGGTCAAATCAAAGTATCATTCAATCTAATTTGTATTTAGTTATCAAATAAAAATTTAATTTCCTAATTTGATTCTAAAATTAGAAATGCAAATTGTAATCACAAGAGCAAAACTGAAATTAAAGAAGAGTAGAACCAACCCATAACATAAAATGATCGCTGCAAAACTCAATTCAACTTGTTTAATCTTGATTCCAATAATTATCCTCGGGATTTAGTTCTCCATGGATGAAGAACACCAAAAACAAAAATTGAGAGAAAAGTAGATGAAGAGACAATTCCTAAAACTAAAAATTATGCAAATGATTATTATATATTTGATGGCAACCGTCCAACCACAAAATCTAATAGAGCAAGGACCAAAAGACTCAGAGAAGAATGAAACTCAACAAAGATTGTCTAAGGGATATTCTTACATTTCTTTAGACCTTGATCTCGTTATTAAAAGTTAGAATAGTATTCCATTTTCTTGTAAAATAATTGGACCTACAAAATTAGGTCAAGTAGTGTAGATTTTGGGCTTGTATTTGGCCTTGAGTAGATCAGGGTTAGAGTTAGGGTTTCTAAGCCTACATAGGGTTTAATTGGACTCAATTTTGGTCTATCTTAAACCTCAGGCCGATAATGAAAACCTAGAAGGTGCGCATGAGTCACATTGCCTTCACATGGCAGATGTGACTTGAAAATGGCGCCACTTTTGAATTTAAATTCTCCCACCATTTCTTTTATAATTTGTTTGGACCATATACCTATAAATAGGGGTTCTTGGCTCATGAAAATGCATATCAAATATTATGAGTTATGCTACAAAATTTTCTAGTCAAACTCTCTTTGTCTCCTCTCTCTAGGGTATACACCTTGTTTGATATCTCTCTCATTTTCTTCAAGTGATTAGGCCTAACCTATCACTCTCCATACACCTCATGACACTTCAAGGATCCAAGAGCTCTTTGAAGTTCCTCCTTGACAATCATTCTTCATTGCTTCTGCCAATCAATTCAACTATTGAAGAACCAAGTCAATCCATAGACGTTTCCAAAAATAATATCTATAAAATAATTTATGGCCAAAAAATGGCCAAAGGTCGTATGAGCTGAAAATACAAGATTAAACAAAATATGTATATTAAACACAATTTATTAGTATTAAAAGAAAATTAGTTAAAAACTGAAAATAAAATATATGAAAAGTACATCCATTGTGCAATAAAACTATAAATATGTGTATAAAATATGTGTCATCATGGAGACATAGTGAAGTGGACTGCTACACAATTTGTAAAGGTTAGTTGTGACTAGTAGCTAGTCCACTATTTAGAGAGGTAGTATGTGAAATTGTGGTCGCTTAGGTGCAAACTATAGAAGGAGAATTTGGTTGTGTTGATGGCTACATAGATTTATTTTTCTAATGATGCAAGAAAAAAATTAATCCACCATTCAAAAAATCATATGTAGTAGAATAATGCATAAACAACTTAAAAAACAAAAATTGGGACTTATAAAAATGACATGTCTTGGAATAATTATTTTGAAGCTTGAAAAATCGTAACCTTTATATCTTTTGATGATTATATGGATAGCCTAGTAGGATGAGGTTGTAATTTATTTATTATAATGAAAGGGAAAAAAGGGTAAAGTAAACAACCAAAAATCCATAAATGTGTGTAAGGGGGGTCTTGATGATATAAAATTTGTGTTGAACATTTGTGCTTAAGGGATTAGTTTAGGAGAATGTTTAAAGGATAGGTTGTCATTACTAGAGCATGATGCTAAAAAGATGGAGGTATGGAATAATGGGTTAGTGTTGAACATTGGCTTTGAAGTCTCCAAATCTATGTGGATTGCTTGAAGACTTTGATGATGGGTTTCTGGGTGTGTTTTGGGTAGTTTGAATTTGTAATCCACTCATAGAATTGATCCAAGGTTGTTTGATTTGAATCCCTTTGAAAAAGATGTGTTTTCAAAGAGAAGTGGAAAAACAACCAGTTGTTTTATCGTTTCAATCGGTTATTTTACACTTAGAGTTTTTTTGAAATGATTTGAAACTGTTTGACTTTGGTTGACTTTGCTATCAAATCAATTCAATCGGTTATTTCAACAAATCAACCGATTGATTTTTGAAAATCCTTAACAGAATTTGTTAAATTTGTTTTGATTGATTCTAAACTGATTTGGGTCTTGTATTAAATGTTTTTAACAACTAATTGGAGCCTATATAATTTGTTTTACGCTCCTAGTTGTTAGGCACTTAAGAGATTAACAAGATTGCTTTCAAATCAAGGTTTTCCAAGATTGCTTAATTAGTGTTGCACAAAGTCATAGGGTGTTCTGATCTATGGTGTGTTGTGTGCCAAAGGACGTGTATGTTCTTGAAGGGTTCAAGATCACCTCTTCGTGTGTGATTTGTAATCAAGGTATTTGATTGCTTAGTGGAATACTTAGAGTTTTTCTGGGGACTGAATGTAGCTCTTGGATAAGAGTGAACTAGTATAAATTGGTTGTGTGATCTTTCTACCCTTAACTCCTTTAAATCTGTGTTTTGCTTTGTTTTTATAAACAGTTGATAAAAACAACCGGTTGATTCGCATAAACAACCGGTTGATTCGCATAAACAATCGGTTGATTTCTAGAAACACACTAAATCAAATCTCTTTAATTTCTTATCTGATTTCTTGTTCCTTGATTCTTAATTGGCTTTCACTCCACCTTCAATGTTCTTGTCGGTGACTTGGCTGTCGGTTGACTCTGGCGACTGGTTCAAGCTTCGCCTGTCTCCTCTGGAATCTGCACTTCTCTTGGTTGTTGAATGCTTTTACCTGTAGAGACAGAGGGCGCCCTTACGGCCGTTTGCACTCCGACACTCAAGTCAGTAAGGGCTCACAAAAGCAACAATAATTCTCAGTGTAGTGTGTAAAAACAACGTACCTTCACCTAAGGTTTCAACCCTTTTTTATAACTGCACATGCAACAATTGCACTTGAGATAAGCAAATATTAACTGAAAATAAGCACATTATCTTATATCTCTAACAGAAAACCACTTGCCACGTGCACCAATGACCTTTAGGTGCTAAACTGCAAGCCACATTCTGTTATAGATACACCTCCCTATCTTTTTAGAGTTAACAACATCTATCAACGTGCAACAAACAGATAAAATATCTCTTTATATTTTATCTTATATCTTTATAAAATGTCTCTTTATATTTTATCTTATATCTTCATAAAATATCTCTTTATATTTTATCTTTAAGCACATACAACTTGAATTTAAATCATAGCACATCATTAGAAAATTAGGCTCATTAACCAAATAGGCCCAACACCGCTACCTTGACTCCAGGTCCATGGTCGAGCTGACTTTTACCCTACCCGAGAACCGAGTAGTAGTTGGTCCAAGACCGAGGACTAAGCTCTTGTCCAGTACATTTGCGAAAAACGTTTAAAAAACAATTCACCCCCCTCTTGTTTAAGGCCTACAATTCTAACAGTTAGGAGGGTGCGAATTAAATTCTTGATAGTTCACATTTTTCGTTCAACTTTTCTATTTTTTTAGAGAAATATGGGGCATGAAAAATGAAAAACAAAAAATAAGACCATCTTCTAAAAATACTGTAAAAGTCCTTCTTATTGTCACATTCAAAAAAATTAATATTCTTATCAAAGTGTGTCTTAATAAAATCACTAAAAGAGAATGTAGAGTATACTTGTAATTTTTTGCTACCAAGAAAGGTCCACAGGAAATTAGAATAATCATCCAAAAGAAAAATATAATATTTATGCTTTGATGTGCTTAAAGGGGATGTCCTTAAATTACTATGCACAATGTTAAAAGGCGTCAAAGTATTAGATGGCACATGAAAGGGCTGGCATGTTTTCCAAACAAAAAATACTTACAAACAATACAGGTTGATAAATGTGTACAATAAATACAATTATTTTTGCTAAGGAAGCATAAGATATATACTTCTAGCCCAATCTACTATGTCATAAAGTAGGTGTAAAAACAACAAAAGTGAATGGATAGGTGATAAGTGTCATATTTCATATTAAACTACAAGCACTTATGGATATTTATTGATAAAAGTAACTATAATTTAACCCCAAATTTATGAATTTAAACTTTTTTACATATGTTTTGATTATAATATAAATAAGAACGAATTATTCTCAAATTTGTGTTAATTTCAAGATTCTAGGAAAAAATGGAGATGAAAGGGCAAAAGAAGAATATACAAGATAAAAAGAGAAAGTTGGAATGCTCTAACACTCGCCCAAACTCACCTAAGCCAAAAGCCTCCCAGAGGATTGCCCAAACAAGCCTAATCTTGGCCAGGCAAATCACTTCAGAGACGTTGGGCTTGTTTTCGTCCAACTTGCCCAAACGAGCTCAATCACGCCTAAGCGAGAAGTCACTTAGTCCAAGCCCAACTAGGTTAAATATGAGGCGTAAGACACAACCCTAGACATTCATTGGGAGAATAGGAGGTGACAGAAAATCCTAGAGGAGGCAGCCGTCAAGGAGAAACATCCTGAATCTTTTTTTCTTGCTTTCCATACTTGTAGTGGCCAACACGAGTGTCTAATTCTACCCTTTGGAATGGAGAGTAATTTGTTCAAACTCTTACGTATTGAGGTGATATTTAAATATAATATTTTGTTCTTGATTGATGATTGGTATTGTCATTTTATTTATAATGCTTATTTTACCATGATTTTGATCCTTAGATTTAACTGAAAAGTACTTCTAAGTTTCTGATCTAAATGATAATGCTTAACATATTTGAATGCTAGGAATAGATTTAAAATTTCAATTGTTATCAACATCTAATCGTAATGATAAAGAGTTTTTATAAATATGTGAGGAATCGATATTTAGGAGACTCTCTTAATAATTTTATATGCGAGAAATAAATATAAATGAATTTTATATGGGCATCAATATCAATCAAAGGATAGAATATTACTATGTTTTTCAAAATACAAAAGAGTAAGAAGGATGAACCACAATCCCAATTTTCTCAGTTGAATGAACAACTCTTTACTTTGCTTTTATTTAATTTCCATGCAAACTATTGTCAATATTAAGTCAAATCAAATTATTGTACATATTCTTATGCTTAGTGAATGTTACTATTAGGATTTTAAATAATTGTTCCTTATGGGTTTGATATCTGTCCTTAGGGACAAATTATTACTTCTGACTTGATACACTTATCATAAAAGAGTCATCAATTGGTGGTATAATGGCAGATGGTTGGTGATAGGATAAAAACTTTGATGTTATCACATCTCATTATTTACATCATTTTCTAAAGGTCTTTCACAAAAAAATCCAAAGGATCAAATTAATTAGAAACATTATTGTCATATGTGAAATGATGCATAGAAATAAAAGTTTTGATAAGTTTCAAGCATGTAGGACATTTTTTTAATTTAAGGGTGGATATGGTGGCAAAATGGATGATTATCCATAACCCTCAATTAGAATTTTAGTCCATTGCCAACAATAATATTACGATTTAAATTTCTTATATTAAAATAAGACGAGAGATTACCTTAAGATGTCATCATATGAGATGTTTTCTTGGTATTCATGTACCAATTTCAATAAGGAAGATTGTGTATGCATAATTGCCTTAATATTCATAGGTGCATAAGGAGGTGCTTTGGTAGCATAGCCTTGTGGTTGGTCCAAAACTCCTCATTGTTTTATTGAGTCATTTAGACGAGCTCATTGAGAATATGACTACCGGAAGGGGGCATTGTCCAAGGTTGTGGCATTCACCCCTAATCGGGTTACACATGTTATTTCTAGTGTTACATCGACCACCACTGTAATTGTCTTTCTCGCTACTATTACAATTTTTATTGTTATTATTGTGTTGTAGTTACGACTATCATTTTTCTCACCTCAATTGTATGGGAAATTTTTAGAGTAAGAGGTCTCATCCTTTAATGTAGTTGCAATCATTTTTGTATTTGAACATGTGATTGTCATGTTAATCAAACTTTTTTCTACCGTAAGCATGGAATGATTATAAAAAGAATAGAGAGGGTTGTTTTTTCGAATTAATGTACCTAGTCATTTATATGTTTTGAGTTCAAACAACATTTGAAGAACAAACAACTAATTTGAAACAAGTTTACCAACACTTTGAGTCACTAATAGTATGTTAATGCATTTGGAATCTTCCATTCAAGTGGTGGAGAATTCTTGTTCAAGTGTAATTGCATGTGAGTTTAGGTTATCTTGAAAATATCTCATAATTTGTAACATCCCTAATTACCTTATCAAATTTCTATATTATGACATTTAAAATACAAAGAAAGTTTACATGAGCATACTATTATATCACAAAATCTTATCCCTTCATATAAGGATTTCCAAATACTTATATCATAAAAAAAAAAGTACTAATAGGAAAATTCCATCATCTTCACTCTAATGTCTCAAAACCTGCAACATCCTCTTCTCACGTGCAACACACAATCATCACAGATTTTTTTAAAGAGAACAACACTAAAACAAAGCAGGGTAAGCTAGTGATTATTTTAAACCCTTAATAAAAGTTTAGATTTTGAAAAGTCAAATCACAATCACATGAATCTTCACACTTCATTCATTCCAAATATACTAAACAATCAAATGTTTGTAAATATTTCATGTTTCACATCACTCATGTCAGAAATCTATTGACAATATCACTCACGTAAAAATATCACTAACATCCACCCACATACACTTGACTCTACTTCTTGAAGACTCGTGCACTAAGTTAGATTCAAAGGTTTGCACCTGTCATACTACCTTGCTGTGAAATCCACACAGCTATGCGCATAAGAAGACCAAGATCAAATCACCCCATATGACATGATTAATTCATATGAGCTGCTAGACCATATTATTTTTCAAACTGTAGACAAAGTCATATGAACCTCTTTCGACTCACCACTTGAATATCTTTATCTATATGATTTCAATATATCAATAGAGTATATCCTTCTAGACAAATCCCTAACCAGTACACATCCTAACTATTCTCAACACGGTATTTCTTTTCCTGAAAATACTATGTCTCGATCACATTTCGCATTATTCATATTTCATCTAATTCATCAACATATCATTTCATCATACAAAAATATATACTTTTAACACAGTTAGAAAATATCAACATTAGTCACATAACATTAAATTTCACAAATCAATTGAATAAATTGGTTTAAACACTTAAGTTGCATAATTTTAATCAAAATATAGATCTTTAAAAGTTGTAATTATTTATAATTTACAAATTGATAATTTTTCAAAAGATTTTATTGAATTTTATAACTTATAGAAGAAAAATAAAAGGTGTTTAAGGAAAAATGACAAATGTTGTCAAAATTGCTTCAGCCCAGAAAGATTGGCTGAGCAAATTTGAAGCAAAAAAGCACCAAAAAGTTGTATCTCAAATACATTGAGCGAGTGGAATTTGGCTGAACGAATTTGAGGTTGGGAGCATCACAAAATTGCAGCTCAAATCCGCTAAGCGAGAGGAAAATTCGCTGAGCGGATTTGAGGCTAAGATATCCCCTAACTCTTCATGTAGAACATGTTAAGTTGATCAATTTTCCCAACTGATCTCGTTAAGATTGATGACAACGTCGCAATGAAAGTCTCTTCATTTTTCTGGAATGTTAGAGGATTGGGAAACCACAAAACTGTGGAGATGTTGATTAGTTTACTCAAACTACACAAACCTCTTCTGGTTTTTCTTGCTG
>Ga0123342_1004883_pt1 | contig 20053 bp, 13 predicted proteins | sample Turbeawhitnodule_FD_89960 | JGI IMG/M metagenome (GOLD analysis project Ga0123342, IMG submission 89960) | Root nodule microbial communities of legume samples collected from Mexico - Turtle bean Mexico white nodule | ecosystem: Host-associated > Plants > Roots > Nodule | place: Mexico: Nepantla... | reverse complement strand
TATTTTTCGGGAGGGGAATGCATGTGCTGATAAGTTGGCTAATTTAGGGTTCATTCATAGAGAATCATTTCATTGGTATAATAGACTTCCATCTAGTCTGTTCTTAGAATTCTTTATGAATAGATATAGTCTACCTATGTATCGTTTTTGTTAACATGTGGGTTTTGGTCTAGTCCCCCCATATTTTTGTATTTTCTTTCTTTTTCTTTTTTTTTAATAATACTTTTTTCATGTGATGGCAGATGATTGTTGTTACTTGAGGTGTCAGCCTTGCTGAGATGACAAGTTGCATTGTGATGCCTAAGAACTTTTATAAAAAAAAATATGTTTGAAAATTTGTTGTGTTTTTTTTATAAATACTGTATTATAAATAATAATCATTATAATTTTATTAAATTAATACATGAGATAAATTTTTAAATATTATTACAAATTTTATTATATATATTTATTCATATCTTAAAAACGAAAACACTAATTTAAAGTTTGATAATCTTATAATCTTAAAATAATAAATTACGTGATAAAAAATAAATATAAAATGTCGTTTGATAATCTTATAATATTAAAATAATAAATTACATGATAAAAAAGAAAATATAAAGTATGATAATTTTATAATTTTGTAATAATAAATTTTTTCTTAAGGGGACCAAAAATTAATTTTCACAGATCTATTTGAATTTACCTAAGATTTATAAAAAGTAATTTTTTGTGTTAAATAATTTATTTATTAAATTATAACAACAGTCTACTCTTTCTTTAAAGGAAAAATTATATATATTAAAGAATAAATTATTATATATATAAGTAATCATTATTTCTAAAAAATATTTAATTATTTTGAAATAGAAGTAAATTATTTGATTATTTATTTCATTAAATAAATAAATAAATTATTTTCTAAATATAGTAAATTTTTTTGACAAAATTTTCTATTATTATAATAACTATTAAAATAATATACTATTAAATTATAAAAATAAATATTTTTTTTGTAATTTTTTATTATGTATTTGTTTTTTTATTAAGACGAATTATTTGAATTTAAAAAAATTTATTTAAAGGATAAAATTTTAATGAATTGAATTATTTTTGTTTTTTTTTCAAATTCAATTTTTTATAAATTAATTTAATATTTAAAATAAATAACTGTCAAATTTATAATATTTTAATATTATAAATAAATAAATTGGACAACTACATGTGAACACAAAAAAAAAATCATTTGTATTATTATAGATGCTATAGATGACAATTAATAAATTATACTTAATTTACTTGATATCATTCATTTAATGTCCGAATTTAACTTTCAACTCTGATAGTTAATTAAGCATTTCTTTTCAGTTTTAGTCCAATAATAAAATGTGAATTAATAGTTATAATTATCTTTCTTAGAATATTTTAGTGAAATCAATTAATTACTTTTTTAAGTTAAATTAATTATTCTGCCCTTTTTCTCCCTACAATAAAGGTATTGAAATCCAGAAAACCATGTATCTTACATTTTATTAACATTAAAAAGTTATCATCATATTCATTAGAGAAACAAAAAGGTTAAAATAATTGTTTTGCACTCTTAATTTTTTAAGAGTTCAGTTTCAAAACCAGTTACAAATCTAAAAAAAATCTATTGGCAAACAAAACATTGACTGCAATCACTCAAGCGCAAATATGCATAGCTATAATTGAACTTTAAAAGATGGGTCTTCAAGACAATATTATTCAAAAACTAACAAAAAAACAGAGCTTGTAAACATAAATTTTATCCATAATAGTGTGGGATACAAAATTAAAATAAAAACAGTAACATTTAAACATGGAAAAATAAATTTACATGATTAAGAATACTATGCAGTGGTACAAGTAAGAGTTCAACCTGATACATCTACACAGCCAACCAAAATTAAGTAACATTCAAAAAGAATTCATGAGTACTGTTGAATACGACAGATATACCAAAAAACAATTGAATACGACAAAGTAAATAAATCCATACAATACAATCATTTAAAAAAATGCAGTAACAAAGTACAAACTCTGGAATGTGGAGATGATGTAAATTTGGTATAGTATGAATAGATCAGACAAGTACTTAGCATAATAAGAACATTGATAGGCACCAAACCTTAGCCAAAACAAATTCTATACCACTTTGAAGGAAAGAAGCATGAAATCAAAATATGAAGTCGCATCAAATGGAAGCTACAATTTGAATTGCACTTTGGCGTATTTGTTCATGACCCTCTACAATAAAATGTGAACCTATATTCCCTAAGACCTCTGTTTCAAGTAACCCCTTGCAGTCAAAACCAACTTTTTTTAAGAAAAAAAATGTGCAATAGCTATATATCATCTCTGTGGACAGACATCAGAAGATGCATCTCAAAATGGGAAGCATGTGATTAGTAATCAACTTCTAAGCTTGTCCAAAATTTTCCCACTTCCACCACCAAACACACCATCTCTTTTAAACTGACCCCCCCACAACCTATATTTAAGGTCCAAAATTCTACTCCTCAACCAATGATTTACCTTCCAACAAGGAGAGAAAGATCCCTAGACGCTGAATGCCGGTGTAGATGCACAAATTTGTAAGAATTCACATCCTTGACAAGGCTCCTATTATTTTGACAAACATCCACCAGCTATTTTCCCTTCTTATGTGACTTTTTGGGGGTTAATAAGATGGAGCCTCGAGAACTCTGCATCTGATGTCCAGAATTCTTTATCTGATGTCCAAAAACATTCCTCAGTGGTCCAGCTTCTTCGTCATTGTCATCACTATCAATGTCATCGGGAGTATGCCTATTCTGATATCCTCTTCGTTGCAACATAAAGACATTGAAGTAGTAGCTAACTAAATCTTCCCTGCTTTTATCAGGAAAAGCCCTAAAGATATAGTCCCAGAAATATTTCTCAGGTGATGGAGGGTTTGATCGTACCACATCCTCAAATTTTCTCTCTTCTTCTTTCGTCCACATTAGTCTAACTTCTTCACCAACCCGATCAAAATTCCAATCATAAAATGCTTTACCCAATTCCAGCTGAACTTTAGCCCTTTTCTCTGAAATGTGGAATCTTACACACTCAACAGAACCTTCTTCTGAGCAGCCACATGAACCTTGTCTCCCCTTTCCTATGGGGTCCCTTTCAATAAGTCTGGTATTTACTGCTTCCTGTGGCCATATTCGAGTCCCTAACCACTTAGAGTCACTTTCAAAAGTCACACCAGTCCATTTTGGTATTTCAGCTTGATGATTTGCCCCCAAAGGAATACGCACTGTTCCACATTTGTCAAGACCTGAATGTGCATCGGAGGAATCAAACAACTCAGATTGACCTTCAGTACGAGGACTCGGTGTCCTGTTCTCAGTTTCCAGAGATGAATCAGAAGAGCTTCGCACAGATGTATATTTCCCAAATAAAAGCTTCTTGTCACATTTCAACCTGTCTCTGAGATTGTAGTTTGTCCCAACTTGATCTTCATACAAGCAAGGGTGCATCTTCTGATTCTATAAAATGATATTAGGCTTGAGTATAATATCAAAAGAATATTTGAAATTTGTTTACTCGAATATATAAAATGGCAGCATTAGGACAAAAATTCAAGAATCTACAGAACCAGCTAATAAAAAGAAAAAATACATTTATTATCCAAAAAGCATTCAACTAACCAAGAACTTGTCTATAGATGGTAATTATATACTTCACAATTATTAGATAAACTAATGACAACTGAGCTCTGCTTTTATGGTTTAATTTTTAATATGCAATTTGGGGTATATCCACCTAAACTGGAGGCACAAATACACAAGTTACCCATTCTTAAGTGATCAAAGTAGCCCCCAAGAACTTTACTAATCCACAAACACATTTATTTTCAAGATTAATAGTACACAAACAAAGTTTTTCTTCCTTGTTTATTGAGCTCTGTTTTCATCTATATAGAAGAAAGAGCATTCAATGTCAATAGATTTGCTTTCCATGCGAAAATGAAACAGTGATCAGAGAATTTAAAATATGGAGGATATGAAGACAGAATTTAAGCACACCATAATTTGCAGATGCTTTTGTAAAAGTCGATAAGTACTACACTCAACTTCTAAAGTTGACTCGGAAACTCCTAATAGTTTAGGGTAATAGAAAAAATAATATAAAAAAATCTATTACTGACATCTAAGCTTAACAAAATACTAATAACACAATAATTATTTAACATTTAAACTTCATAATAAAGCAAAATAGAAAATCACAAAAAGAAGTGTATTAGCATATTAGTAATAAATAATATTAAATTATATAAACAACCAAATTATTTATAAATTCATAAAAACATAAGCTATTAAAGTGAACTTTTAAAAAAGGAGCTTCAAATCATTATACTCACCATAAAACATTGTCATTTGGGGTAAACGGGATAAACTTACTTTTGATTTCAAACAAGTTGTATCCCGTCTGATTCAAGAGTTAATGTAATTTTATACTAATTTGACAAGTTTACCCAAAAATCAGTTTGAAAGAATGCTGACATTCTGTCTATCTTATCTAGAATTGTAAAATCATCAGAGAAGAGTTAACATGAGTTTGACATCCACGGATGCATACAGTAGCTCAAAATAAATAGATCAATAATATGAATACACAGTTTCAGCACAAACCAATGTCATGCAGTCCAACATTATAGTTCATACTTCATTGGTGTTCTGCATGGCAACCAAAAATATATATTTCCCTCAAATAAACAGGACAAGGAGCTGACATTAAAAGTAGGGATCAAAGGGTTAAGGAAGTTCAAAGTAACAAGTGCACACAAAGATCATTACACATTCATGAACAAATACACTTGAGGAAAGGAAAAAGTCATAGGCGGTTAATTAGTGCACAAATAAGTTTGACAGCACACAAGAATGTAAAATAAACAGAGTGAAAAATATGTACAATTATAGAATTTTTTTTATCAGACATACTCATTTTGAGTTTATTAATGTTTAAGCATGTAATAGAAGCAATTTAAGGTAAGCTAACTTTATAATTTCAAGTTACCTGCCAATTACGTTGTTCAGTGCTTGGCTCAGCACCTCTTCTGTAAAACACGGCCTCCCGGAAAAACAGCACCTGCTTCCACACTTCCTGACTACTATAAGACTTCCACTTTGACTTTTCAGGTATGGAACCAACTTCAGGATCACTAGGATTCTTTGCAACACCAGTAACCCAGCTCAGCATTTCCATTGCAGGCTCTCGCATCCTCTTACGACTAGGACTATCACTATCATCACTAGATGAATCCAACACAGACCCCTCTCTCTTCCTCTTGTGACCAGAACTATCACCATCACTATTACCACCAGATGCATCCAACACTAAGCCCTTATCATCACTGTCGCCACCCTTCGTACCTCCACTCACCAATCCAGCCCCACTGTTGTTAGCCCCATCCATTACATCCACAGCCTGCTCTTCAGACATTTTCCCTCCGTGAAACCCTCCCTGCCATCCCATTGCATCATTTCCCTTACCCGAGTTTCCAAGAACCGCCTCATTCATGTCATGGTCCGGCAGCTCCGAATCAGAACATTCTCTATGTTCACCTCCTTCATCACCGTTACCTTTCACCCCATTAGCACCGCAGAACTCCCTCCCATCAAATTTGTGATCATCTTCTCCAGCCACAACCACCCCATCCTCGGCACAACCGGACAACAACCCTTCCACCTCAGCCTGCAACTCCATCAACCGCCTCCCAAACTTATCCCTATTATCCACCACACCAAACTCGGGAGACACCTTACTCTCAGCAATTTTCTTCATCCATGAATCTAAAGCACTCAAGTACCTACTGTAAAGCAACTCAACAGAGGACCCAACACTCACTCCCATCCCAGACTCCTCCCCAACCGAATCCCACAACTTCCCATTGCAAACGGCATCGTATCCACCCTTCCCTCTCACCACCAAAAACAACCTATACAAATCCACGTCCTGCCCATCAGCCAGCATCAGCATTGGAGGATAATGCAAAACGCAATTAAACACACAGATCTCACTAAAGAACTCTGCAAACAACCTCTCGAAACGGCACAAAGAATTGTCGTTCGAGCCTCCAACAATGCCACCACTATCTTCTTCGCGAACACCGCCGTCGAACAGCAACCACCCTGCCATGGACATCGAATTCAAACCCTAGAAACAGATATCCACACTCCCAGTGACCCATTTTTTTCAAATTTTAAAAACAGGTATATTTTTTTTAGATTTTCTTTTTCTCCGATAAATCGACTAAAAATTTTCAAGGGTTCTGAAATTGGCACCGATTGAGAATCCGGGTCGGGGTCAATAGTGGATTTTGGCGGGAAAAAGGAAAAGGGTAAGGATCCGGTAGTGTCTAGGGCTTGTTTGCTCTACCACCTTTGTGTTCGAGGAAGAAATATTTTCATTATCCCGCGCTTTCTTTCTCTCACTACAGTGATGTTAATTGCAGAGAGAGAAAGTGTGTGAGTGGGAGAAAGAGAGAGAGAAAGAGAGAGAAATGTGGTAGGGGCTAAAATTCAAGTTTTCAACAGACGCAGACCCTCTTCTTCAATATCTGAATTTTCATTGGAAGTAAAAAAGAAAAAAGAGAGAGACGTACCAGTTATTAGAGCAAAGGGTTTCAATGGACCCTATGATGAGTCTTTGTGTTCTGACTTCCTTGACCTTTGCCTAAACTATCTCTATGTGCCTATTAATTTTCCATTTTCCCCCTTTTCTATTTTTTCTCCCCTCAATTTCTTATGGGAGAATTTACAAGTTCCATTTTCATAAATCTGAAAAAAAAAGGGATTTATTAGGGTTTTCTGATGAGGGGGAACTTTGCTTGCATCCACACCATCAACCTCTTGCTATATAGGAGCCTTTGAGGGAACCACTAACCTTGGTTAGTATTTAACTACATCATGGTTGGGTTTGGATTATTATAATAATAATAATTATTATTATTATTGGTGGACTTGAATTATTTCTTTAACTAGGTGAGGAAAAATAATTAATTAAAAAAGGGGCTTTTATGGGAAGGGGTATATGAAGAGGCATGAGATAAGTTGTTGTCATCAACACATGGTGCCCTTGTCAATGGTTCTCTAAGATTTCAACATTTATCATCTTCTTACCCCTTTTTGCCCAAAACATACCAAATTCATTTCACACATTCAATGTTATTTTTTTTTTTTTATAATTGTAAAAGTTGGGGATTTTGTTTCCTAATATTAATTTTTATCTACTTTTTATTCATATATAAGTTTAAATCTATCACTATAATTAAAATCAAACAAATGCTTTCCTTCTCAGGGTTGTTGGATTTTTTTAATAACATGATTGTGATTCACCAAAAACTTATCATACACACCAATCCAGCTATTATTATATGTTTATTAATATATTGTATTTTTATTTATGTATGAATGTTATTATATGTTTCAAATTTTATTTTAATAAAAAATTTCTCTCTCTCTTTAACTATTGTATGCATTATTATACTATAACAATTATTATTTATCGGTTTTCTTTTCATGGTATTAATTAAATATTAGATGTTATTATTATAGTATTTATTCATAGTATTATTAAAATAAAATAAAAGTGAACTGGTTAGAACCGGACAAGATCTAGAAGTCTCGTATTCAGTTGTGATCGGTTGATATATTTAAAATTTAAAATGCATTAAAATTAGAAGGAGATCATTAATGAGTCTAAACAATAAACATTAGGTAATATATTTTTAATCATAATTTAAATGTTAATCCGGTCCAATAATAATAGTTCATAATAATTATATAAATAGTCACAAGTTTAAAAAAAAATCATTATCACACATTAATTGCAACGACGAACACTGAATACTTATTTAATCATCAAAATATCCTTTGTAAAAAATATTAAGTGGGCTATGAGGGCAGATGAAAGTGGTGTAGAAGTTCACTTAATCTTATCTCATTCAAGAACAAAAAGTTAAATATCATAAAATAATAAATATCAAATATTTATTTCAAAGACTAATTATTTGTGAATAATAGCACATTATTATTAGTATTATTATTAAAATTATAGTTACTATTGTAACATATAATAGCATTTAATAAGAGTTGAATCAAAATAATTATAAAATAAAGTATATTGATATTTATACTAATAAATTATCATTTATTATTATTTTATAATATAATAATATAAAATTACAAATAATTAATATTAATTATCAAACTTATATTATGTAAAGAATATAAATATAAATATCAACAATTATTTTTCCGTTAAATATAATAAAGAAAATTAAATTAAATTCAAATCTATTTAACAGTTTCGATAACCATTTTTATAAAATTGAAATTTTGATTAACCATGCTAATATATTCAATTTAGCTCTTTTGTATTTTTGTGGAGTTGTTGCAACGTTTAAAATGGCATACTATAACTAGTGGTTAATATAAATTCTAAATTAAAACTTTCCCCCTCTATATTCTTTACATAGATTATCAAATATATTATCCTGTCACACGTTTGAATAACATTATTATCATTTGCACAATGATACTTGTTTTCATGCTCTAACATTTTCTAAAAAACACCATCTACTATGATTCCATCTCAATACTTTAATGACCATGATTTTGCTTTAGCATTAAGTGTTTAAATATAAAAGAAAATTAAAATAAATACTTATAAAAAATATAACAAAAGCTAAACATATTTAACTTATGTTTGAATTTTATATTTATCCTTATTAAAAAATACCACTTCTAATTCTGATAATAATAATATTTGTTTATCTTTACTAAAAAAATACAACTTTTATGTTAAATTTGAAATGAAAAGATAACGTCATTGTTAGTCAAAGTAATAAATGAATATGCATTTTCCAATTCAAAATATGTACAAAGTAATAAATGAATGTGCATTTCCCAATTCAAAATATGTACACTCTTCACTCTTTTTTTTATAAATTTTTTCTCACTGCAACCCTTCATTTTCTTCGTTCTCTTTCTCCTTTTTTTTCTATGTCTTTCTTTCCACTACAATCCTTCGTCATCTTTTTCGTTCTCATTTTCTCTGTGTAGCATAGACACTGACACAGACACAGATATATAGATACGTAAAATTTCTAAAATGTAGGACTCGGATCTATATATTATATAATTATAAATTATATAAATTGACAATAAAGAGTTATGTACACAAGTATGTTCCAGATCATTTTTTGGAGCAAACAAATGTTTTTCATGACTGGTTCACAAGGATTTGTTTCTTATTTTTATAACCATAATAACAATTTTTGAATTTTGAAAAAATTAATGTATTTTTCTTTTTTAAAATTGTGTTAGAACCGTCCTAGAATTGTTAGAAATTTAACAAATACTTTTTGAATTGGACACTTCACGGATACGTGTCCTACCGATGTCATACGAGTGTCGGTATCCGATATGAGTATCAGACACCGACACGCCATTTAAGAAGAGTGTCTGAGCTTTTCCCTTTTACGTTCTCCGTCTTTTTCAATGCAACACTTACTTAAAAGTGTCATACGACGTGTCCATAAATTGGGTTGTATCCGGTCCAACTAAATGCATCTGACACCATGTCCTCCTTGTGTTTGTCTCGTGTCCGTGTTCGACACACATCTGAAGTACAAAAGCGAAAATCATGAAGTGTGTATGAACTTCATAGATGAACTATATAAAGCTTAATGACATAATTCTACATTAATTTGTGTGTATTAAAAATGAAACAATGAAAACAAATAACGTAAATACTTATATCTATATATAAAAAGAATTTCTCCACATACCCATAAATACATATATTTATCTATATACCTTCTTCTATATATAAAGAGAATTTCTCCACATAAAAATTATTTATTTATATTATGTAGTGTTTACATTTATGCAAATTCTCTCATTCACTATATCCAAATTTTTTGTTACACTTTTTATTATTATTATATATTATTTATCATTCTATTTTTTTATATATTTTTTCGTCTTCATTTTATAGGCAGATTTGTTATTCCATCTCTTGGTGCACTTTGTTTACTCTCTCTTTATTCTCCCTATCTTCTGCAGCATATTCCTTTCTTCACTTTATCCAAATTTTCTGGTATACTTTTTAATTATTATAGATTATTTATCATTCTATTTTTTGTCTATTTTTTTTTTGTCTCTCTTTTCTCCGCAAATTTCTTCTTCTGTATCCTTTATGTTATGTTTTGTAATTCTTTTAAGAAAAGCAGTTAAATCAGAATGTGTAAGGCTTTATAGAGCACTCTTCAAGTATTTTATTAAATTCTTTATTTACTCTTATAAAAATTTAAGATAAAAGTGACATGCCTAACTATATACTAAAAATTAGTTTATATTATTTTTAAGAAATATTAGATATACATTAATATACGAGATGTTAACTGAATTTATGTTTAAAAGTGATTTTAAATAAAATATAATTATTTAATTCAAAATTAATTTGTTAGAAAAATATTTGTTAGGAATTATTATATTTCATAAAACATATTTAGAGGAATAAAATTTAAATTAATATAATTTTAAAATTATTTAAACTTTTATGGGTGCATGTAGGTTTTTTCTTCTATATAAATTATTTGAAGGGCAAATTGTTCTTGCTAGGGAGATGAGACCTCGAGAACTATTGAAGAGTTTTGTCTTCTTCCTTCTTTCGGGCAAGTTGTTGGAGCTTCACGGTGATCCTTCTGACCTCGATGTTGTCCTTTCGAATCTCGGTCTCTCAGTCTCGGGTGAATGCCAAATGGGGGAGGTACTTGCAGAAGGCACTGACGCTCAAGTTAGCAAAAAAAGTACTCAACACTCAGGGGTATACAATGATAATGACGTACCCTGTTCTTGGAATGTGCGCTATTTATATTATTTTTAATGGGTTTATCTTATTGGGTCTGATTAGTAGAATATATCACACTTAGGAGCGTATTACCTAGTTCTTAATGACAATTTAGTTTTACTGACCTTGATTTGAGTGTTAATGGATAAAGTGGGTCGGTCGACATGCACGGTCGTACAGGTCTCGATCAGCTTGATCAAGGAGACCGAGTCATGGTACCAGTACAGATCATATTATTATTATGCTCATAAAAAAAAACAGATCATATTATTAAAAAAGTATTTCTCATTTGTATATTTAGTTTTAATCGAATAAATTTTGTTTACTTATATTAATTAAATAAAAAAATTTCAAATAATTGATATTATAAGAAAAAAATACGGACAATCATGACTCACAGATTATTACTCTCTAATAATAATGACTTTTTTTAAACTTACAAAACGTTGTCATTTTGTTCCCATTTTTTGTTATTTTTATTATATACCTCACTTAGTTAAATATTTAGTAAATTATTAAAAATGTGTGGAAAATAAAAAATTTGATTTTAAAAAATGCGCGAAAAAATTTGAATGGTAAAAATCATGACATCTTGAAAAATTTAGGGAAGAAATGTACACTAATCCTAATTTATTTATTTCACATTCAATTTTTGTTTAATTTTAATAAAATTAATATGGTATAAAAATCAAATTTTAACTGAGAAATGAAACATATACAAGAAAAGAAAAATAAAATAAATCTTAAAATTAGTTAATTTAATGATTATTTTTAGAATTTTAACTTTTTTCAAAGTTGTTATTTATTAAATAATTATGACAACTCAGTCTCTCCTTTTCTCCGATTAGAAATTATAAATTGTCAATTTTATAAGTCTGCACATCAAATAATTCTAATAGATAATGATATTTGAAATAAACAATTATAATTATTATATCAATTTTTTTTATCACAATAAATCAATCAATATTATAAATTAAGATTTTAAATATATCTAATCATGATTAACTTATTATCATATATAATTACAATGTTGGTTATTTTTCGATCACAATATATGAGTAGGTGCAGTCAACAAATTGTGCTTTATATTCTAATGTATATATTCGTATTTATTAAAATAAATTATAAATTTATATTGACAATGTAAGTGTGCGAATAATGACATGTTTTCATTTATTCGATTTTTAATATTAAACATGTACCGGTATGGGCGAGACCGAGATTCGGTCTCCCTGACCGAGACCAAGAAAACTTGGCCGATACGAGGGAAACCACCACAAACAGCCCGACCGACCGACAAATATATCCATTAACGCTCAAACCAAAGTCAGTGAAGCTAATATGTCATTAAAGATTAGGTAATACAGTCATAACTGTGATCAATTCCACTAATCAGACCCAATAAGGTAAGCCCATTACAATAATATAAATAACGTGATTTCCAAGGAGAAAAGTACGCCATTTATTACTGTGCACCTACCCGAGTGCCGATCACCCGCTTTACTGACTTGAGCGTCGGAGTGTCTTCTACAGGTACCTCCCCCATTTGGCATTCACCTGAGACTGAGAGCCGTAGGAGAGACACAAAGGCGAGAAGGATCCCAGCAGAGCCCTAGCAATCTGCCCGACCGAAGGAGGTAGACGAAAACTTCAATAGTTCTCTGGGTCCCATCTCCCTAGCAGGAACAAAATATAATTAATATAATTAATAAAAATAAAAAATACAGATACATGGACGTGAGAACGTATATTTTTCCACTAATATATATAATTCAAATATAACTACAAATTAACAATTTCTAATATATAAATATAAATCGATATTATTATCTATTAGTGAAAATGTATATCCATAATTTTTAAATATTTTAAAAATTATGTTATATTTTCTATTATAAATATTATATTATAATTTTATAATAATTTTATTGAATTAATATATGACATGGATTTACAAATATCATTATAAATTTAATTATATATATATATATATATATTTGAAAACGCTAATTTAGACTTTGATGAGTTTGCTCAGTGTTGGGTGATTCATGATCAGTAGATAATTTATGATGAACGGAATCAGGGGAGGATTGGAGCTCCTAAACAATGTAAAGAGTATCGAAAGAAACATCCACAACCAAAGTTTGTGGTAGGCCCCACATTGAACATTGATGTTCCTGGTGGGGCTAATGCAGGGTCCCCCTTGGACCACCTTGCTTCTGATAAACTAGGTGGAGTGGAGGACGATTTTGCTGATATGCCTCCTCTTGAGGATGCCTCGAATCATGAATCCAGGCAGGGGTAGTCCCCACACTTCGGATTTCCCAAAACAGGGGATGTTCCCTGATATTATGCAAGAGAAGGGCTTAGATTCTCATGTGCCTATTGAGGATCATCAAGTGGAGGTCTGGGCTCCTGTGGCAGTACCATCTCCATTGCATCCCACCTCTCCTCGGAGGGCTAAATCACCTGCAGATTCTACAACACCAATCAATACTCCAATTGATGGTCATCACGTGGAGATCTCTACAATTGTGAGTGTACCATCCCACCGTTGGTCCTGCAAAATCATTTATCCTCTCTCTCGGGTTTGGAACCTACAGATGTGGGAGGTGATCCTTATATTGTTACGACTCCTATTAATGATTAGCACGTGGAGGTCTCTGCTCCGGTGGTTGTATCGTTGTGTCCTACCTCTCCTCGGAGGGCTAAATCACCTGCAAGTTCTAACATACCAACTAAAAATCTAATTGATGGTCATCATGTGGAGGTCTCTGCTAATGTAACTACATCATCTTCGTCGCCTCATGCCTCCCCTCGGAAGGCTAAACCTCTTGGGGATGTGAAAGCACTATTGTTGGTCTTGCAAAATCACTTTTCCTCTCTTGATGGTTTGGAAACTACAAATGTTGTTTCAAAATTTTGGGTTGATCCTAATGAGATGGAGGAAAATGCCAGTGATATTGGAGAGGAAATAGTTTGCACTAAAAGAAAACCAGAGAGACCACCTAAGGGGATTGGTCAATTCAAAAAAAAATTGTTAAGACAGTTATCTCCACAACGTCACAATGAAGGTCTTTTCATTTTTCTGAAATGTTAGAGGAATGGGAAACCAAAAAACCGTGGAGATGTTGACTAGTTTACTTAAACTACATAAACCCCTTCTGGTTTTTCTTGTTGAACCTATGGTGTCGTACACTGATGCTTTTGAAGTCCTTTTCAAATTTGTTAATATGCATTTGGTGGCTACGTCTCCTATTGTTAATAAAATTCCTAAGCTTTGGTGTTTGTCGGTTCCTAATCTAGTCCAAAATTTCTCGGTAAATGAACAATTTATTTCTGTAACTTTTCATTTGCATGATAAATGTTTTATCTTTGCAGGTGTTTATGGTGTTAACACATATGCGACTATACGGTTTTTGTGGAGGGATCTTAGTTTCTTCATATGGCCTTGGTGTATTATGGGAGATTTTAATATTGTGCTCTCGGTAGATGACTATAAAGAGGAGTGCCTTCTATTCAGGTTTCTTGTAAAGAATTCCTTGATTGGATTAATTCTAATGATCTTTCTTGTATGCCTTTTACTGGAACTTGTTATACTTGGTTAATGGAAGCAAAGGATTGCATAGAATTCATAGAAGACTGGATAGAGTGTTATGTATCAGAGTGTGTCTGAATGAATGAGATTCTTGTACTTATCAAGTTCTTGTTAAAAATTAATCTGATCATTTCGCTATACTTGCTAGTCTTGCTAGTAATTCTTTTAGGAAGGTTAGCGATTTTCATTTCTTCTATGTGGCTTCAGGACAAATCATGTTTGAAGCTTATTCATGATTCTTGGGATAATAAGGTTGTTGGGTGTCCTATGTTTATTTTGCAACATAAATTAAAAAGGTTGAAAATTGAGATCTATGACTGGAATAAAAATTCTTTTGGTAATGTTCACAATGTAGTTCTTCTTAAACAAGATCTCCTCCTTGGGATTCAACAAACCTTAGAGACTGCTAGTATGTCTGATATTGATGGGCTTCTTTGTCAAGAAAAGATCGCTAGGAGGAGTTTGATCAGGCTTTTCACTGTCAATATTTGTTTTGGAAAGAAAGGACTAAGATGCTTTGGTTTAAAGATGGGGATAGAAATACTGTTTTTTTTTCATGTTGTGGTCAAGAGGAGAAATAATTCTAGTGGGATTCATCGTCTACAAATTGATAATGTGGTTATTGAGGATCCTAAACTCATTGAGGAACATATTTTGGACTTTTATAAAACTCTTTATGTTGATGTTCAGGATACAAGCAATATGGAAGATTTTATTGGTACTTATATTCCTGAGTTGGTTTCCTCTGAGGAGAATATGATGTTGATTAAATGTCTTGATTTTTTGAAAATCAAGAATGCTATTTTTAACCTTAATGGTAATAGTGCTCCTGGTCCTTATGGTTTTGGTGGTGTTTTCTATCATTCTTGTTGGAAAATTATTGTGACAGATGTTTGCAATGTTGTCAAACAGTTTTTTAAACAAAAATGGGTTCTCCCTGGAATGAACACTAATGTGGTATCTCTTATTCCTAAGATTCAGGGTGCTGAATTCATTAAACATTACAGGCCAATTGTTGTTGCCAATTTTAAATTTAAGATTATTTTCAATATTTTGGCCGATCAGCTTGCTTTTGTGGCTGCCAAAATTATCTCTCCTAATCAGTATGAGTTTGTGCAGAGCAGAAAGATTCAGGATTGTACTGGTATTGCTTCTGAAGCTATTAAATTGCTTTCTAAAAAGGTCCACGAAGGTAATGTGGCTTACAAAGTTGATATTCACAAAGCCTTTGACACTCTGAGTTGGAATTTTTTACTATTAGTTTTGTTCTCTTTGGTTTTCACCCCTTGTTTGTCAGTTGGACTAGTACTATTTTTCGTTCAGTTATGCTTTCTATCAGAATAAATGATAGTTTGGTGGGTTTTTTTCCTTGTTGTAGAGGTGTTAGACAATGTGATTCTTTATCTCCTCTACCTTTTTGTCTTGCAGAGGAAGTTCTTAGTAAAGGTCTCTCAAAACTTATGAATGATAAGAAGATACTACATATGGCAAGTCCACAAGGTTTTCTCACTCCCTCTCATATTTTATATGCAGATGACATTTATGTTTCTATCAGGCAGATAATAAGTCTTTTAGAAATTTGAGTATTTTTCTTAAAACATATGGTGATTTCTTGGGTCAATATGTTAATAACTCTAAGAGTAGTTTTTTCACCATGGATAATTCTGCAAGATTTGTCACCAAAATTCAGCGTATTCTTTCTTTTAGTCATGGTTGTTTGCCTTTCACTTATTTAGGAGTGCATATCTTTGTTGGTGCTCAAATGGTTCGTTTTCTTCAACCTTTGGCTGATAAAGTCAAATTGAAGCTTGCTTCTTGGAAAGGTAAATCTCTTAGCATGATGGGTCGGGTTCAGTTGGTCAATACGGTGATTACGGGTCTTCTAGCTTATAGTTTTAATTTATATAAATGACATGTTTCTCTTCTTAAGCAAGTTGAGCAGTGATGTCAAAATTTTATCTAGACTGGTGATATTCTGAAAAAAGGTATAACTAGTGTTAATTGGGTTACTATTTGCTCTCCCATTGAGAATGGAGGTTTGAAGATTATTAAGCTTCAACATGACAATAATGCATATCTTCTTAAGCTTCCTTGGAACTTTGCTTATAGCAATAGGTGTTGGTCTTTACTCTTGAAAGCTAGGGTTCTTAAATCAAAATACGAGTTTCGAATGGTTTATAGATCCTCATCTCTTTGGCTTGGAATTAAGCAGTTTTATTCTACTATACTTGATTATACTTCTTGGACTGTTGGTACATATTCTTTTATTAATTTTTGGAATGATAAATGGTGTAGTACTACTTCTTTAGAAAATATTGTAGGATTATCTGATGGTGCTAACATTCCGGATACAGTTTCTCAGTTTTGGAAAGGTGGTGATTGGAATATTCCATTGTTTTTACAGCAGATGCCTCATCTTTTTAGTCATATCATGGTTAGGGTGGAACAGAATATTCCTAATTGGATTCTAGATGAGTCTGGTCATTTCATTCTTAAATCAGCTAGGACTTTTTTCTTGGATCCAGGAGTTTCCTATGGTTGGGGTCAATTTATTTGGTCTTCATATCTTCCGCCTTCCAAAGCTTTTGTCCTTTGGAAAGTTTTTCATGGACGGTTTCCTACAGATCATCATATTCAAAATAAAGGTCTGCATATTTTTTCTATGTGTACGCTTTGTGAAAAGCACGAGGAATCTATTCAGCATTTATTTTTTCAATGTTCTAATGTTTTGCGTATTTGGAGTTAGGTTCAAAAGATTTTTCCTATTTCTCATTTCTCTAATAAGAATGATGTTCTCTCTTTTATTAAGAGTGATGGTAGTTCTTGCGTTAAATTGATTAAGCTAGTTGTGATAACTTTTTCTATTTGGATGTTATGGCGTATGAGGAATTATGCTCGTTTTCAGGATAAGATTGAGGTTTTTATGGTTATTTTGGCTATTAAAGATTTAACTCGTCTAGTGGGTAATTCATCTAAAGCTTCAATGAAGAATAATATGTTGGATTTCAACGTGATCAAGTTTTTTGGTATAAATACTTGTACTGGTAAAGTTTTTCGTCCTTTTCCTGTTAGATGAGAGTTTCCTTCACCAGGTTGGGTTAAAATTAACATTGATGGGGCTGTTAGGGATATCCTGGTCTTTCTACTTGTGGATGTATTTTTCGTGGGAGTATGGAGGAATTTATTGAGCTTTCTATGCGTTTCTTGAAGTTCTAGTCTGGTTGTTGAGTTTTATGAGATTATACATGCTACAGAGGAAGCTCAAAAGATGGGGATTACTAATGTTTGACTGGAATGTGATTCTGCTTTGGTTTGTGTTGTGTTTACTGTTAGGACAAATGTTCCTTGGATACTTCGTAATCGATGAAATACTTGTCTTAATTACTATGGGAAAATCAGGTTTAGGGTTACTCATATTTTTTGTGAAGGGAATGCGTGTGCTGGTAAGTTGGCTAATTTAGGATTTATTCATAGAGAATCTTTTCATTGGTATAATAGGCTATCATCTAGTCTGTTCTTAGAATTCTTTATGAATATGTATAGTTTACCTATGTATTGTTTTTGTTAACATGAGTTTTGGTCTCATCCCCATATTTTTGTATTTTCTTTTCTTTTTTCCTTTTTAATAATACTTTTTTTCATGTGGTGACAAATGATTGTTGTTACTTGAGGTATCAACATAGTTGAGATGTCAAGTTGCATATTGATGCTTAACATAAAAAAATTTATTTAAAAAAATCTTGTAATAATAAATTTATCCTTAAAGAGGAGACCAAACAAAAGTAGTGTTTATATGTTTATTTGAGCTTATCTACACTCTTTTCTTTTGATAAAAAATATTATTAGTATAATAATTATCGAAGTGAAAATATATTATTAAATTACAAAAATATTTTTCTAAAAAATAATTATAAAAAAATATTTATTTTTTTATTTATTTATTGTGTATGTGATTTTTAATTTAATTGAGAAGAATTATTTGAATTTTTAAAAAAGAGTAGTTTTTTAAAGGGTAAAATTGTAAGAATTTGGGTTGTTTTTTAAAAATTCAAATTTCTTTAAATTTTAAAATTCAAATTTTCAATTTAAAATAAATAATTTTAAATTTATGACATTTTAATATTATAAAAGATAAATTGGAAAATAAAATGTGTACACCAGTAAATAAATAAATAAATTATTTTTTTATTAAGATATGAATAACGAAATTACGATATACTTCTTTTTTACAAAAAAATTAATATCATTATAACAACTATTGAAATAAATTATTTTTTTTAAATTTTGTTGTATGTAACTTTTTTGCATTGTGTAAGTGGTTTTTAATTGGAAAGAATTATTTGAATTTTAAAAAAGTAATTATTTAAAGTTTTTAAAATTGTAAGAAATTGGATATTTTTTTGTTTGTTTTTTCAAATTTATATTTCTATAAATGTTTAAAATTCAAATTTTCAATTTAAAATAACCAATTATTAAATTTATTATATTTTAATATTATAAAGGATAAAATATAAAAACAGTCCACCATAACAAGGAATGCCTTTATATATTGTTATAAATGCAAATAATATTTCCTTTTAATCAAAGTATGGTTACTCTTATTAACTGTTCCATAAAAAAAGAATGAGAGGAATTCCACATAATAGTATCGGAAATATATATTTACTCTAATAAAAACTTCTATGGACTATTTTAATATAGAAGATATATTTTGTTTAAATTTCTTTTAGAATTCTAGATACATACACTTTTTGTAGAAAGAATTTAAATAAAAATAATTATATGAAGATAAATTTTTCAATGAAATAAAAAATGATTTTTTATAACATTTTTATAGATTTATCGTTATTTATTTTAAAATGATATATCTAAAAAAACAGAACTTACAATTGGACAGATGATATCTTTTAGTAAAAGGTGAACTAATATTTTATATTTTATATTTAACAATATATAAAATAATTTATTTACCCAAATTAAAATATTTATTAATGAGTTATGTTTAAAGTTTTTCTGATTAATAATTAGTATTTATAATTATTTTTTAAAACTATTATCATTCCCAAATGAATATTATTTTTAAAATTTAATATTTTTAGTAATAAATTTGAGAATAATTTAAACAGAAAATATAAATTTAACCATTTATTATTGACTAAATTAACCTAAGCATTTATAACTTGTTTCTAAAGCTTAAAATTTCAATTTCATTTATATCATTATATGTAACTGTTTTCAGTGTCATCTTTAACTAGACAATTTTTTTTATCAAATTAAAATAATTTCATTAGTTGATATGAAATACTTAACTGTACCTCTTTAAAAAATAATTGCATAACTCCTTGAATAAAAAATAATTAATACAATTCTTTAACTCTTATTTTTATAAATTATTTTATATTTTTAAAATTATATTTTTCAGCTTATAGAAATACGGTCAAATAAGCTTCATTTCAATAATAACTTTTAAAACATTAATAAATTTGAGTTTAATTGATTAATGACAACTATTCATTGTTTCAATATTTGTAACGTTTTCTAAAAGCTTAACAGTAACTTGTA
>Ga0123342_1004882_pt1 | contig 20054 bp, 8 predicted proteins | sample Turbeawhitnodule_FD_89960 | JGI IMG/M metagenome (GOLD analysis project Ga0123342, IMG submission 89960) | Root nodule microbial communities of legume samples collected from Mexico - Turtle bean Mexico white nodule | ecosystem: Host-associated > Plants > Roots > Nodule | place: Mexico: Nepantla... | reverse complement strand
TATTTTTTTCTTTTTCTTTTTTCTTTTGTTTAATAATATTTTTTTCATGTGATGGTAAATGATTGTTGTTACTTGAGGTGTCAGCCTAGCTGAGATCTTAAGTGGCATAGTGATACCTAACATAAAAGCTTTTATTTAAAAAAAAGATAAAAATAATAATGTTATTTAATATAAAAATAATTTTTTATCAAAAATTTATTATTATAAATATTTAAATAATATTTTAATTAAAAATAATTATAATTTATAAATAAATATATCAAATTAATTTTTAACCATTTTTAAATATAAGGATAAATTTGTAAACTTACATTTTTATCAATTAAAAAATATATAATTTCAATCACACCCATCACATCATTTACAAATTTTTATAAACTTTTCTCACACTTTCCACTCTATTTACCTTAATCCAAACACCCTAACTTTCTTTACACTTCTCTCCAAATCATCTCAAATTCACTCCCTCCTTTCCACTCCCTAATCCAAACAAAGCATTAAAGTCATATTGAATGCAAGATTCGAAAGTTCTATATTATGGTTGATCGAAATAATCTCATAGTCCCTGTGAATCACTAGTACCACACACACATCTTGGGTGCTCTAGTCTTCCTATGATCGTCATCAAAATATCCTCTCAACCATAGGGAACAAATGAGCCCTATGCTTCCTGTTGAAAATGAAGTTTTGATGCCACCAAATCCATGAAGACTGCTTGAAGACTTTGTTGTTGTGCTTAGGGTTTAGTTATAGGTAGTTTATAATTTTCTAGATCCACTCCTAATCAATTCACAACTGAATCAATCTGTTTTTTTAAAAAAAAATGTTTTTCAAAGCTAAGTGAAAAACAACCTGTTGATTTCTTGTTTTAATCGATTTTTTTTCCTCAGCCTGTGTGAAGGGTTTTTGAAATGTTTTGGTTTTGATTGACTTAACTGTAAAAACCAATTCAATCGGTTGATTTTTGAATTTCTTAACAGTTTTTCATAAAACTGTTAAATCTGTTTTCAATTATTTACAAACTGTTTTGGCTCAAGTTTAACTTATTAAAACGACTAGTTTGATGAGCTATAAAATTGTGATTACCCTTCTTACTTGAAAAAACACAATAAGTGATTCAGAAAAGATTTTGTGAAAGTTTGGATTCAAGAAAGCAAGATTGCCTTTAGCTGTGCTTTGGTTAAAGAGTGGATTAGGAGCAACTGTGATTTCTTGTAATCAAGTGTAATCTGTTCCATATTCTCTTGTAATTGTTCTTTAGTTTGAATTCTTGTAAATTGTGTATCTGTAAGGTCAGAGGATTCTTCTGACTGTGTGTGTGAAGTCAAAGAGGGTGTGTGTTCTAGAGTGGTCAAGATGAGGATGTGGTGTGTTGTAATCTATTATTGGTTACCTAGTGAATACCCATTGATTTTATGGGGACTGGATGTAGCTTTGGTAAGGAGTGAACCAATATAATTGTTTGTGTGATCTTTTCTCTCTCACACTCATTTAAAATTTGTTTGAATTGTGATTTCAGTTATGCTGCCATAAACTATTGGTTAAATTGCATTTTCAACCGGTTGTTTTTCTGATAACAGTTTTAACAAATTCGTTTTCTTGACTGATCTGATTCTTTGATCTATAAATCAACATCAATCTTCATTCTTAGCTAGTATTTGCAAAAAAACTTTCCTTAAACAATTCACCCCACCCCCCCCTCTCTTATTAAGGTCATTAATTCTTACACTTCCTACAACATATGAACAATAATTAAGCATAAAAATAATACTTTTCATAAGAACAACAGAAAATTGTTGAGTCATAGACGGTTTAGTGATCAAGCCATGAGATGATCTGATGAACATGTCCCTAAACGATCTTGTGACCAAGCTCCTAGACTATTTGATGATCAGACCATTAGATAATTTGATAATCAAACCATTAGACAATTTGATGATCATTTCCCTAGACAGTCTCATGACCACGCCCTTAGGCAATCTAATAAGCCCCTAGATGATAAACTAGATGGTCTGTTGACACACTAGACAATTTATGAATCATTAGACGGTCCCATGATAAGAGAGTCTACAAGTTTTAATGATAACAAACACTATAAGATGTGTTAAAATTTCTAACAAATTTACTAGATATGCATAATTAGAAAAAAAACAAATTAGACTGTATATTAAGATTAAATATGTTAGATGATCTTGTAGTATTAAAACTATTAGACGAAGCTCATTAAAAAGTCTTTGTGTTAAAAAAGGGATAGTCAACATACACAACATTGACCCATTAAACAATCCAATTGTGCATATATGCACTAGACAATCTCATAGTATAAAGATGTGTAAAACGGTCTAACTAGATAGTGATGGAGGTCCATCCAAGCCACCACAACTTGGGCTGAGAAGATTAGAGAAGATGGAACTTTATTGAAGGAAAACATCCAACCTTTGAGTCTTCCTTCTTCTGAGCCTTCTAAACAATTGTAGAGAGTAGTTTAGAAATTTATTCTGGACCTTGTATTTTGGGTCAAGTAGAGTAAAATATTATTTGAGCCTTGTATTTGGGTCATGAATAGTTTAGGTTAAATAACCTGGTTAGAATTGTAGGCCTTAAACAAGAGGGGGGTGAATTGTTTATGAATGATTTTCACAAAAGTTGAAGGTAGATTGAAAGCCAATGAGAAATCAATGAAGGACAAATCAATTCAGCCAAAAAAAAATATGTTTTTAATATTATTCCAGAAAATCAACCGGTTGTTTTTGCGAAACAATCAGTTGTTTTCATCAGCAGTTATTAAAATCAAAGTAGAACATATTTAAATGAGATAAGGGATAGAAAGATCAGCACAAAAAGTTTTATACTGGTTCACCCTTTACCAAGAGCTACATCCAGTCCTCCGAAACCTCTGAGAATTCCACTAAGCAATCAAACACCTTGATTACACACCGCACACCAAAGTGATGATCTTGAACCCTTCAATAACACACATCACCTTTGGCAAACAACACCACGTATCACATAACAACCTCTAGATCTGCACACCAGTATTTTTTACAAAAACACAATAGTCACATTTGTAAGAAGAGTTTTTGTAAATCAGTTCCAGATTTTCAAAATCATTTTTCAAATTATCCAGCTCTTCTTCCAATGCTTTGACTCTATTTTCCAACCAATTATCCAAGCCTTTCAATCAGTTGTTCAAAAGGGTCACCCTATTAGCTTCTTCACGAGTTTCCTTAAATGCATCAAGAAGCTGACTGTAATTTTCAAAATTGATTGAGGTGCTAGAATTTACACTGCTTGTGTTAGATTCTCCCTTTGTCATTAGGCACAAATTTGCCTATTCATCTTCACTTGAGGAAGAAACATCATAGTTTTGCCAAGCAATGTAGGCTCTTTTAGATTTGCCCTTCTTCTCAATTTTCTTGCTTAACCCTTTCTCTTTGCTTTCTTTGTTGGGGCAATAAGCTTTTATATGGTCTTGTTCACCACATCCAAAGCAGGTATATTTGTTAGTATTAAAATCATTGAGTTTCTTGTTGTTATACCTGTTGGAGGATTGATTCTTGTTGTTGTTTTTCTCCAAAAACTTGCTGAATTTCCTTGTCAACAAACTAAGAGTATCTCCATCATTGTCCTTACTTGATTCTTGACAGTTTTTGTGACCAACAGCCTTCAAAACAATGTTTCTCACATGTTTCTCTTCATGCTCTTGATCATTCAACTTATTAATCTCCAATTCTTGTTCTCTATGCTTTCCAAACAGTGAAGTTGTTATCAAGGATGTCAAATCTTTTGATTTAGAGATGGTTGTGACTTTGGGCTGCCAAGATCTGTCTAAACACTTGAGGATCTTGGTATTGAGTTCTTCCCTTTCAAAGGTTTTGCCTAAACCGATTAGATGGTTGTCAATATGAGTGAACCTCTTTTGAACATCAACAATGATCTCCCCTTTTTGCATTATAAACATCTCATACTCCTCAATAAGAGCATGTTTTCTTGTTCTCTTTACATCATTAGTTCCTTCACGAGTAACTTCAAGAATATCCCACATTTCTTTATATTTTTATTTAAATATGACATTAAGTATTTATGATCTCCAATTCTTTAGAATTTTTAATATTTTAGAAACTTTTAATATTTTAGATTTTTATTTAAATAGGATATTAAATATTTAGGATTTGTATTTATTTAAGATTTTGAATATTTAGAAATTTTATATATTTTAATTTTTTATTTAAATAAGACATTAAATATTTAAGATTTGTATTTATTTAGAATTTTGAATAATTTTAAGAATTTCATATATTTCATATATTTATTTAAATAGAACATTAAATATTGAAATATTTTATTTATTTAAAATTTTAAATATTTTAAAAATTTACATATTTTATATTTTTATATTTGAAAAATTTTAAATATTTATAATTTTGAGTATTTTAAAAATTCTATATATTTTATATTTTATTTAAATAAGACATTAAATAAATAATTTTTCCTTACAATCGTAATTATGTTTTGGACAAATTTCACATAATTCGTAATTTTACTGAAATTAATTCTTACACAATACTGAAAATAAATACTTTAATTAAAAATAATTAGAATTCACAAATAAATAGATCAAATTAATTTTTTAATAAATTTTAAATAAAAAAATAAATTTGTAATGTTATAAATAACTTGTATTTTTTCAGAAAATAATTATTCAATTTTACTACAATTAATTTATAAAAATTTAATAAATTTAAAAAAAAATATCACGTTATTATTCAAATATTTTTGAAGACATGAATAAATTTGTAATCTAAAATCTTACCATTGACCAATTTCAAAATATCATCGGTGTAGCTGAAGTAATTTACTAAAATATTGTTTATGCAAAAGCAATGTAAAGAAAAGTTAAAAAATTAATACATTATACAAAACACGTAATATAAGAAAAATTATATCTTTAAATTGTGTTAGTTGTTCTGCATAGTTCTGCAAGGTAATATTACACGGAAATGTATAATTGATGATCACTTATTTAATTAATATTTTCATTGATACAATCAATTATAATATAATTATAATTATTTTATATTATTAATATTTATTAATATATTATAATAAAATAAATAATTAAAATAATTTTTTAAAAATTAGTAAAATAAATTAAATAACTTAAATATTTTGTTAATATAACTTATATTACAAAATAAAATAAAATAAAATATTTAAATAATAAATAAAATAAAATAATTTAAATTTTCAAATTTTATAAAGTAATTTATTTTAATATATTATTATTTTAAAATATAAAATTTTGTTTATTAAGATCCAATAATAATTTTTATTTTCTTTTAAATTTATTTTAACTCTAATTTATATTTTAATTTAAAATTTATTTTAACTTTAATTTATATTTTAAAAGTTGTTTTTATATCAACTTATATTTAAAATTTTAAAAATTATTTTATTTATATTAATCACATCTACTTTAGTTTCCACTTGTTTTTTCTTTTTATTTCCTTTTAATTCAAACAAATTATTAATATAAGCAGAAATAGATACAACAAAGTAGGATACCTCTTGTTGTGGTACATTAAAATGAAAGAAAATAAATAAATAAAATCATATAATCATGCACTTTATTTTATTTAATTATGTAAAATTATAAAATTTAATTATAAAATTTAAGATAAGTATTGACAGTTTTTTGTTTTTAATAAAATAAAAAATAATTTTAATAAAAAATTATTAATATAGGTTATTTTATTTGAAATTTTTTAATAATTAAAGTAGTTTAGCGAATATTTTTGTTTTGTTTTATAAATTCAAAAATTTTAACAATTTCTTGAAAGCTAATTACCTATTAATTCCAAATATTTTCTCTAACAAATAAACGTTATTGTTCCTACTAGGGAGATGAGACCTAAAGAACTATTGAAGTCTTCTCCTCCTTCCTTCGGTCGGTCAGGTGACTGGGTGGTGAACTGAGATTCTTCTCGTCCTCCTGCTTCTCCTTCGGCACTTGGTCTCGGTGAACACCGGATGGTGGGGGTACCTGCGAAGGCACTCCGACGCTCAAGTCAGTAAAGCGGGTGGTCAACTCTCAGGTAAGTGAACAGTAATAAATGACATACCTTACTCCTTGGGATGCGTGCTATTTATATTATTCTAATGGGCCTACCTTGATGGGCCCATTTATCGAGGTGGATACCGCTTAGGGTTGCATTACCTAATTCTTAATGATGGATAGTTTTACTCATCTTGGTTTGAGCGTTAACGGTGGCAGGGGTCGGCCGTCGGCCAAGTTAACCTGATGTGTGTCGGCCCTCAGCCAAGTTCTCATGGTCTTGGCCGTCTCGGCTAGGCCTTCTAAGGTCTCGGCCAGGTAGGTCGTTGGCCTCGTCATCTCGGCCAAGTCTCTCAGGTCTCGGCCGGCTTTCCTTTGGTTTCGGTCAGGTTGACCTGGTCTCGAGCAGTCAGGAGGGTCTCAGACAGCCAGAGAGTCTCGGGCAGGGAGACCAGGAGTCGGTCTCGCCCATACCAGTACAGTTATAATTAGTAAAACTTAAATACTTATTCAATTACTTCGTTTATTTATGAATTTCAATATAAAATTAATGAAATTAAAGTTTATATATTGATATTAACTTTTTAATTTTAATAAAAATTATATATATATATATATATATATATAAATTCATTGGAATCGACCAATTAATTATTCTAAAATGTATATTTTTCTTTTTTTTCTACTCCTTCAATTTAATTTCTCATTTTATTTTTCACTTCGGTCTCTTCCCATCCAATCAAATATACCCCCAGTTTCAACAAGTCCTTTCAAAAGTAACTGCAAAAGTGCTACGGATAATTCGTAACCCCTAATAATTATCACTTACAGTACATTTTTCTGAAATAAATGACAAATGTTTTGGTACATCTTTAATATTTTATCATAGTACACTGATAATATTATGTACGATTTTGACTTTTCTCTTCACACCCAAAAACAACTTTCACATTGTTCTATCCACCGATTAGTTCATATTTATTTTCTTTTTATACAAATTTCCAAATATTTTAATTTTAGTTCTATTCAATGTATATTATAATTTTCTCTTTTTAACTCAAAAATAAAAACAAAATCCCTCAAAAGACCCGTCACATTTGTTCACAGAAAACTTAATTACTGTTTCAAGGATAAAATCCGGCTGCCCGAGTTTGAATAATGAACACAAGAATTCAATTTTGTTTAGATTTATTTTGATCAAAATGGGCTTCCCTGATTTTTTATGTATGTTCTTTTATTATTTTATTTTGAATAATGTTTAACAAATAATTAATAAATTTAAAATAAAAATTTTAAAAATTAAATTTAAAAGTATAATTGAACAAATATATAGTCACTGAAAAATTATATGATACAATAAACATAATATATTTATATGAAAAATATAAAAGATCGTAAAATACGAACACAAAAACATAAGTTATATTGTTTTTGTTATAGTAGAAAGTAAGATCATGAATGTACAAGATTGACTTATGCCTTATATCTCGAACACAATTTTATTAAGGGTATTTGTACTATATAAAATAGAAATGATTGAACTCATAATAATTATGTGTATATTTACTATATAAAATAACAAAATTTAATTATACGTGTTTAAGAAGATGTTGACAATATGGGTAATTATTTTTTTTCCTCAAATAATTAATTTAATAAAGTAGTTTTTTCAATTTCTTAAATTAATAAGTCTGTAACAATATTTTACAACATATAAAATAACTAAGTCAAGATTCTTTTACTATACAATATAGGAAGTTATTGGGAACAAATGACAATAAATCTACTAATGAACTATGTGCTCAAGAAGACAAGGAATCTTCTAATTTTTCACCATGATCATGGCAACCTAATCCAACTGCAATAAATACTTCACTAACAACTGCAATATCACATAAATCATTTTCATTATAACTGCTTATGGAAATAGGTACACTTAATTTCTCTTTGACTACTTAATATGAGTTGATTTAGTAAACACACATATTGACTTTTTGCTTTTTCTTGAATTAGGATTTTGATTACGAAAAGTGGTGAGGGCTCAATGAGAATCGTTATTGGACACAAAATTAATCAAGTGGTTAAGTAAGTATGAAGTTTCTCATCAAAAAGAAAAAAGGAAAAGACTCACACAAAAGTAAGTGTGAATTCTACAAAAATACAAAAACAGAGAAAATAGTTTATGCTTAGGTCTAATAATTTGTGCTCTGGTCCTGGTAATTCTCTGAGTCACTGGCTATGGAATGAGTCTGACCTAGCCCCAAGTCTTGTGTCATGCTCCTAGTCATCCTTCTAGAAGGTTCGACTGACTCAGTGGATGCTTTACCAGTCAGGGTTTCATCACTACTATACCACCATCATCTTTAATCCATTAGAGTTTATAAGGTTTAGGATGGGGTTTAATAGTCAAGGTTAACTTTTATACCAATCTTGAAATGCAACAATTACAACTAGTGCCACTATCCACAATAACAAAACTAATATTTTCAAAAAATTTACACCTTGTGTGGAATAGGTTCTCACGTTGAGATTACTTTAGTTAAATTGATTGGCTTCCAAGAAGTCTTCGTACTAATACTAACTCAAATTCATAAGGAAGGATCTCTTCCTCATAATCTAAAACTTTTTCTTCACCAAGTTGTTTTGACTTCTGATGTCTTCATCTTTTAAAATCCATGTTTCTTTTTTTAGGTCCCTTAGAAGAACAATGTCATCTTTCAAGACACTTGAAGCACTATACATCTCTTAGTTTCTCTAAAGGGTTTTTTATAATTGTATTTTTATTTTCCTTTTCCTTTTCCCTTCTTTCTTCATGTGGCTCCTCATACTTTTGATTTGGAAGGGTAGTCGTCCCTCTTATGATCATTCTTATGGTAGGATATGGTGGGGTAGTATCTCCTAAAGGTAGCCTTTCTCTTCAGTTGTTATTCTACCCTCACATATAGTTGAACTAAGTCATTGAAATCATTATAAGGTAGAATTTCAACCTTATCCTAATGTCATGATTGAGACCCCTTTGAAACCTATCTATAGTTATTTAAGGCTTCTCTCTATCCCCCATTTCATTAGTATCAACTCCCTTTTCTGTATGTACTCGTCTACACTCATTTCTTTTTGTAAGAGTCTTTAAAGCTTATCCATTAACTTTTTATCATAGTATAAGGGTGCGTGTCTCTTCCTAAAGGTGCTTTAAGCTTATTCCAATATCTTATTTGGAATTTTTCTTCATCCTATGGTCTCTAACCAAAGTCGTCCACCAGTACATAGCTGATCTGAAAGCTTAATGTTGCTAAAGACACTCTCGTCTCATGATGTACCTGGTGGAACTCAAATATTTGTTCAACCTTCATCTCCCAGTCTAAGTATTTCTCTACATTCTCTCAACCATGAAAATGGGAAAGGTCTACCTCAGTTTCTTTGGGAAAGTTATGGTCTACCAAAGTTTTAGCTACTAATATTTTAAATTATAAATTAGTCTCTAAAAGACTAATAGAGGCTAATTTAGAATATAAAGTAGTAAGTAGGTAAAACCTTGGTAGCTAATGATTATATATCAATTTAAAAACTATTTTATAATTTTTTTATTAATAATAGAAACTACTTTAGATACCAATATTTTTTTAAATTTATAAAATGGTCTCTAATTTAATGAACTTGTAATTAATTATTTTGTTCTCTAAAATTAGTTCATATTTAATAACTTTCTTTTAATAATATATATCATATAAATATTATCTCTGCCCAACATATTCCACATCACATTTGTAATGTTTTTAATATATATATATATATACCAATATATATATATATATATATATATATATATATTTATTGGTATAAATATTTTGGGATGGCAATGCAGACGCATCCCGCTACCAAAAAGTGTGGGGCAGACTCACTAATCTAGCCTGCTGACCTGTTTTGGCCCGCCCCGCATAACTTGCAGCCTGTACGGACCAACAGCGGAGCGGGGCGGATTTGCACGCTGGCCCGCATAAATAAAAAAATATTTTTTTTTTGTAAAAAAAATCATACCCCATTATTGCAATGTGACCTTTATTTTATTTTTGAAAAATTGAATTCAATGTACTAAAAAAATGAATGTTTTATTTTAATCATTTAAAGGAGTTAATATTAAGAGTGACAATGGATTTAGTTTTAAGTAAAGTCTTATATTTAAGATTTGTTAATAAAAAAAATAACATAAACAAGATAGTTAAAAAATTAGTCATATTCAATAAAATATTTTGTAACGAGACTATACTCTTATACATTTACATACATATATAGCAAAAAATAGATGCAAAGCAAAATTTTAATTATTTTTAATCAAGCCTTCTAACAATGCTCATACTTGTTTGTATTTTTTTTATCTTAATTGAATCAATTGAAACACGGATAAAATTTTAATTTTTCTGTAGTAGGAATAAGTTTTTTTATAATTAATGAAATTTTAATTTTTGAAAAAAAATATTTTTCTTATGCGAGTTGGCGCGCAGGTCTGTGAGTTACCTCTTATGCGGGGTGAGTCAATGAAATGAACATGCACTCCTTACACCCAAGAGGACAACCCAACCTGCATTTTACGGATCAAACGCAGGACGGGATTATGCGATGTACGTCACCGTCACCGTCACCGTATTGTCCGCCCTATAAATATTACCTCGACAAGTTTTTACATAAAAATATTTTTATGATGGTATTTTTTTTATTTTTTCAGTCATGCATGTTTTATAAATTAAAAATAAGCATAATATTATTTTAATTTAAAATTTAAAATAATATGTAATATGAATTTAAAATTCATACAATATTACTTCTTCAGTTGTATAAGAAAATACATATACGTGGCAAATTGTGAGAGGGCTAAATGTCAAATATTTCCACCATTCCTTGTTTTCAATTCGCGCATTGAAGCACACATGGAAGCAAACTAAAGTTATAACTTCAAAAAATCATTTATATTGTGTTCTACAAATGTCTTTAGTCTCATTTTAAAGTATTCATCCATCATTTTATCTTTTTATGATTTTTAATATTATATTACAGATAATTTTATTTCATTTTTGTAACTTTATCAAGACGTGATATAAGATAATTTTACCAGTGATTTAAAATAAATCATTATATATAGTACATTACAACCATTAGTCCATTACGATCCTGAGTTTTACAAGCAAATCCAGAAACATGCATATGATCTAGCATAGTCTTGTTTGTCCTACTAGACGATATGACAATGAGTAGGTCATGACCATTAATATATGCAGATTACTTTCAGCAATAATTTAATATTCTTTTCGTATTAGCAATAACCTAATATTTAATTATTAAAGTTTAACAATCTTATTTCTCATTCTATATATTCCGGCCAATTAATTAAATAATTTGTTATAAACATATTATTTTAAGTAGGGATGATAAAGTAAGTAAAGATAATAAAGTGGTTTGATCCACAAATCAAATTATTAATTTATCATTATTTAGGTAGAACGAATCAATATTTTGAATTTGTCAGCTCGTATTGATTCAGTTTGTCTAACCTGTCAATTTACTAGGTCACAAGCAGATGGAGTGGAAGGACTAGTCCCACCCTTCTTTCTTTTTGTCATTTTTAAATATGAATGTCATATTTTTTGAATCAATATTGGTGATGGTCCGTATTTTATATAAAATTATATTTACATTAATTTTTTTATACATTATTTAATTCATTGAAGTATTGTTGATGTTTATTTTATTTTGTTAGACATTAAACCTTATTTGATTAGAATTTAAAGTTTAATTTGATTTTATTGTTTTTCCTTGGATTTATATATTCAAAAAATAATATCAATGATTAAAATTATTAACTCATATAATATTTACAGACTAGTTTAATCCGATTAATTCTTGATGAACCAATAACAAATTAAACAAAAATGGATCAGAATAAAATAGATCTAATCAAAACGGATCGAACCGATAGATTTTTACACCCAAATTTTTAAGAGAATTTCTTCTATAAGAATTAAGACTTAGAAGAATTAAGAATTAGAGAAAAAAACAAAAATGTGAAGATTTGGAGGGTATTGGTTTTTTCTATAAGACAATTGTCCTTTTCAAATGGTTCCAATCAGAGACAACTATAAAGCTTCCTTTTAAAGTGACGATGATGGTGAAATGATAGCTTTAGAAAACCATTTCCTTTCCTTTATTCTTCCCCAAATTATTAGACCTTTTTTCTGGCTTTATTTTTCCGTTTAGTACTGAAAAAGTAAAACAAAAAATCAAGAATATTTACTACAAAAGAAATTAAGAGAAATAATAAAAAGTATGTTTATTATAATATTATTACCTTATTTAATTATTATATTAAAATAAGATATTTCATAATACTTTATTGTGCTCTTTTCTACTTTTTCGAGCCTTTTATTTCGTTTTTGTGCAAAATTTCAATCACATAAATCTCTTAATTTCCTAACTTTTCTCGCTATTTTTGCTGAAACTAACCTTTCTTCCTTCTTTCTTAGCTTTTTAACTTTTTTTTTACTGTTTTCACTAATATTCAACCAAATAAAAAAATACAAAATAAAAAAAGAAGACAAGAATAATATATTTCACGTCGTCTACAGAACTCCAAAGATGACCCACCAAGGACACATGATTTGAGTTTAAAACTAATTAAAAGTTACAATCATTTTATTCATACTAAACTAACAATTAACTTCAAATAATAATAAATTTAGTTAAATTCTACTAATAAAGGTAATTGAATACGTGTTTGATTTTTAAATAAAAAATATTAATATATAACTAATTTTAAAGAAAATTACTAATTTTAAATTTTTAAAAAAGATAAAAGTAACCACTAAGAAACTTAAATTTACAGAGTAAAAAGTAAAAGTAAAAGTAAAGATAATGTTAATCTTAATTTTCTCCAAAAGCAAACATGGGCCACAGTCCTTAGAAACCAAATAAGTATTAAATTACATTAAACATGGATGGATAGAGTTAAAACAAAATTAGTAAAACTAAAATTTTTATACTATGAATATTCTTTTTTAATAAGATTATACTAAAAACAAAATATATATTTAATCAAATATTTACCTATTAATTTAATTTAAAATTCAATCTCATTATAAAAATTTAGATGCTTATTGTAACGATCTAGATTATAAAAATTTAGATGCTTATTGTAACGATCTAGACAATAACCTTATATTAGAAGTGATATATTTTAAATAACATATGAATATTTTATTATTAAAATACAAAGAGTTATAAATAGAAAATTTAGTTATTCAGGTTTTATTTTAAAAGAACCATCATCTCTTTGAAACTTCTCTTTTTCTTTTCTCTCCTTTCTCTCTAAGATTCTGACCTCCTCGCTCATCAGTTTGATGATCGGAGTCTGTCATTAGACTCCTGACAGTGAACACTACAAGACTATCTGATCATAATATTTGATAGTGTGTAAGTTCATTTTAACTCTTCTCTTTGAGTCAAATTTTGAACTTGTTAGGTTTCTTTCAATTTAGGTTTTTCATGCGACTCTTTTAGCTTCAAGAATAGTCTTTATTAGTTTAGAGTCTTAGTGATTGGAAGGTTTTGGGTGGTGCAGGTTAAGCTACCCTTGAGCTTTTGGAAGGTTTGAAGCTCTTAGTGAGTGAAACTAGTTTTAATTTCAAATAGAATCCTAAGTTAGAAGATTTGGATGTTGGGGTGACGTGGTCACCAATTCCAAATTTTGTTTGTAGGATTGATTGTTTATGAGTAATGCAGGTATTGTTTGAAATAAAATGCGAATATGTTGATTTTGATATAGATGATTTATGGTAGATGTTTTTGTTTGAATCTGAAAAAATTTGGTTGATTTAGTGTAAGTTACTCTCGAAGTGAATGAGTTATTGAAATTGTTTTTGTTTGACTCTGAATGATGAAATTAAGCATATTTATGCAGATTTTTCTACATATCTCATTTAGGCGGGATAATTCTTGCTCAAGCGAGAATAAAATGAAAAGATTGAGTGCTCGCAAATTCAATCTCGCTCAAGCAAGAGAATTTTCGGTTGGGTGAGACCCATTCTCGCTCAAGCGAGCAAATTTTCCCTCGAGCCAATAAAAAAGACTTAAAATTTTATTTTTGATTTTGAAAGCCTAGTTTATTATTGTCTGTTATTTTTAAGTGAAAATCTAAATTTTATTTAAAAACATGATTAAAGGAACTTAATTATTTGTTTAAGTGAATTTTGATATATATTTGGATTGTTTAGAAAGTTTAAAATATGATATGATTGAATGGTGCATTGATGTGTTAAATTATGTATGAAGTGAGGTGAAAGTGTGATCAAGACATTGTAATTTCAGGAAAAGAAATATCGTGTTGAGATTGTTATTAGGGTGTATTGATTTGTGAGTGTCTTGTGAATGAGACGATTCTGACTCTACTGATATAATGGAATCACATAGATAAATTTATTCAGTCGATGAGAGTCGAAGAAGGCTCATTTGACTAAGTCTGAGGTTTGAAAGAACTAATCAGGCAGATCATATGGATTTACCTTGTCATATGAGATGATGAGATATTGAGATGATTATATGTTTGGTTATGTGGATTTCACAACGAGTAGTATGACATGTGCAAGTCTCTGGATGTTAATTTCAATACACGAGTCTTTTGGAAGTAGAGTCAAGTGTCTATGGTTCAAGTAAAGGTTTGTTTTTGGATTACTTCCAAGTCACTATTTGTTTCGTTCTCTTACTCAGACCGGTGTCTGGATCCTTTGGTGTATATAAGGTTGGTTTCTTGATGTTGTACCTTGCGGGTTTCTACTTTTGTTGGTTTTCTAGATTTTGACAGGAGAGTTGCTTTGTTGGCCGCTGGAGGTGTTTTTAGCCGTTAGAGGATATTAATATGCACTTTTTGTATAAGGGTTGAACCACCCATGAAGTGCTTCATATTTATTGCTAATAAAAAAAAAGTGTCTATATGTTGTGAGTCAGTAGAAGTATAACATGAGAAAGATGAACTATGAATTATGATAGACACTTGATGGTTTGTGAAAATGTATGAGGATTGATGGCTTTATGTTGATATTTAAAGTTATATTTATATTAGAAGTTTTAAAATAGCTAATTTACCCTATTATTTACATTATGTTTTATTTTCTTTAAATCTGCGATGATCGTGTATTTACATGAGAGCAAATGATATTACAGGTGATAGAACTCTTCAATGAGAAGCTGGAGGATGAACATGTTTATTTTATTTTGAATGTTTTGTTTTAATCTTATGTAAATATGTAAAATCTCTATGAAGAGGGATATATTTTGAAACACTGTACGACAGAGTTATATATATATTGCCAATTATGGTTATTTGATGTGGAAAAAATATAGGAATGTTACACTTATAAAGTATTGTTATTAACAAATATAAAAAAATATGTCATTATAGCTAAAATTTATAATAAATAAATACTTTTAAAATAAATTCATATTATAATTAAATTTTAGTATAAATTATATTGTATATTTTAATTTATGATAAATTACTAACATTTTTATATAAGATTATTTTTAACTATTAATAAGCTTTAAAAAATATAAATTTAATTTATAAATAAATATGAAAAAGATAATTTAAAATTTTGAAAAATAATTAAAATGTATTCATTCAATTAAACAAATTAAACAGTTAAAAAAATATTAAAAAATTGTTCATAAAAATAACTTGCTCAATATAATTATTCAAATTTTAAAATATTTCATCTTTCTTTTTTCTATTGTTTCTACTTAACATCATTAGTATGATGAGGATCTAGTTAAATTGTCTAAGAATATTAATAGTTTACATTAAATGAAATATAAATATTTTATCATTTAAGTTAGAAAATTTATAAATAGCAAAAGTTAACTATTCAAATTTTATCTGTTCACCTTTTCATAAATATGAATTCACCTTAGAGATCCTGGTTGAAATTAAAACACTTCTATTCAATCATAATATTTTTTAAGCAGTTATCTTTGCATATTTTCTATAGTTGGTTTTAAGGGGAAGGGTTGCATGCTTAGGATATGGTTTTTTTATGTCTATTTTTTTGGGACAAAGATGAATCTTTGTTAGTCAAAAACATTATGGTATATTTATATCATTGATCAGAGTATTTTGTGTGCATGTTTTAGGCTTTTGGTGACAGTAGTGAAATTGGAAGCTTAAGGTTGATTAAACAAAATTGAAATGACGATAAAGATTGATTTATTCCTTATAGTACATTAGGGTAGAAAATCTAGATTGTCTAGAGGTAATTGGTTATAATGATATATTTTGTACTTTAAGGCTATTTTGATGAGAATTGTTAAAATTATATATTTTGGAAATATAAAAAATATGTGAATGTGACAGTTTTGATATATTAACTATGATTTTTTTATGTTGGGAAGGTTATTAGGAAAGTATTGTTGTATGTGTGTGGATTTTTGTGAATATTATTATTGTGGAATTTGTTGATTAAATTATTTAAATTTAGTTTGAAACTAATTTGATTTTAGTTCAAGTTCTTTGAGATATATATTAATTAGAATATATAATGATTTTAGTGTACATATGTTTTGTTTGATAAAATTAAAGAATATAACAAAGTAACCATAGAAACAATAACAAAGTAAAGTCATAAGTTGAGATATATTCTTCATAGACACTATAAGAATGTAAAAATAACAATAATAACTACAATATATTCTTTAATTATTTGTATAAATCTTATACTCTCTTTTGTGTATTTATTTTTTTTGTTATAAGTAAAAGTGTGATAAACTCTATATTTTTCACTTTGTAAAATAACCACTTATGTATGAAAATCATATTGTCTATTCTCTCCAAGATAGTTATTTTTCTTAGAAAAACATTTTACTATAACCAGAAATGACAACTAAGAATACTTGAGATCTTAATCTCCAAGAAACCAAAAGTGATTTGTCTACTCATTGTAATCAAGTTTTTTTATTAGTAGAACCCTTTAAGTTTTTAAAAGAGAATTGAACGTAACCCAAGAGTTAAGAGTGAATCAATAAATATGTTATATCATTCTCTATCACTAACGACTCTCTATTAAACTATTTAGTGCTCTACGCGAAAAAGTCTTTTGGACTATATTCAACTTACCCATTCAAATCCTTCACGTACCTTCAGTTGATATTAGAGTTAACCTAGTTCGATTGAAACCATGACAATCAACTTAAAAAGGTGATGCATCTAATGTTTAATTCGCCAAGTATAATTTTGTCTAGTGGCCAAAAGCTATAATCAGAAAAAATGTGTGGAGTACACTGAGATCTTATCACTTGTTATCACACATATGTCCAACAAAGTTCTGCTAGCACATATGGTGTTCATATATATGGAGCCAGAGAGCTTTGAGATGAAGAGCAGTTTCTTCCATGAAAATATTGAGGAGAATACTCTAATGTCTCAACTTAAAGGTTTTGAACAACCATGGAAAGAGAAATGCAGCTACATACTTCAAATATCATTGTATGGTTTGAAGCAATATCCAAGGCGGTAGTAGGTTCAATGAGTTCATCATCTCTCGTGGATATAATAAAAAGTCAATATAATGCATGTGTTTATCATGAGAAGGTGAAGGATAGATCCTAGGCATACCTTATATTGTATGTAGATGATATGTTGATTGTGTCTAAGCATAAAATGGAGCTTTATAAGTTGAAGTCATTACTAAGCAGTAAATTTGAGATGAAGGACTTAGGAGCTTTTGGTCAAATTTTGGGCTTGGATATAAGACATGATTATGCTCAGAAGCTCTTTAAGGGTCAACAAGAGTATAATGAACAAATTTAGACACACTTTAGCATAGTTAGTTAGATTGTTTACCACTTCTTTAATGTAGAAATGTTCACTCCTAACTTAGTTTTGGTAAATGAGTCATTAAAGAGGAATTAGTCAAAAATGATATTAATTGTGTATATTTTCACTAATATTGTATAATTTTCTTTATATATGTGGATGAAGACATAAATCTAGGCAAGAGCTTTCAAGACATGAAGAATTTTCTCAATAAGGCACGCCTTGTCGCAAAGGGGTACACTCAAATTGAAGGTGTCGACTATTGTGAAACTTTTTCACCAACAGCGAAATTAACAACTTTAAGGTGTCTCCTCACCATTTTTAGTAGTCCGAAATTTGTTTATTCACCAGTTGGATGTGTAAAATTCTTTCTTACATGGCAAATTGCACGAAATTGTTTACATGGACTTTCCACCTAGACATCGTCGACAGGGGCAGAACATTGTATTTCAACTCAACAAATCCCTTTATGGTCTCAAACATGCATCCAGGACATGGTTTTCAACATTTTCTCATGTGATTAAATCTGCAGGATTTCAGTAGTCCAAAGCGGACTACTCTTTATTCACAAGACAAAATAACTCATCATTTATTGCCCTTTTAATTTATGTGGACGATATTCTTTTGACAGGAAATGATCTGACAGAAATGCAACGTCTTAAAGATTCTTATTACAACGATTTTGCATTAAACATCTTGGAGGGCATAAAATATTTTATAGGGATTGAATTTTACCGTTCCAAAGCTGGTGTTTACATGTCACAAAAAAAATATGCGTTTGATATTTTGCAGGATACGAGACTCACAAGTGCTTGTCCAAACAAATTTCCAATAGATCAATACCTAAAACTCACACCGGACGATGGAGAGTTATGACAGGATCCAGTCAAATACAAGCGACTTGTGGGACAACTGATATACCCCACGGTTACTCGGCCTGACATAGTGTTTTCGGTTCAGACCCTAAGTCAATATATACAGGTTCCACGAAAACCTCATTAGGATGTCGCAGTACATCAAAGGATCACCGGGACAAAGATTGTTATTGTCATCCGAGAACAATCTGACATTGACATTGACAGCTTATTGCGACTCAAACTGAGGGAGGTTGTCAGACAACTCGGAGATCAGTATTTGGGTAGTGCATTTTTCTTGGTTCTTTTATTATCTCATGGAAGTAAAAAAAAAATAGACAAACGTATCAAGATCATCTGCGGAAGCGCGATGACCAATACTTGTTTGGAGATAGTCTAATTCTTAAAGCTATCATGCAACTTGTCAGCTCAACTTTTCTGTGACAATTAAGCGGCATTGCATATAGCAGCAAAACCAGTATTCCATGAATGCACAAAAAACATTGAGATAGACTGCCACATTGTGCGAGAAAAATTACAAGACGGGATAATCAGTCTTTCGTATGAATCGATACAGTACTAACTTGAAAATATTTTTACGAAGACATCGGGTAAGAAACATTTTTTTACGCTGACACAAGTTGGGAGTTCATTATCTTCCCCTACCAACTTGAAGAGGAGTATTAACGAAATAATGATTATCAAATTATACGCAATTATTGTACATAATTATATGCAATTAATCTGATAATGATAGAATTAGAATCCTGTAAGGACCGAGAAAAAATAGTCTTAGAGTATAAATGGTACAATTAAGATGGCACGTGAATATTTTTTTATTAAAGTGAAAAGGCTATATAAATAGAAATTTAGTTATTCAGGTTTCATTTTAAAAGAACAATCATCTCTCTAAAAACTCATTTTCCTTTCCTCTGCCTTCTCTCTAAGATTCTGATCTCCTCGCTTATCAGTTTGGCGATCGGAGTCTGTCGTTGGACTCCTGGCAGCGAAGACTACAAGACTGCCCGATCATAATCTCTTATAGAGTAAGTTCAATTGTGTTCCTCTTTTTCCTTTTCTATCCCTTCTCTCTAAGATTCTGATCTCCTTGCTTATCAGTTTGGCGATCGGAGTCTGCCATTAGACTCCTGGCAGTGAATCCTATAAGATTGTCCGATCAGAATCTCTGATAGAGTAAGTTCAATTTTTACCCTTCTCTGAGTCAAATTTTGAACTTGTAGGTCTATCTCAATCTAAGTGTATGCATGTGCCTCTTTTAGTTTTAGGATTAGTCTTT
>Ga0123342_1004881_pt1 | contig 20055 bp, 19 predicted proteins | sample Turbeawhitnodule_FD_89960 | JGI IMG/M metagenome (GOLD analysis project Ga0123342, IMG submission 89960) | Root nodule microbial communities of legume samples collected from Mexico - Turtle bean Mexico white nodule | ecosystem: Host-associated > Plants > Roots > Nodule | place: Mexico: Nepantla... | reverse complement strand
TATGTCCATCTATACATATATATGATTTCTAATTCCAAAACCATTTAAATCAAACAACCAATTCTCAATCACAACACTTTCAATTTCAATCAAACTACAATCTACTCAAAACAAGAAATCTTGTAACAAAATTTGAAGAATGGTGATGATGACAGGTTCGTTCCGGTGACTAAAAAAGGGCGAATTCTTATGACATTGAAGAATGGTGATCACAGGTACATCCATGATGTTTTCTATGTACCTCATATGAAATGTAATCTATTGAGTATGAGACAGTTGGCCGAAAAGGGTTACGTGATGCACATAGTTGAAAATCAATTCTCAATTTTTGATAAAAAAAAGGTAGTTTGATTCTTAAAACCTTTTTATAAAAAAACTGCATGTTTCTAGTAGATTTTCATATGGGTGATTTTCTAGTGCTTGAATGCAATAGTGAATAATGAATCGTGGTTATGGCATTTACGCTTTGGGCATTTAAATTTTCAGAGTTTGGAAAATCTCTCCAAACAAAATTTAGTGAATGGTTTACCCCATATTCATCACCCTGATCAATTGTGTGAGACTTGCATTATGGGAAAGAATCACAGGATACCATTTGTTAAGGAGCCTGGGAATGCGAAATTTCCTTTGGAGCTTGTTCATACAGATGTTTGTGGCCCGATGAACATATCATCAATTGGAGGTAATAAATATTTTTTAACCTTTATTGATGATTTCTCAAGGAAAACATGGATTTATCTATTGAAAAGCAAGGATGAGGTATTCCACTGCTTTAAAATATTTAAAGCATTGGTTGGAAGACAAAGTGACAGGCTAATTAAGATGGTGCATAGTGATGGAGGGGTGAGTACAAGTCTAATGAGTTCAAGAGGCACTGTGAAGAACTTGGGTTGCAGCATAACATAACCTATCCCTACACACACCTCAACACAACGAAGTTTCCGAGAGAAAAAATAGAACAATCATGGACATGGCGAGGAGCATGCTTAAAGCAAAAGGTATGCCAAATTATTTTTGGGCTGAGGTCGTAATATGTGCGGTATATTTGATAAATAGATCACTCACTCGAAGTGTTCCTAACACAACTCCGATTGAGGCATGGAGCATATTCAAACCCAATGTGCAACACTTGAAGGTATTTGGGTTAATTACTTATGCTCATGTTCCCAAGGAAACAAGATCGAATTTGGATGATAAGGCAGTGAAGACCATTTTCATTGGATATAAACATGGGGAATACAAACTTTACAATCCAATGACAAAGAACGTGATTGTCAGTCATCATGTTACATTTGCCAAAGATGAGGAATGGAAATGGAATGTAGCAGCTGAAATGGATTCGAAAAAACGATATATTTACGTTTTGAATGATGATGTGGAAGATGGAGTCACTCTTGAAGCACCTGCAGTTCAACTTGAAGCTGTAATTCAACTTGAAGTTGCAACTCCAATTGCAACTATGATTGAGTGACCAAAATGGCAGCAACGACAACCTGTACACCTTCAAGATTACGAAGTAAATCTTGATGATGAAGTTGATGACAATGGAGAATTGGTTCACTTTGCTTTTCTTGCAGATTCAGAACCCGTGAGACTTGCAGATGCCATTCAACACCCCAAATGGCAAGAGGCTATGAATGAAGAATGGATGGCGATTGAGAAAAACAATACATGGCAGCTCACTGATCTTTCAAAAGGATATAAAGCAATTGATGTGAAGTGGGTGTACAAGATTAAAGTGAAAGCAAATGGTGAGATTGATAGATACAAGACAAGGTTGGTGGCAAAGGGATTTGAGCAAAGAGAAGGCTATGACTACGAAGAAATATTTTCTCCTGTAGCTCGAATGGAAACAATGTGATTAATCATTGCTTTAGCTACACAAAGGCAATGGAAAATTCACCAAATGGATGTCAAGTCTGCGTTTCTAAACGACCCACTTGATAAAGAGGTTTATGTAAAGCAGTCGCCGGTTTCATACAATCTAGCAAATATGAGAAGGTGTACAGACTAACTAAGGCTTTATATGGTCTTAAACAGGCACCAAAAGCTTGGAACAAAAGGATTGATTCATTTCTTCAGGCCACTGGACTAAAAAAATGTGCATCAAATCATGGTCTTTATGTAAAGACTAATGATTATGGAGATTTGCTAATTTTATGTCTTTATGTTGATGATGTAATTTTTACAGAAAGTAATCTCAAAATGATTTGTGACTTCAAGAATATCATGATGAAGGAATTAGAGATGACTGATCTCGGTCTTATGTCCTATTTTTTGGGCATTGAAGTCATCTAAGGAGACGATGGAATCTTCATTCATCAGAGGAAATTTGCTCCTGAGTTTTTAAAGAAGTTTAATATGGAGGATTCAAACTCAGTTAAGACTCCAATTGAAACTAGAATTAAGTTTACGAAGGAAGGTGATGGGCGAACTGTAGATGCAACATACTTTAAGCATATTGTTGAGAGCCTTAGATATCTCACGTGTACTAGACCAACATATGTTATGATGTGGGATTGGTCAGTCGATACACGGAGTCACCTCGACAAGTTCAGTTACAAGCTGTAAAGAGAATTATGCGCTACATCAAAGGTACTACAACTTTTGGGGCGGAGATTTAGACGAGAGGAAAAACACAAGTGGTCATTGTTTTATGATCGAAAAGACGGTTTGGTTGTGGTCATCAAAGAAACAGTCAATTGTTGCATTATCTACTTGTGAAGTTGAGTATGTAGCAACAACAACATCAAGTGCTTGTCAATCATTTTGGCTCAGCAATATCATGACTCAAATTGGTTTTAATCTAGATGTTCCAATCAAGATTTATGTTGACAATGTCTCTGCAATCAATCTTGCAAAGAATTCGGTTTTTCATCAGAGAAGTAAACACATTGATATTTGATATCACTTCCTGCGAGACCAAGTTGGGAAGAACATGATCAAATTGGAATACTGCAGATCAGAAGATCATATTGCATATATTCTCACTAAGCAATTGAACATCGATGCTTTCATGTTAAGAGATCGGTTGGGCATGAAGGTTGTCCAAATCATAATTAAGGAAGGATGTTGGTTATTAATTCAGATTTTATTAGTCTTAAATTAATTACTGTTATTATTGCATTAAAATGTTAGTATTCCTATTTTATAGCTTTCAATAATTATAATTTTATTATATATATTATTGAAATAAATCAAAATGTATGTAACAGTCCAACAATTTTGCAATTTTGTGCAATTACGTTTGAATCAGTTTCTAGAATTTATGTACTTCAATTAGTTTCTACAATTTTAAGTTCTTTTAATAAATCATTTACAACCGTTCTAACGTTTCAATTAGATTTGATATTTTAAAACTTTAACAATTATTTACCATTACATTACATGAATATCTATAAAAGAAAAAAAAAATACAGAGAGCTAAACTCAATTATACCAAGAAAAAAATAACTAATTCAAAAAAAGTTAACATTTTAAATCCTGTAAAAATATATATATTATATAGTGTAATTGGCTTATTACATTATAAATTCATTTTACACAATCTCTTTGTAGATTATTTTTTTTTAATTATATGTCTAAAATTTAAACACAAAATCACTGTTTAGTGAGAGAACAATTTTCTATCTATTAATCATACATTTCACACTACATATATTATTTATTAAGTTGTAAATTATATATATATATAATTTTTTAAGAAACTTTTTAAAGAATAATAAATTTATTATGCACCATTTCTCCCTAGATGAGAGCGAAATTTGGACGGGTAGATTTTATTTTTCTTGTTTATTGGTATCTTACTATCAATATTTGTAACTTCCAAAATATTATTAACAATAATTGCGTAGTTATCTGAACTGAAAAGAGTTCGAGGTAAATTCAGATGGAACAAAAAATTTATTGATTATGGATTAGACTCACAGCACAGTCATATTCATCATACCGTAATACTACGAATTTGGCACGGAAGCGTTGCTACTCGTCCATTTCGCTTCAGTCTTCTCTCTTTCTCTCTGTATAGGCAAAAGGGTGTTGTTTTTTCAGGGCAAAAGTTTTTGGGTTCTTCAAAGTTTTCTCCTTTCTGCAAAATAAATTTGACCCAAAGTGGTATCAATACCTGACGATACTTGCACTGGTTTTGGATAATGATTGTGAGGGATGAAAATTCTGGTGTTGGTTTGGGGGGAGGAGGAAGGTGGTCTAGGGGTTTTGGAAGCTTGATTAGGAGGAAGCAAGTTGATTCTGTTCACGCGAGAAGACATGGTCAATTGGCTAGGAAGTTATCTGCCATTGATCTCGTTGGAATTGGTAACTGCTGTTCAATACCGTAATATCCTAGAAGGAAGAAAGAAAGAAAATTAGACTAATGATTGTGATTGATAAATTCAGTAAAAAGACATTTGGTGAATGTGATGTTGTAGTTTGTGCTCATATCTGTTATGAATTAGGAACGAGTGGCTTTGCTTTCATCTTCATTTCTTTTTGCTTTTCTTTTTAAAGTTACTGTAGCGAGCCATGAAAACTCAATTTCCGGTTCATAGTGATTTTCATATGGATTTGCTATAGCATTACTGAATTTTGGAGAATAAACCATCAATTTCGTTCTCATACTATCCTCTTTCTTAAATAGTCTCTAAAGTATTTAAGTAATTCTTGAAGTATTGAATATCTGTCACTTTTATCCTTAAGTTTATGTATTTCTCTAAAATTTAGCAATCAATTTGAAGAGTTTTTAAGTTTTTGGAGGACTATTTTGCATGACTTCGAATACTTGTAGGACTGCTTGAATAGTTCTTCTTCTTCTTTATGTTAGGGACCATTTAGGAGAGAGAGGAACAGTTTAAAGATAAAATTGAGTATTTATTTGAGTTTTTGTTATAATCAAGAAACATTGTGGCCTGGTATGATGATATGAGCAGTTGCTTACTTTTAATTTATGTTTTCTCCAGTGTATGTTTGCTTTAGATTCTTTATAGCAAACCAAACATATACTTTCCTGAAGTTAGCTGATCATTCTTTAAAATCAGGGGTTGGAGCTACCATAGGAGCTGGAGTGTATATTCTCATTGGAACAGTTGCCAGAGAGCAAGCAGGACCAGCACTCGTGTTATCACTTTTCATTGCAGGAATAGCTGCTGGACTGTCAGCCTTTTGCTATGCAGAGCTTGCATGTAGGTGCCCATCTGCAGGCAGTGCTTATCATTATACATACATATGCATCGGAGAAGGGTAAGTTACAGCTTTGCCCATTTTGGAACAAAAGTTTAGGTATAATGGTTAATTGAACTGCTCACGTTTACTGAAGAAATATTATCAACACTTTAAAAAAACTATGTAGTGCTCTACTGCTGCCAACATTAGGTTTAATGGTTAAGCAATCTACTCATGTGTGCTGAAAACATATTTTGTGAATTTATGAACTGATACTGTTAATGGTTATGTTTTATTTATTTATTTTTCATCATTGTTAGTGAATTCACGATTTAAACATTTCTATTGATCTCAGGGTGGCTTGGTTGGTCGGTTGGTCTCTGATTCTAGAATATACAATTGGTGCTTCTGCTGTTGCTCGTGGCATAACTCCAAATCTGGTGTGTTATACTATTTTCCTATTTTTTAAACTCTAAACTTTGTTTCTTTTTATGTTCATGGCATCATTGTAATTAGGAATGTACTAAAGATGTAGTTGAAAACGTACAAGTCTTGTGTAATCTGGAATCACAAATTGGTTGACAGGGTTATCCTGATTCGTGAATGTATTTTAACACTTGATCTACTTGATTACAAACTTATTTTGTGACCTGCTTGGAGTTTTTACCCATGATCTTAGTAAAAAGGTAGAAGAGGAAATTCTGAGAAAGAACAAACATGGTGCTACCACTGTAAATGTTTGGGTTACATGTTCTTTATTTTTATGCAGACTCCAGTGAATAATGAAATGAAATCAGGTGACCTTTTGTCAAATGATGTGGTTGTCATATTAAGATTTTATGTTGTTGAGAGAATTCCAAGCAAGGTTTATATAAATTCTTCCACAAAAATTCACTGGATAGCAACAGTGGGTAAAACATAGTTCTATCATTTATTCATTCTGGACTTTATTTCAACAGTGATAACCTGTTCTATGGTGATGCTGAAAGTTTGAACCCAGATCCACTTAGTCAACTGTGATGCTATGTTAGAGAACTACTTACCTGAAAGGATAAGCTATATGGATACCAAGCTTATTGTTGTCATCTTCATTTTTTGTATTTTGGCCCGCTTTCAATCATACCCAACTATTATTCTTTGTCATTGTTATAAATAAAAAATATGCTATGGTAACTTCCTATAACCATATTTTTCTTTAGGAATGCTTCTTTTTTTCTAATTGGTGACATATTTACTCTGTCCAACAAGTGCAACATAATTAAGAATTTGGTTTTTGTATTAATTCTGTCATTGACTATTTTAGGCCTTGTTTTTTGGTGGAGAGGAAAACCTACCTTTGTTTTTGGCTCGACACACGTTACCAGGTCTTGAAATTGTGGTTGATCCATGTGCAGCTGTATTGATTCTTCTTGTTACCTTACTCCTATGCCTTGGAATCAAGGAGGTATGGCTTTTCAAATAAAATACGTACACAAACAGCAGTTTTCTTTTTGTTTTGTTTTTCACTTACCTATTTTATATAACATTAATGTTTCAGAGTTCAATGGCACAATCTATTGTGACAACAGTAAATGTTGGTGTCATGCTTCTCATCATTTTAGTTGGTGGATATCTAGGTTTCAAGTCTGGATGGGTTGGATATGAACTCTCCAGCGGGTAATGGGTGTGTTTGTGTTTGCATCGTTCAGCTCATTATCTATATTGCAAACCTCTTGTGATATCACTGAAATTTGTCTTTTATTTCAGGTATTTTCCTTATGGAATGAATGGGATGTTTGCTGGGTCTGCAATAGTTTTCTTTTCATACATTGGTTTTGATTCCGTGACCAGCACAGCTGAGGAGGTAAAAATTGACTTGGGAAACTAACCTTTAAGGCATGTGTTGTTTGTATTGGCAGAACCTAAATGCAAGGCACATCAAATTAGCATACATGCATTGTTATTTGTTGAAGAACACATCTAATATTTTGGATAAAATCCTTACTTTTACCGTAAAACCTTTTCACTACTCTAATCAGTTTATCTGGAATATTTCTTTGAAGCTGTAACATTCTACTAAAACAGTGGTGATTGACATTCCTTTCTGAGTTATTTGCTTCTGAAAGTTGATATATAAGCTTTTGGGTAATTGTTGGTCTCTCTAAGGAAGCTAAAAAAATGGAAATAAAAATATGTTTAGAAGTTCTATAACTAGTTACTTTCATGTGTTGTAGCTGGCTATATCAATATTTTATTGTCTGGTGGTTCGAGTATCTCAAACGCATCATGGCCTTTAGATTTTGGTATTGTGATTAACAATATTCACTTGGAGATTTTTATGTCAATGGATTTTGTTTTGCTGTCTTGCAGGTGAAAAATCCTCAACAAGACCTGCCAATTGGCATATCAACTGCATTAACTATATGTTGCATTCTGTATATGCTTGTAGCTGCAGTTATTGTTGGTTTAGTACCATATTATGACTTGAACCCTGATACCCCAATTTCTTCAGCATTTTCTAGTTATGGGATGGAATGGGCAGTGTAAGGTTTGCTGAAGAACACTATTTACCTGTTAGAGTACATGTCTCGTGAATATTAATGCTTCAAACTCCATTTTACCTCTGACAGGTATATAATAACAACTGGAGCTGTTACTGCTCTTTTTTCCAGTCTGCTGGGTTCTGTTCTTCCTCAGGTACATAAACAAGTGTTTAAGATTAAATTTATTTATTTAACATATCTGTTGATTATTTTCGTTTGTTATGATTGTTAGATTTTGCTTTTGTTTTTTCACGACCTCAGAAGTTACTTTTCAACTTCATTTAAGCCCTAATTTGGTACTCAATTATTTTGTTGTCATTATGTACATCCTGCATATTTTTGTCAAATAAGAGATGAAATGCTGTAACGAGAAGTCTGGAACTGAGATTCTTAATACACTAATGGGAAGCTTCCTATGCGTCTTTTACTCTCCAGTAAAGTAATTGTATCCTCTTGCTTAGCAATTCAATTTACCTGTTCCCTTTTTCATATGGTAAAAATATTGGAATTACTTATTCATATATATAATCTGAATCTGAAAATTAAAAGTATTATATGACAAATCTATGAAATCTTAAAAAGGATTTATTCAAAATACCAAGAAAAGACGTGTTTCAATGAAGTTGTCTTTGCTGTATATCATATTCCCCTTACTATTTTTTAAACATAAAATTCTGATGAAATAGCTTTATTTTTCTGACACAGTGATACATTGGTATAAGGTCATATTTTGACTTGCAAAATCATGATTCATTTCAACTTCATTTCATCTACATTGCTAGTAGTTTAAACGTATCTTTCTGCCTCTTTTGAGTTGTTTCTTAGATTTAATATTTTGTACAAATTGCATGACTTCCATTAGAATAGTGAGAGTTACCATGTCTTTATTTTATGTATAACTTTTTCTGCTTTTACAAGTGTCAGCATGTATACCAACTAATAGAGGCATCTTTTAATTGATTCTTGAATATCGTCTACAAATATACATATGTCTACGAATTAGATATGCTGCGCATATAATAGTTATTATAAATTATGTCTCATGCACATGTTAAATATATCTTATGTTTTTCAGCCACGTGTCTTTATGGCAATGGCTAGGGATGGTTTATTGCCTCCTTTCTTCTCGGACATCCATAAAAGCACACGGATTCCTTTGAAAAGTACCATTGTCACTGGTGTCTTTGCAGCTACTCTTGCATTCTTTATGGATGTTTCCCAATTAGCAGGAATGGTGAGTTAAGTGTTAACTTAAATTGAGACATCTTTCTTAGAAAAATGTAAACATAAATTGTCTGATATATTCATTGCTTTTCAAATACAGGTTAGCGTGGGAACATTGCTTGCATTTACCACAGTTGCAGTTTCAGTTTTGATAATCAGATATGTTCCACCTGATGAGGTACCCGTTCCATCTTCACTTCTAACATCTGTTGATCAATTATTGGGGCACTCTGGTGGTCATATTGCGGAAGATAGGGCCATAAGTGCTGTAGATTCGGCTAGTTATTGTGAGGATAGCCATCAACATGACAAGTCAGAGGCTCTTCTTAGACACCCTTTAATCATAAAAGAAGTTACCAAAGGTAATTATTGTTTGAATCTTCTTCTTATTTTGAATGACTTTTAGAGAAAATTCAGAGGGTAGATGTATCTTCAGTTCTTTTGCATCTATATATACACACACACACACACATATATATATATATATAGTGTTAGAATGTAATTAGTCATTAACTGTTACAGAATTGTTAATCATTAGCTGTTGCAGATTCTAGAAAATTAGGATCATTGATCCCTGATTATTGGCCATGAATTTAATGTATTTGATTCTGTAAATTAGCATAAATACATACTGTGTAGTCTGCATTAGATAAACAAATTAGGTGATTCTTTCTTATATGGTATCAGTAGTTTTAGTTTTTTTTTTATCCCTTTCTTTTCCTCCCAAGTGAATAGTACCCGCCGCCATTGCATTCCTTTTCCTTTTGTCACCGAGCGCTCTTTTCCTCTGGTGACCATGCTACCAAAACTGTTGTCACCGAGTGCTCTTTTCCTCTGGTGACCATGCTACCAAAACTGTCCTCCTCCAATGACCACCAAGCTCTGTTCCGCCGCCTCACTCCCACATGTGAGACTTCTTCTTGGCGAGTATGCTTCACGACGCACCCGAAACAGTTTGTCGTTTTTCCCTTTCTTTCGGCGCTGCCCACTTGACTGTGCGCCCCTTGCCTCCTTTCTCACATCCAGGCACCCTGTTTTGGCTTGTTTCCTATGGATTTCGACAACTCACTCAAATACCGCTTTTGTAGTGACTTGCTGATTCCATGTGAAAATTGGTCGGAATAAGCAAGTACAATTCTTAGGCTGCTACTGTCCAATTGTGGTTCCAAGGTCAAGGCCGTGAAAACCACTTGACCAAACAAGCCAAAGATGTTCCCAGCGTTGACCAAGCTTGATGGAAGCAAATTGATGCCGCTTTGTGTAGTGTTCTATGGTTCTCCATTGATGGCAAATTGCAGCCCCAACATCAAGCTTTTACTGCCTGTTATGGTGTCTCGAACAAAACCAAGAGACTTTATTCCAACAATGTTCACTGTCTACACAACGTTGTGTCCAACCTTATTTCGTGAAGCTTGAAGACCATATACAAACCTATTGGTAAGCTCAATCACTTAATTGCTGATTTTGATGTACATGCCTTTCACTAATGATGCAGACAAACATGCTCAACAACGTGAAAAGTTTTTTATAGTTCTTGCACTAGCTGGACTTTCTTCTAAGTTTGACTCCATTCGTAATCAAATATCATCTGACATTGTTCCATCTTATGACACTGTTAGTGAAGAATTACTTCATCTCTGTTTCTCATGTGTTTGGGCAGTCTCTTGAACTTTCAACAAATTTATCTACCTTTTACTCCCACTCTACTAACTAGGGTGGATGGAGTGGAAATCGTGGTCAACATCCTCGTTGCAACTATTGTAACGGTATGGCCATATTGAGGCAAACTGGCTTACAAAGGCACAACAATAACCCAAGACCACTAATATTGCTCAAAACGTTTATCTATGAACATATGATGAGGTTTCAATTCTTGTTGATGCCTATAAAGAGTATCTTCAATACAAGGCAGCCATGCAACATACACAACCCGTTGTCGATGTTGCTCAATCTGGTAATCCTGTAGCCTTTTATTTCCCCGTCCTCCTTCCTTGGACCTTGAATTCTTGACTCCGGTGCCTCTGATCATATGTTTGGTAATAAGTCTCTTTTCTCTCATTTATCTAATTTGGATTCTTTATGCTCTGTCACCGTGGTAAATGACTTTCAAATAAAAGTTCATGTCATTGGTCAAAACGACCATATCCTAATCTTTCCTTAGATTTTGTGCTTATATTCCAAGGTGTCCTTTTAATTTAATCTCCATTAGCAAATTCACTCGCAACCAAAATTACTTCATTTTTTTGTTAATAATTATGTTATGGTTCAGGATCAGCATATTGAATAGACGATTGGTGCAGGACATGAGTCTCGAGGATTATACTATTTGTCTCAATCAATTGCTTGTATATACACTACGTCGCGAGGATTATACTTTGTTACTTCCATTGATGATTTTTCTTGATGTACTTGGTTATTCTTAATGGAAAATCGCTCTGATGTTTTTTCTATATTACAAGTTTCTCACGTGAAACAAAATTAATTTGACACCTCTATTAAAATTTTACAAACTAACAATGCTTGTAAATATATATCTCTTCCCAATTTCAGTCTTTTTTGAATTCATAGGGTATTCTTCATCAAACAACTTGCTCTGACACACCACAACAGAATGGTGTTGCCGAAAGAAAGAATCGACACTTGATTGACATTGCCTGTACCCTTCTTCTTCACCATAATCCTCTTCGCTTTTGGGGAGATGCAATTCTCATATGTTATTTGATCAATCGCATGTCTTGGTCTGTACTTAATAATTAGGTTCATTACTCTCTCTTATATCCCATAAAAGACCTTTACTCCATCCTCATGTCTTTGGTTGACCTTACCCCAAGTAAAGATAAACTACCTACCAAATCTCTCAAGTGTATTTTTCTTGGTTACTCACGCCTTCAGAAGGGCTATCATTGTTTTTGTCCACAACTTCAACAATATATTATCTTTGCTTATGTCACCTTGTTTTAGACTACTCCCTTCTCTACTTCTACTTTATTGGATGCCAATTTTGTAGCAAACTCTTTAGACATCTTGCCTGTTTTGGCTCAAATAATTGCTTCTTATCCACCTACATTGCTCCAATACCAATGACAGTATCAAAACCTAGGTTGTGAATCACTCAAATGATCCTCAAGCATCATCTTCTACTCCAACCGTCCCTCCACGCATGCCTCCTACATCTAAAGCTATTGCAATACGAACAAGTATTTATTCTCTCGTAATTCTAACCCTCTATATGCCTTTACCATTGATTATGCTCATTTTTCTCCATCCTATTTCTCCTTTGTTTCTTATTTGGATTCTATGTCTTTCCCTAAGACTACAGGAGAAGCCATGGTTGATCTCAGATGGCGACAAGACATTGTAGAGGTGATGACCACTTTACATTCCAGTGGCCCTTGAGAACTTTTTCCTTTACCTCCTGGCAAGAAAATTGTTGGTTGTCATTGGGTTTATACAATGAAATTTGGACTTAATGGTCGTGTTGATCGGTTAAAAGCTCGTTTGGCCGCCAAAGGATATACACAGATTTTTAGTCTAGATTATGGAGATACTTTCTCCCTTGTCACAAAAATAAGTTTTGTTAGACTCTTTTTGGCTATGGCTGTTATTCATCGTTGGCATCTTCATCAGTTGGATATTAAAAATGCTTTCCTACATGATACATTGTAGGAAGGAAAAAGTTGATATGGATCAAACCCTTGATTTTACTGCATTTGGTGATTCTTGTCTTGTTTGTAAGCTTCATCGATCCTTCTATGGATTGAAGCAATCTCCTCGGGCATGGTTTAGTCGTTTTAGTTTCCCTTGATACAGTTTGGCATGACTAGGTGTGAGGCCAATCATTTTGTCTTCTTCTCTCATTCTCTTTCTGGTAAGTGCATTTATCTTGTTGATTGTGTTGATTACATTGTCATCACTAGTAATGACAAGACTGAAATTCGGCACCTCTAAGAGCACCTTTCAATGTAGTTTCGTACCAAAGATTTAGGTTCTCTCAAATATTTCCTAGGCATTGAAGTAGCCTAATCTTCTTCTGGCATTGTCATTAATAAATATAACTAGACTTTCTCACTGAAACTAGTATGCTTGATTGTTGTCCTTGTGATACTCTTATGGATCCTAATATCAAGCTTCTTCCGAGGGGAGGGAGCCATTGAAAGAATCGGAAAGATTCGACCCCTATAGGCAAACTCAATTATCTCACTATCACTAGACATATCACTTTCGCAATTAGTGTGGTAAATCAATTTCTAAATGCCCCTTGTGATAGCCATTTGGATGTTGTGACATTTATTCTTCGATAAATAAAAAAATCTTCGAGACAAGGATTATTGGCAATAGTAAAATCACTTGTTTTGTTACTCTTTTGCGGATTGGGCAAGATCACCATCGGATAAAAGATCCACTTATGGGTACTATGTTCTTATCGGATGAAACCTGGTCTCATGAAGAAGCAAAAAGTAAAACATAGTAGCTCGATCTAGTGCAGAAGCAAAATATCGTGCTATGGCAATAGCCACTTGTGAGCTTACCTGGCTTATGTAACTACTACAACAAATAAAAATTGGGAACATCCATGAAACGAAGCTAATTTGTGACAACAAGATGCACTTAACATTGCATCAAACCCTGTCTTCCATGAAAGAAAGAAACACATAGAGATTGATGGTCACTTGTTAGAGAAAAGGTGCTCTATGGAGAAATCACAACGGATTTTTTCAATTCTAGTGACCAGTTGGCCAACATGTTCACCAAGTTCCTTAGAGGCCCCTCTGTGTTGAGTAGATTTGTAACAAGCTTGGTGCATATATGACATATATGTTCCAACTTTTGGGGGAGTGTTAGAATGTAATTAGTCATTAATTGTTACAGATTTGTTAATCATTAGTTGTTACAAATTCTAAGAAATTAGGATAATTGATCCCTAATTATTAGGCAAGATTTTAATGTATTTGATTTTGTAAATTAGTATAAATGCATATTATGTGGTCTGCATTAGACAAACAACATCAGATAATGTTTTCTTATGTATAGAAGACACCCTTTACCGGTTTATGATTTCTGTAAAATGGGATTGGCTCTGTAAATTAGTTAGGTTGACTAGAACATTGACAGAAATAATCCAGCAATATTCTTGAATCATTTGATTTGATGCAATTAGAGTTTGTAAGTGTGGACCACCCAAGTTGATGGGATTCCGCTAATTGGCTCAAAAGAGTAACTGGAAAGGTCAATGAACAGCCTAATTCTCACATTTTTGTAGTAGAATTTTTTTATATCTTCTCTCTTTTTTAAGCACTTCAAGTTTAAAGTTTTCAATCTGTATTTCAGAGATGGGCAAAACTTCAATTTAATTCCTTAGGCACTTTTAGTATTGTTTTCCAATCAAAATTAGTTTCATCTTAGTAATCAGTGTAATGAAGGTGACTTTAAAGGTCAAGACTGATTACTCAAGTGAAAATCTAATTCTGATAGGAAAACAGCACCAAAAACACTTTAAAGACTGCACCTAAGTTATGTTCAGTTTCAATCTTAGTGATAAATTTTCTGTGAAAATGTTTTGGTATACATTGGTATTCTTTGTATCATCAATTTCTGCCTCCACTTTCTATTTATGTGCCTAAGTAAATTAACAAACTTAGGTTTCGAGTTGATTTTACAGATGAACAGAATGAGAAATCTAGGCGAAAACTTGCTGCATGGACCATAGCCATTCTGTGTATAGGGGTTCTAATTGTTACCAGTGGGGCTTCAGCTGACTGGTGTCCCAGGTCTGTCAACTTTGACAACCCTCACTACTGTTATAGTGCAGATGGTATTTGTTTTTAGGAATGCTTTTCAACTGAATACCATATATACGTTTTGCAAAAAAAATATACGAGTTAACAATTAGATGACTTCAAATTCATAAATTGTGCTTTATGATCACTTCTGTTCTCTTTTGGTGATACATATGCAGGATTTTGCGAATAACGGTTTGTGGAATAGGTGGTGTTCTTCTTTTGTGCAGTGTAATTGTACTGGCCTGCATAAAGCAAGATGATACAAGGCACAGCTTTGGATACTCAGGAGGTATGTGTAGTATACAAGTATAAACATCCAAACCTACTAAACTTTGATGAATTGGTCAAAACTCAATATAACAAGATTCGATCAAATCTAACACAATTTTGAAAACTTGTATTTTTCAGGTTTTGCTTGCCCATTTGTTCCATTCTTGCCTAGTGCATGTATTCTTATAAACACCTACTTACTAATTGGCCTTGGGTGAGAAATCTCTTGATAACCATGCTTCCTGTTTTGTTGCATGCATGACACCAATATCAGCATCTAACCATTCATGTGTTTGCATTTCAGAGCTGCTACATGGCTACGAGTTTCTATATGGTTGCTAATAGGAGTACTCATATACTTGTTCTATGGCCGCACTCATAGCTCACTTTTACATGCAATCTATGTTCCCTCTGCGTATGCTGATGAAATCCATCGTTCTCAAGCAATTCATCTTGCCTAGTATTTGCAGTGCAGGTACCAAAGTGACCACATTCCAGGTCTCCATCCATTTGTTACATAATTCTGACCTTACATTACATGGCTTACACCAATTTGTAAATATCCAATTCTAAATCCCAAACTTTGTTTAAACTGTCAGAAGGATGATTTCTATCATTATTGAATTGTTTATCTGAACAAGTGATGTCATATTTCACGAAGGTACTAGCTACACAAAAGTGCCTTTTCCATTTCTTTTTGCAATTTTACATGCTCTGAAATCTTTTTTGATTTGGACTTGTTCTTATTTCTAGCAAAATGGTTGCACAATAACAGGTTTGAGCTGCACATTCTTGCTGCAAATTAAGTATAGTTTTTCTAAGTTGAGTTCTCAAAGAATGGTTAGTTAGATCCATCTAAATCTTTCTGTTACACTTGTTTGATGTAAAAACTAGTGTTTGATTACTTTCAATTTATGATTTTATTTTTTAATTATTGTAGTCAATTACTTCTGAAAACCTATAAATTTTTTGGTATAAACATAATTAAAAATATAGACAATAATTACATTTTATCATTTTTAACTTTTATGGTGATATTTTTACGTAATATATTTGATAGAAACGTGTAGTAACGGGCATATAAGAGATTAAAAAAATTTAAAAGGAAAGAGAAAATATTAAGTAAAAAGAGAGAAGAGATTAAATGTTGAAGAGCTATATTGCAAAATAATTTATTTCATTAATATATTTTTTTACAGAGTATATTAGAAATATACTTTGTTTTAATAATCATTTTGCAATCTTTGAAACTCGAGATGGAGGTACAATATTTTATAAATTTTTCATTCTTTTATTTTTCTCTCAGCTTTTATGTAACACTAACTTATTTCTTGGGATTGTAAAAAAAATATAATTACACTTTTTAAAAATATTTTATTATTTTATTAAATTTAGTCTTTTATATTTTTTAAAAATTCAAAAATGATTCTAACATTTTTTAAACGATTTAATATGATCTCTTTTAATATGATATCTTCTGTAAAATTAGATTCACCTCTGTTGAAATTACATTTTTAATTTATATCTGTTCTTATCTTATTAAATTGTTTCTAAATTTTTTTGGATCATCACATTCAATTATTTTCAAGAGATAGGATCACCCTAAATTTTTAAAAAGAACTCGGATCAAATTGAATTTCCTAACAGAAATTGTGGTTATATTTAACTTTCTAAAAAAAGTTGGTATCATTTTAATTTTTTTAATATAGGATTAAATTAAATAAAGTCATGAAATATTAGGAAAAAATATAATTATGCCTAAAAATTGTTTTTAAATGCAAGATTTTATTTTAAACTTATAAAAGAAAATAAAAAAAATATTTTCTGGTTTTTTTAATATTAATAATTATTTTGAAATCAAAATATTCTCAAAATAGTTCCTTCATTTTAGATTATGTAAGAGACACTGTGAAATAAAAATATTTTTACTACTCATTTCTTTAACCGTCATGTATCCTTAATTGTTCTTCTCTTTTACTCTCTAAAGAATCTCGTACCTATTTTTGTGTTCTTCAAGTTCATCCATGACCTCATCCTCTACTCCTTCTAAATCCTCTATTGTTGCTTCTGAACCATTGAAACCCACGGTTTCTAATGAGCTTTTAGAAGTTATTGTCCATAAGTGTGAAAAAAAGAAGAAGAATTAAATTGTGTATTAAACTTTTTTCAATAATTGACAATACCAACTTTTGATAAGATAAGAGAAAGAGATTTTAAGTTTGAAGGTTTATATAAGGATAAAAAAATTAACCTTAGATTAGAAGTGATATATTTTAAATGACACCTGAATATTTTATTATTAAAATGAAAAGAATATATAAATAGAAAATTTAGTTATTCAAGTTTCATTTCAAAAGAACCATCATCTCTCTAGAAGTTCCTTTTTTTTTTCCTCTCTCTTCTCTCTAAGATTCTAACCCCCTCACTCATCAGTTTGACGATCGGAGTTCACCATTACACTCTTGGCAGCGAGATCTACAGGAGTGTCCAATCAGAATCTTTGACAGAGTAAGTTCAATTTTTACTCTTTTGATTGAGTCAAATTTTGAACTTGTATGTTTATTTCAATCTAAGTTTATGCATGTGCCTCTTTTAGTTATAGGATTAGTCTTTGTTAGATAAGAGTCCTAGTGTTGTAGTAAGATTTTTTTATTAGGAAAACTAGTTTAAATTTTCTAAAGAACCCTAAACTAGAAGATCTGGATGTGGAGGTGATGTGATCACCAGTTCAAAAAAATTTGTTTACAGGGTTTCTTGTTTTGAGTCGATTGAAAATTGATTGAAATGTGAAATGTGAAACGGTAGATATAGTAGATGTTGTAGAATGTATTTGAATAGTTTGTAGAATCAAGTTAAATGAAATGTTTGATGAGATTTGGTTGTTGATTTTAAATGACTTTGATTTAGAAATCACACACACACACACACACACACACACACACACATATATATATATATATATATATATATATATATATATATATATATATATTATAGATTGACATAATACCTCAATGACTCAATGAGAATGCTAGTATAATTATGAGTAGGAAGTGTCAATGTAATGTGTAGATTTTATAAAATTATAAATTGAATGAATTGTTGATTTAGAATCTAACAGGTTATGCAGAATTTTTCTGCATATCTCGCTCAGGCTAGATAATTCTAGCTCAAGCTAGCAAATTCTAGCTCAAGCTAGCAAATTCTAGCTCAAGCTAGAATAAAAATGAAATTTCAGGTGCTCTTGAGTTGATTCTAGTTCAAGCTAGCAAATTCTAGCTCAAGCTAGAGTAAAAATGAAATTCTGGATATTCTCGAGTTTGATTCTAGCTCAAGCTAGACTCTAGAAAAAACTTTTTTTTTTTACTTTTAAAAGGTTGGTTTATTTATTTTTGTATAGTTTTACTTATAACTTATTAAACTTTTATTTCATGTATATTTAATTGAAAATATTTTTAATTAGACATTTATATGAATTGTTGAGTATTTTGGAAATTCTAAACATTGGTATGACTTGGTTGTTTGATGTTGGATATTTTGAGATTTAGAATATGAATTTTAATTAAGACATAGTATTTTCAGGAAAGAAAATACCGTGTTAAGATTGTTAGGATGTGCATTGACTAGGGATTTTTCTAGAAGGAGATATCCTAACTCTCCTGAGATAATGGAATCGTATAGATGAAGTTATTTAAGTGGTGAGAGTTGAAGGGGGTTCATATGAATGGGTAAGTTGTTTGAAAGATAACTAGCTTGACTTTTATATGAATTAACCCTGTCATACTAGGAGAGATGATATTGAGATTATCTATGCGCCATAGCTATGTGGATTTCACAGTGAGATAATATGACAGGTGCAGATCTCTGAGTCTGAGTCAACGCACGAGTCTTTCGGAAGTAGAGTTAAGTGTTAATGTGTTGTGAGTCAGTAGAAGTCTGACATGTGAAATATGAATTTTAATAGACACTTGATCGTTTGTGAAATTGTATGAGACTTGATGAATTATGTTTATTAATTTGAAATTGAAATGATATAGATTTTTTTTTATAGTTAGCTTACTCTGTTATTTGTTTGTGTTTGTTTCTTTATCTGTGATGATCATGTTGTACACGGGAGCAGATGAGATTTCAGGTAATAGTACTCTTTAGTGAGTAGCTAGAGGATGAAATAACTTTAATTTGAATGCTCTGCTTGTTTTAAAACTTTGATGTATATATTAAAATCCCTATGAAGAGGGATATTTTTTTTAGATACAATTATGAGATAGTTGTATATATTCATATGTTAAGTAGATAATGCTTGTTTTACTTTTACTTTATTATATATGGGTAAAATTAGGAATGTTACATTAATGTTATCAGAGTTGTTCGAACCTTAGGAGACCTAAGGGTTATGGGGTTGTTTGTGTGTGCTTTAGTTAGTTTATTAGTAAAACTACATAGTTTAAAAATTCAAAGATTTATCCTAAATCTTACCTTTGTGTTTTATAGAATGGCACCTAGAACTTCTACCCCTCCCCAACCTTCTTCTGAGATGAACCAGATTGTCAGGGTTATTGATGTTGGGTTTAATAGTGCCAAAGTTCAAGAGGGGGGTGAATTGACCTTTTAAATCTTTCTCGCAGAAACAGTGTTTAACACAGTTTACAGAAAATAAATCAATTTATGTGAAAATGAACAGATTTATTTTGGCACTGTTTGTGTTTGAAAAGCGCTTATACAACAAGGTGAATCACAAGATTATGCATATAGATTTTCCAGATGCACACACACTGATATTAGAACGAAAAATAGTGAATCACCAAAACAGCAACCTTCAATTTCAAGCAAGTGATTAAGGTTCAATTAATGGCTTGACAGTTTATTGAGTGATCTATTACAATCAACCTGTTCTAATGGATTTTAACAGATTATAAGTGTTCTTATTGAAATCAACCAGTTTTCCAGAAATTAAGAACAATATGAACCGTGCCCAGAAAGAACAGATTTATTTCTTTGCTGTTTTATCAATTATGCAGAAACTTAATTGCAGAGATTGAGAGAGAATGAACACAAGGCAGTTATACTGGTTCACTCAACTGAGCTACATCCAGTCTTCACCT
>Ga0123342_1004880_pt1 | contig 20056 bp, 17 predicted proteins | sample Turbeawhitnodule_FD_89960 | JGI IMG/M metagenome (GOLD analysis project Ga0123342, IMG submission 89960) | Root nodule microbial communities of legume samples collected from Mexico - Turtle bean Mexico white nodule | ecosystem: Host-associated > Plants > Roots > Nodule | place: Mexico: Nepantla... | reverse complement strand
ATTAAGATAAAGATAAAAGATATAAAAATAAATCCAAATAAGATAAATATAAGAGATATAAGGCGATACTAAATAAGTATATGTTGATCATAAAAATGAAAATAAATGAAAGATGATAATTCACTTAATATTTTCTTCAATGGTACATTAAATAGTTTGTGCGAAATGAAACATAATTAATGATGAGGAGTGCACAATCCAGTAATGTTGGGACATATTTTTTATGTGTGTCTTGGTGTTTGACAATATGAACATTTTTTTTCTGATCATGTTGTTATTTTATGTCCATATCAGTCATTATTTAACTTTGTTTTTTTTATAATTATGTCTTGTATTTTTTACTTGAAATTAACATGATTACATCATCAATAATAATAAAAATAAATACTAATTTATGTTTATATATTTAACTTTTACGTTGTTGTAGAGTTTTAATTTTTTATTTTATTAATTCTTAAAAAAATAATTTTTAAACTAAACATTTTAAATTTATTATTTTTTTATTTTTATTTTGTAAAAAAACATTTCTTTATTCATTAATTATATTTCTAACTATTTTAAACATTAAAAATATTTATTTTTAATGCATTCAAAGTTAAAATTATCAAAAAATATATTTAATTTATTATTTTTTAATTTATTTTTGAAATGGTGCTAGATAGAGAAATAAAAAATAAAAAGGTGCTAAATAGGGAAATAAAAACAAAAGAGTGCTAGATAGAGAAATAAAACAAAAATAGTACTAGTTAGAAAAAAAAAAAGTGTAAATGGTGCTAGATAAAGAATTTACCCACACTTTTCACTCCTTTACTTTATTATTAGAACGACTAGTAATATAATTTGTCACTTTCTTAACACGATTTTTAAAATTAAAAAAAAAATGTACTTCATGTTTCAGCCAACTTCCAGGTACTTTTATTTTAAGAAATAAAACTTTAAAGTTACATTTTATATATTATAAGATTATTTATAATATAAAAATAAAGCTATACATAAGACATAAATAGCTTGCACCTTAAAAAACAAAAAATCAGTTGGCAAGTATTAAAATTCTATTTCCTAAAAAAAATTTAAATATTCTTTGAATTTTTGTATTGAAGAATTAATCCAATTTAACTTTATTGTTGATAAATAAAAAAGAAACTTACATTTTTTTAAGCTTTTATATATTTTGTAATAAGCACTATATGAAAATGTTAATTTATTAAAATACAACTCAACAATGAATTAATTATATTATAATTGTTTTGAAGACAAAATTAATTAATTATTATATAACTAAATTATACAATGTTACATAGATTAACAAATTATTGGTATTGAAAGTGAATTTTATTATTAATAAAAATTTATAATTAGTTTTTTAAATTTTAACTACTAAATTTTACATTCTAAATTAATTTTTAAAAGATTAATAGAGACTAATTTAAAATATGAAAGAGTTAGTAGTTAATAGTTAATGGTTAGATACCAATTTAAAAATCACTTTATAAATTTTAATTAATAATAAAAATTATTTTAAATATCAATAATTTTATACTTTAGTTAATATAATATAATAACTAATTATTTTAATTTATAAAATTAATTTTTATTTAAAATTTTCTTATAAAATTTTAAAAAAATATAAACTTATTAATTTAACTGTGCAGTGATAAAAAAAAGTTGTGGACTATAACTTTAACTCTGAAACCGTCAAAGTAATATTTAAAAAAAAAAATACTAAACTTAAAGAAACATTGTGGGAATAAAGTTATTGAAAGTTTTTTTTTTTTTTACAAAAAAGATAGAAAATGAAATAAGAAAAAGAAGGAACTGCGGAAATATTTAGTAGCATTCGTAGGTGTCGAAAGGAGGTGTTCTTAAAAGTAAATGGAGCTTGAGTCATCCATGAAAGGTAAAAGCAATACCCATTAACGCACGCACAGCATAATTACATGCCTTCAGAGGACACTATATTTCCGTCAACCTTGTCATCGACCAAAATAGAATTCTAAGATAGTAGCTTGCATGTGTTCACTTTCTTTTTCATATTTAATTTTATGTTCTCACAATATTTATATATGTATATATAATATGTGTGTACTTATGTATGAATCATGGAGACTACTGCAAAAAAAGCTGTGACAGACGTGTACGACATTGTAAACCATTCAGCAACACATGTGGGAGCATGTACTCTACGGAATGTCAACCAGATTCATTATATGGGACTTTAACACACTTCCATGCATTACTTTTTTACTCCTTTCTGTCAACCTTTTCAATTATTCATCATTATTGCACCAAATTTTACCTTCATCTATTATCACCTAACTTTTCATCCTATAATCATTCCTCACTTTCAGGACCAAAACCCTAAGTACTTACTCCTATCATCAAAGATTACTATATTTCTCACCTCTCAACAAAATCCTAATGCATCTTTATCTAACTTCATTCATCCTCACTTCAAAACTCCATAGTTTTTAACATCTAAACCACTCTCTTCAACAATAGTGCCCTCCCTAAACTCTCAGTGCACTCAAAAGATAACACTGTTGGAGAACCGTGCAAAACAAATTTCGAGATACCAATTTTTTTCAACATATGAATTAATTTTCAGTAGAATAGTTAACATAAATAATGAATTATAATTTTTTATGTGGGTTAGATACTTAATACTAAAATATAAAAATATAAGACTTTTTTTAATTACTTCATTTTTAGAGATCGAACATCGATTAGAGATTAGAATATTTCATTATATATAAGTGGGTGTGAATCTCACCTCATAAACCGATTTTATAGGGTTGAATTAGAAGTAAAGTCCACTGCATAATCTAGTTTTTCTTCTTTATTATTTAGTAAAAAGAATCAAATAAAGAAATAAAAATCCTGATTAAAAAATAGAAAATAAAATAGATAATATTATCTATTTTCATATTCTAAAATTTATTCATTCAATGACAAAATGAATTAAGTTTTGAACCGATAGTGATTTAAAATATCAGAAAATTAAAAATAAAATTACATAAATGAATCATCACAACATGGGAAGCTCCCACTTGTGTTCTATACTTGTATCTCCTTTTCTTACGGTCTCTTTTTTTTTAATTATTTATATCCATGAAAAAACAAGTTAACTGATGTATAATTGTGTCTTTACAAAATTTGAGGATATGCGTATCTTGAACATTTAACCTTTAGAAATGTTTAATGTTTATTGCAATTAAAGTTAATTTTCTTTTTTGTCTAGATCTTCTGTTGGCGTATGTAAATGAAATGAGTATTTGAAAGTTGGACTATATATCAGAGACATACTAACAGTGTACTATACTATTTCTTTCTATTAGAGATATATGCACTGTAAAAGTTGTAATAATTCTTTATTTTTATTAAATATAATTGTTACATTTATTTTTTGTTATCTGTTATAGGAATATAAGAATATATGTTCGTTGAAGATTCTTTTTGTTATTAGAGAGATAAATGCTTCTAGTGTTTTTATAGATGGGTTGAAACATAATATTTTATTTAATTTATTTGTTCTTTATCAATAAAAAAATTAATTAAAAAAAAATTTAGTGGCTGACTTTAGGTATAAAATGTCTTTTTATTATATTTTGTTGTTCTGAATTTACATTTATATACCATATATTACAATGTGTTATACAAAGTGATGAAGTTATGTGAAACCCTTAATTAATGAGTAACAGAAGAGTTAGAATATTTTTTTTATCAAAAAGAGACTGTACTCATCCGCTGATATACCACACGCACAGAAGAGTTAGAATATGGAGTTAGAATATGGAACTAGCTCGGTTCAACTCTTGCATTAATTAACTTGATGAGTTGAACAATGCAGTACTAAAGCTTAGGTTATTCAAAGCAGCTAGAATTAACGTTAATCTTCTTATAATTCAAAGGTTTCAGCACAGATGGGCCAGAAGATCCAGTAAAGGAAATCGGATCTGCATCTTCCTGATTAAACTTTTGGTTTTCCCCCCCTAATAAGTCTCAATTGGCAATGCTTTTTCCTTTCCCAGAGGCACAAAAGGAGATGTGATCAATATAAGGGCACAAAGGACTCAGATAGAGTAGTGTACAAGAAGGCCCCAATTGTTGAGGGACACATAAAAGGACAGCAAAAAACTTGTCCACCCTCTTCTTTTTCCATCAAAATCCTTGTTCCACTGGAAACCTCATTAAATGGTGCAAACCTAAATGCTAAAACTTTGCCACCTATTAGTTGCTGTTATACTAAAGTGAAGCATCCACTAAATCTGTCATGTTCACCATGTTTTGAATTGCCTTTAGTTTTGTGTTTCAAATATTTTGGTGCAGACTGGCCTATGTATCTATTAATTCTTCTAGTGAGCTAACTTGCTTCATCCAATACGTCATTCTCACAAGTGGCAAAAGGAAATGCATGGTAGAGGCCAAAATAGCTGGTCTATTTCACTTCCCTATCCTGTTTTCCATTTTTCTAGCAAACTCTCATTTCTCAACTTCACTATTTTAAGTCACCAAAGAGGCTGTAGAAAATATCAGAATCAGTGCACAACGAAAAGCAAATGCACTAAATGCTCCAACCACTAAGAAAAGAATTACACTTTATGTGTGTATATATAGTGAGAATGATTACACGATAAAATTACCTTTGTTGGTATAAACTTTTCTTTAACGGAAATTATATTAATAAATTAACCCTAATAATTAATATCATGCACACATATCATAAATTCAGTGTATATTACTCAAAAGAAAAATCCAATAACCTTACCAAAACTAGCTAACTCAAAATCAACGAAAGTACCTAAACCTAACAATATCAACAAACCTTCATACACAACCAAAAACTAACAGATATTTTAAATAGACATCAAACACGTCAATGGATAAGACACCAATCAGAAAAGAAAAACCAAGAAGAAACAAATTAAGAAGTAATCTAAGACCAAACCTTTAATTGAGGCAAAGAAAAGATTTCAGAATGATCAATCGCTCTGCCCTTAAAAATGTGATTATTCATGTGCCTCCAAATCTCGCCAATGATTGCAACCCAAATGCGTCCCCTAGCAGCATTTACATAGTCTGGAAGATTGCACAAGATAAAGTGTAAGAAATGTGAACCAGAATTAAAATGATTTACCGACGTCATCTCAAGCCAAGCATAACATTGACTCCAAACTAACCAAGTTATTCTGCATTAAAAAAAAAAGTGCCTTGTATCCTCAATTTCTTCCCGACACAAACAACATGAGGAGAAATCAACTGTAACCCCACGTCTAACCAAATTAGCCTTAGAAGTAATCGAATTACCCAACACCCTCCAAGCAGTAAAGAGAGCACAAGGTAACACCTTAATCTTCCAAAAATCTTCGAACTAATTAAAGACTTCCTTCCTTAAAGTATTGTAGGTCGAACTGACCGAGTACCCCAAATCCGCTTCATCCTTCCACACCCAACTAACTTCCTTGCCCAAGATAAGACGCGAGCCTTGAAGTTCTTGCATAAGCTTAAATTCTTGAGCCTTTTCCCAATCGAACATGTCTCTTCTTCACTTAAGAACCCAATTCCAAGGGTCGGAGGTCCACTCCTCAAAAGAATTCAAACAAGCTTCATTGCTAATACTTAACTAGAAGAATCTTGGAAACCCACTCTTCAAAGCTTCAGAACCTAACCACACATCATCCCAAAACAAAATATTATTTCCATTACCGATTGTCCACTCAAGGAAACCCTTAAAATTCCTTCCCCACTCCATCCTCAAAATCCCCTTCAGATCTCTCCACCACAAAAACTCATTGTAAGAACTCTTATTCTCTTTCAGACTTCTCCAACTGTTGTATTTTGATTCAATAACCTCTTTCCAAAGCCCTCCCTTGTCTGAACCCAAACGCCAAATCCATTTTTCCAACAAAGCCACATTGAATAACCCATATCCAAAATACCAAGACCACCAGCTTCCCGAGACTCACATACCTTTTTCCAAGAAATCCAAGCAATCTTCTTCTCACCCGACTCCCAACCCCACATAAAATTCCTCTGTAATTTTACGATTTCCTTCAACACCGAAGAAGGCAACTTAAACAAAGAAACGTAAAACAGTGGAATGGAAGAATGAACAGGCTTAATCAAATAAACTCCCTCTACCAGTGACAGGAATCTACCTTTCCACCTACCCAGTCTGCTTTTCATCCTTTCTATCACGCCGACCCAAAAGCAACTTCTCTTGTGACAACCCACCATGAGTAACCCCAAATACTTAAAAGGAGTATTCATCATGTCACAATTGAGTAACGCAACAAAATGTTGGATCTCAAACTTATCCACTCCCAACCCACCAATCCTACTTTTCAAGAAGTTAACCTTAAGGTCAGATGCTAAGTCAAAGCAATTCAACATTACTTTAATAGTGAACACGCTTTTAATATTGGTTTCACAAAAGAACAAAATGTTATTTGCAAATTGAAGCATATTCACCTTTACCTTCTTAACCTCGATCTCCAAACTTTCAACCAAGTTCAACTCGATTGCTTTCCTTGATATCCCTGCCAAACCTTCAACTACAATAAGGAACAAAAAAGGCACAATAGGATCACCTTGACGAAGACCCTTTTGTGCATGGAATTCCTTAGCTGGACTGCCATTTACTAACACCAAAATGGAAGAAGATTCCAATCAGGCTTTGATCCACCTAATCCATTTTTCAAAAAAACCCAACCTACCTAACATGTAAAAGATGAACTCCCAACTCTAAGAATCATAGGCCTTCTTGTAGTCAACTTTAAAGAAAACACAACTTTGCTTCTTCTTTCTAATCTCCTCTAAGACCTCATTAGTTACAAGAACACTGTCTAATAACCCCCTTCCTTCAAGAAAAGTTGACTATGCTTCAAGAAAAGTCTATGATCTATGACTTTGCTTAATACCTTTTTTAACCTTATTGACAAAAGCTTTGATATAATTTTATATAAACAGTCAACCAAAGAGATAGGTCTAAAATCACCAAGTTGTTGGGTAATATCAACCTTTAGTAGCAAACAAATGAATGACGCATTAGACCCCCTGGGCCATCTACCTATAACCATGAACACGTTAACTGCTGAAAGAATAACCTCTTTTAAGGACATCCAACCAAATTTAATAAAATCAAAATTAAAGTCGTTAGGACCAAAACTCTTAGAACTATCACAACTCCAAACTGTTGATTTAACTTCCTCTTTAGAAAAAATTCCTACCAGCATACTATTGTCATCATCTATAATTGAACTAAAGCTAACATCCATTCTCACAGGAATCTCTTCAGATTTGTCAAATCTAGCTTTGAAAAAATCTCTGACGTTATCCATTACCACCTCTTTGTCCTCACACCATTGACCATTATCGAGAACCCCATTTATCACATTCCTTTCCCTCCTCCATTTGATAACTGAATGGAAGAATCTTGTATTGAAATCACCCTGTTTCACCCACTTTTGAAGAGCTTTCTGATGCAAAATCACTTTTTATTTGAAAAATTTCTTGTTTTGTTCAGCTAACAAAAATCTCCTCCCCTCACAACCTTGCTCGTCTAACTCACTCCGTCGTCACGTGCGTCCAGCTCATGAATTTTCTTTTGCAAATCTTCCCCAATCTGATTGACATTCCCAAAAATATCTATGTTCCAGCTCTTTAAGTTTGCCTTTAACTTTTTCAATTTTTCCTTGAACACAAAAATCCCTCCACCCGACACCTCGTAACTAGTCCAACTATTCCACACAAAATCTTTAAACCTACCATCTCTTTGCTAGACATCCAAGCCTCTAAATGGTTTCGGACCCCAATCCACATACGATTCTTTTAGAATTAATGCGCAGTGATCATAGACCAACCTGTTGAGGACAAATTGTTTACTATCCAACCATAATCCAACCACTCTCTGGAAACCAACACCCTATCAATTCTACTCTTAACCGACCCATTCGGTTTGTACCAAATAAACTTTTTACCCACCAACGGAATATCCACCATTTTCGATTTATCAATAAAGTCATTAAACGCTCTCATTTGTCTGTTGTAATCTTACACTGAGAACCCGCTTCTTCCCTCCTCTTGGCACCAAATAGAATTAAAATCCCCTGACACGCACCAAACCCTGTTGGTATGATTTCTTCTAATCACACTAATCTCTTCCCATATTAATTTCTTCTCCTTCAATGAACCAGAGCTATAGTCGTTCACAATAGTAATCTGAACCACAAAACCCTCCTTCCACACTTCTTCGATAACAGAAAAATTCTTTTCGTTAAAGGAAAATGAAAGTTGAAAGTGGTTCCTCCTCCACATAGTAATAATCCCCACTGCATTATTGCAAGCACCATTTTCAACCCACTCAATATCATTAGAACCCCAAATGAAACAACAACTCTCCATACTAATCTCGAAACATTTTGTCTCCTATAAACCAATCATATATACTTTCTCTTTAACTATTAAATATGTTACGTACTTTCTCTTGATACTCCCTCATAACCCCCTTATGTTCATACTAACAATTTTCATCATTGGAAACATTGCATTTCGTCCTATTACATCTCTGCTTGTTATTGTCCCTTTTCTCCACACAAATTAATTTACTAATAACTATATCATCCTCACCATTGAAAGAGAATCCTAACTCTTTACCAATTTTCCAACTTCTAACAGCCTCCGCTTCGTCATTTTTCAACCAAAACAGCCTGTTGCAATTATGGACAACATTGTCTGAAATATAATTGTTTACATGGGTAGAGTTTGACCTTACCATCGGATGAATCGTAGACTGAAAATTGTTGACCGCTAACAAAGAAGAAACCTTTACCTCCCCTAAACGCGTTGCTCCACCAACCTTTCATTCCACTTCCAAACCCTTTTCTTTCTCTTCCCTATAAAGAAACAACAACTAGTGCAAAAAGAAGAAAAAGGGTACTCTTTATTTAGTGTGGCTTTTGCGTTACCCGCTTTCGTAAAAATCGCGGTGACATTTTTGAAATTATTTTGATTTACGAATGCGGCTATTTGTATAGCCGCACTTGTAAATCAAAGCGTTTTGATTTACGAATGCGGTTTTACCTTTAGCCGCATTTGTAAATTCTTTTTTACCCTAAATTTTGAAGCGTGCCACACACAATTTCATACTTTCTTTCTCGTCTTTGCTTTCGTTTCGCGTTTGCGCTCTGAGTTCACCTCCTTCTATTGCATTTGCATTCCATTTATGCCAATGTAAGTTTCTTGAGCTTTCTTTCTTCCTCTTCATCTTCACAAATATATGCATAGATGTTTTCGTTTTTCTTATATATGTTTTTTTCCTTGCATTGGTGGTCTCGAAGCACTATTTCATTGGCTGGCATTCGTTGCTCCGTCGTTGTTTCCCTATCTGCCGCCACCGTTGCTGGCGCTCCCGTGCCACTCTTCATGTATAAATCTTTTTCGTTTTTCTTACATTGTTTGGTTTCTTCTCTTCATGTGGATTTTTTGGTTTGCTCCGTCGCTGCTTCCCTGTCCGCCGTTGCTACTTCCCTGTCCGCCATTGTTGGCGCTCTCGTGCCACTCTTCATCAACGTTGCCTTCATACAAGATTGGCGATGTTTTAAATTTTTTGATTTTTTTTAATGTTTTGGCATATACAAGTGCAACTATAAGAAATAGCCGCACTTATAAATGGTATTTACAAGTGCGGTTATATAGTTGCACTTTTATCTCTTCGATATACAATTGCGTGCTGATCAAATGCAGCTATACAACCGTCCTTATCAATTTAAAAATAACCGCACTCGTTTTGCCTTTCTGCACCAGTGAACCCATAATTCCTTAAAGCTTTACGAAAATCCGCACCACCTTCCCCAAGACTTTCGAAACCATGGACCCTCGCAGGGGAAAGAGCTATAGAAAGCAACGCAACAGCGCTGCCCCCCTCTGCCCCAGGGACACTGCCCTAAAAAAATTGACTTAATTAATCAATAAAAGTGAAATTCACAAATAAATAATTAAGGTATTTAAGTAGATTTTCTATCACTCTTTTCATGAGTTAATATGTTTGTAGATCAATCTCACTTAGCCTTTATTTTAGAAGTCTCACAACTAAACCCGGAGACAAGTTTTTCACATGAGCCTTTGACATAAACTTTTCCATTGACTTACTCTTTTTGGGCATATCTATATATATTATTCTCTCAAAATGAGATGACAAACACTACAACATTATGATTCATTCATAGCTAATATAAAGGACGACGGGAATGTCATAGCCAAATATTTTAGTGTTTAGATGGGAATAGAAGGCAGAACCATTGAAGATATAATTTTGTTTTTCTATAATTCATTTTATATATAGGTTAGAGTATCCTAATACTCTTTTATTTATATATTTTTTGCTTATTAAAAAAACTTTATTCTTGACATTAATCACGTTTTTAGGGCTTTAGGATAAAGCGTTATATAGTTGGCTCCACTAAGTGAAGTTTGGGAAATTTAATATCCTAACAGTGGAATCAAGAAAAAGATGAGACGATAGTCAAAGGAAAGCAGATAGTTATCGATTAGAAAATGTTGTTGATTCAAGAATTTGAAGAATATATAAAAAGTAGACGAAAGTATGGTCCGTAAGGTTCATCTCCTCTTAATTAAGTAAGCAGCAATTCCAGAAAGAGGAAATGAGAACAAAAAATGATGCTTGATCAATATGCTTCATTGGTAATTTCAAAAACAGTTTATTCCCTTATTCCGTATCTTCTTTCAGGGACGAAACCCTTCCACTTGGACACCCATTGTCCGTTCTTCAATACTTATTCAATACTTTTCAATACTTATTCCCTTCTTAAATAAATATGGATAGGATTGGTTTCCATTTTCTCTAATTTAACATTCATATGTTATAATATATGGAAATTTCATTTATAATATCTATACATATTTTGCATAATATTGTTTCTTTGCTTCTTTTATAAAATGTAACAAGGAATCTATGCAAACAGATGCTTAATAGAGAATCTACCATTAAGTAATGCAACAAAACTCAACGATCATTAACTGTTCACAACCTCCATCAAGTTAGATTTCATAGTTTAGTCATTCTCTAGTCCTTTCAAACTCTTTTAGTTTGTCTGAAATATTAAATTTTCTGAAACAAATATATAAAAATAAATCGTTTTTAATTGTGAATGATTAATATTATAAAAAGTATCCAGTTTATAAATATTACGTATTACACAGTAAGAAATATATGGTTTTATATCCTATGGTTGGTTGCTAATGATAGCACAACATTATTGTATATTTAAAAGCATGGAAGATTAGGACTTTGCTCTCGATAGATGCCTAAGTTAACATAATAACTAATTGTCTATTACTTTAATTTACTAGAGTTTATCCTAAACTATCAAACATGACGATCTCTATTTTATTTAACAGTTTAATTCTCCTTTGAATAAGTATTATTAGAATTAAATGTATAACCAATATAAAGTATTTTAATACTGTTAATTAATTCTGCATTGTCATAAATTAAAAATTAATCTATTACACTACACCAATTTATTCCTGTGCACTCAACAAAAAATCAAACATAGTAATGAATATACATGCACACGACAAAATAGTAGTGGTGAGTTGGGTCGGTAATGTTTATAGATGATGTATTATTTGAATTTAATTTTTTCAATATACCGATTGAGTTTATGAGTAGCCATTGATATACCTGATAAACTGAAAACAGTAAGAAGTTTGAATTGCAGAGATAAAGATAATGATGGTTGTGAACTAACAATGCTGCATAGATTGCGCATGCATTGTCAAAATCAAAATCTTTAGTTTGATAGTTCCCATGTTCAACTTCATTCTCATCGATGTTGGAAGAATTTTACACGTGGAGGAGTTGCGTACGAATACGTCTAATTCAAATAATCATAACTTTGGGTGATATTTTGATATAAACCACCCAACTTCGCACCTCACACACACTGTACGTAGTACGAATTCACAACTATTTGAACACTTGTAATTAATCTACTACACTGCATCTTCTGGGTTGACCAATTTTTTAAAGTTTATTATTATTATTATTATTATTATTATTATCACTACTACTATATAGTGACACCATAACCAACCACGCTAGCAAGGTACAAAGTCAAAATGATAACTATACATTGGAGTGAGTAGTGATCCGTTCTTCAGTGCTTTCTCCAAAATTGTCAATTAAACTCATTAATAATATAGTGCACCCAACTTAATTCACATATTTAATTATATATCCCACAAACAAAACTATGGAAAGCATCCTAGTTGACCAAGTTTAAAATCTTAATTATTCACTTTTTTGTTGACTACTTTTAGTTAGTAAAGAATTTTGGAGGTTGCTAATCATGATTTTGATTCAAAATGAAGGAGATAAAGCCAAAAAGCAGCATGATGATTTAGTGTTGGAGTAAGTGGTTCAACCAAGTGTATGGACCAAGTACTTTAAATTGCTTATGGAAGAGTCCTGTTCTTGTTTCTGCTTCTTTCGGCCCCCCACAGTTGGTGCCGCATGATTAATTTGGATGCTGATTCTATTGTGCTTCTGGGTCCATCTTTATGTAGGTAGTATTATTATATGCAATCAAACATATATTTTACCATATATATGTACCTTCTCTGCTTTTATATCTCCATCTATTTTTTCTTTCAACAAAAAATAAAAGTACAAATCAGTAATGGAAGATTTGAAGAACACTTTAACCTCTATAAAAAAAAAATATGAATACAAGTCACCTTTCTCCTACAAGATATTCTTCTTCCGTCCTCCATTTATTGGTATATTACATTTAAAATAAACCAAAAACTTCAATCACAATGTGAGTAACTTAATTACATGATAGCAAAAGACCTAACCATAAGATTGGTAAGGAAATAAGTTCGAAGGAAGTGTGTTGATTTGATTGCATATTAGGAGGTGGGTTAGATGAAATGTATGCATGTAAGGTGTTGTTTATGCGTATTAGGTCATGGGTCGAGCCCGATCATGTGGTGAAATGACCCTTAATGTCAATCTCTGGAGTTAATGAAAAAGATCTAAATTATTTCTCATAAAAAGGGGAGGACGTTAGTTATGGAGATTGGCCGTATATGCAGGATTGTGATCAATTTGGAAATATAGCTCAAAACAAGACTAGATACAAGGAGAAGTGGAGGAGAGCACTACCCTATACAAGGGAAAGAAGATGACCTGACAAAAGACACAACACTCTAGGAAATCACTATTTCTAACTTAATTGTATGCTCTAGTAAGGATACATTCCTCTTGGCTAGAACATTTTGGCGCCCACCGTGGGGCAGGTAAAACTATCCTACGCCATTTTTAGAAATGCAAATGATAGGAAGGACGATGACACAAAAGAAAGGGGAGACAATACATCAAATCTTGGTGTGAATTATCACAAACCTTCATGTTTAAGTTATGTACTCTTTTTATTATATATTTTTTACATCTTGTTTTTATAAGATTTTAATGTGACATAATGAAAATAATTATCATTTTGTTTATCATATGTGTTGTTAACATTTTTAGTGAAAACATATCACATTTGTGGAGTAGTAGGAAGGGAAGCTTATCGTTTGGAATCATTAGTGGTGGTCGAATACCAAGAAACAAAAAAGTGGCTAATCTTCTTTTCAATTTTAGTTTATCATCACTCTTTTCTTTTTGTTGTGTTTCACTATTTCTTTACTATTCACTAGTGCAAAAAAGACTTATTTCCACACTACATTTAAGGCACTTTTACGGTCAGACGTTGTTATCCAAAACGTGGTGGCATTTTTAAAATTAACTTCCTCTAAGAGTGTGGCTATTTGGTATAGCCGCCTTCTTAAACAAAGCACTTTGTTGTAAGAAGGCAACTATACCAAATAGTCGCTCTCTTCTACTCTTTTTTTACCCTAACTCAGAGCGTGCCACTTACGCTTTCATACTTCCTTTCTCTGGCGCTTCGTTTCTGCTCTTCTGTTGGTGCTTCTTTTTCATCTTCCTCGAGCCTGGATTGTCTTCTTTGTGTCATTGGTAAGTTCGTTTCGAGCTCTCTACTTCTTCTTCACCGTTGGTTTTTGTATTTTTTTTGTTTCTTTTATTTGTTTCTTTTCTGCCATTGCTTGAATGTCACCACTGTTTCATTGGCTTCAACGTTTGTGTTTGGGTTTTCACTGTGCCATATTATCTATGTCGTCGTTGTTGTTGTCGGCGTTGTTGTTGCCATTAGCGCACCACTCTTCACCACCATCGTTGCCTTCACGCACAAGGTTGGTGGTGTTTTAATTTTTTTTTTTAAATTTAACGTTATTAATTTGTTTATTTTTTATTTAGTATAATTTGTTTTTTTTTAATTTATATTATTTTTTTTGTTAGAATAAAATTATTAAATTACTAGATGGTAGATAGATTTATATTATTTAATATTTATAATTAATTTAATAATTTTTAATTTGTATATTTAGTATTTATTATTAATTTATATTATATTAATTGTTAGGTTAGAATAGAATTATCGTGTTGGTATTGAGTCTGAGAGTGTTCGACCCTCGACAATTGATATGTGTTGGCATTGATGGCGAGGGTGGTCTTCGACCCTCGGCAATTGATACGTTTTGGTATTGAGTCCGAGGGTGTTCGACCTTCGACAATTGATACGTGTTGGTATTGAGTCCGGGGGTGTTCGACCCTCGGTAAGCGTGAGATTTCACACTCATTAGTAAACACTTGAATGACTATTACAGAATATAATGGATCAAAATTGGATTAATTATGTTCCCATAAGTGATGAGTACGAAAGATTAGTAGAAGAATTTATACAATTTGCACAATGTAACGCAAATAATAGTGATCATGATGGAGCAAATATTAGGTGTTCATGCTTTAACTGTTTGAACAGAAGGATACTGAATGTTAAGAAAATTAGGGATCACCTTCTATGTGATGGGTTTATTCGATCTTATACAACTTGTACATGGCATGGTGAATTATTAAATTTACCACGCGTTTTCGTAACTGAAGAATATGTGGGGTCCACCATGGATGATTCAGTACATGGTGAAGTAGATGATGATCGATTGGAGGACATGATTCGTGATGTGGGAGCTGAGTCTTTTGCACAAGCGCATGAATATGGAAGTATGTAAAGAGATGCAGAGACTCCATTATATCCTGGATCAACTAACTTCACACGGTTGTCGGTGGTGTTAAGATTGATGAATTTGAAGGCAATAAATGGATGGACTGATAAAAGCTTCATGGAATTGCTTCAATTGTTGTAGGATGTGCTTCAGAAGGGAAATACTCTACGTAATCGTAATTATGAGACCAAAAAGATTCTTTGTCCAATGGGTATGGTGTATAAAAAGATACATGTATGTCCTAATGATTGTATATTATACAGGAAAAATTTTGAATTGTTGAAAAGTTGTTTGAGGTGTGGGTTATCAAGTTATAAGTTGAAACAAAAAGATGATGATACTATTGAAGAGATAGAAAAACATGGACCCCCAATGAAGGTTATGTGGTATCTTCCCATTATTTCAAGGATGAAACGTTTGTTTGCAAACCCAAATGATGCTAAGAATCTTAGATGGAATGCTGAGAGGAAATGTGATGGCATGTATCAACATCCAGCTGATTCTATTCAATGGTAGAAATTTGATGATGAGTTTCCAAAGTTTGGTAAAGAATTAAGAAATATCTGACTTGGTTTAGCTATAAACGGAATGAATCCGTTTGGTAATATGAGTACGAATCACAGTTCATGGCTTGTTTTACTAGTTATTTACAACTTACCTCCTAGATTGTGCATGAAGTGAAAATACATGATGTTGTCTATGATGATATCTAGTTCGAAAAAACCAGGAAATGACATAAATGTTTATCTAAGTTCCCTAATTGAAGATTTGAAGTTAATGTGGGATCAGGGTGTTGATGTATTTGACGAATTTGCTAATGAAACTTTCAAGATGCATGACATGTTATTTTGCACCATCAATGACTTTTCAGCATATGGTAATTTATCAGGGTATAGTGTTAAGGGTCATAAATCATGTCCAATATGCGAAGAAAACACTACTTCTCAACAAATAAAACATGGAAGAAAGATACTATATCTTCAGCATCGGAGGTTTCTTAGAAGTCATAATCCTTACCAAAGGTTGAAAAAAGCCTTTAATGGACATCAAGAGACTAGCACTCCACCAACTCCATTAACTGGTGTTGAGGTTTATGAAAAGGTAAATAACATAGACCACACCTTCGGTAAGTCGAAAATGAAGTCACCTGTGACAAACATATGGAATAAAAAATCAATCTTCTTTGATCTTCCTTATTGGTCGAGGTTAGAAGTCAGACATTGTATAGATGTAATGCATGTTGAGAAGAATGTGTGTGATAGCTTAATTGTTACACTTCTTAACATTAATGGGAAGACAAAGGATGGTCTAAATGCTCGTTTATATTTGATTGAGATGAACATATGAGGCGAGTTGGCACCGATAGAAATGGGTTAGCGTACATATTTGCCCCTAGCCTATTACACCATGTCAAAAGATGAAAAAAAATAAGTTTTTGTCAATGTCTAAAGGGTGTGAAAGTGCCACAAGGACATTCCTCAAATGTGAAGAGCCTAGTTTCAATGCAAGATTTGAAGTTAATTAGGTTGAAGTCTCATGATTGTCACATCTTGATGCAACAGTTTTTGTTAGCAGTTATTCATGGGATCTTACCAAAAAATGTTACACATATCATAACCCGTTTGTGCTCATTCTTCTCTTCCATTTGTTGTAAACTCATTGATCCATTAAAATTAGATGAACTTGAAGATGAAATTATTGTTATCTTGTGTGAATTGGAGATGTTTTTTCCTCCATCTTTTTGTGACATCATGGTTCATCTAGTTGTGTATCTAGTAAGAGAGGATAGATTGTGTGGACCAGTGTACTTAAGATGGATGTATCATGCTGAGTGGTATATGAAAATTTTGAAAGGTTATGTGAAAATCATTATCGTCCAGAAGCTTCAATGATTAAAAGGTACATAACTGAAAAAAGTATTGAATTTTGTTTAAAGTACATGTCAAAAGAAAATTCAATAGGTCTTCCAGCTAATTCATGGCAGCACAGACATTCTACAAGTAAATTTTTACGTGGTGTACATATTGTAAGCAAATCTCGATCAGAAGTTTTGCAAGCACATTTGTATATATTGAATAACAAAGATGAAGTTATACCTTACATAGATGCTCATAAAGCCATTGTGAAGGAAAATAACACAAGACAACCATAGAAATGGGTCTTTATGGAACATAATACAACTTTCATGTCTTGGTTTAAAGATGAGGTGTTAAAGGATTCAACGGAATCAGAGACCTTGACCTGGTTGGCTACTGGATTGAAGTTTGATGTCATTTCTTACACAACTTATGAAGTGAACATTTGTATATTTTACACGAAGTCTATGGATGAAAAGAGTACAGTTCAAAATTCTAGTGTACCTCTTGAAGCCGAGTCAATGCAGTTTTTAACTTTGAAATATACAAATCTTGTACTTGGATCAATGACATATTATGGGTTTATAGAAGAGATATGAGAGGTTGACAATACTAAGATTTTTGTTCCAGTTTTAAAGTGTAAATGGGGTTGATAATAAAAGTGGGGTTAAAATTGATGAATCAGGATTCACACTAGTGGACTTTCGAAAGATAGGGTATCGAGATGAGCCATTTATAATGGTTCAACAACCATCTCAGGTTTTCTACGTCAAAGATCCTACATCAGAACATTGGTATGCCGTTTTACACGGGAAAAAACAAGGGGAGACCATAGATGATAATTAATAAAGATGACAATGTAGTTGATGATGTACATGCAACCCATAAAGACCACAGTGAAGGAATTTACATATGAATATTCAACCCACTATAGTAATAAATTTAGAAATATTTTTTATAATACGAATTTATAATTTTATGTACTCTTTGTTTTATATGATTTTCGATGAAGATTAACTAATTTTTGTTACCTAATTTTTTAACACAGATATGGCCGATAATCAAACTCCAATCAGACCCCAATACGGACGAGGCAGTAGAGGACCTACTAGATTGAAGCGTGTCTCATTGAGATGTTCTAATGGTGAGAAAACACCTGTTGACCTTGACATCAACACTAGAGTGGCTTCTGGTCCTAATGTTGAGATGTTTAGAAGCTATCTTGGAGTTGTTTCTCATGAGAGGCTCTCCATTTTGATTAATTCATGGGATGATGTGTCAGAGATCGATCAGAACATGCTCTGAGAGGATGTTTGGGTAAACTTTACATTATTATCGTTATCATATAATGCTTTTTAATATTCATTGTTCAATTTTAATTTTATGATATTATTTTGCAGGAAAATTTTGAAATCTCTAATGTGGAACCGCTTCGATCAAAGATCATATCCAATATCGGAATTAAATTTCGTCAGTTTAAATCAACACTGACGACGGAATATATTTTTGTCAAGTATAAAGGCGAAAATCCTTGTTTAAAGTACAAACATATTGATAAAGAGACATGGCGTATTTTTGTTCAAAATCGTGAATGTGAAGCGTGAAAGGTAAGTGAAGTTACTTAACTATTTTTATTAATATAACATTAATAAATTAATATTATTTAATTCACTTTTTTATTTAATTTATGACAGGATCATCAAAAGAAAACTTAAGACATATCATTAAATCATGTTATCCCGCGCGTACTATCTCATTCGAGGTATCAAAAGTTTTAGCAATCCAGACAGGGGACTGGGTCTGAGATTGATACAGGTGTCATTTCTCGTCCATCACCACCTTGCCGCCACGAAAAATGGAAGATGACCCGAATTAAAAAGTCGGGTGCATTTAGTTCTAAGTAATCAGAGATAGTCTAAAAAAAATTTGTAAGTTATTTTTATCCTCTTTTGCATTTATTTTAAAGCATTAATTATATTTAAAACTTATATAATTTTGGTCTCTTATAGGATTTCTTGGTTGAGCAAAGCTCCCAAGGTAATTTTGTATTTGAAGGTCGTCGCGATTTCCTAGCTAAAGCAATTGGATGACCTAAGCACTATGGTCGTGTTCGTGCAACTAAAAAAGGGGTTGGAATTAAAATATATTTCGAAGCTGCACCACGACACTCATCTTCCTCCCCCGCCACAGAGATCAAAGTAGAAATGACGACTAAGATACGTCAAGAATTAACGGAGGAGATAAGAAAGGAGGTTGAACGGATGCCGCTAGAGTTGCGACAAAAGTTTCTATCGCAACAAGTTTGTGTTGAGCTGACTGAGGCACTTGTTAGTCCCGCTCCCAATAGCCAAAGGGGAGTTGTGTGGCTCCTACAACATCAAGGGAGGATATCATTGGCTAGACGAACCAATGTGAGCTATTGGTAGAGGACGGCATGCTTCCTCAGGTGGTGGCCATTGGAAATGTCTATCAAGAGGCCACCACCTTACATAATGTTCATCTCTCCCCTGATGTGGCGAATGTAACGGTGGAAAGAGTACGAGTAGTTGATGCTCGTGTTCCACTACCTTCAGATGAGGTAACAACTATGGCCGATGCATTTTAGACATTCTTAGCCTGGCCCAGAAACCTCATTCGAATTATACCAAAACTTCCAGTAATAATTTCATTTTATTTTATTAATTTATATTTATATATTACATCTAATTTAATACAAATGTTCTTTATTTTGTAGAAACCTTGTTGGAAACCAAGTCTGAAAAAGAAGCAGGAGGTTCCAATTGACGATCCTATAGCTTCCTTCCTTAGATGCAGTTGTTAGAGACCTTATAGACATTCCATGGGATGATACATTTTTTGAAATAAACACTAACATTCCATTGTACATATATATGTCAGATTTGTTAGAATTTGCAACTGGGGATGAACAACTCAATATAAATATAATTCAATTTTTTATGATGTAAGTATCTTTACCTATATTTCAATTTACTTTATGTTAAATTATTATTGATTATGCTTTAACTAATAACTTGTAGGTTTTTGCATGGAGT
>Ga0123342_1004879_pt1 | contig 20057 bp, 15 predicted proteins | sample Turbeawhitnodule_FD_89960 | JGI IMG/M metagenome (GOLD analysis project Ga0123342, IMG submission 89960) | Root nodule microbial communities of legume samples collected from Mexico - Turtle bean Mexico white nodule | ecosystem: Host-associated > Plants > Roots > Nodule | place: Mexico: Nepantla... | reverse complement strand
ATGTAAAAACAATCTGTTCTTTTTGCCTCTGGAATACTGAAAAATTGTGTGTTCTTGCGAAAATTTTATAAGCTCAATTCACCCCTCCCCTCTTGAACTTAGACACTAATAGACCCAACAGACATATGCTGAATTTTCAAGCAAGTTTGTATGGATGGCTCAACAGAGATAATGGAAACCGAGGAAACAAGGTTACAACATTGGTAGACTAACTTATGTACCACCTGGATGTGGAGAACTTTATTACATGAGGATATTGTTGACTATTCAGAAGGGTTGTGTTGACTATGCTAGCATAAGGACAGTCAACGAGCAAACGTTCAATACATATGAAGAAGCTTGCTATGCACTAGGACTATTGAAAGAGGACATAATTCATTGATGTAATAAAAGAATCAAGTGAATTAGCTTCTAGTCATGAACTCAAACGATTCTTTGTTTCATTATTGTTCATGAACACAATGTCCAAACCAGAAGTGGTTTGGAAAGCTTCTTAGAATTTAATGTCAGACGAAATCTTATACCAGAAAATAAAAGAGTTGCAGTTACCAGGTATTGAATTTCTAAAGTTCTATAATTAATTACATATTTTCACTAAAATTATGAACGTGATGCATATTTTGAAAAATAATGTAAGGTTTTCAGCTCGAGGAGAAGCAACTACATGATCTTTGCCTATTAAAAATACAAGAGTTATTAATGGCAAATGGGCGCTCATTACAAGACTTTGTTTGTTTGCCTCAACTTCATCCTTCTGTTTCATGTTTGTTTCAAAATAAGTTTATTATGGATGAACTTAACTATAACAAAGATGAAATGGCAAGAGAGCATTCGTCATTGTTGAAATGTCTCACTACTGAGCAATTAAATGTTTATGAAGAGATCATTTCATCAGTTGTTTCTGAAAAAAGTGATTTCTTTTTTTTATATGGTTATGGTAGAACTGGCAAAACTTTCATGTGGAGAACATTGTCTGTTGTAGTTAGATCTACAGGAAAGATTGTTTTGAATGTAGTCTCAAACGGAATTGCTTTTTTACTGCTACTTGGAGGAAAGACACCTCATTCTAGATTTTGCATTCCTATTATAATAAATGAAGAATCAACTTGCAATATACCTCAAGGAAGTCATCGTGCTAGACTTTTGATTGAAACAAAATTGATTATTTGGGATGAAGCACCGATGATGAATCAAATGTGTTTTGAAGCCTTTGACAGAACTTTGAGAGATGTTATGAAAACGGTTAATAAAGAAAATAGTCAAAAACCTTTTGGTGGAAAGCTTGTTGTTTTGGGAGATGATTCCAGGCAAATATTGTTAGTTATAAGAAAATGATCAAGATATGGTGTTGTGAAGTCTTGAAACTTTCTCAGAACTTGAGATTAAACAATGCAAAATCTAATGTGAGTGCAAACAATATCAAGGAAATTGCTTATTGGATCCTCAAAATTGGAGATGGTGAATTTGGCTTGAATGAAAATGGTGAGTGTGTAGTGGAAATCCCACATGATCTATTAATTGAGGCCACAAAAACACCTTTGTTGTCATTGGTGAATTTTGTTTATCGTAATTTGTTTAGGGTTTGGTTGGTTGCATGCACAAATTATCAGCAAAAGGCCCTGGGCGGAGGGCTGTCAGCATATGATGCATGGCAACGTCCGGGCTGAGATTCTGAATGCTCGTTGCCCCTTTGTTGAATTTGTCAACAAAGGTTCTCAGTGACTCTTCCTTCTCCTAGCGGATGCCCACCAAGGCGATGGAGGTCAAGTGATGTGGCCTGCTGGTGGCAAACTTGATCTCGAACTTCACCACAAGTGTGGCGAAGCTATCAATGGAATTGGGTAGGAGCTTCGTAAACCAGCTAAGGGTTGCTCCCTTCAGCGATGTAGGAAATACTCGACATAGCACTGCATCATCCGAGGTGTAGATTCCATATGCTCATCCAGATCGGTAGACCCATCGTATCGGTCTCGGTTGAAACCCTTCCGTTTGTCCCCGGTAGTGGAACTTCAACGATAGTGTTGGTGAAAGGATGTCGGCGAGCCGAGTCCATCGTGACAGTCGTCCTAGCCGACTTGTTGAGAAGGGATTCGTCATCCATCTCGTGGGTGGAGACCTTGTCCCTTATCTCTTCCAACGGTCTCGGGTTGGGAGGTGAGGTGTAGGATTTGTCGACAACATTGGTCGGTCCAGCAGAAGGTCCTCCCTCCATCATCTTCTTCTTCATCTCTTCATTCTCCCTTCAGAGAGCTTGCATCTCTTGTTCATTCTTCTGGGTAGCTTCTTTTGTTTTCCTCTTTATCTCGGTAATCTCTCTCCGTAGAGACAGCAACAGCATTGCCTGATCGGCTTCAGTCATCCTCTCCATGCTTCTGGTTGATACCATCTACTTTCTTTCTTCAGCTAGTTTCTCTCGGCCCCACGGTGGGCGCCAATTGTTCCTGCTAGGGAGATGGGACCTAGAGAACTATTGAAGGCTCCATCTTCTTCCTTTCTTCTGGCAGGTTGCTAAAGCTTTATTGTGATCATTCTAGTCTTCGCTCTGCTCCTTCGGCTCTCAGTCTCAGATAAATGCCAAATGGGGGAGGTACTTGTAGAAGACACTCTGATACTCAAGTCAGTAAAGAAGGTATTCGGCACTTGGGTGTGTACAGTAATAATGACGTACCTCTCTTCTTGGAATGTGCGCTATTTATTTTATTTTAATGGGCTTACCTTATTGGGTCTGATTAGTGGAATGGATCACACTTATGGTTGCATTACCTAATTCTTAATGGTAGTTTAGCTTCACTGACCTTGATTTGAGCGTTAATGGATTGAGTGTGTCGGTCAGCCTAGGCGTCCGTGGAGGTTTCGGTCAGCTCAATCAGGGAGACCGAGTCATGGTAGTGACTAGTCGGTCCATACCAGTACACTGTTAAATAAAAATCAATCGATTATTTTGAAAAATCAACCAATTGTTTTGCTGAAAACCTTAACAAAATTTTGTTAAGTGGTTTTCTGTTTTAAATGATTCCAACTGCTTTTGGGCTTTTGTTGTAACTATTTTAACCATTTGATTGAAAGATAAAAAGGTGGTTTTACGCTCATATGCATTGACTAAGAAAAAGAGATCAATCAAAAATAGTTTTCAAAGAGCTTTGGATCATCTCAAGTGTGGAATATGATTGGGTCTTGTATTCTGATCTTTGATCTTGTGATTTACCCAAGTGTATTCTATTCCCTTCCTTCTTAATAATTGTATTTTCGTACTGGTGTTGCCAAGAACTGTTGTGTGTTCTTGAGGGGATCAAGATAAACATTCTTGGGGTGGTTTTTGCCAATGAGTGGTGTGTGTTCTTGAGGGGTTCAAGATCATCACTCTTGGTGTGTGTAACTTGTAATCTATGGTTGATTACATAGTGAATTCTCAGTGGTTTCTGATGACTGGATGTAGCTCAGGTGTTGAGTGAACCAGTATAAACATTATGTGTGAATCTCTTTATCCTTACACTCTTTAAATTGCTTTAAATCTGCTTTTATAAACTGCTGATAAAAACAATCGACTGTTTCGTAAAAACAACCGGTTGATTTTCTGCATCATGCTTAAAAACAGTTTTGTATTTGGCTAGACAGATTTTCCATTGATTAATTCTTCATAGCCTTTCACTCTACCTTCAATACTTGCGAAAATCTTTCAAAAACAATTCACCCCCTCTTGTTTTAGCCCTATAATTCTAATACAATTTCACTCATGGACAGTTGTATGTTGCTATTTCTAGAGTTACAAGGAAAAAAGGGTTGAAAATGATGATTCTTGATGTGGATGGAAATGTAACAAATAAGACAAAAAATGTTGTTTACATAGAAAATTTTGACAATATTTGAAAGCAATAGAATTATACGATAAACATACGTGCTAGCATAATTTAAATTGTTCTTCACCCAAATCCTTTTTTTTTTTTGTAGAAACGTGCATTTTTGTTCATCATTTATAATAAGTTATTGACCTTTTATAATGAATCATTTTTTAACATAAATGTTTATGATTAGTTATTACTTATTTTTTTGTAAAATCTATACCAATTGTTTTATACTTGAACAATTTATTTATTTATGTTATATTATATTATGTTAATGTGTTATTTATATTAATTTTAATATATTATTTTTTTATTTTTTTATTTGTATATACTAATTATAGTTTTTATACATTAATATTTACATTGTAATTTATTTACTTATTAATATATTAATAATATACCTTTCCCGTGCAGTACACGGTTTAAAAATCTAGTTTAATACAATTACACAATAATATATTAAAATCAAGATATAATCTTACTATTTAAGAATAATTTAAACAAGCTAAATTTTGTTTTAAATACAGGAAAACATGACTTTAGCAAGGTGTTTTGCTATAAAAACTAGCAAGAGTCAGACGTCTAGTCTTCAATCAACATTGTTCAGCAAGTTGGAGACAAATGAAGAGTGTAGGCTTTGTCATGACGATAAAACCCTACTGCAATTCTTTAAAGTGTTCCTCATCAATAAAGCTTCTACCTAGTTAAAACTAGTGTTCTGCCAGAAACTAACGAGAGTCAGGCGTCTACTCTTCAATCACAATCAGCATTGTTCAACAAGTTGGAGACAAATGGAGAGTGCACAGCTCTGTCATGACGATAAATTCCTACTGGATTTCTTCAAAGTGTTCATCATCAAAACTTCTATCTAGTGGAAATCGAAAGTCTGAGTGACCGTTACCTAGACGGCCTAGCGGCCTCTCGGTGAAAAGCAATATCCACGTCAAATTACAAGTTAAGAGCGTTAATCTCGATTAGGGGTTACAAAGCATAGTTAAGTGTTCACTGGGCTGCCTTAATCCTTCTGACAGGATAAGGCTCACTAGAATAGTATAAATTAGAGGGGACCCTCAAGGTGAAAGGTAATGTTATTTTGAGTTCTGAACTAGACCACTTAAATTGACCTCATCTAATTTAAGTGTCGGAGTATCTTTATAGATATCTCACCCTCTCGGACATCTAAAAAAACAGTCAAAATTGAAGAGAAGACTAAAACTATTCAGTAAAGAATTTTCAATCTTGAAAAAGTTGTCAAATCATAAAATATATATAAGTTTGAACGATATTCCTCATAAACTAAAGATTGTTATTTATTCTCTACTCACTTGAATAATGATTTGTCATTTAAATTATAGAAATAATCACTTGATTAATAATATTAAGTTATTAAGTTGTTTAAGTAACAAAATAATCACATTGCTTTCTGTACAAACCTTACTTAAGCGAGATAGTATAACTAACGCATATTAAAAACTTCATAAAATAATGTAATTATCAATTAAAACTTCGATATTAAACAATTTAATTCATTCTTATAGATTATACAATAACATTTTATCATAAATAAAACCCACTTCAATTTGTATCATCTAATCACTTTTCTATACAATTTTGGTGAGTTTAAACGTACTGACCAAACTCTAACCTAAATAATATAATTATATATATATATATAAAATTTAATTTCTACATATTTAAAAAATACAAAAAATTTCAAAATCAATTATTTTTTGAAATATATGTATTTAATAAACAGCAAGATGACAAAACCCAAATCAATAATCAACATGGAATTTCACAAACAGAAATTACCATTCAAAAACATTATTAAGTCTTACAATTGAACAATAAACTTCAATAACTACCAACCATGTTAAGTTGATACACATACAGATAATTATTTTCCATAATGCAACGGTACATAAAAAAATTATTAAATATCAACTAATTTAGATATAAAAATAATTAATCATTATATTAATTAAATTAAATATAATTTTATAAACTAAAAAGTTAATGATATCTAAAATAATTTTTACTATTAATAAAAAAAATTAAATTAATTTTTAAATTAATATCTAATATTTAAAGGTTAATTTATAATTTTTAGTAAATAAAAATATTAATAGCTAATGTTATATATCAGTTTAACAATTATTTTATATTCTTTTTATTAATAATAAAGACTACTTTAAATATTAATATTTTTATTTGTAAAATAATATATAACTTAATTAATACAAATAATTATTTTTTATTTCTAAATTAATTGATATTTAATTATTTTATACACTCGATTTTTATAATTTTAACCCAATGAAAATTGGCCTCACAAGCTAAATCGATTACACTCTCATAGTACAAAATTAAGGTTTAATTAAAATTGAGATTTTTATCCAACTTAAAATTACTTTCTCTTACTTCTATGGTCTAAGAAAACTAAATTTAAGAGGAGATACTGAAGCACAACAGTAACGTAGTCCTTGATCAACTCTAAAAATAAACTTTTACTCAATAACAACCAAAAAATTCAAACCAACTCTTCAAGCCACAACTCTATGTGTGTGAGTTACTATGGAGAATATTGATGGGATAGAGAAGAGGAGGAAAAAATAAGAATTTTCTGAAAGCAAAATTCCCTATTAATGTCTTCAACTACTATTCTAACTATCTTGTAGGTTGAGAACTTCAAAAGGAGGTACATGAGATTTGGTTCTGAATTTTATTGAGGAGAAGGAAGAAGAGAGAATGGCTGAAGAAGAATGTCCAAGGCAAGAAGAAATCGAGTAGTGATGTGTGAATTAAAAGGAATTTGTGAAATTTCTTAGTTTTACACTAAAGTAGTTGTTTTTTTTAAGAAATTATAATTTTTGATAAAAAAAAAATAAAAAAAATAAGTTAAATAACATGTAAACAATTTTATAGTGAAAGTCGTATTTGACTCTTAGTATAATAAAATAATACATTGAAGTTGTAAAAAATAATACGATTTCAGTTATAACTTTAATTATATTATTTTACATTAAAGTTATAATGATCAGATACTAAACCCTAAATTCTTGGCAAATTCATCTTATACTCGCCCAATGGGTAGTGCAAATACTATTTTACCCTTTAATAAAATAAAACAAATAAATCATGTAGCATCCCTCTTTATATTCTCATCTGCACCCTGTAAGTGGAGTCGCACCCACTTCCTCTTTTCTTGATTTGTTTGTGTTGGAGAGCACTTTCACACTTCTTCATTGGAGATTATATCGGTTTGGGGTTGGTAAAATATATTTTGCTTATATTATTGTAATTCAGATTAGGTGATTAGAAAGTTTTCATATGACAAAATTTGGAATCCAAAATATATTATATTTTTATATACACTTCAGATTATACAATTTGAAACATATTATAGATTTAAATGTATTTTGATTCTGGAAGTATCTTCTAGGAATATATTTAAAAAAAAAAATATTATAAATTAGGTCTAGAATGTATACTAAAAAAAAAATCCGCATGGTATATTTTACCAACCAAAATATTTGTATTTTGGATTATACAATCTTAAATACAAAATATATATTTCAAAATGTAAAATTTATATTTGAAAAATATATTTCAGGATGAAAAAATTACAAATATTAACTTTTGTATTTTTTAATTCGGAAAGTCTTCAAATTCAACATTCTAAAATTAAAAAACCAAGGTATTTCGATATTTTCAGAATTATGGGGTGCAGAACCGAAATGTAGGAGTGCAGAAAGAATTTCTCGCTCTTCTTATATCTTCAGCCCATAATCAATACTAACTAAAAGCCTAAACTATACATGTTATCTACACCCCTACTTTTTAATATTTTCACTCCATCAACTTAATCACGATTAGCACACTAGTGAAAATTAAAACCAAAAACACATCACTGAAAAACCTGTACTAGATTGACTAAAGTTTAGACGTGCTTTAAACTATAAACACGCATTAAATTGACAAAAAAATATACATGCTTTAAATTTAATTACTGCTTAGTTAATTTATTTCATACACTTAAATTATCATTCAAAGTCCTTACATTTTATCATGTGTATTCAGTGCAGAAGTTAAAAGTATTAAATATTTTTATTTAAGGGATGATAAGTACTTTCCAATTAAAAAACTATATTCTTTTAATCTAGCAAACTTATAGATTTGAAGTTATCACATATAAAATTATTAATAAACTTTGCGTATGTTAAAATTCCAAATCTTGTTTTTGATAATTCATATATGCTGTTATAATTAAAAAAAACTTATGTTAAAATATAGCATAGATATTTATAATCAAGTATTTAATCATTCTAAAAAAGATGCATTAATTGTATTGAATTCTTACTGTTGTTATTATCACTCTTATACTTATAGAGAATTTTCATACAAAAAGCACTTTTAAACTTCACTATTTTTTTTATAATAATTTTATTTTCATTAAAAGTTAACATAATGTATTATTTAAATTATTTAAATTTAATTCTACCATTAGATTTATTGAAGAAGTATAATTTTAACAAACTTCTTTACTCTTACTGTAAGACTCATTCCTCCTTCACCGTTTCTTCATGTAGCTGAAAAAGTCTAAAGTTTAAATTGTCTATAGGTTATATTTTTTTATTATACAATTTGGAACGACATTCTGGATTTTAATGTGAAAATATTGTGCATTATTTTGAAATATATTTCTGAATTTTATGCACGAATTTTACCTTATGGCACGTACACCTTTTTTAACAGCAGGCACCTTCTAAGATTCTAGAAAACCAAGTACCATCAGTTTCAAGTTTACCCCCTCCTACCATAACTGAACAAGTTTTTTTTCTTTTATGGCATGTAATCTTATGGAACCTTGAAAAAAAGATTCTAAAAGTACGTATGAATAGTTTAACTTAGATTCTAAAAACAAAAACTGAATAGTTTCAACTACAACCCCTCTTCCAGTGGATTGATTGATTGATAAAACAAGTTGGTACAAAGCAAATGCAGCACCAATTGAACCTGTAGTTGAAACTTGTCAAAACATAATTACAATGCCTCGCACATATTTTTAGTATACAAAAAAGGGTAACACCATTTTCTGTTAGTAGTAGATCTAATACATGAAACACCCATCAAAATGTAATAGAAACCAATGAGTATAGATTTTAAAAAGAAAAAACGTTTTGTGAAAGAAAGAAGAAATTTACCAACAGATACAGTAATACATAACATGAGATCTACCGAGCTACAAAGCACTTAAAAACATTCAAATGTGCAAAATTTGTTCTACCGAATGTTTAACCCACTATAGACTATGCACCAAGCATTTGAAAGTAATAAGTCTAATAATGTCGCACCATAATGATACAAGAGAGAATAAAACAATTCCCATAACCTTTCTCTGAAGTGCTTTTAAAGGTCAAAGGGAGATAAGTTAACCTATGGTTTAAGCCCTTTAGCAAAGAAGGGACCCAGCTCTACCGCTTAGAGGGTCTCTCATCATCTTCTCCACCATCATCGTCGTCTGAACCATCTTTATCTGACCTCTTCCGTTTTGGTGGAACCTGAGCCTTCTCATCGTTCTCGTCATCAACATCTTCATCTTCCTCCTCCCCATTCTCCTCTGGTTCAAAATCACTAGATGCTTCCTCCTCCTCAGCAGTGCCTAAAGGGCGAATAAGGTACTCTGTTCCCAAATCCTCCTACAAGTGATGCAAACACAGGAGGCCATGGCAAAGTAGAAAATTATGTTTATAGATTATTGCAAAAGATAAGCATGGACTATGGAGCAACACAATAGATACAGTACTAAAATTTATTTCACACCTCTTCATTTTCATTTTTACTTCAGAATAAAATTTGTTTTGAACCATGCTCTTTAAGCAAACACTTCATTCTATTAAGTAGATTCTCAGCCATCCCCTCCCCCATAAAAAACTATAACGCCTAAATTGGGGAAAAATAAAGAGATTCAAACAATGCCAATAAAGGACCCCAGGACGATTAAACAATGCATATTCCTAGTGAACGTGTATTCATTGTTTCCCCCATATGGTTGGCATCAAACAAGACAACAAGAACAAATTCGCAAGCATATCAAAATACAAATGAAGGAATTATCAAAGATCAAACAATAAAAGGTAATGATATTAATATATTGTTAAACATAAAGTATAGGAAACATTCATGGATGTCTAAAATTAAATAGGAGCTATAATAAACTTTCCCCCTTCCTTTTTTCCAATCAGTACGAACCTACTGATCCATGTATTTATGAAGCAAGGGAAAAGGACATTGCAGGAGGGAAATGTTATGACCGTCCCAGCACAATAGAGATAAATATGAAAATAGAACGCAGTAACGATACGACACAACTAATTTCACTGCAAAAGGTTGTTCTAAAACAAATTTAAATGAAAAAGAAAAATCAGAAAGATGCAATAAAATTAGTGAAGAATCCTCAGTTTCCAGACCACAGCTTGAAACACAATAAAATTTGGGGAAAACATAAATTTAAGGGAGAAATGAAACGAATCAGGGGAAGTTATAATATAATAAACAATCCAGGATCCATAATTGCGACGAAACAAAAACTGTAACAATTTCAGAAAATTAAAGATTAAGAAATTAAATCAGAGAGAACTACCTCTTCACCGTGGTCCTCCTCCTCATCATCATCGTCGTCGTCGTCGTCGTCGTCATCTTCGTCGTCATCGTCGTCGCCGTCGCCGTCTCCAGGATCAGCACCGTGCTGGACATCACCTTCCTCTTCATCTTCGTCATCTTCGTCGTCGTTACCGGCGTCAGGAGCATCGTCTTCATCGTCATCCTCGTCATCATCATTGCCGTCGTCGTCGTCGTCATCGTCGTCATCATCTTCGTCATCGTCTTCATCATCTTCGGCGTCGTCTAGCTCATCGTCGGAGTTGTACTCTTGGTCATCCTCACTCAAAAGCGTGATCTGGTTCTCCTCAACTTGCTCGCTCAATTCCTCATTGACCTTCATCTTCGAATCCAGAAAGCAGAGCACGTTTGGCAAACCGTTTCGAAATTCTTTGCTCAGCCAAAATTGATCGAAAACCGAGCACGCTAGAATGGAGAAAACACCCAAGTTACCACCCTCTTCCCTTCGCTTCCCCCAGTTGCTCTGCAGTGCTGATCTTAGCCGTTCAGACACGAATTCACACGGATTGATGACGTGGCAATCAATCGGACGGTCCATGTAAAAGCATTTGCGTTTCAGCGGAGATAGTGTGATTGCACCTTGCGGCGCTCACTACTCCTATTTTCACAGTCACGCGTGTCACGTGCTACTGAAATGAACAAATCCAGGTTAGGGTTTCCTTTTTGGCAATTGCTTCCTGCACCCCAATCAATTATGACTAGCACCGACGAATTTTTAGAAATCCCATTCTGTCCTTCTCTTCTTTACTTTGAAAAATAGTGTATGGTGATTTGCATAAGTAACTTGATTTTCTTTGGGTGATGTTTTAACCGGCAAAAGAGGAGGTTTCAGTGGGGTTTTGCTATGATGTTTTCGGTGTAAGGTGTGGTTGCCAAGGTAATGAGGTAAGAATACATTTCAAGTCGTTTTTCGCGTTTCGTTCAAACTGAGGTGGTCCTACATATCGTCATCTGAAAGCCTGGTTTTCGCATTCCGGATGCAGACATCCAGAAGTCGATATTCAACTCCGGATATGAAAATCTATAAGCCAACAACATTTGTTTTTGTAGCTTCCGGACGGCGATATGCGTAGGTGAAAAGTGGCTTACGGATACGATTAGCCGAAATTGTGTTATGCATTCCGAATATACATATCATGAATGGTGTTATAGGTTCCGAATATACATATCTGGAATTGTTAAATGTTTTTCGGATTTATGGATATAGAATGATTTCTTTTGCCTTATGGATTTATTTATCCGGAAGCTAAGTGTTAATCTTTAGATGAATTAATATGCAATATTTTTAGATTACAAGTCTAAAAAAACTCCAAAAAATATAAATTTTTTAAAATATAGAGACGTGAAAAGAAAGACAATTTATCTGTGTACTCCATATATTCTTCTTGCATGGTGATTTTATCGGTGCTAACGGTGTTTTTGTTTGCTTATTTTTTTTTCATAAAAAAACACAAGATGTTAGAATGGAGTAAAAGCTAAAACAAATATTATGAAAACATTAAATACAACGAATCTTCTTATCAATCTTTTTACACACGTTCAAATGATGAAACTAATCTCTCAAACTAAAGTGTTGCGGCTAAAAAAGAAATATGGGATGCAGGGGTGCAGAGATTATTAAAAAAATAAAATGAAATTATACTTCATTTAAATTTATTTAATTTTTTAAAAAAGTTTTAAATTAACCTTTTTACCATCAATAAGGAGGTGAAGGTGGAAGGTATGGAAGTGGATAAAGGAAATTATACAATGGAGCCTTATTAGGATAATAAAGGTCCAACAAGCTGAAAATTGAATTATAATATGGACAAGTTCGGGCGGATAGAAAACTGGAATCCGAATGAATGATCCGGAAAAGGAAACCCTAATCCAGGATTCGCACATTTCAGTAGCACGTGACACACATGACTGTGATTTGTTGATGTGTCACTTACATTTGTTTTCTTTATATAAATCATGCTTTCCACTTATGATTTTTGTCAATATTTTAGATGATGAAAAAAAAAGGTAAAACACTGCAAAAGCTTATTGTAGTATTTTTTACGTATAACAATCATTTTTTTTTATCGAACATAAAGATAAATCATAAACTTATGTAAAAAAGACAATAACAAATATTATAAATAAAACGACTACGTTAGGTTAATAATTTATATGCAATGTTGAATTTAATTTAAAATTTAAAGTACTTTTAAAAATTAAAATAACAACAAGCGGTTAAGTTTAAATATTAAATTGAAAATATTATGCTATGGTGTTATAATTATTGAACAAATAAGAAAAAAAAACAATTTTATCTATAATGTGTCACCTATGTATCTCAATCTCACTTCAATTTTAACATAAATAATAATAAGTTACACGAAACACAAAGAAAAAGAGACCCACAATTCAAACTTTTCGCACTTAAAAGAAATAATGCATAAAAACCACTATTAAATCATAACATGATTGACTATATATAATCGATTATATTGGCTATATTATTCATATTTTTCATCTATTAAAAAAAGGTCAGTTATGACTTTAATATATTCTATTACAATCATGCTATAATCGATTATAGAATTTTTTTTATATAGTTTTAACTTATTATTATTATTATTATTATTATTATTATTATTATTATTATAATAATAATAATAATAATAATAATAATAATAATGATAATGATAATGATGATAATGATAATGAAGATGATAATGAAGATGAAGATGAAAATAATAGACGAACAAATAAAAATATTATTTTTATATTCTATTTAATTAAATTATTTCTATACTTATTATATTTCTCACACATTTCTTTCCAACTAAATAACTTATTTTTATACTCATTATTTTTTTCTATTTTCTCTTTCACCACGTCCATTTTTTTTTTTATTTACAATAAGAGTCTTAATAAAAATATTAACGTAAAATGACATCAAAGTGTGATGACATGCAAAAATTTAATAAAAAAAACAAGAATATATATGAAATTGGTGTACATAAGTTTTGTTGAATAATGAAATATCATGTACTTTTAACATATAATCAAAATCATATAATAAAATAGGGAAATTATTATTATTATTTTAAATGGAAGCTCTAATTCATAAAGAGACTTTTTTTTTCTTGCATTCCATAGTTTCTTCTTACACTTCACTACAATAAAATAATTAAATATCAAATAATTTTAATATAAAAATAATTAGTTGATTAAATTAGATATTATTATATAAATTAAATTTTTTAATATCTAATTTTTTTTATTATTAATAAAAATTTATAATTAGTTTCTAAATTGATATCTAACATTAACATTAGTTACCAAAATTTTAACTACTAATAATTTTATATTTTAAATTAGTCTTTATAATAATTAATTTAAAATATAAAATAATTAATAGCTAAAATTTTAATAATTAATATACCAATTTAAAAATTAGTTTATAATTTTTTATTAATAATATAAAAAAAATTATATTAATAACATTGTAGTTTATAAAATATTATTTAACTTAATCAATAACTAATTATTTATTGTGTATAAAATTAATTTTTATTTAACATTTTTATTATAATACTTACGTATGATTTGTGAAATGTCAAAATATCACTTTACACAATTTTATTGGAAAGATTCTGAATTATATCACACGTAGTGCAGCTTTTAGTACATGTCTTTCTCCATGCAAACCTATCACCCCATTGCTTCCAACTCCCAAATCCTCTTCTTTATTTTCTTTTACATATCACAATCTACATTCTACTACTGCATCACATTATTTCTTTTTAATTTCATTACTATCAATCCCTCTATGTTTTTCTTGCATTCCATTATTTATCTAGTTCCTTCAATCTCCTCACATTCATTTTCCCTTCTTATACCCTCACCACGTCCTTCAATGTCTATTCTTTCTCCATTTCTTCTTCCTCCCTCTTCTCCCCAAGCTTCTTTTCTCCTTTCTCATCGCTCCCTCTGTCACTCACTAATCAGAGTTCATCTACCTCACTTGATTTCTTTCAAATTTAAAGAGTTCCTCAAGTCTTTTTTGAAGTTCTTCATTTGTTACAGTTTGACGAGATGCTCAGGAAACACATGTTTAACATAAGGATAACAAAACAATCCGTCTCTACCGATATTATCCAAATTCATATTGATTTTGATGAGAAGATTTCATAATAACTAATTAGGAATACAGATAATATTTGATTTTATAAATCGAATACGAGGATAAAGATGAATATACAGTTTTTTGTCATAAATACATTTCCAATACTCTTTTTCGTTCTCATATTCATCATCATTTAAATTACTAATACATTTTTAACTTATTAGATAACTTAAAATTTTTATATTAAAATTTTTTTTATTCCTAGTTTAGTAATTTACTTTTAGTTTATTCACATTATTACTATTTTCTATAATTATTTAACTTTTATAATGTAATTTTTATTTCAATCCATTGAATATAAACATGATGAAGAAATTTAACTTTGAAGATGTGGATGAGATAGTCAAACATGCACCTTTCCTCTCCTATCGTGTTACTATCCCTAATTAGGTTTTCTTTATGAAGTTCACAACAACAGAGGATAATTCATCTTGAATGAATGATTAGCTTTTTTCTATTATATGTAGCTTGTGGTTTGGTATAATCTTGACAAATTTAGATACATTTAAGTAAGATTTAGTAAGTAAGATTTAGTAATTTAAATCTTAAGTAAAATTGTGTATGATTTAACAAATTCAGCATAAAAATAATATAATTAAAGTCGTACAAGTCATGCATGATTTTAGTTTGATATTTTTTAAATTAAAAAAAATTCATATTGAATGTATTTTGGATTAGAGTTAATAAACAAAAATGAGATTGGTTGTAAAATTTAAGATTAAGTTAATGGTGAAAATTTTATTGGTTATATTTTTTAGACTTTTGGATTTAGGGGGGAAGTTTGAGTTTGGTGAAAGTAAGAGTTTAAGTTTAAGGTTTTGAATTATATTGTTTGTAAAGTTCATTGTTTTTTAATTATATTGTGATTTGTATTAATGGGAAAAAGTATGATTAAATAGATTGAAATAAGAATAATGTAATAAGGTCAAATAAATTGCATTGAATTATAAAAAAGAAAGGAGACTATCTATGAGACGATGTGTCATATTGTGGTTTTCTTTTCTACCTTTAAGGTAATTGTGGAGGTGGATGTTCGATTGGTTCTGGACTATCGTCTGTGGGCTGAGGTTGATTTGGATGAGGTGGATTATCAAACCATGTGAAGGCAACGAGGGTCAATAACAATGTGATGGTGAAAGTGGACGAAAAGTTGATGGAGGTCTCATGGTGGAAAAACATGTTTTGGTGTGATGCAAAACTGGTGAAGCTGGATGAAAATTGTTGGTATGATGGGTGAGAAAACATAGTGTGTCGATAGTCCGTGTAGTCGAACAATTGGTTGGGTTGACCAAATGGCTCTTGTTGAGCACTGGAAGAGCCAACATGTTAACTCTGTGGGGGCTCTTAATATGGTTGTTGAGGCGATTGTGGTGTTTTGTGATAGTGAAAAAATTATGTTAGTTTCTTTTCAATAAAAGTAGAATAATATAGAACAATTGTAAAAAAACTCACATCATCATCTAATTCTTCTATTGGAGACGATATGTATCATATAATGTGTATGATATATCATTTGTATGAGATAGTATAACATAAGTGACCATTTTTGGTGAATTCAGTTCCTTGAATTACACAATTATGACGGTTCCACGTTGCTATCCATGATGCGTGATATCATGGCCAATATCGATCAATTCTTTCCCTCCTGTCCTCATTGTGCAGTTGATCAAGATTTAGAGGAACATGTGGAATACTCTGTCGAAAACTAATTTGTCGCATAACCTAATCAATTTGATGTACTTCAACCGCTGCAAAACCATTTATATGAACAATTGTCCCACTCACTAGAGAAATCTCAATGGTAATTAGAAGATTCAATTCATTGCGCTGATAAGGAGTCCATAAGAAATATTAACACATTTTTTGTCAACATGCATAAGTGGTATACTATGGAAAAGTTTGTAATAGAAGGAGAAGTAGTTGAAGTTGTAAACCTATCTTGGTTGCAGTTAATCCAATGTTTGTAATTGGACAACTGTGATGGTGGAGGTGTTTGTCCTTTATTGCACGAGTTGAGCTCCCCTATGGAAAGTAATTATGTTAGAGTTAAACGCGTATAATGCTTTCAATTTGAAGTATGTGCAAAAGAATGAAATTACCTTTCAACAAGTGGAAAACCAAGACCTAATCAATTTTGTCCAATTTCATTATTTTTTGCATCATACGAAAACATGTTTTCAGCGACATCAAACATCTTAAAAAAAAAGTCTTGTTCGAACATAGATAAAAATATTAATTTTTTATAAATTCAAGATTTGTATATGAAACATTTCATATAATTATTTAGTTCAATTTTTTTTTTAAGGTTATATCTCATTTTAACTAATTTGTTTAGAAAATTTGGTCTTCGACTAAAATAGTCACATGTTTGTTCATCATTTATTTCTTAAATTCTTATTATAGTTGTTCCAAAGAGATAACAAAAATTTATTTCTTTGTTAATTCATCATTTATTTCTTAAATTCTTATTATAGTTGTTCCAAAGGGATAACAAAATCCTATTTCTTTGTTAATAGCTGCTAAGAGATTGAAAGATAAATGAATATCTTGAAGCAAAATCACAAGAAACCATTTATGCATGGTGTGAGCTTGAGAAGTGCGTGAGAACCTTCGTACTCAACAGCGATAGAGTAATCGAGAGTGTGCGAACGTGAGAATGCAACCGTCAAACCGCGGGACTGTGATCGTGAGTTTTGCATTCCCTTCCTTTTTTAGTCTCAACCCTAGGTTTTGCCCTAACTGTTTTCTTTCTATGTTATATTGGTCGAGGTGTATATTGTGTAATTTTATTTTACCCTAGGTTTGTAATTCATCATGGTAGAAACAACTTAATCCTTGGATAGAAGAAAGTGTTTCTGGCGATGAAGTAAACTATGCTTGATAAAATGTGTTAGATTAGTGTTGTAGACCAAGAATTTTGGGTTCTGGAGGCTACGGAGGATTTTGTATAGGAAGAGGTTTGGTATGGACTATGAGGTCCACTCTGTGGGTGGAGCAAAACCAGTGGCAAAGCTTTGAAACTAGTATGGAGCTTTGGTGAATTAGGCACGTTGCAACAATTAAATAGAAGACTTCATAATCTTTCGGTTGCTGTAGAATTGATATTGCTTAGGGAACTGAAGGAGCAAGTGAGTGTTGTGGTTCAAGAAGTGTGATTGTGCAAGGGCTTAGTTGTAAGGGCTTAGAAGACAAGGTAGGGGCTGGTGTAGGTACTGGAGGGGGTAGTATTTATGAAGCTGGTTTTTCTGATGAGAGGATTGTGGTGCCAACTTGATTTCCCTTTAGGCTACCATGGAGAGCTTGCAATTTGAAGGATGAAGGTAGCTGGAAGGTGCAAAAATGGGCAAAGTAGAAGCTGCTGGCATGTTGTTATTCTGTCTTTGTATGTGCAAGTTTTTAGGTAGGACAGTTTTGGCTTGGTAGTTGTTGATCGGGTAAGGAGATGTCACAACAGTGGTGTAGATCTGGAGTGATCGAGGGCATTAAGGCCAATGGATGTGAGGAATGTGGTGCCAACTTCATATTCCAATAGGCCACCATGCAAGGAAGTTTTGTTTTGGTGGGCTTAATAGGCACGACTTGGTAGAAAAGGGCACCAAATGCTATCAATTATATGTGAAGTTTTTTAATGCTGCCACCTTCTCTTTATAGGGGTGCATATTTGCTTTCATATGCTGCCATATTCCAGTTTTTTCTTATTGTAGTTCAGTAGTATCAATGATATTATTAGTTTCAATTTCTAATTATGTCCCAAAATTAATTATCTTAACTGTAAGTTTATTCTTGGAGGCATTAGTTGGAGCATATGACAAAACAAAGGGTTCAAGGTGGTCATCCCAATTTTATAAAAGAACTTCTTAGGAGCCATCCTTGGAGAAAAAAATATTTAGTTTCAAAGAAGGTAACATCATGGAGATATACAATTTTTTTAAATGAAGTGTTATAACACTTGTAACCTTTTTGAGTTGCTGAATAACCAAGAAATCTAGCAACCTGGGGATCAAGTTTGCCTTTATTTGGATTGTGGATATATACAAAAGTTGCGAACCCAAATATTCTACGAATGAGGCCATTTGGGATCTTCTTGAAGTTTTTCAGTCTTTTTAGTATTGAATCATAGCTTTGTTGATTTTGGATTAAACATTATGGAGATGCAAAACAACAACTGACTATGTAATAGGTGATTTTACAAAGAAGAGAAAACAATAATAAAGGTTGTTACAATAAGTGCATCAATTAAGGTTGCACCCTCTTAAAGGCCATAAGTGAAAAAACAGAGACAAGGCTAAGCTCACGCTTCTTTCAATAACCAATATAAAATATATTTTTGTATGGGCAACATGGAGGCTAAGCCCACGTTTGTTTAAAAAATATGTGGATAACACATGTAGGTTAAACCCACATTTCTTTAAATAAACAATATATAAAATATATTTTTGTGTGGGCAACATGAAGGCTAAGGCCACACTTATTTAAAAATTATGTGGCCAATGTCTAAACCCATGCTTCTTTAAATAAACAATATAAAATATATTTTTGTGTGCGCAACATGAAGGCTAAGCCCCCGCTTGTTTAAAAATTGTGTGGATCCATGTAGGCTAAGCCCACGCTTCTTTAAATAAACAATAAAAAATATAATTCTGTGTGGGCCACGCAAAAAACACATCACTTGTGTCCGCACCCACCACTATTTTTTATGTCGACCATATTAGTTCCAAATTTCAAAAAACGCTAAGTCCACAATAATTACACTTTTGCGTCAATTTATTATAGCTAGTGTCATGCCATAAAATACTGTTATTTTTACAACAAAACTATTGTGGTGAAGTAATATATTTTTTTACATTTTATCATATATTTTAGGTATAAATGTTTTTCTAATTATAATATATTTATTCTTTTATTTATTTATCATATTTAAATTCATAATTATTTATCAAATGAAATACAAATTAATGAAGTTGATGATAATTTTTAAGTTATTCATAATTATTTGTAGTCAAGTTACAATGGTAACTTTCTAATCAAAATTTATTTTTACTTTTTTTTATCAAAGTACATATTTATTAAGAAGACAATTTTTTATGATTTTGCATAAAACATTTCTAATTACTAAAGAGTTTTTAAAATCATTTGGCTATATTATTGTCTACATTATTTGTTTTTTATAAAAGCTTTCATGTTAGGCATCACTATGCAACTTGGCATCTCAACTATGATGACACCTCAAGTAATAACAATTATCTGCCATCCACTACAAAAAATCTTGTATAAAGTGACAGTTTTAATATGGCGGTTATTAATAACCGCCACAATTTTCTGTATAATACGACGTTTTAATAACCGTCACAATTATCCTTCAAAATGTGTCATTT
>Ga0123342_1004878_pt1 | contig 20059 bp, 17 predicted proteins | sample Turbeawhitnodule_FD_89960 | JGI IMG/M metagenome (GOLD analysis project Ga0123342, IMG submission 89960) | Root nodule microbial communities of legume samples collected from Mexico - Turtle bean Mexico white nodule | ecosystem: Host-associated > Plants > Roots > Nodule | place: Mexico: Nepantla... | reverse complement strand
TTATGTGCAATTTTAGTTTTAGTTATAATTGTTAATATTTAATTCTCATAATTTTGAAATATTTTAAATTAAGGCCTTTATTTTAAAATGCATCTAATAATTAATTTACTGTGAAAGTGAGAAGTAATAAAGTTAATTTCTCCTTGCAATATGTTATTGTAATCTTTAGCCAAGAACACACATGACTTTGAAACCCTAACAGATAATACAATTATTTAGGATACAAAAAGCAGTGATAAACACTAGTTGTTGTCGAGCAAGGTAACAGTGGCTTGTGACACAAGTTCGAGTAGTAAGGTGATGGAAGAAACAATATTGGAGTAAGAAGAAGATAATGCCTTATTTAGTGTTTCTTCTCCTTAGATATAATAAACATAAGTGTGATTGAATTGTGATTCCTTACAAGGACTGCTGTCGGCGACTATTGAGCCTGTGCCAGAGAGTAGTGTGTCTACGATGGAAGAGAGAAGTCAGGAGGATCGTTAGAAATGCTGAAAAATGGGGTTAAAGGTTATTTCAAACGGCAAGTCATTTTACATAAATTTTGAAATTCATGGTATTTTATAGATGCTCTTAAATCCATGGTATTTTACGAAGGATTTGTATTTTACGGAGGTTTTGAAACCCATGGTATTTTACGGTAGGAGTTCTGAAAGACTTTTCTTAAGGTTTAAAAAACCCTGGAAAATACGTTCCTCAAAATGATTTATCAAGAAAAACTACAACTTTGTGTAAATAACTTAATAGAGGTATTAACCTTAAATAATGTAAAAATAAACCCTCGTTAAAACCATTAGTAATAAAATATTTTTTTTTAGTACTCATATACATAAGCCTTGAATTATTAAATTTGATTTTATGTTTTATTTATGTTTTTATGTGATGTACTTTTATTAGAAAATATTATTTTCCTATTGCATGTTTTACATAATTTTTCTCATTTATATATACTTAATAAACTTATTTTTATCCAGATAAAACATCAGCTCACACTTAAATTATAATACTATTAGGGAAAGAATGATGTATCTATAAACGGAAAAAAAATTAACTTTAAATATGACTTTTCTTCATTTATTATTTAATAGCTACCTTATTTTACTAGTATTCCATTCATCCATATAAGATATTATTTTTTTTTAGAAAGAAGTCAAAGGTTTGATAAATTTGAACAACCCACCAAAGATTGATCTAGGATAATAAATTTCAAGCTTAAATTGGGTCAACTTAACTAAGTTTCTTGAATTAATTAAATTCTTGTTATTATTTTTTATACGGAGTAAAGTATCCCTTAAATCTTTTTATTAATTTATTATTTAATCCTTATCAAAAAGCAAAAGTTAAGCAAATTTAATAGGTGTTGAATTTCGCCAATCACATTTTTAGAAGAATTAGTCTAAACCAATATATACAGATTGTGATAAGGTAAAAAAAGTTGTTAGAGATTTATTATAATATCTAAAGTTCGTCATCACTTAGATTTTTTAAGCTTTTGTATATGCAGATCATAATACACTGTACTGAAGCATTTACATATAACTATAGTTTATCGATCCAAATTTATCCTTATTATACTTAATACTAGCGAAATATGTATTTTTTTAAAATATTTTTAAAAATTTATTGAGTTTCTTTTATTGTAGATATTATATTATAAATTTATAATAATTTTAATTTTACTAAATTAATATATAACATAAATTTATAAATATCATTATAAATTTTACCACATATATAAAAACGAAAACTCTAATTTAGAGTTTGATAATCTTATAATCTTGTAAGAATGCATTATTCTTTCTTAAATAGCAGACTAAAAATTAGTATTTATGATCTACTTGAGCTTTATTATAATTTCTGTTAATGAATTTATTTATTAAATTATAGTAATAATTGATAATATTTTTCTTTAAAAGATAAATATATATATATATATATATATATATATATATATATTAAAAGATAAAAATTATTATATACATATGTAACCGTTATTTAAAAAATATATTTAATTATTTTAAAATAAAATAAATTATTTAATTATTTATTTCATTAAATAAATTATTTTTTTATTAATGGTATATTTTTTTTACAAAAAGTACTATTATTATAATAGTTATTGAAATAAAAATATATTATTAGATTAAAAATATATTTTTATTAAAAGTAATTATAAAATAAATAATTTTTTTTATTGTGTAGGTGGTTTTTTTTTACTGGGAAGAATTATTTTGAATTTAAAATCCTAGTTATTTAAAAGGTAAAATTGTAAGAATTTTTTTTTTGTTTTTTCAAATTCAAATTTTTAATTTAAAATAAATAATTATTATATTTATTAAATTTTAATATTATAATATTATAAAAGGATAAAAATTGAAAATGCAATAAATATAAAATAAATCCCTTTATATATTGTTATAGATAATATAATATGATTTCGTTAATGTTTGCCTCTAAAATTTTTGTGTGTGATTTCTAGTTTTAGCAAACATATGTAAACCAATTGAGATCATACTGGATTTTGAAGGTTAGGTATGTAATGTAGGCTATGTGAGGAGCCTGGGTTGAAATACCCTTAAGTACTCAAAGTTAATTTACTGTATTCTTTATTAAGTAAAAAAAATGGTACACTTAGGGTGTATCAACCCATATAATTATCAATATTATTAATATTATTATTAATACTATTGTTAATATTATTAACAATATTACTGCCAATATTATTATAACTAATAATAATATTATTATTGCTATTAATATTAAAATTAAAAATATTAATAATAATAAAAATATTATTATTATTATTACTAAATTTTGTTTCATTTAAAATTATTATTATTAATATTACTATCATTACTAATATTATTATTATCATCAATAATAAATCAATATTATTATTATTACATCAATTTGTTAAATTAATATTTTTATTTTATTATATATTAATACAAAATAAAATTATTAACATTACAATTATCATAAATTATTTTTAGTATTATTATCATAATTGTTATCGTAATTGTATTTTATTTATTATTATTATTATTATCATTACCTTTATTATTATTACATCAATTTATTAAATTAATAATAAATTTGGATTTTTATATATCTATATAAAATAAAATTATTAAATTATTATTATAAAAAAATATTATTTAGATTAAGATAATTATTTTTATTATTATAATTATATTAATATTATGAAATTTATCCACGAATTTTACTGACAGATAATATTTCTATCGAGTTATTGACCATTTTTATTGACGAATATGAAAAATGTAATATTTTTTTTTAATTTTCATATTCTTTAGTAAATTTTTTTAGTAATTATCCATAAACACAAATCGATCGATATAGTTTTAATCAATCCTTGATAAAAAAAAATTGATTAATTTTTTATTATAGTTAAACATTACACTTAAAGCACCATTAGTTTTATTTCAAAATTTTAACGATCAATAATTATAATCTTTAATTTTGGATTTAAATGTCTTTTATATTATGATTTTAATGTAATTTATAGTATAACTGTTATCATAAAACATGTAGAATTTGATAAGTTTATTGTGAGATTAGTGAGAGAGATTGTATTCTTATTTGAAAAGTAGTAGTGAAATAAAAATATATTTTTTGTTCAAAAATTGGTATCATAGCTATGACCAGTATAACTAATAATCTCTCACTACCTAGACTAATAAAGATGATGAATTATGACAATTGGAGCATCCAAATGAAAGTCCTTATTAAAAGAGACACAATCAAAAGATAAGACAACTTTGTACATGTTGATGAGGCAATTTTTTAGAAGATTGTGGTGCATCAACTTCAAAGGAAGCATGAGACATTTTGGAAAAGATGTTCAAGGGTGACGTTCGAGTTAAACAAATGCGTCTTCAAACTCTACGAGGTGAGTTGGAGGTCATGAAGATAAATGATTCGGAAGATGTATCTAGTTACATTACTCGTGTCCAAACGGTAGCCAATCAACTCAAACACAATGGAGAAACTCTCACGGATGAGGGTTGTGGAGAAAATTCTTTTGTCATTGACCAATTACTTTGAAAATGTTGGAGGTAGTTGGGTCAGGCAAAACATAAAATTGAAAGTGTGGGTGATGACAATCAAAAACACAATTTGAATGAAAAATATGAAAAATTTGAGTGTAAGGGAGGAATTTGTTAAGCAATAAACTCAAAGTCACTATCAATTTTATTTGAAAATTTGAATGGTCAATAATTATTATCTTTAATTCTGATTTTGAATGTCATTTATACTATGATTATAAATATGGTAGAATCTGATAAGTCTATTATGAGACTATATAGAAAGATTATATTCTTATTTAAAAAAAGTAAAAAAAATAAGTAAAAATATATTTTCTATTCACATTCACATCTCACTTAATTAATACATAACTAAAAGTTTAGATATATAGGGTGTTTTTAGTATTTTCTTATTCTTTAATTAGTTGCTTTGTATTTCTTTCTTTTGTTATTTCCATAAAGCCTCTCCTAATATATGGGCTTCTTGTTCTGGCTTAAAGGCTATTTACTTTCCATTAATTAACATATATAATGTAGACAAATGACAAACGTCAATCTCAGCAAATAACATGAGAGAGATACTTTGAAAACCCATATTATGTAAGTAGAGAATATGATGTGTGTATATTGCATGAAGGAATCAATTATCTATAGGAATTGAGTCCTTGTTAAAGTTACTTTTATTTTGTTGGGATAAGAGGAGTTTGAGCTTAGAGAGCAAATATTGAAACATAAGGGTTGAAACACCCTAAAATATTTTTATTTTTATTTTTCGTCAATAATAATAATAATAATAATAATAATAATAATAATAAATCCTGGAACATATCAGATGTATATATTTTCTAAAACGGATGGAGTACTTAAAAGTACACCAATTTTATATAATTTTTCACTGATAAAAATAAAACTCAGAAAAGAAATCTTGTAGCTATATTTTGTATCTATCCTTTATATTTGGGTTATTAGTCATGTTATTGTAAGGATACTGTTCTAAAATTTAATAAAATAACCTGAAAGAAAATTGAGTCGAATCTCTTTTCAGAATTTAAATAAAAAATTTGATAAAATCCAAATCATATGAGCGTTTTGTATATATCTTGAAGTCAAAAGTGGGGTTTTACGTCAACAAGTTGTTAGTGGACGACGCACCACTTATAAGCTCTTTATTGATTTCCCTTCTTTATGGTTTTTACTATCACAGACGTGAAAGCATTATAGAATATATAGTTTTTGAAGTCAAAAGAGACTTCAAAACCTTAACCATGAAAAAGAAAGAAAGAAACATTGCATATTACAAACCCGAATAACATTCATAAATGTTTAAAATTAAACTTAAGAACTAATATATCAACATGTATACTTGAAACCCTATGTTGAGTGAGAGGAAGGTGCATTTGTAAAATAAATTCCATTATTTTATTATAAATATAAAACAAGTCAATTATGTTTTAAAGCTTTATATCTCCGTTATCATTTTATCTTTAAAGAACATTAAATTTGATTATTAAGATATAAATATGTTAAATTAACTCTTATGTCCTTTGATTTTTATTTTGTTCTACTTTATATATTTGATTTTTGTTTTGTTTTATTTTTATATGGGTTAAAGGATGAATTTCATGTGTTTTTTCTTATTTATATAATTTTTTATTGTAAAAAAAAAACTTGTAAATTTATGAATAAACTCATTTAAGATGTAGATTTTGTGTAACTTAAATGAACTAAGGCATATCTCACTCAAAATTTTCTTTTTTATAAGGATTGAAAAATCTCTTGAATATTTCAATTTTAATATTTTTTAATGAAGTTGAAGCATCTCTCAAATATTTTGATTTAATTTAATTATTTTACTTTTTATTGATAAAATTTATTTTGATGACTAAATTCATTTAAAATATGACGACAACACCTCTAATCAAAATCTTAATAAATTTATGAGTTTCTTTCTATTATATAATGTTTAATTTTCTTATTTTTCTAAAAGTGAGACCCGAATTTTCTTACTTATGTTTTTGAACAAAATAGTTTTTAAGATTGACTCTTAGGCAATATGTGATTTTTTTGAAGTGTATAAAAGTAAAAATGAAAAGAATATTTTTATAAAAAGAATGAAAGAGGTAGTAGGAGTCAACTGTAGGTAAGCCCCTTGAACCCTTTGGATTAAAAATTGAAGGTATGGACCATCCTCTATGATAGGAGAATGTCTTTATAGGATGGTTCAAAATTATTTTGTTACCAAGCCCTAGTAGCTTTTGAAAGGTCCTTTAATAGGTCACAAATTATTGAGCAGCTATTAACTTTACAACAGAAAGCGATGTGCCTTCTCTTGTTCTCCATAAATTTTTCACAATATTATATGATACAAAAAGTTTTACTTATGATAGACAATATCATTAACTCTTTGGCCTCCTTCAGAAGCTTGACTATCCCCTGCAACACATAAGGGTCATAATCTCATGATAAGAAATGAATAATAATTATTTGGGTAAAGTTTTTTCTTTTTTTATGATGCATGCAAGTGGTGCAGCCTATGAGAAGACCATGTTGGAGGGTTTAGTTCTAGTGTTCAAATCTCATTCTGGATTCAAGAATATTACTCATGTAATGCTTCTAAGTTTTTTGTAATTTTTTTATTTATTTCGACACATATTCTAACTGTAAAAAATTATTAATACTATCAGAATTTTTCATATTTTTGTGGGATTCTTCTTGCACTTTTTTTTTTTATAAAAGAATGTTAAATAACTATCAATGTTAGCATAAGTTGACATACTTTCATTTTAATATACAATAAATACAATTAGACTGCTCAATAACGATGAGTTAGGATTGGATGTAACTTTTGATATTGTTCTTGCCGGTTGACCTGATCGTCGGTTGACTATGAAAATAGGTTGTGACTTCGTCTGCCTCTGCTGGATTTTGCTCTTTTCCTGGGATGTTGAAACATGATTGTGTTTGAAACAGAGGGGGTCTTATCTGTTGATTGCACTCCGACGATCAAGTCAGTACTGGGCTAAGAAATAATGAGTAAGTAAGCAAGTAGTTTCAGTCTTAGAAACGATGTACCTTTACCAGGGATCTCAAATCCCTTTTATAGACTACTTTTAGGTTACTTCTCGTAACAACCCTTCTCTCACAAGAACATTATCTCAAATGAAAGAAAGTTTGATGGGAGGAGAGTCTGTTACAATGTGCACAATCTTCGTACAACAACCGCACATAATCTTCCTCCTTGGAGTGCATAATCTTAACAACATGGCCGTCACCAACTCATGTACTAGCATCATGGGGCCCATCTGTTTACTGTAGGTGTACTAGACTTCAGGTATCATGCATCCAGCTTATCCCCAAAAAAGCCTAGCGCTCTTGGGCTTAAGCGTCTTTAGGAAATATTTACTTGTGCTAGACCCAAATGTACTATACACACCATATGCACTTTTTTGCTGATCAGGCCTTATATATATGAATGAACCTCAACTCATGCATTCCTGAGGCCTACTTACGTGGCCCATTAACTCGACTAGACCACCGAGCTGACCTGCTTGACCCAGGTGCCGATGTCAGATCACCCGAGCGCTGAGCCCAACGCTCTGGTCCAGTACACAAGCTCCCAGGCTCGAGCTGAAACTTGTTTCAGTGAAGATGCTAGTTGCACGCCCATTGCAATCTACGTGTCTTTTGAGCGAAGCGACGCACATAGTGTTTTGAGGTGACATCTCACCATACTCCCTCACAAGCACACACACGACCATCATCAACGGTTGGGAAGCGTTACTGCTTGCGCTTCCCCTATACTTTAACCCTTCGAAAAGTTACGCTCCCTTCATTGTTCCATTCCCCTTCGTGCTTCTCTTTCGAATACTCTGTTCTCTTTCTTCCTCAAACCAACCTCCTCGTCTCACCTCATCGATCGTCTCAAGGTGCGCCTTTTATCTTGTAACTGCTTTTAACTTGCCACATTATTCAAATGCTTTTAATTTGGTCATAACTGCACTGGGACTGTTTACATTTCTTGTAATTTATGATTGCAAATGCCTCTGCTTTTCACTTCATCGTGCCTTTCTTCAAAACACATGCGCTTCCTTATCTGAGTATTGTACTCGTTTGTTTGCTTTCTAGATTCTCTGTATGATGGATTACAAAACCCTATATCCCTGGGCTCCTAGTAATCTTTTAGAAGAAACCTCCGAGTTCACCACCCATGCGAAGATAGTGTTGTATAGGAAAAGTGAACATCCAAAAAAGAAATGTCTCTTTGGTAGGGAGGATGATAAGTTTGTTAAGGTAGCGCCTTGTAGGGCATATGAACCCATCTGTTGTGATGAGGCATCAGACCCAGATGGCCCATTCTGTTTCTTCTACTCCATCGTATTCAAAAAGCTTCTCCTTCGCCTACCCTTATACAGTTTCGAAAGAGCCCTCCTCACCGAAATCAATACCGCCCCTGGCTAGCTACATCCGAATAGCTGGGCGTTTGTTCAGAGTTTTTCAATGTTGTACCACCACTTTGGCCATCTGCCATCAGTGGAAGTATGCTTATACTTTTTCGAAGCCAAACGGCTAGGTCGCCAGCTGTGGGTAAGCTTTAACGGGGTTGCTGGGAGAGTTTTGTTGACCCTCTTCCAGCAATCTTACAAAGGCTTCAAGGGCAAGTTCTTCAAGGTTCGCTGCAGCAAGAATGATCCAAACATCCTGGACAGGTTCCCTCTATACTGGACTGATGAACTCGAATTCCAAAAACCCATACGCCTTGAAGATATGCCCCAGCGAGAACAAGAGGTGTGCCTCTTCCTTTCCAATCTCAAGGTGGTATTTGACACCGCTATCCTGATTAAGCATGAATACTGCCCTACGAGTCTTAAGGCATACATTGGTATCCCCCTAACCCTTACTCCTGCTAGAGATATCTTGTATGTGTGTGTGTGTTTGCTGAATTCTTCTTTATTTTTGTTCTCATGCAAGCCGTATGTTGAATTCCCAAAAAATTAGAAACATGGCTGCTTTGGCCAAACAAAAGGAGGCCAACCAAATCCCTTCTGCCAAGGACCAAAAAACTGAAGGCAGTGGCTGAAACCACCCCTTATGGAGATGAAGAAACCTGTTCTGGACTCATCTTCAAAAGAAGATGAACGGATGCTGTTGCAACTTCTGCCCATTCTGTCTCGGATGGTCGAGCTCCCTCGTACCGGGACTTTCCACCCAGCCCTTCCCCTCCTTATGATATTGCAATGCAAGAGGGTAGGGGAGAAAGTGCCTCAGAGGAAGGTCAATGGGATCCCTCCTCAGACCCAACTTCCTTCCTTCAAAGAATGCTGCTTTCCTCCAAAGTTAAAGGAAGACTGGAAAACCTGAAGGAGGGTCCGTTGATGGAGCACACTACAAGGCAACTGGGGGAAACCCTAGTTGCAAGTTGTCTTCTCCTTTCCAAGTTGTGGAAAACGAAGGAACTAGCCAAAGAGGAAGCCCTCCAAGCTGCAAGGCTCAAACGACAAGTCAACGGACTCACGCTAGAGGTGGAAGAGCTTTGAAAAGTTCATCAAGACACCAAGGCTCTCTTGTTTGGGAAGTCCCAAGAGGCCTTAGGGCTATATGCGAGGAACAATGATCTTCGCATTGAGGTGGAGAAGCTAAAGGAAGAGCTGGGAGGGACGAGGAGGTGGCCAGGTAGAAGGAGGAGTTGGTACACAAGGATGAGCTCTTGCAGAAAACCAAGGAAGACCTGATGAGTGATGCCACTGACTCCTACACGACAGGCTTTGAGGATGCTGTTGCCAAGCCACGTGTATCTACCCCGAGTCAAACTTCTCCCAACTTGGAGTGGGCAAGATTGTGGCAGATGGCCGACTAGTAGACGAAGAGGAAGAGCATCCTTAGGTTTCCTTGTGACCAACCTCCTTCTGTAGCCTTTAAAACAATTTCCCATTCTTTGTATATATGTATGCACAATTTATTTATGTCAATATGCTTTCCCTTTACATAGCTTGACTAGCACATTGATAATTCCTGCTTTCTAATAGACACGACTACCATGGCTTAACCAGCTAATGATAACGCATTTGGACGCTTCACACTTAAGCAATACAGATATCATGATTAAATCTAATGATAAATCCTAACACGACAAAGGTGATTTGCGATGCACAACTAACTATCTCAACAAGATAATCGTTCTGATTCACTGTAACGAGTTACCGTACTCTTGACATGGTCGACCTGGACCTCATGGCTCATGGGTGTTCCACTTTACCTTCTCTTCACGCATCCCTCCCTGAAGATAAGGATGGCTGGTCGGGGAGTTAATTCTCCCCTCAAATCCATATTTCCTGTGCCGATGTGGGTTGCTCTGCACCCTTTACCTACACTCCCGGGGCGTGAAGTCTTTACCATGAAGGGCCAACGTCCTCGGCTTAAACAATTTCACTTACACAAGAAAAATTCCTTTGACACGCTTGAGCTCAGAGCCTCTTTGGGCAACAGGTCCTTTTACGTGAATTGCTATGAATGTTTATACTTGCTAAAAGGAGGTTTCAACGTGGTTCAAGCCAATACAATCGCGAACGGTGATCGGGGGTACCTAAGATCTTTGAGAAAAAGGTATTCACACCTGAATCGTTATGAACCTTTTACTCCCTAAAGGGAGATCTCAACAGGGTTCGAGCCAATACAATGACGAGCGGCGATCAGGGGTACCTGAGCTCTCTGAGCAAGAGGTAATCACGCCTAAATCGTTATGAACCTTTTACTCCCTAAAGGGAGATTTCAACGTGGTTCTCATGGTAAATCAACCAATGGTAAACTGTGATTCAAGGTACTTGAGCTTAGAGCCTCTTTGGGCAATAAGTCCTTTCACGCGAATCGCTTCAACTGTATATACTCCTTAAAGGGAGGTTTCAGTGTGGTTCGTGCCAATACAATGGCGAGCGACGATCAGGGGTTACCTGAGCTCTCTAAGCAAGAGGTATTCACGCCTGAATAACTATGAACCTTTTTGCTCTCTAAAAGGAGATTTCACTGTGGTTCTTGCCAATACAATGGCGAGCGGCATTCAGGGTTACCTGAGCTCTCTGAGCAAGAGGTATTCATGTCTAAATCGCTATGAACCTTTCTGCTCCCTTAAGGGAGATATTTCCAATGTTATCAAAGTATACTACAAGCTTATTTTTCAAATAACTTTTTATTGGGCGACCTCATTAAAAAATCCTGATAAGGGAAAAAGAGTGTCCCCTTAAACGTTAACACTGCATACAATAGCATAATTAACTAAAATAAAACTTAAGATTGGCCCCGTTCCATGTTCGGGGAATAATCCTACCTTCCAAGGTCTCGAGTCTATATGCTTCATTCTCGAGTACCTCTATCATGCAGAATGGGCAAGTCCATTTGGGAGACAACTTATTCTCCAACTGATAGGGGTGAGCTTTCTGCATTACTAGGTCGACGACTTGGAACTGCCGGGGCCTCAGCTTGGACTTCTATTTATATTCCACCCTTCTCTTCAAGGCTTCGAACTTGATGCGTGCTTCCTCTCTCACCTTGTCTAGCAGGTCTAAGTTCACCTTCCTTTCTTTGTTAGACTCCTCAGCCATGAAGTTTTGGAACCGCGGTGAACTTTCTTGGATCTCGATGGGGATCATAGCATCTGACCCATACACTAGGCTAAAAGGTGTCTCCTTGGTGGTGGATTGGGGAGTAGTGTGGTAAGCCCACACAATTCGAGGAACCTCGTCTGCCCAAGTTCCCTTGGCTTTCTCTAGTTTCCTCATTAGGCCTCTGAGCAAGACTCGATTAGCAGATTCGACTTGCCCATTAGTATGAGATTGCTCTACTAAGGCGAACACCTGCCTGATGCCAAGCTCTATGCATAATTTACCTAGTTGCTGACTTGCAAGTTGGGTGCCATTGCCAGACACTAAACACTTTGGGATTCCAAAACGACAAACTATTCCACACAAAGTGTTGAACCTTGTGGGTTGTGATCTGTGCGACGAGCTCAACCTCTATCCACTTGGTGAAGTACTCAATGGCTACCACCAGGTACTTCATTTACCGAACTGCTAGGGGAAACGAGCCCAAGATATTAATCCCCCATGTGTGGAAAGGCCATGGGTTGTGGATCGATCGCAGCTCCTCTAGGGGCGCATGATGCCAATCGGCGTGCTGTTGACATTGTTCGCACCGCTGTGCATACCTCGCGCAGTCCTCCCTCATGGTCGACCAGTTGTACCTTGCTCGAACAACTTTTGATAAGAGAGCTCGTCCACCGATGTAACTCCCACAGATACCTTCATGGAGCTTAGCCATGACGCGTGTGCACTGCTCACCGCTCACACATGACAGATAGGGTGATTGTATCCATGCCTGAATAATTTTCCATCCACCAAGGTGTATTTGCATGTATTCTTCTTGAAGATTTTGGCCTCCGTCGGCTCCTGCGGGAGTAGGCCATTAGCCAGGTAATGCCTATAGGGTGTCATCCAGGTTTCACCTATGTTGACCAAGCAAACGTCTGACGATCCTCCCCCTAACAAGTTGTAGGCACTTATCTTGGGTACCCTCAACGGTTCCTGAGTCAACGATCGGTGCTCTCTCCTTTCGCTTTCTGAGATATTCACCTGCTGGACCTCCTCTCTGTAGGCTGTGGCAGTCCTAGGCATTTTTAGGGTTTCCTAGATAATTGTCCTCTATCGGCCCCCCTTGCCTGAGCTGGCGAGCTTTGCCAGTAAGTCAGCTCGGGCATTGTGTTCCATGAGAACGTGCACCAGCTCGAACATAGCGAAGGTCTCCTTTAAGATCATAACATACCTTAAATATGAGGCCATATGAGGATCCTTGGCTTGGTACTCGCCCGTAACTTGCTCAATTACTAGCAACGAATCACTTTTTACTAACAAGCTCCGGGCACCCATCTCTTTGGCCAACAACATCCCTACCACCAAGGCTTCATATTCAACTTGGTTGTCACTAGCTTTGAAGACGAATCTTAAAGCCTGCTCGATTAGTAGGCCGTTTGGTCCTTCCAAGATGATACTAGCCCCACTGCCCTGCTGGGTGTATGCCAAGGAGAGCTCTACCACAAAGTCAGTATAGACTTGTCCCTTGATAGGTCCTCTTAGCTCATACTGCACATCGAATTCAGACAGCTCGACCGCCCAACACACCATCCGACCTGCCACGTCAGGTTTCTGCAAGACTTTGCAGATGGGAAGGTCGGTCATCGCGATCACTATGAAACTCTAGAAATAGTAGCGGAGCCTTCGTGTTAGGAATAATATTGTTAGGGTCGTCTTCTCAATGACCTGATAGCGCACCTCGGGCCCCTGCAACACTTTGCTAACAAAATATACAGGCCCCTGGACGTGATCCTACTCATGGACTATGACCGAGTTGATCGCTCGATCTGTGATCGCAAAGTAAAGACAGAGGGAAGTACCTGGCAGCGGTTTGTACAGAACTGGCGGGCTGGCTAAGTACTCCTTTAGCTTGAGGAATGCTTCCTCACATTCACCTATTCATACAAATCGGTTGTTCCTCTTCAAGCATTGGAAATAGGGATGTCCCTGATCTTTTCCAGCTGATACAAACCGGGACAGGGCGACCATTCTTCCTGTTAGTTGTTGTACCTCCTTCACCGAGGTCGAGCTTCTCATCGCTATGATCGTCACACACTTCTTAGGGTTCGCCTCTATTCCCCGCTCGGTGAGAAGAAACCCCAAGAACTTATTTACTTCCACCCCGAATACACACTTTTCGGGATTTAACTTCAAGTTATACCTGGCTATTGTGGTGAATAGCTCCTCTAGATCGACAATGTGCTGGTCCTTCTCCATGGAGGTGACGACCATGTCATTCACATATGCCTGCACGTTTCGCCCTATCATGAGGGCGAGAACCCTATCCATCAGCCTTTGGTAGGTTGCGCTAGTGTTCTTATACCTTATAGCAATAATTGGAGAGCTCTGTCACGAATGTTGTCTTGCATTCGTCTCGAGGATGCATCCGAATTTGGTTATACCCTGAGAAGGCATCCAAAAAACTGAGAAGTCGGCAACTTGACGCGCTGTCCACCAAGGCGTTGATATTGCGCAGCGGATATGAATCTTTCAAACAGGCCTTATTCAAATCCGTAAAATCGACACACATTCTCCATTTCCCGTTGGGCTTCTTAACCAACACCATGTTTGCCAACCACTCATGGTATTGGATGTCCCTTATGTGGCCAACACTTAATAGCTTTTGAGTTTTTTGAATGATGACCAAGCGTCTCTCCTTATTAAACTTCCTTCGCCTTTGTAGGACAGGTCTGACTTTTGGATCCATTGTGAGATGATGGCATAGAAAGTCAAGGTCAATTCCAGGAATGTTCGAGGCAGACCATGCAAAGGCATTCAAATGGCGTGCTATGACTTCGGCAATTTGGTCCTGCATCTCTTGGCTTAAGAACTTATCAAGCTTGAATTTCTTTCCTCTGATCTCCCTCTTCTGAACCTCGCCTACAGACTCAGGTCGCCTTTCCTAGGCGATCTCCGCATGGGTGAGCCTTCTTGCCTTTTGAGGCTGGGGAAGGATCGCGCATACTCCTCTCTTAGCCTTCAGGCTATTCTCGTAGCATATCTTTGTCGCCTTCTGGTCGGACTTAATGGTAATTACCCCTACCTTGAAGGAGGGCAACTTTATTTTCATGTGCCTCGTCGAGGCCACTGTTCCCAACCTGTTTAGGGCAAGTTTGCTCAGGAGGATGTTGTAGGCTGACGGAGCATTAACGATGAGGTATCTTATATTTGTGGTTCGCGATGAGGTGTCTTCTGTGAAAGTCGTCCTTAATTCCACGTGCCCCCTTACCTCCACCTAATCCCCGACGAAACCGTACAAACAGCCGTCGTATGGTCTCAATTGGTCGGGCGACAACTGCAACTTGTTAAAGGTTGACCAAAACATTACATCGGCCGAACTCCCTTGATCGATGAGAACTCGGTGCACCCTGTTGATAAAGAGTGATCAAGAGCTTTGAAGAATCCAAATCCAAGGTGTTTGATGAAAGACTGGTGTTGCTGTTGTGTGTGGGTGTGATCTGGGTAGATTAAAGTGTGATCCACTCTTTTGTTGAATCTAAAACTGTTGTGAATTGAAACCTTTTTGAAATTAGATGTTTTTCCAACTAAGTGAAAAACAACCTGTTGTTTTGTTGAATCAACCGATTGTTTTGCTCTTAGAGGTTTTGAAAAAGGTTGAAAGTTGTTTGACTGGGTTGACGTAACTGTCAAACCAAATCAATCGATTGTTTCGTGGTTTCAACCGATTGTTTATTTGAAAATCCTAACAGAATTCAGTTTTGATTGGTGAATCTGTCTTAAATGATTTGTAACTGAATACACTCCTTCATTAAATGTATTTAACCAATATTTGGAAATATAAATAGTTTGTTATATGTTTATGAAAGGTAAGAAACAATTTTGAAAAATTCAGTTTGACAAATTTGATCTCAAGTTTTCAAGATTCACATCAAGCTTTGGATTTTCAAGTGAGAGTGGAATAGGATTGCAATTGTATTCTATTTAGTTGTACATTGATCAGGTGTAATCCTTTTATCAATCTTCTGTATTTTTGTTTTTGTAGTGCCAAAAAGTGTTGTGTGTTCTTGAGGTGTTCAAGATCAATACTTTTGGTGTTGTTTGTCAAAGGTAGTGTGTTTCTTGAGGGGTTCAAGGTCACTACTTTGGTGTGTGGTGTTTGTAATCTGGTTTGATTGCTTAGTGAATTTCCAGTGGTTTCTGGGAACTGGATGTAGCTCTTGTTGTAAGAGTGAACCAGTATAAATTGTTTGTGTGCATTTCTCTTTCTCTGATCAATTTTATATTTTGTTTTTAAGTTGTTTACAATTCTACTGGTATAAACAACCAATTGAATCGAAGAAACAATCAGTTGTTTTTTTGTGTTTCACTTTAAAACATATTGTGTTCTTGGGTAACTTGATTCCTCTTCTGGATTTCTTCACTGAGTTTCATTAAACCTTCAAAAGTTTTCGAAAATATCTTTTAAACAATTCACCCCCCTCTTGTTTAAGGTCATATATTCTAACACACCCTTCGTCCTACCGTGACCATCGAGATCACTACTGGGTCGTTATGTGGGACCACATCCTGCAAATCAGCCTTAGTGAAGTAGAGGGCAGGCTCAGGCGACTGATCAGGCTCCCGCGCGTCTACTGCCATCACTTCGCTAGCATATTTCTTCCGCTGGGAGGCGGTGCATCCACCCATTGAGAAACCCCTAGAGATTGTGTTGACCTCCCCATGGATTGGAAATTCGTGTCCTTGATCCGTTGCGGGTGTCACCGTTGCCGAGGCTTCTGGACCTTCCTCTAGGTACTCCTTCAGGAAACCATCCTTCACCAGATCAGCCAATTGGTGTCCCAAAGCTAGACAGTTTCGTAGGCTGTGTTCGAAGGCTTTGTGAAACTCGCACCAGGTGCCCTTACTTAGCCCTAAATTATTGTCACCCTTTGGGGGGAACTTTAACTTGTCGGCCACGTCTGGGATGGCGATCAACTCCTTGAGGCTTATTTTGAACTTGTGTCGATAGGGCAGGTCTCTCTTCGCCCTTGCTTTAGTCTGATGCTTCTTCGATTCATAGGGTACATGTCTGGTTGGTGATCTCTTTTCCGTCGCAACTTCATGTACTCTCTTGGGTTGAGCTTGACTGCTCTCCCGGGGCTTTGTCGGCCTAATGCTTCCACGTTTTACCGTCACCTATTCTTCGGCATTGATGTGGGCAACAACTCGTCGCTAGATCTCGCTAAACGTCTTCGCCCGATTCCTTATCAATGAATCGCTGAACGACGTCTTTGCCCAAAGGCGTGCACCATCAGAGCTTCATCTTTGGTGTGTAGCTTTACCACCAACGCCCAAAATCAGTTCAGGAAGTCCTTCAAGGGCTCACCTTGATATTGCTTCACCACGAAGAGGTCGAAAGAGACTGGGGATGGAGCTCAGTTAACTATGAACTGCTCCCTGAACAAAGTGGAGAACTGATAGAATGAGGTTATGTTTCCGTCTGGGAGTCCAATAAACCAATCCCATGTCGTGCCTGCAAACATCCCCATGAACAGTTTGCAATGCATGGCATATGTTCTTCTGGAGATCATCATCTGAGTATGGAAAGCCGTGATGTGGGCCTTCGGGTCTTCAGTACCTGCGAAAGTGATTCTCGGTGTCATGAAATTCGTCGGTATCACGATGTTCATGATCGTTTGAGAAAACGGCATGGGGCGGGCCCTAACTGGGATAGGTGGCCTTTTCTCCCTCGCCACGCGTTCTCCCAAGCGTTGTAGGTCTCTCTGCAACTTCTCATTGGCCCTACATAGCTCTTCGTTGTTTGTGGCGACAAATCCAACTCGACCCTGAATTGGTCTTGTTTGAGTACCTGCTCGGCTCGAACCTCAGCAAAAACCCTATCCTAGTCAGCCTTGGATGCCGCCACTGTCTGCTAGAGAGTGTGGATAGTTTCCATGAGTTGTTGCATGGTGATGTTGTCACCTCCTTCCTGTCCAGATGGACCTTGTCTTGTATTCCTCATATCGCCTGATAACTTTGATCACAACTGTGGGTGGGACCTAGTTTTATCGGGCCCCACGGTGTTTCCGTTTGAAATAGAGGGAGTAAGACCTGTTGATTGCACTCCGACGATCAAGTCAGTACTGGGCTAAGAAATAATGAGTAAGTAAGCAAGTAGTTTCCGTCTTAGAAACGATGTAACTTTACCCGGGATCTCAAGTCCCTTTTATAAACTACTTTTAGGTTACTTCTCGTAAAACACCTTCTCTCACGAGAACCTTATCTTGAATGAAAGTAGGTTTGATGGGAGGAGAGTCTGTTACAATGTGCACAATCTTCGTACAACAACCGCACATAATCTTCCTCCTTGGAGTGCACAATCTTAACAGCATGGCCGCCAGGGTACCAACTCATGTACCAGCATCATGGGGCCCATTTGTTTACTGTAGGCGTACTAGCCTTCCGGTATCATGCATAAAGCTTATCCCCAAAAAACTCTAGCGCTCTTGGGCTTAGGTGTCTTTAGGGAATATTTACTTGTGCTACACTCGAATGTACTATACACACCACATGCACTTTTTCGTTGATCAGGCCTTATATATATGAATGAACCTCCACTCTGGGGCCCATTTACATGGCCCATTAACTCGACCAGACCACCGAGCTGACATGCTTGACCCAGATGCCGATGTCCGATCACCCGAGCGTTGAGCCGAACGCTCTGGTCCAGTACAAATATAAAAGTAAAATGTGTTATTTTTTCTCTTTTACTATCGTTTTTGCATTTTTTGTCATTTCCAAGTTCATTCTCCTTCATTTTCTCTTTGTCAAGTTTTATTAATGACACTTCATTTTGGTTGTGTGAAGCTTGTTGCCATCATTATTAGTAATTATCAACATCTCAACAACTAGTTGAAGGGTGTCGCTTTCACTTTCACAATTGAAACAGGTAGGAGACTACTACTTTAAATGCCATTTTCTAGGTCAAATACTTTGTTTTTAATTTCTACCAGTGAACATAATATAAAAGTTATGGATATAACTAAAATCGGTTTCTGAAAGTGTCTTTTTGAATTAGTTATTAACAACCTTTTTAAATAGTTTAAAAATGAATGTAAAACATTTTTATTTCCTTTACAATTGTTAAATTTACATCAATTCTAAAACAATTTTGAAAATCCTAAAGTAACTGTTTTAAAAGGGGTATTCATTACTAGTGTTTATTATCTTGTTAATTATTCTGTTCTATGAAAAATTTCGTGTGATTTGAAATTTATGGTTCACTTGGAACACGATTGCTTTAAAGAAATTGTAAGTAGTGGCGGAAACAATTTTTCTCCCTTTGAAACTCCTGTCATGATCTTGTAGGGTAAAAAAATATTCTTTGTAGGGTTGAATTTTTCTTTATTGTGCTTTCTCTGAGTCCAAGATCTTTAGTCTTCTTGAATTTTTGGTCTTCTTGGGTCTTCTCAGAAAGGGTACTTACAATTATACTTCGACGTTCAAGTCAGTTTGTGATAAAACCCAAGTAGCTACGAAGATGACCAAGGAAGCAAAAGAAAAGAGAAGGAATTTACACCAACATCACTTTCTTTTGTTATCAAGTTTCACATTCTATAAAGTGGATTCATTTTATTTGGAAAATTGATTTCATCCTTGTGGAATTTTATCCTTTTGCTTTTATGAAATTCTAGGAAGAATAAAACTTCATTGTTAAAAGTTTAGTAAGTATCTTTGAGTTATTTTTGTGTGCCTTTCTTTTTTCTTGCTTGTCTTTCTTCAAAGTTTTGTCTTAATCTCTTTCTCAAATTTGGTTTAGCTTTTTTTGTTTTGAGCTTTTCTTGTTTGTCTTTTAAAGTTCTCAGTTTTGTTGTGTTTCTTCTAGCATCAAGTGATTAGGGCTTTGTCCTTTTTCATTTGAGAGTTTTCAACGTCAAGATAGACCTTTGTTGAGAGAAATTCCTTTTGAGTGCGCATCTTTCTTGAGTGAAACACGTGAGTGAGTGTTTAAATTATTTTTCACTAATTGTTTATTTCCTATGTGCAAAAATTATGGCTCATTTGTATTCGGGTAAATCTTCAAGTCTGCACTATGGAAGTCAAAAATAAGAACATGATTGGCGAGTGCACAATTTTGACAAACGACACCATCAACACCAACAACAACCACAACATTCTTTTGATTTTGTAAAGTTACCTAGTTTTAGTGGGTCCAATGACCCTACTTTGTATTTAGAATGGAAAGCTAAAGTTGAACATCTCTTTAATGTGTATAAGGTCACCGAGGACCAAAAGGTTAGGTTAGCTTCCCTAGTTTTTTTAGACTATGCCAACTGATAAGTGTCTAATTTCAGTAATATTTCATATTAAAATATAGGCACTTATGAGGATTTATTGCTAATTTACATATAAAATAATCCCTAATTTATGAATTTATACCTTTTTACATTTTTT
>Ga0123342_1004877_pt1 | contig 20063 bp, 13 predicted proteins | sample Turbeawhitnodule_FD_89960 | JGI IMG/M metagenome (GOLD analysis project Ga0123342, IMG submission 89960) | Root nodule microbial communities of legume samples collected from Mexico - Turtle bean Mexico white nodule | ecosystem: Host-associated > Plants > Roots > Nodule | place: Mexico: Nepantla... | reverse complement strand
CGAAGGTACGTCATGCTTCCGGATATTTTTTTCCATAAGTGAGTGAGAGTTGTGGATATTTTTATCCGCAAGTGACTTTTGAGAGGTGCAGATATTTTTATCCGTAAGGGAGTTTGGGGTCCGAATATTTTTATCCGTAAGTTTGTTTTGACTTATGGATATTTTTATCCGGAATATAGTTGGGTCCGGATATTTTTATCCGTAGGCAAAACTGTGGCTGGCTTCCAGATATTTTTATCCGTAGGCACAACTGTGGCTTCTGGATATTTTTATCCGTAGGCACAACTGTGGCTTCTGGATATTTTTATCCGTAGGCACAACTGTGGCTTCTGGATATTTTTATCCGTAAGCAACGAGCAGTTCCGGATATTTTTATCCATAAATGAAGAAGACAAGGGTATTTTAGGATTTTTAAAAGTGTGTCGGGTGCCAGTCACAATTGATCGGGTGCAGGAAGCAATTGCCTTTATACTTCGCTATAGAATTCAATAATCCAGGTTTATTGCACTAACCCCCAACAATAAATACTGACCCAGCTTCGATGACGGATGGGTCTGCTTGCTTGCCCATTGGTTATTTATAGTTACTTCTTCGTCTCGAATATTAAATATATTCACACACTAATCTGATATAAATGATGTTCACTTCTTCAATGTGAATGATTTTACTTGTATTTGAGATGTGGAGAACAAAAGAGAAATGTATTCCACTTTTGGACAGCGATAAATAAATTGGGCAATTGACAAATGATGCGCTTTGAATCAATGGCTAAAGAAATGTATTTAATATGCTAACATATATTTGAAACGAATCAGGAAATACACAATGAGGTTGATATATTCCGGTAACATACAAAAATTTTATGAAAGTGAACTAGTTTACAATATTTCATCTTGTTGGGCGTAAACAGAACCATCATCAATAGGCAACGATGGGGGGGTTCCGGGGGGTATACGAGCAGCACCATTCTCACCAGCACATATACATAGAGCCTCAGCATCTCTGAGGGTTGCATCAAGGTCGATGTGACCACTTAGCTCATTAATAAACTTCAACAGAGTGTCAAAGTCCATTCCCTCTCCCACAATTTTACCACGATATCGTTTCAAGATTGCCACACACAAATACAGGTGCAGATGCTCAGACGGATAATGTGTCCATAAAACTTCCCACAAGCGCATTGTTTTCTCGTACTCAAACTCCCTGAAATGTCAATCAATATCGTTTAGTTGTCTACGCATTGTACATAAAATGCTTTAGGTGAATCAACGCAACGCTATACCTGCCAGACTTGCAAATTAACAAACCTAACACGGATGAAACTTACATCAAGTGTATTTGTATGTACTTTCCACGAGTAAAAAACAGAGTAAAATCACCTAACGTAATCTTTGAACCAAATTTATATAATTTCCCCCCAAAAGTAACTGTTGAGGAAACTACTATCAAGATAAAAAGAGACTAGACTTAGTGAACCTAAGAAATTTTGTTCATCATTGATAAGCAATAAAACTATTGGTCACTCTAATCAGAAAGTGGGTGGGTGCTTCTTCTCTCTGTCTGGAATGCTCTCAAGAATATAGTATCCTTCTGACACATCTTAGAAGTAAAACACGATAATTTCAAAAGTGAGATTAATTACTAGCTGCAACCGAAAGAGTAAATTTCAAATGTATATTCGATCTTTTGGATTCTATACAGAAAACTATTAGTTATAGTCAACTGCCTTCGGTTTTGCTGATATATCCAAACTATTTTCAGAAGGTACGTAGAAATAACTACACTTAAAACACAAACTCAGAAGCATTAACATCATATATAATATGTACCAAAAGTTATTGAATTGTGACAAACATAACAATTTAAGTAATCTAACCTTTTAAATTGAATCAAAATCCAGCGGAAGCAAAAGAAATAATTCAAGCAGTCACGCTGCTTAAAATAGTTATGCAATGGGCTATCAAGCAGCTCCACCAACTGCAACAACAAATAAATGTATTAGTTCGTAATGCTAAACCAACAGCAATAGACCTCAGTACCAAATTTCCTATATAGACGTGTAGAGATCAAGTTACTCAAAGATGCAGCATATAAAGGTGGGATGGTGACTGCTAGATAAACCATACTATCAAACTTTGGCTATAGAAATCTCAAGGCAAAATACGATTGCATAAAACTCCTATACTGCTATCTAGTTTCATGAATCATGACATGATGCAAAGAAGTATTTTGGGTTTACAATGGCCAACATAATCACCAATAAAAACCTTGAAGAAGCACCCAACAAAAGCTAGTTATTGTAGATGAAAAGCCCAGGCCTTGTAAACCCCACACCAAATCTCATATTTCCAGTGTTGCATACCCCTTGCAATTAGATTCCTAATTTCCAACCATGCTTTGGGGCCCATGGGCCTGACACACCCAAGCAGGCTAACTATGCACTAACGGCACTCATTCGCAATTGAGAGACATGATAGTAAGAACTTTGGGGAAACCATACCAAAAAACTCAATACTTGTAGTTAAGGCTTTATAAACCCCAAACTAGAATCTCACATTTCAAATGTTGGATTCGTTCCAATGTGGGACTCAAGTCCAGACCTTATAATTAGATCCAAATATGATATGCCTAGATAACTCAGTCTAGTATTAGAACAATCTCTCTAAGGCATAGAATTTGACCTTCACTCGAAAATATTAACCAATGGAAAGACTTGAAAAGAAAGAAAACACAGATGGATAGTCATTTGGAGTCAAACACATAATTGCTTATATTAGAATACATTTGATAGATTATCCAGAAGCGTGAAAACGAGATGAGGTTGGAGAGTCAATTCAAGCATTGGGGGATGTCGCTTTGCTCATATACAATTAGTAGAGGTGGAGACATAATAATAGGTTGAGCAACAAAAGAAGCATCATTGACAATAGTATCCGAGAAAAATGGAGTACACTCAAAGAGGGTGACATCATCATAAACAATATTTTGGTGGGAGTTGAGAGAAATGCAATAATTTTGTTTTGGAGATGAGTAAATGTTAGGACACAAAATCAGGATAGGACTTGGAAGGTATATTATAGGAAAAATGTAAGGAATAAAGGGTAAGGTAGCGGTTAGGGCGGTTAGTGGTCTTTAAATAAAGACCAACCGGTTTAGTGAAGGGAGTTGTGTGTGTTTGAATTCAGTTTGGTAGACAGGGAAAGTCTTGTGTAAAAGGAATAACAGTCTTCCTTTGTGAATGTTCTAAGTATAAAGTTGTGAATGTTCTAAGTATAAAGTTGTGAATGTTCTAAGTGTAAAGTGCAGAAACCATAATACAGAAATTATTTAGTAGATTTTGTGTTCTTGGTTTATCTTTGAGTGCGTTTTCCTTGGTTCGTCACAGTAACCGAGAAAACACACTTGAGAGTCTTGGCAGAGTATTTATCCTTACTTGGAGTAAGATCATGAACAAAACAGGTACAATCTAAGATAGGAGAGGAATAAGGTAAAGGTCCTGTTATGGGTACACAATAGAGTACGACATTTGATTACTGAGGATAGTTAAGTGCATGCAATTGATCAAGATGTAGTAAGAAGCACATCACCTTAAAAACAAGAGGAACATTGTAATGAAAAAGAAAGGTATGAGCGAAATTGGGAAGACATGTGTGTGATGTTAGTACGTAAAATTTCATACTGAAAAGGTATAAAAGAAGTTATCAGAAATATTTTTCATTAAAAAACCCATAATCAATGTAAAAAGTCATGAATTAATGTGACATAATAGTAATATCCTGAGGTTAAATAGACTTGACTAGACACCCAAATATTGAAGTGAACTAAAAAAGGTGATGCAACAGATTTATTGACTTGAAGACTACATGAATGATAAACATATTTTCCTAACTGACATAATCACACTCTAACGACTTAAAGTGAAGAGAGACTGGGAACTAAATAATGCATCTTCTCTAAATTGGGATGTCAGGGCATTGGCAAAGGTAAAGGAGACAAAAGCAACCGATGGTGAAAGATGGTACAATCCCTTAGACTCATGTTTTGCCCTAGTTGTCCTTCCAACAGACCACTCTCAAACAAGAACAAGATTATCAAGGGAGCGAGAGAGTTTGTAAATGGAAATAAAATCGAAAAGGGAACCAGGAAAAAACAAGACAATTTGAAGTAAGATTACATAGTCAACCAATGCAATAAATTTGTGGTCATCTGGCTACCAATCATGTGATTAGAGGCACTAAAGTAATGGAATACACCAGAGTCAAGTATTCATAGTCCAAGAGAGAAGGACATGGTGATCACACTATAGTGTCGATGAACACTATTGGAGTATACTTTATTGGTTTTCCTCCAAACATCATATCATAATAACATTAGTCAAATGAATGGTATGAAGTTTGAATGTTTGACACAATAGAGAACCAAGGCATGTTGAACAACAAAGCATCAATTTGTCACCAATGGACCTAGTCTTTCACAAGAATGTTCGTAGCCTTCGTGGTTAGCATGGCCTTGCCTCGGAACCATAACTTGACAGCAGCAGCCCAAATGATGCAGTTGGCTGATGCAATGACATTTTCATACGATGAGGTATGGTGGTGAAATTCACAGCAGAGTTATCACTAGCAGCAAGAGAAGCATTGTCAGCAAAAGAAACAATGAAAAAAACGATGTCAAACAGCAGGGGTGGCCAAACAACAAGCAAAGGCAACCAATTGAGCCCAAACAGGAGTAGAGGAGTTTGTCAGAGTAAAGGGGCACTAGAGGGTGTGGTCATCAAAATCAGAAAAGTGGTTTTGCGGGATTAAGGACAGGAGTTTGAACTACACACATTTGGAAAGTGGCATCAGGTGGGCAGTGTAAGGAGCTACTGATGGTTCCACCCACATGAGGAAAGAAACAGTGGTTGGAGGGGTGTGCTGGTGCAATGTCAACTGACGATTGGCAGCAAGAACGTTCACATCACTGTTTACCACAAAGAACATTAACTACGCAAAAAAAAAGGGAATACAGGAGATCAAACCCTAATTTGATACCATATAAAATTATAGGTATTGTGTGTATTATGGGCAAAAACACATTGGCCCATTTATAATCATGTAAGGTATAATAAAGGTAACAAAAAAATAAAATCCTTATATATTTGGTATATATATCTTGTATCCCTATTTAGATTCAACCTAATCAAATCATATCTTCAACAACAATATTTGAGACAATAATTGAATAATAAAATGTGTAACTAAATCTAGAAATATCAATACATAAAAAATAAGTCATATAACAAATATATATATTTTCACACACATACTGTATTAAAATAATCAGGGGTTGCATACTACAACGTAGGTCTGTTCTTGGTTATCAATCTCTATGTATTTACAGAATTAAAAGTTTGGGTAAGACTTTATGCATAAAATCTAAATGTTCATGTACATACACTGTTAAGATCCGGCAAAGCTTATCTCTGGTATTTAGGCTTGGGGCAAACTATCTAAACAATTACAACATATCAAAACATAAGCATTGTTGTAGTTTGATTCATGTAGCTGGTCTCATCTAGTGGGAAAAGGCCTTTTTTGGCCTTGTTATATTTCATTGTAATCATAAAAGTTAGGAATCATGTCATCATACCCTAGCTATATGGCACGTCAGAACCAGCACCACAACCTTTGAACAACCAAAAGAATATGAAAATCGTAACAACACCCCCAATCTGTAATATCTCAAGTCTACATCAAAATTATTTAAGCACACCACTGAACATGCTCCTCATAAGATGAATTCATAATAGACTTCAATTCATACACAACAACAGCCAACCCTTTCCCCCACTAAGTTGGACAAGAGTGTTAAAAGAATATAAGGCCACCAAAGATAAGCATAGTATAATGTTAACCAATACAAACACAACAGCCTAATAAATAAAAAGTAATGATGCGGTACTTGAGTGGTTTGTAAAAGGGAGAAAAAAACCTTAGATAATGCAAAAAGTTGAGAGTGCATGCCGTTTTGATCCCGATTAAAATTGGGTCCAAGACGTTCCATTAGAGCAACAAAACACCAAAATGCCTCCGATTCATCATCCATCACAAACAATATTGGAGATAGAAGATCACTCATTCCCTGTTAAAACAGCATGTAAATAAGATTCCCTACCCATATGAGATAGTAATCATCAACTGTAACCAATTTTTGAATTGGATGAAAAGGGGGGAGACAGAATATGTTAACAAAGATGCATGATGGTTTGTGGTTTCAAAATATAATTGATTCAAGAAGATAGTAGCTATTGCGATGCACCTCCTTGCTGTAGTGAATACATAACATATTCTTTGTTTAATCAAACAAGGGGAGGAAAGGGTAAGACAGAATATGAAAACAATAAAGAGGCCTAATGATTCATGGTTTCAAAATATAATTGGTTCAAGAAGATAATAGCCATAGTGAATACATACAATATTATTTGTTTAATCTAACAAGAGGAGGAAGGGGGTAGACAGCATATGAAGATGCATAATGATTCATGGTTTCAAAATACACTTGGTTCAAGAAGACAATAGCCATCAAGATACCCCTCCCTGCTGTAGTGACAACATAAATATTAACAAAAAATGAGGACTCAACTTCCAAAAAGAATAAGATCAAAATTTTGCTGATCAAGATATATATCAAATTAACAGCAATTAAAATTAAATCCAAGAGCCACGGCATAGTTACCTGGCAATAACCAAGATCGAAGTTGTAAAATGAATAAGTCAATAGTATATCTCGCAGAATATTTACGTTCGGATTATCATCCCCTTCATAGAAAGGGAGCGACCTATCAGTTCTCACCTTCAAAATTACAAGATAATTTAAACTGCATAAGCATCATTTATCTGTTCATTTATAGTCGTCATATTTAGAATCTGTTTCACTAGCTTACCACATCTTTCTCAATAAGCCCTTTCCTTTCCCTGAATTTTGTGAATCTTTTAGCCTGTGCTGAGGATATACTCTACAGAGTAAAAAAACATTACAAATAACTTATTAGCTGAGAGCATATAGAATTAGAGCAGAAAAGCAATGTTACAACAAGAGATGGCAAATACATTATTAGAATTCATAATTAGAAGAAAAACAATGTCACAAGAGAGATCATCATATTTGAGTAACTGCACAGGGTTAGGGTATGTATTTAATCATTTATCAGCTCCATATTTTCATTATGGTTGCATGCAGAAAGTTCAACGTGGGTAGTAGTAACCGAGGAACATTTAGTCAAACATGGTTCCACCAGAAAAAAAGAATTAACCTGATGCAAGCTCAACTTGGTTACAACTGGTTTTGCTATGTTTGATCAAAACCTAATTCATTTACACCCATATTTTAAATTATATCACGAGTCATCAATATACTCAACAGCTCATGAATGTTTAATTTACATGTTTGGCAAACAAACTATATGGTAAAGGTACTGCAGATTATTTTTGAATTTGGGATCCAAATCAGTTTCATCCAACTTATGATGAATAATTTCAAAGTGATAAATATGAAGGCAGAAAGAGAAATACGTCAACTAAAAAGAATGTAGGAGTAAATGAAAACCTGCCACTGGTTCTTTATGTTCTCATATTCTGACTTTTTAATTGACTTCAGGAATTCTCTCTCAGCATATGTTGAATCATATGGATAATATCCCAAAAGCAAACCCCAAACCTATCATTTATATATAAGCTTTAGCAGATGAAGAACATGTATTAATTTATAATCAAAACGCTTAGCCTAAAAATCATTACATACGTGGTAAACCAACCTCATTTCGTAATTCATGGTCAAGTCCACCATAAAATACTCTCTTTCTCAAAGCTTCTGAATCTGTGACTCGCCCTTCAGAATCCAAGAAGATAATCCACTGCAGATGTTTAATCCCAATAATAATTAGCATGCACCTGAAAACTTTCAGGATAAATCTTTTACATAATAACATGAATATTATCCCTCAACACTTCCAATCAGGATGCCTATAAGAAATATGTATCACTTCAACAATTGCACTATGAAAATATTTCATTTATGATTGAATCAAGGGCACCACCAAAACTAACATATAAACTGTAACCCCATCTCCAGAATGCTCCTTTATTGGCACAGTATGGTTACAAATAATTTGAGGGTATGTTTGAGATGGAGGTTTTGAAGGGAAAGAGAAGAAACTAAAAATATTTCATTTCAAGTAATGAATTAATGAAAGGAACACTCTCAATTCAAAAATGAAAATTTTACCCTCCAACTCTTTCCCCTTCCAAATCATCCATCCAAATAAAAGTCTTATCCATGATGACATCAACTTCCAAAATTAATGAAAACAAAAATATAAACCAGATCAAAATATAAACATGAAACTTATTGGGAGACTGAAAAAATTGATGGTAACAAATTTGGCTTCCGCAGGTAAAAAAACACTAGTACAAGAATGCATACCATCCATGCACATGAATTAAAATGTGTGGAAGTTGTTTTCATTCCATCCAAACTCCCTATTTCCAAGGATTAGAATCTCTCTCATGATGCAGTTTAAATCCTTTAAGTTCCTTTATTTTCCCTTCTAACACAGTAAAAATTATGTTTTTAAGATAAGCTAACCCCCTTGATGTTTCAGCCATTTTCAATTTTCATTTATAAAACTCATTTTGTAACACAAATTTCCTTTAAGTTTAGGTCAGAATGAAAATGTTAAATATATTAGTTCTTACATCCCATAAATCGTGTGAGAAGCAACTGCTTTCAAAAACAGAAGGTTGGGTACCTAATGAACTGGCCCAACTAGTAGGTGATGTCAAATCTTATAGAACGTGATGTTTTATTCAAACTCAAACTCCAAAAAGGTGATTTGCAATTTTCTGGTCTACCCTAATTTTCATTTACCCAAAATATGTTAAGATAATGAAAAATATTAAAATTTGTTTATATCAATATTTATTTTACACACATCGAATTGAAGATAAAATAAACATCAAAGAACATCATATCCCAGCATATGTGTTGGAGGTAGTCAAAAGAAGAAAGCTCACTGAAGGTTGCAACAATTAAACTAAAACCATCATACTGACAATCTACTTTTGGTCCAGCCAAGAAAAAAAAAATCCCTCTAGATTGCTAATAACAACTGGATCAGAAAATGAAGACAGATTCTTTATTGCTTGCACATAAACCGAATTATCGGTTTTTACAAGATATGCATTCTCAACTATCATACGGTCATACCCCTTCCTACTCAACCCCTTTTTTATAATACCCATCCAATTAATAACCAACTATTTGTAGTTAGGTACTAAGAATTGTTCAGGGTTTTATCCCATGTCCCTCCCCTATTTTTCCACTGTAGACATTCCTAATAGGAGGCCTCAGATCCCAAACAATCTCCCTTAAAAAGCCACCTTGTCCTCAAGGTGGAATTCAACATCTGATGCTGACTCCCCAGCTAGTCCCACAATCTGGTAGATCCTTCTGCATAATTAACACCTCCACGGTGGGTACCATTCTCTCAGTCTTCTCTTCCTCCTCATCATCCTCCCTTACCACCATAACATTGTACTGCTTATTTTCCAGACAAGGGTATTTCCAAACTTCTCATCAACCCTGAAACACTCCCCTTTTCTAACCTTTTGTTGTATTTCTGCTTCTAACAGTCTATTGACAGGCAGTAACCTTTAATACAGATCCCTTTGCGAGGCTAAAATTCCAGTCTCCAATGGATCTATTATTTGTAATGCTCAGATAAGAACTACCCCCCTTCCTCCAAGATGCCCTCCTGTACTCGCCACTGCAAAGTTATATTGAGCTTTGCTCATCCTCTCTGACAGCTTTCTTGGCTCATAATGCTTCAACTCCGCACGCGTCTTTTCCTTCACATTATTTGAGAGCGTGTCCATCAGGTACTACTCTTCAATGCCCTCCTTTACCGTACATATCATTCAAATTAAGTGATAACCAGTTCACAGATCTGGTCTGTTTCAGAGCTAACAGCATTTCAAAAGGACTTCTCATCATAGTGGGATGGAATCTTTGAATAACACATTCTTGAACCCTTGCCAAGATGAGTTTGGTTTACAAGATTCCTACCATTGGTATCATCATCCTAAAGCTTCTACCCCCAAAGCTACCATAACAGTCTGCATCATCTCCCCTTCTACCACTCCTCTCAATCTGACATATTGTTCTAGCTTGCTATCCCAACAAACAGGTATGTCCAGTTTCCTCCATCAATCACTTGACAGTTTTCCGTACTGAGATTCACCTTCAGATTCCATGGTGGTGATCAGAATATGCTTTTTGGGTCACTTCTTAGTGGTTGGGCAGAAGACCACCAAGAAATGACATGATTCCTCCATTTAGTTTTTTTAAGAATCACATTGTGCATGACTTGACTATCTTTCAAGCAATACCTTAGTGGAAGAATCACAGGATTTATTTGTGGGAAATAATTCACTCCTTCAAGTGCAATTTGCATAGCCAAGCTGGAGAAATTGTATCGTGTTTTCTACAATACTGATAAACCATGCCTCCAACTAATAACCAACTAACTGTTGTTAGCTAATAGTTATTTCTGTTACAATTATTCAGAGCCTTATCCTCGGTGTCTCTCCTATTTCTGCTACAGTTAAACATTCTTAACAGGAGGCCTCAGAAATAATAAGCAAAATTGCACATTTACAATTACCATCATGCAAAAGAGTATTTGCCAGAGAAGTTCTTTACATAATATGATGATTTTAGCAGCCTGTATATGAAATAATATCTATTATATAAATATACAGTCCATACCTCTTCAGAACCTAGAGGTGGTTGCCGTGGTTTTCCCCATACCAATGATAAATTATCAAACTGTCAGAAGAGAGACAAAAGACCATATAATTAATATTATACAGTGTAAAAGGGAACAGGGGAAAAATACACTATAATTTTAAACAAATATAAGCAGAGTATTCTAAATCAAATCATAACAATAGACACTAAATACGATATTACAGCTACAAAATTCAGATTATGCATAACAGCTATGGACAATCAAATTTTAGAAATATCAGCAGTATTCTAAATCAATTGAAAATAATAGACACTAAATATGATATTATCTCCATAAAATTCAGATAATTCATAACATCTATGGACAAGCAATTTTTTTTACAAATATAAGCAGTATGCTATATCAATTCATAACAAAAGCCACTAAGTATGATATTACCTCCATAAAATTCAGATTATTCAACACAGATTTACTGAAGCCGCCAACTTAACACATGGACAAGGAAATTGACTTATCTGGTAATCTTTAATAAGTCAGTGCGACATTGAACAAATCCTAGCACCTTAAAATAATATGCACCCACTTTACATTCCAAAGTGAAAGTTGTGCATAAGTTGCCAACCTGTTGATTGACTTTGCTACGGATGCAAAATACTCTTAATTTCAAAATCTTGTCACTAGTCTTGGAGACTGGGTTTGGTAAATTAACATTTTATTGTATTGTTATAGTTCTACCGTGAATTCTAATTTTTGAGAATCTAATTTATATGAATGCAAAATAGTAAAATATTTTTATTGTTTTCTCCTTTTCTAATACTTGTGTCTTTCTTCAATGAAGCACTTACCGATGCCTGTTGCCTCAGTAAATTAAAAAAACTTGTGTTTAATGAAATATCTTGAAAGTAGCCAATGAAACTATTAAAGTAACCCAGACCAGAAGCTTCACAAGGGCCTCCATCTCATATCAGATTTGATTACATTGATTACACAATGCCATCTCACTGTTCATTGGAAGTTAATTATGTTCAGGGTAGAAGATACCAACCAAGTAGGCACACCAAACATTTCAAATCAAAATAATTTTGTGCCTAACAAAACAAGTTTTCTTGCAGACACTAATCTAAAATTTACAGTAGTGAGCCAAGAAACAAAGGTTACCTCCTGAGAATCCAAGGCAAGACAACTTTCATCAGAAGTTTTCTCCTCAACATGGGAAGACCTCCTAGGATGATCAATGTTAGTCTGGATAGGGGTCCTCCTCTCACTGAACCCATTAATCTGGTTTTCCCTAAATAGTTGTGAAGTTGTCTCCCGGGCAAATTTTGTGACAAGCGAAAACTTCTCTAAAACTTGAATAGAAATGTCTCGAGCAGGATCTACTTTTTGTCTAGGTCTCCCATGGAAATGAGTAACACTAGAACTTCCATTATTGACATCATTATCAGCCCTTTCTTGGTTCTCGTTCAAAATGGATTCATCAACTGACATATTTGAAGGTCCACATGCAAGGGGAACAGCTCTGGGAAGCTCCAAGGAAGACAAAGTCCTCTGGAAGTCATTGCAAGTGTTTAGAAAAATATACCAGCAATTTAAATGGCTTGATATTTAATTATTAGAAAAAAAGGGACTCGACAGACCTAAGGGAATTATAGACGTAAGCATTTTCATTCATCTCATTTTTCTAGCTAAAAGAACAAGTTATTAACGTTTACATTGTGAGAATGAGAATAAAAGAGGAACAAGTGGCTTATGATCTTCTATATCACTGACTGATGTAAATTTTCCTTCTTTGGAAAATATTATTTTCATCCACAAAGGATAGTGTGAATCTACGATCCAGCAGTAAAACCAAACAAAGTCAATTGAATATCACACCACCCATACCTGCAGTGTATTCTGAAAATCATTCACAAGGAATACGTTGGCATCTTCTTCAGATCTACATTGGGCATACAAGTAAGATTATAAGAACAAATTTGCATGAAAAACATGACTAAGAAATCATAGAAACGTGCCGCAAATATTATATTATTTGTCATGATACAATAAACTTGATCATGAATCTGGAATTGTAAAGGTATTATAAGAATCATGCCAGCATTAAAGAGTGATCTTGATGTGCACAAAGGAGGAAAAGGCTAGTGTGTATTTGTAAATAAAATCTGCAAGCTTAGAAAATGGGCATGATGATGATTCTCCATCTTTTCAAAAAACATTGCACATATTAGGATGTCATGAATGTGGCACATTCCTCATCAGTTGTTCATGACTAAAAATGGTTAAGTCTTGCACATAATACATAATGGTATCATATAAAAATCATTTTGCTGACAACTAAAAAATGTCAAATTGCAGGTTCACCGATTTCATACACAGTGAAACAATAACATCATATAAATCCATAGAAACAAATGCAGGGGCAACAACTAGCAACATAAGATTAGTTATTGCACTACTAACGCCAAATGAAAAAGAAAATTAAAAAAACATTAGTAGAGGCATGACATCTGAGGCTAACCTCACAAGAAGAACATGCTGCTTTATTGTAGCAAGGAATTCTTTGACTCCTCCACTATAAAAATAGAGTGGAGGATAAGCAAGCCCTGCAAAATTTTATCCACACAAGATTGAATTGTAGAATACATCATATAATAAGGTATAGACTGAGTCAAAGATCAAGAGCAACCAGTCACAAAAAAAAACATCTTATTTACCAAATCAGTGTTATTCAAAATATTTCAAAATGCTACAACTCAGAGATCACGTCACAAATGAGCCATACCATCTTCTTAAAGAGAAGCCAAACGGCCACTCAGCCAGCAATTAAGTTCAACAGCACATAAATAGAAAGACAAGACAAAACAATTTAATCAACACAAATGGAGCATACAAATCAAGACTAGAAATCACTGCTTTATTCAAACACTAGGAAGTTATTCTAAGTTAGTTAATAGTAATTGATGTTACAGACATTTGGTGCACTAAAATTGGCCAAAAACAACTCTTGATAGTATTCAAACGCAACAAAATACACCAACTGCTTAAAAAAGCAGTATCAGAATGCACTGAAATTGGAAAAATAATAAAAACAGAAAAACGTAATTGTATTTTCTGACATGTATTATTAAACATACTCAATCTTGGAAAGTGGCACGTATCAGCTAACTCTGAAAACACTACAACAGGATAGCAGGAGGATGGATGGTTGCTATTTTAAATGCAATAATACAAACGAAATAACTTATACTACATATATAAATACTAAAAATTTCATTATAAACAATGTCATAATAATCACCATCAAACTGTGAGCAATAAAAACATAGTAATGAAGCCAAAAAAGTAAATGCAATTAATAAAGAAGTCATTTGAAGGTACATAAAAAAATTATCAGAAAGTGAACTGGGTGGGAAGTCTAAAGAAAGAAGGATAAGGAGGAGTACTCCTATAATGTCTGAAGGAATCAAGGTCAAAACAGATCTAACATTCATGAATACTTTACCCCCCAACAACAACAAACAATGTTTCAAGGGTAAAAATGGAATTTTGAACCCCATATAATGGTAGCAAAATCATGCACTGTTTTGGCTTCTATCGGCATTATAGAAAAACCACTCCCCTTGCTCCTCTATTTGAATACCAGAGTGAGCCAAGGCCACTATGAATAAAAAGGAAAGATATGACATTTTTAAATACACTAAATCTTATTTTTCAACAATCATATTACAAGACTATCGCATTACCCTTTTCCGAAACTTTTCAAAAGTTACTAACCCTACATCCATGCATCAAAGTATATCACATTCAGATGAATTAATCTATGTTGGAAATAAAGCACTTACAGTTTATTAACCTTACAAGTAGCTTGGTTAGTGTTTAGCTGAGTTCAATGTGCCTATCTGAACAAGTTGTCATATTTTAACAGTTCTCTTGAAAATAATAGTAGTTACATAGTATGTTGTAACCATTCTTATTATAAACTGGTCGATCTGCTGAGTGGAAAATACCTTCAAGCACATTAAAAAAAATCTCTTTTTTTCTCACATTCTATCACCTACTTTAAGAAACCTTCTTCTATCTATAAAATTTTCCAGTGCTATACACGGTAGACCAATCAGTCAACACTTCAAATGTTCACAGGTAGTTAACTTTTTACTCAAATCCGGCTGGCATGCTTAGCCTAGGTTCCCTTCTGGTTTTTGTTAGGCATGTAGAAATCAGTGCTGGCTGATGGGTTTTCAGAATAAATTTTGATAACCCTAATTCTTAAAATTTAATAACTAAGTTTGAGTTGACTGAAAGGCTATCCATTTATGCAGTTTCTGCAGATTGAAATACAAAAGAATTGTACCCCAGCACAGTAAAGGGTATGCACGTGTAGAAATTTCGTCACCTACCCTACAAAAGAATTACTTATCATCCATCCAAGATATTGCACTTATGCCCCAAATAACTGAAATTAACACCCTCCAATTTGTTATTACACTATCAAACCATGTGTACCTCTTGATTTTGATTCCATGTAAGATATGCGTAAATACTCTCAAACAATAAACTACCTGGTTTATAGAAGGCCAGATAGAGTAATATAGAACAAAACAATGATTTTAAAAGTGTATATATATATATATATATATATATATATATATATAAACACCATATTCATAAAGAGTAATTCACCTGATGATAGAACAACAATGATATATTGCCACCCTAGAGCAGGGGTATGCCTGCGGATGGACCTGATTTCGGTGAAGGGCACCGCCCTTATGGTATATAGATTTCTTTCTGAGCATGAAATGGAAAAAAAAGATCAACATATAGATCACCTTGCACACGGCAGTAAAGTCATACAGAATGTAAACTACCATTATCAGACAGCCTGGCCTCTGTGCTATGCCCTTTGTAAGGTATCCAAGTCTAAAAGAGGCAAGAAGACATTTTGCATTAATTAATAATTAATAGTACAAGACCAAAAAGGAACTAAAAAAATCAATGATCACCATAAACAAAGCCGAGCTTTGCTTAATCAATTTCAGTCTTCCACTGATTCTTTCAGACGCAAACTGAGTCGGATGAATTGCGACATTTTCCTTCGTAAATACAACTTCGGCACCGTCCCGGGGGGAGTTCTGTTTGATACTGTCACTCCGCAGCATCATGCTAGCAGATCCCTAATCTCAATCAATCCGAGAAGAAAAAATGGCAAAGACAGTCAAATTTAAGGATGAAAGCAGTGCATGAGTGGAGTATTGAATTGAATCGCGGAAACCCTGATTGAAACGCAAATTGATCGAAGGAAACAAAAGGTCAAAGGAAATCTCGAAGTGAGAAGGGCGACAGTCTTACTTGTTGCTGAGACGCGGCGTAATCGGCGTCGTCGGATAAATCGTGAAGCTCCGATTCTAACATGGAGGATTTCGCAGAGAACTAAGAAGTACAAGAACAAAAGAGAGAGATATCTTGGTGGCGAAGGAAAACCCGTGGTGCGGGAAAATGTACAGAATGGTGAGAACGTGACGTTTGTTACTCGTTTCGTTTATCTTCGACGCGGGTACGGAATCCGTTTCGTGAAAATTGTTGAAGTATCCGAGATAAACGGCTAGGATGGACCAATTTATTTTCCATTTAATACATTTATCCTTTGGGCCCACCAGCCCGGTGTTCTTGAACTTTCTTTTATTCTCCTTTTGCTCTTCACCACCGCCTCGCCTCGTGGACCTTACTAAGAAACTTCTCTCATATACTTTTATGCTTTATGCATAAGAATTTAATGGATCTTCTTCGGCTAACATTGTTTGCTTCCCTCTGCTTGAGGAAATGGAGCAGTGAATTTGTATGGAAAGTCAGTGGTATCCATTGAATGATTCAAGAAAAAATGCAAACAAAATATGTGGATTAGTCTTCGATATAAATCATAATTAGATGTAAGAAAAAACTAACATTTGAATACTTTCATTTTTAATCACATATGTAATTATACTTTTATTTATCATATTCTCATTATTTTGAATTTATTTAGTATTTAATGTATTTAAGACTCTCAAATCACTTAAAAATTAATTATACTTTAAATATATATTTATCTCTTATATCTTTAAAAGATAAAATGGTCTTCAAACTATTTAAAATAGATCATATCTCAAATTTCATAATTAACATTAATGATATTATCTTAATTATAACACTTATAATTCACTATCATTCTTATTTATATTTATTTTCCTTATCAATTATTTAGCATAATTTAAAGAATAATTAATAAAAATATTTTTAATTATTATAGTTACAAAATATTTTGTTTTACAATGCATAATTGATAATGAATGATTATGTAGGTCTTATATTACTTTGTAATTAGATCACAAGTTCATATAATTAATAATATTTGAACTATAATTAAGTGTATAAGGATAAATGTATCAGAATATTTGTGTTTTTATATTTTATTTATAATTGATTATTTCCATGTTTACGCTAAATTAATAATGTTTAGATCATACCAATGTGCTCTCATATTTGACCCTTTTTATTGTCACACCAATAACCCTTTGTATTTGTTTAAATGAAGAATTACCAAATATAAGTATTTTTTTTAAATAAATCACAATTTCTTACCAATTTTTACTCTCTTTTTACTATTTTTCTTTATCTAAACATTTTTTTCTTTTTTATTCTCTCGCCTCCCATCACTTCATCAGAACAAAATTTTAGTGGTTTCGATTGGAAAAAAACTGTGATTACTAAAACAAATCACAAAATGTTATTTCTTCCATCCTTCAATAAATCTAAACATATTACATTTTCATCCGAATAAAAACTATAAGATTCACAGAGGATATTAATTTATATTAAAATTGATGATAAAAATATATTATAATTTAATTAATATTTGGTTTATGATGGATTCGAACAAAAATAACTTTTAGGTTTTGTTTGCATCAAGAAATGAAAATAAATTAGAAAGTAACAAATTGGATAGAAAAAAAATGAGAAATATTGTTGTTTAGATTAAATAAAAGAATGTAGAAAATGAAGCAAAATAAATAGAAAATTTATGATATAATAACAAAAAATGTAAATTGATATATCTAGAAAATTACTAAAGTGTCCTTTTGTTAAAAATGAAATATAATTAAACATTAAGAAATATTTAATGTCTGTCACTCATTCGAGCTAAAAAGTCCCTCTCATTACAAATAAGGTACCCATTTATAAAATAATATTTTCTTATTTATTACATGCTAGTATAGTATCAATAATTTTGTAAAATAATTTAATGTAAAAAAAAAAATTAAATACAAATTAAAATAATAAAGTCAAATGTTAATAAATAATTATACTTTGCCATAACAAATCAAAATTATTTCACAAAATAGTATAATTTAAATTATTTTATTTTATTCATTATTTTAATATTTGTTATTTAAATTATTTATTTTGTTATAATATGAAAAATATGTTAATAATTATTAAAAATATAAATTATAATTCATTATGAATGCATAAACATTGTTATGTATATAACATAAGATAAGGGTAAGGGCATGGTCATTGAATGATATAAGAACTATGAAGTAATTTGAGTAATGTCAACCTACATTTTTCTCCCTAACACAAAAATATTTATCTCTTCCCTTCCTTTTCAACAACATATTATTAGATTCATGCCCTATTTTCAAGATATGGCTTTTAGCAAAAAAATACACTACTCTTTCAAATTATGAAACTAATTTTACATGTATATAGAAAGAAATATATAGTAAAGACAAGAAAAGGTAATTTATATAATTTACATAAACAAATTACTACGCTTTTTAAAAAATACACTATTAAAAAACTAATTTATTATTTTTCTAATTTCTTACATATATTTATTTAAAAACTATTTTATAGAGGTATATTTGTTTTTTATAGACACATATACTTGAATTAAAAAGTAAACTTAGCGGAGCAATTACCTGCATAATTTCCTATGATGATCCCTTAAAGTTGATGTATTTTTACTATTTACCAAATTTTATAAAAATCTGATTTTTTTTTTACAACTTCTTTTAGTAGATTCCTTACGTCTTATAAATTTTGAGATTAAAAAAATGATAGAAAAAACTTTAAATAACACTTTTAATGGAGAGTAGACTTAATAAAAATAAAAGTTGGTCAAAATGAGAAAATAAATGTTGCTCAATACACAAAAGGAGTGTGGATCAAAATCCCCAAAATTTCTTTACTTACTACAAGTTTTTTTTAGCAATTTTTCTAGATTTTAGACATTTAATTTACATATCTACACGTAAAAAAAATTAGTGTTTCCTTATTTCAAACAAAGATTTATTAAACATTTACATCTTACGTATTCTATCCATCCATATCCATGTTAAAAAAAAATCATTTTGTAATTATGTCATTTTGCATACTATTATTATTTGTCATTTTATAATTGGTATTTTTTTTATTCCATGTTTTTGTTTTAAGTCAAAACCATTTAATTATTTTTTTAAAAAACTTCAAAAACTTATTTCAAACTTTACTCTAATCCAACGTGAATTTACTGTCTCGTAATTATACGTCAGACTCTTAACATACATAAAGAATCCTAAATATCTAATGTAAAAGGTGGTTTTTTCACCAAAATGGTGTATTTTTTTTTATATTTACGTAAATGGGCAAAAGCAGAAAAAATTACAGAAATGGATAATTTTTGGTCAAAGTTGTTAATGGTGTAGGCAACATCAATTAAATTTGTTAATCTCCTCATTTTTTATTTTTTAATTAAAGTTTATAACTGGGTTGACAACTTCATTGTAAATAAAATTGAATATTGGATTGGCAATTTCACTCCATTGAAGTTGTCAACCATATTGGCAAGTTCAGTTCATTTTTTTTAAATGATAATTAATATTTTTGGAAATAAAAGTATATAGTTAAAAATTTTATTTTAATTATAATATCAAATTTTAATTTTATTTTATTTAAGAAAGTATAAATTATAAAATATGTAAAAAGTAATAATATACATGTATTTATGTAAAATAAATGAAAATATTGAATAGAAGTCATTAAAAGAAAATGATATTAAAATATTTGATAACAACATTACAAATGATGATTCTACTGTCTAAATGGACAATTTCCTCTGTTATGACCTTCGTTGCGACAGTAAGAACATTTTTTTGGCTTGTTTTGAATTGGTTGATCCATTTCATTATGCAAACGAGTTGTAATTGGTCGTCCCGAGTTTTTACGTCGCATGTGGGGGTCAGGTATGAAATTT
>Ga0123342_1004876_pt1 | contig 20066 bp, 10 predicted proteins | sample Turbeawhitnodule_FD_89960 | JGI IMG/M metagenome (GOLD analysis project Ga0123342, IMG submission 89960) | Root nodule microbial communities of legume samples collected from Mexico - Turtle bean Mexico white nodule | ecosystem: Host-associated > Plants > Roots > Nodule | place: Mexico: Nepantla... | reverse complement strand
TTTACTGACTTGAGCGTCGGAGTGCCTTCGCAGGTACCCCCACCATCCGGTGTTCACCCGACGACCGAGTCCCGAGTGCCGAAATATAAGCAGAAGGAAGAGAAGGATCCCAGTTCATCACTCGGCCACCTGCCCGACCGAAGGAAGGAGAAGAAGACTTCAACAGTTCTCTAGGTCCCATCTCCCTAGCAGGAACAATAAATATCTAAAATAATTGAAAAAACTAAAAGTACAAAAATTCAAATTAAGACAAGACACAAGATTTCACCATTTCTCAAAAGTTCATAGAGGATAATATTGGAGTATGTCATTCTTTTAATTTTTTTAAGAGAAGGTGTTAAAAAACATAAAAATTGGGCTTGTTCATGGCCCATAAAGAAACCCTAACATATATAAGATCTTCCATATGTAGTCCCTAGTCACACTTCCCACATTAAGCACATGCTTAAATGTAAGAATAATGACTCTCTTAGATCCACTTTTAGTGGCACTAAATTAGAAAGCTTAAGCATGTTTAATTTGAATTTGAATTTCTCTCCACTCCTTAAACCTCAAGCACCTACACTATAAATAGGTGGTCACCCCCTCTTGTAATAACAACACATTTTGAGTAAAGAAACTCTGTTTGAGTGAATTTCTTAGTATCTAGTTTTCTCTGAGTCTTATCTTGACAAAGATGCTTCGAGTGACGACTCACTTCATCACTTATCATGAACTTCTCCTCCTCCAAGTGGTGTGACTCTTAATCTCTCCACCTCCATGGAAGTCTTCAACCATCTATGTTCTTCTTTTCCTCTCTTTCATTTTCGTAAACTCCTATTCTAGTATTTTTTTTTTAATTTCTTAATTTTTCGCTTGCATTATCATTCCTTGTGTGAGTCTTTTTCTCTTTGCTCTTTAAAGAGAAACTTCACACTTAACTACTTGTTTAAGTTCGTGTTGAGTGGTGACATCACCTTATTTTGTTAATCAAAATCCTAATCAAAGTGAAGTTAATAACTCAATGTGTGAGTCTACTAAATCAACTCATATCACCATTAGGATCAAAACCCGATCAAGAGAAAGTAGCGGTATCTAGCATGCCTCCCCCATCAAAGTCAAATGAAGGAGAGAGTTACCATATGACATAGAGTAGACTTCCCACTACACATATGGTTTTCGGCTTATCCTCTAGAAGACATCATTTTACTAAAGAATTATGGAAACTTATATTCTTGCCAATTGGAAGGATCTGACCTTTGAACCTTATAATGGAAAACCAAACCCTGATGAACACATAGATATTTACATAATTCAAGTTAGTCTATATATGTCAAATCTTGTGCAAAGTCTTCCCAACCTATATACGTCAAATATTGGCAATGTGAGCTACCCCATAGGACCGCCCCACATTTGGCCTGCAAAATGCGGGTCAGGTTGACCCGCCCCACATAGAATATGTGGACTGATTTTACTAGCCCGCCCCACATAAGGGTTGTCCCGTGGACCAGCCAACATAAGATACTTCTTTTAAAAATTAATAAAAAAAATTAAAATTTAATTTGAATAAATTTAATTTTTTTATTTAGATGCATTAAATAAATGGTCTAATAATATTATTTTCACGACACATGCATAATAAGATGTGAGTAAAAAATTTGGAATGTGAAATATGAGGCTACATGAAGAAAATATGGGAGTGTAGAAAGAAATTTCAAGATTTTTAAGTTATGCGGGTCAGCCCACTCCGCCCCGCACTTGGCCTGCACGGGCTGTGAGTTATGCGGGGCGGGCCAATGGGTTGGAATAAATAGTCTGCCTCGTGTTTTTCTCAGCTGCCCGCAGGTCGATCCACACAATCCATCTCGCTTTGTCATCCCTACTCATAGGAGCAACACTGAGTTGATTGTTGCAAGGCCTTTGTGAATTTGAGCTCATGTTGTTCAAGTACCAACTGATGTGCCATTTGAAGATCTTTCTTCAATCAATCATTTCTCACTTGTTGGACATGGTGAGAAAGAGTCATATCAATCAAACATTGGTGAAGGCCCTCTACTTCGTCAAGAAGTCTTTTCTCCGTCGTAATTAGTTCGATAACCTTTATAGACAAAGTTAAATTTTCTAGACCACATAAAGAATATGCATCCTCTAAAGCTTTCACTTTGTTGTCGAGTGAGACATTGTCTTGGAGAGCCTCTTGTTAAGAGCTAGAAAGCTTGACCAACTCTTTCTTAAGTTTTTGCACTTCAGCAATCGGCGTAGCCTTTGATAATTCCTCACTCAATCGGGTTCCAATCAACATAATACGACCAAAAACTTCTACCAGGACATGAATTAATTCAGCGGGAAAGGCTAACTAGTATAAGTCCCTCTCAACACTGGTTAAACTAAAGGCCATCTTCTCAGTAACCCTTAGTTCAGTACCGAACAAACCATTAGGCAAAGAGGTGCATGCATCTCCGAGACCTCACTGACCTCTCTTTGGATATCTTGTTGATGAATACTTCTCATGGACTTTTGAGAAGACTTCTCTTTCTTCTTGTGTCTCTTTTTAGCATCAACTATTTTCATTTTTTCCTTCTCGACAATGCAAAGTTGACGAGTTAAACCAAGTTCCTTAAAATAAACTTTTACTTGTTGAGTAGCAGAACACATTATATTTGCAATAAGAGAAAAAATTCATCAAAATTAAAATTGGATAAGACGCAACAAAAAGGGAAAAAAAACACATACCATAAAAATCGTCCTAACAATAAGGCGATAAGTAAAACACTGAGAGATTTTCGAGTCAACAACTTCTTCGGAAACTACTCAAGCATGTTCAAGTTTTTCAAATTTTTGGTCGTTGTTAGAATTCTCGTTCTCGACCAAGAATTACATTTAACTGGATCTCTAGTCCAACAAAAGGGGAATTTCACCCTATTGTCGTCATAGAAATGTGTCATCAAGTGTCCTTAAAAAATAACAACCAAATCATGATGCTTGAATTGCTAACTTATAATAATAAAAAAAATACATTCTAACTATCAACTATAATTTATAACTTTTTGTATAACTATCAACTATAATTTATAACTTTTTTTTATAAGTATAACTTATAACTTTTTTTATAAGTATAACTTATAACTTTTTTTGTAGTAATAACCATTTATAGTTTTTAACTTGAGTTTGACCCAATAACATTATAATATAATTTTAAAAGAAGAGCATAAAGAGAAGATTTAACCTGTACTTGATCTAATAACATTATAATATAATTTTAAGAAAGAGCATAAAGAGAATATGCATGTATGTTGGGAACCCTCCTTATTTTAATGAGAACTCTTATCAATAAATCTTGATAATTGATGGTCATTCCAAAGTTTTGGAATTATATCTCTCTTGAAGACTATGAAGTTCAACCTTGAAAGTTGAAGATAGTATTTTCAAGGTAGGTTGAAAATGTGATAAGCATTATTTTTCCACTATCTCTTTATGAAGAAACCTTCCTCTTATTCTCTATATAAAGAGAACTTGTGAGGAAGAGAAAGGCAAGAAAGGGTGAAACATAGAGAGAATAGATATCCACTATAGTGTAAAATTATAAATCCTAGTGAGAGGCTAGAGAGACATTGTATTCCATTCTTGTTGGATGAGATTGAGTGTTATCCTCACAGAGTTAAAGAAACAAATATTGTAATCCTACTTTCATAATGAAGACATTTTATGGACTAGGTCCCGTGGATTTTATTTTTTAAGACAAGAAGATTTTCCCACATTAAATTTTGTTGGTGTCATTATTCTATTTTGCTCTATTTTTTTTTATCTGCTTATCGCTTCTGCAAGTGCCCATTTTGTATCTACACCAAAGAGAAAGAATTAATTTTGATTTTTCCAATAATGCATACATGACTTTTTATTTTTATAAAACCAAAGAAGGGAAAGAAGATGAATCTAGATTCAAGGATTTACAATCTCAACTTAATTAAATTAAAGTTAAATAACAATAATTTAATTTAAACCAACTTTACACCTTACACCCAAAGATGAACCCAATGAACACAATTACATATATAATAAAAAAATATCATTTGCATGAGTTAAATTTAATCGTAAATAATACAAAGAACTTAAAAAAAACTCTTTAAGAGAATTTTTAAATCGTAATAGTAGTAATGTGGAATAATTTTAACAATAAAATAGGAAAAAAATTACAGCATATATGGTTTTTTTATCTTTTATTATTTCAAAATAAAAATGTAAATGATTATAAATATTGAGTTAACATAAATAAAATCAGTATTAAAAATAATTTTAATAAATTTATAATTTAGAAGTACACTGGTAAAAGACTTTTACCTGAGTAAGAATAAAATATAAAACAAAAATTAAATATAGGAGTGACCGGAAAAAAAAATACTTGTATAGAGACAAAGAAACCTGAGTTATGATAAATAATGAATTGTGTCAGATTTCAACCATTAAAAATAAAAAGAGAAATGATTTTTTATAGAAACTTTGAAAGTTGGTAAACTGGGTTTGACTATGCACTTGTGGTTGAAGTAACATTTTTCAAGAAATCTTTTGCAAGTTCTTCAACCGCACCACCGTGAACTCCAAATTAACGATCTAATTATTTGCGTAAATTGAGATTTCATCACCAATGATTTGGATCACTGATTGAACCATACTGTCACTCTCAACTCATCAATCTGTGAACCAGTCCCTCAAAGGCTTCCAACAGATCTTATAAACCAACCTCCAAACTTTTCCCTTAATTTCTTCTGAGCATGTTTTGCTTATTTTCTCCTTTCTAAAGATTCTCAACAACGCTCTGAAAGATTGTCCTTCCAAATGATGCCACTATATATAAGGCACAGTGACACGGACCGTGGCGTGTTAATTTCATAGTAGACGTGAAGTTCTATGATGTAATTTCATTGGGTACATATGAATGAGACCAAACGTGGAAAGCAAGATATCTCCTAAGCATTGTTTTGAGCAAAGTTTTGGACTTCCATTGACGGTTTACACTAAGCATTTAACTGGAATACTTCTCCACAACATATGGTTTTGGAATTTCATGAGCGGTTTAAACTGAGGTCCCCACAACAATATATTCCGTGATTCAACAACATTTTGTTCTTTTCTACCTTGTTCTTTTCAGTGCCACAACCGACATCTGCGGTAAATATTTAATATTATTTGGATTTCTGTATAAGTTGGCATCACTTGCACGAAGGTTCTCTCCGAATCTTCAGCAAGCAAGGTGAGGGAAAACAAAGGTGTTGCGGATATTTCCTTCTGGGGTGAGTTTGATGGTGAAGATTGGTCTAGGTTTTGCTTGTGACATATGAAGATATCCCTATTTTTGTGAGCATCAACAAAAACTGTAAGTTTCCATCTGAAGTCCCTTTTCCTTGACAGTTATAGTAACCATGCATACACATATACACTATACACACCCTTGATGAGTTACATTAGTCAAAACTGAGTGCTAGTATTCACCAACTTTTTACAGAAAATTGCCTAGTAATAATTCTTAGCTTCCTTATCAGTATCCTATTCTGAATGGCTTGGCAGAAGGCTTCATTTCAGAGATATGATTAGACTGAAGTGAAGATATCTACTTTTGCTGCAAGAATGAGGCTGCACAAGATAATACCATAATATATATGGGGCTAATATCTTGTTTAACTCCTAATTATTAATTGCTTTTTTCAGGGGAAGGTCGAGTTTAATTCATAGCTTGAGTTAAGAGATTAATTTACTGAAGTTTGAAATTTATTTAGAACTAACCTACAAGTAGTTTAGCATGATGATATACTGCGGGATTGCATAAACATGATGAGAAATCACGTATCACTATTCAACTCTTCCATTTCACGCTTTCTAATGTATAAAATTGAGAAGCTACTATAATGATATATTAAGAAAAAACGGAAACTAGTTTCAATTGAACGTTTTTTCAAACATCTGCTTTGAATAGTTGAGTTCGATCAAATTGTCACTGCAACAACATGTTTAATAGTACCTGAAAGTAGAAATGAACACTCTAGTCTTGTACTACACTAACAAGATCAGATTAATTTTCTTAATCACAGTTTCTATTCAATTCATGATCCTTGACATGCATAAATTTCTTTTCAAAAAATAATCTGAAATAAAAGTATGAGAAAACTTTCAAATGAAGGTGATATTGTTAAAAGGAGTTGTTATCACACAAATAAAAAATTTGCTGAGAAAGGGGAAGATATGGTCACACAGTGAGACCATGATAGTGATAGTCATGACATACTATGAAAGGAAAAATTATCATTACTACATATTTATTTTTCTTATAAGGGTGGCCTGTAATATCAGTAACTTTTTCTTTTCAATTTTTTTTAATCTGTCTTCCTTGCATACATATGTTTCCACATTTTTAAGGAATCCGTTATTCATCCACTTATATTATTTTTTATCTATACGATCAGGGTCTGTATTTAGGGTGTTTGGCACTAATATATGGACGAGGGACTATTCTTTAATATTTTAAAATTATATTTTTTATATAAAATAATTATTTTTAAATATATTTTTTATAAAAATATTTTTTTTTTATAAAAATATTTTTTTTTATAAAAATAATTACTTTTTTATTATGTTAAAAATAAAATTGGATATATATAGCCTTATTTATTTTTTAAAACTACTTAATTTTCATATTTTTTAGTCTTTATATCGTATCAATAGTAAAATCATAACAAATCTTATCTATAGATGAGAAATAATAAATTTATTCTCTATTCTAATTTTAATGGAGAACCCATATTGATCAAGATTGTTTAAATCGGATACAAGAATAAAAATATGTATTTACATATTTGTAGTGGTTTCAAACTACTAAATAGTTCCATTTCAATAGAAAAGTCTTTTTTTGCTAAATGATTTTTCAATCTTTCTCTCAATTCTTCGCCTCATTTAATATTCATCTTCAAAGATATTTTTGTTCTCATCACAATCTCAAATACACACTTTCTAGAAATGATGTATTGCATTTCAAAAAAATAAACTTCAATTTTATCGAATTAAATTATTTTTAGGAAACACATCTAATAATTTATGTTCATTTTTAATATTTTTTTTATTTTATATTTTTTGTCTCAAGAAAATGTTTCACTACCAATTTTGAGTATGTAAATCCTTAATTTTGTTTCATTTTAAGAACTCTTCTTTTGCTTTACAAATTTTCATTGTCTCCTAATGGTTCAATTCCTTTAATATTCACCAAGTTCATTGAAATCCTTAAGGTATTTTCCCTTTCAATAGTTGCAAAAATAATAGATGTCTTAATTGTAATGAGATTTCAATTATTTCTAGTTGTTTACTCTTTTATATAATTACTTGACATTTATGAAATTGCTATTTTATATTTTATTTTGAGAAGATGTGTTTCCTTTTGATATTTAATTTTTTTTAAAAAAATATTTAATTAATTATTGAGGCATTGTGGGAAAATAGTGAGTATATATATATATATATATTATATATATATATTATATATATATATAATTTAATTTGATAGGATTGCTTTTGATTGAAATTAATTTTAATCATCCAATATAATCAGATGTATATGTAAATTAGTCTGATGTACATAATTATATTAAAAAGAATATACTTTTCTTAAGAAAATAATAAATTAATTTTGCAACTTTGAAAAGTTGTACCATAACAAATTCACATGCTTATATTAGTTACCTAGCAAAAATCTAAATATGATAATGAAAGTCACCGTTTTCTCAAGGGAGACAAGAGGTCATCTATGTATTTTATAGAAGAAATTAGAAAGACAAGTCCACTAGTTTAAGGAATAAGTGATATATTTAGTGTAAAAATGTTTTTGAGAACCCACAATTATTGCACTAGTGAAAAAGAACTGTATGAGGTAGGATTCACTAATTCCATTATGTTTAAAATTAATTATTATAATTAATTATATTTGGTCAAATTCATTCTAAAGATAAAGAGTACTAATTAACAATAAAGAATATTTGATTAGATGATGACATATAGGAATTACATTAAATATTGTAGAAAGAGATTCAATATAACAGTATAACAATAGTTTAAAGTGAGAAATAAAAAAAAATTAAATTAAGAAAATAAATGAAAATAAAATTTAATTAATACTAATTATATCAAGTTATTTAAATAAAAAATGACTTGTCCAAGTAAAAAAACTTAGACAAATTTTAAAAATAAATAGAAAATTTCAAAAATTTAATAAATATGTTATTAATTATAAAATATAAAATTATAATTTGATAATAATATATTTTTTCCAAAATATAAATTTTATTTATATAATAAGACTTATATAATTTTATTCTGAACTAGTTTACCAAACTCTGATAATAAATTAACAGTCTATGCCCGAGATAGGTTTGTCCAAAAAGTCTTAAAAATACATTTGACCACATTCCTTTTTATCCTGTGTAGTAAACACAAACACATTTGACTAAAATAATTATAAAACAAAAAGGCATCTAAAAAGAACATATTATACCGGTTGTAGGTTCTAACTAGTGTAATATGTGCTTCGGAGTCACATATTTAATGTACATATTACATCGATAGTAGGTCCTAACCGAAATAATATGTTACATTTACATCAGTTATTCACATAACCGATGTAATATGTGACATTTATTTTTACAAAATTATTAAAATGTGATTTTTTCCAACATGTAATTGTGAAATCGAACCATAATACTAGCTAGATCAATTTCTATATTCATAAATATAAAAACATGTAATTAAAACTAATCAAAATGATATAATTAAAACTAATGAAAGTGTACATATATGTAGAAAGTTACAAATCATGACATGTTTTGATTCCTAATCTCTAAAAAATATGTGGATCATTCTTGATGGATTTGTTCAAGAGTTTGTGTGCTTAGTGGGGTTGTTGCAAAAAACTGAGAAACGTAATAGTATATTAGTGTTCATAATAACAAATATGAATTTATAATGAGATGTTAAAGTATTTAAAATCTTATAATACTTGCTCCCATCCATAATATTCACACGGGCTATGGTCTACATCCAATGCATTACATAATAACCACATTCAAAGTTTCCTTATTGCTTATTGCACTATTATGAATTATAAGTAACAATTAATTTAATTGAACAACTAAAAAAAAGTAAAATTTAATAGTTTTAGTGTAAAGGTAAATATATACCCTAGGAAAAATCCAGTAGATTTTGTAATGATGTGGCGGATCTACCACCTAAGACATTGCATACATTAATTGCACTTAAAAGAGAAAAATCATTACTAATTGAGAATAAATTATATAATTTACAATAACATATTAATAAAAACATACCTTTATACTATTGTCTTCATATCTGGACTTGGCTTCCTGTGCAATGAACAAAACCACACAACAATATTGTCCATGGGGCAAATAAGCATCAATTGCCAGTGAGACCTAGTATAAAACATTTTATTAGTTATTTTTATAATTATGTAAACTCTAAAGGTAATAAGTTTTACTTGCCCATTTATAAAAGGAGTCATATATATCCTCTGGATGTCTAAATTCATCTTTGAATGTAAGTCTGACATTCAATTTTTTTATTCCAAAACCTTTGTATGGATTGCGGCTCAAGGAAACCATAAATATCAACATTGCCCATGTTGATAATTATCTGATTTATATACCTACATTGCTAATATAAATATCGGTGACATGATTCATGAAACATCATTCGATTAAATAACATGTAATTATTAAGGATACTTACATCATCCATAGTTGAATAACTTTGATATTCAATAATTGATTACCCTGGATGATTTCAAAGACATCCATAGTTATGTACAATGGTATACCACCATTGTTAACACCAAATATTGTGGCATCCCAAGGAATGACACAAGAATCCTAAAACAATTGATGTGAAACCCTAACCAACTCCTGGATTGGATTCACACATGGTTGGGCTTGTGGTTGCGGTTGAGGGCTTAAATCACCACCAATTGAGGCATGTTGTCTTGTACCAGAGTCCTATAAAACATAAAAAAAAAATATAAAGTATAAATCTAAATAACATTAATAGCCCTTAATGAAATATGCCTGATAGTTTTTTGAAATTGCCTTACTCGGATGTGTAGGCATGCAATAAATTTTTCAAGTACCTCTCCCACTGTATTAACCTTTGTTGTGGGCACTAGAACTACATCAGATGCATCTCTAACTTTTTCAACCACCACTCTTGAGAAATCATCTTGCATGGGTAGAGTGTGCATGATTGAACCTCTTGGATACACTCTCCCAATGACTATTACACGAGGAGGATTTTCTTGAACAAACAACCTACATTGATAGGAGGATTCATTGTCATCATCTTCTAAGTCCCTCGACATCATAACTACCTTTTGTGCCAGCTCGACTACGAGCATGAAGTACATCTACTCGTTCTACTGGATTATATTGTTGCTCGAATTCAGCTCTTAACTCATTAGTAACTTATTCTTTTATGTTCTAAGTTAGTTGTGGTGTCAGTCTCTCTATCAATTGTGTAGCTAATTGCTCCACCATCTTCTGACTGACATTTGCAGTAGAAAAGTTGGGTCGAGGAACTGATCCAAAGTACTGTCTCACCCCAACACCAAAACCAACATGTGCTTAATGTGGGAAGTGTGATAAGGGTTGCACATGGGAGACCTTCTAGATGTTAAGGTTTCTCTATGGGCCATGAACAAGCCTATTTTTTATGCTTTTTAACACCTCCTCTTAAAAAGATTAAAAGAGAGAATAGTTAGTATCCATCTTGAACCATGCTCTGCTGTTCTGCTCTTAATGATTTTCTGAGAGATGGTATGACCTTATGTCGTACATTGAGATGTTTAACCTAACCTTGAATATATATTTTTTGTTTTGGTCATTTTCTTGTAAAGTTGTGTTAGTTTGTGTTAGTTTTGATAAATGCTCCTTTTATGGTTACCTGAAATATGTATGATGCCTTTGATTTGTTGAAAATAGAAAGAAAATAGTTGAAGATATATATAACCAAACACGAAGTTGTTTATTTCATGTGTTGGATCAGGATCCAGAACACATAATTACTGAAAATAACAATTATTATGGGTCTAATTAACAAGATGCATGTTAAAATGACATTATTGAATCACACAACAGCCCCCGAGAAGCTGTTATTTATTGACATGGCCACCAACTTCAGACTTAAGAGGAGATTCATGATTTCTTTAGCTCAGCATTTCCAGCAAGAAACCGCCACAATAGGCTTCGATTTCCATCCAAGAACCAAACACCCTTTCTCTTCCACCACCGTGTACCCTTCACACACCTTGCTATTCTGAAGCCACTGCTTCGCCTGAGCCACCATCTTAATCGGCGCAGCCTGAAACCCCGCCCTGCTCATCCTCCTCCGCCACTGATCAACTCTCTCGTGTCTCTCCATCCTCAACGGCCCCTCACGGCTGACTATGTTCTTTATCTCCTCAGCGAAATAAAACTGCTCCATCTTCGCTCTCTTGGTGTCATACTTGGGCAACATAACATCCAAGGAGTCGAATATGGCAGAATAATAGTGCAATGATTCCATAAATCTCCCGAGAAAAAAGGGTCCGTTGTGACTCGAGTCCTGCTCCATCATCACCAACACTTTCGGACCAAGCCCGTGAACCATCTGCAGCACTGAATTCAAAGCCCCTCGGCTTTCCTTCACCACGCAGTGCAGCTGCAGAATGCTGTTCACCGCAAGAACCTCTTCTTCCCTCACTTCTATGTCCTCAGGTTCCAAATTTTCCAAATTCTTTTTCACCACTGAGAACTCGAAGTTGATGCCCAAATTAGTTGCATATACTGAGAGTTCGTCACCAATGGATTGAAGTCTGTCGCAGAGTCCCACTGCCGTGATTCGCAGACGACGAACACGTTCGTCGGCCTTGCGATTGGCGAGGCTCTGCATCAGTCCTCTCCATTGGTGTCCATGTCGTAAACCCAGAGTCATGCCGAGATCCACGACATGGACAAAACTCTCACCCACAAAGGCTTCCAATACTATGGAATTAGTGACAAAGTGCCCGAACTGGATGTGTGGACACAGCTCGTAAACCAATCTGAATGCTTCCTCCATTTCTTCCGAGGCTGTGTCCATAATGTTCATCATGGCTGGCATCGGGCTCACGGGCCCGGTGGGCTGAATCAGATTCAGCCTCTCCGTTAGTCCTTGAACAAAACAAGAAGCAACTCTCTGAAACGAAGATCCGAATACTAAAGCGTTGGCTCTCAGTTCTGATAGTAATATTGAAGCGTGCGATTTATCTCGACAAGCCACTGCTTCTGCACATGCTATTAGAAGTTGAACCAGCCTCACTCCGTCGTGACAACCATCTTCTTCAACCCCACCACCTTCTGAACTATTTGTATCTTCTGGTGCCTCTTCTTCTGGTTCCGCTGCCAGATATCTTTGAGTGTAAGTCCGTATGTGATCTCTGAAATGAAGCTTTGGTATACTATCCCTATTCCTATTGCTGATGTTGTTGGCGCTGGTGTTGAGGAAACTATGGGAGTTTCCGATCAAATTTTCTATCCAATCAAAGGGGATTCCCACCGTTCTCTTCACCCTTTTGTTATCCCTTATGGTTCCGTCACAAAAGGGGAGAACTAAGGTAGAACTGCTACTCTTGGAAATAGGTTGATGAGGAAAATAGGGATAGTGATCGGTTGCCCAGATATCAAACACGTGAGATAGGTTTTCACCATCGATTTCTCCGTTGAAGGGACTACAATGGGTAGGGGCCATTTATTCAACCTTTTTCTTCCCTTTTTTTCTTCTTCTAAGGATATTCAACAACGCTCTGAAAGAGCCTCCTTCAAATCATGCCTATATATACACGTTAGTTTCCTAGAAGACGTGAAGTTCTATGTTTTTCATTAGATTCATAAGTATATATTCTATGTAGCATGAATTACAGACTTGCCCTGTTCAAATTCAGCATAGATCAATTAGATATCTCCGAAGCATAGTTCCTCCCATGATTTTGGAATTTCGTGAACGGTTTACGCTTATTGGTCCCCACACCATACTTTATTCCCTAATTAAATTACATTTATCCATTTCGTCGCTTTCTATGTTGTCCCATTTTCAGGCACAGAACTATGTGATATATGCATGGGTAACATAGTTTCAACAATATTTAGTATGATTGTATTTACTGTGGTAGTGTGAATTGAACCTATATCTGCGGCTGCGGTTCTCAACTCAACCTCTAACTCGTTCAGAACTTCAGGCTAATCGTTTTTCTCAATCTGCATTATACAAAACACCATTCTTCATAGATGGGACTCTGCTTATAGAAAGGTTTAGTTTTCAAACTCGTTAAATCCTTTAATAAATCCTTTGGAACCTCGGCTATTACAACGGCATCAATAAAGACGAATCCTTCATCCTCAAGAAAATGAAGTAGTTCCAAATATAAATTTTCCTTCTCTTAAATTTTCGAGTGAAAAATATCTTTAATTTCAAACCTCCCTTACGCTGAGACTCTCCCTCACGCGACTGTCAACTCGTGCGTAGAATTATATGTTATGGGTGGTCCGATAGCGGTTCGATAGCGGGTGACACGATATGTCCAACACAAACACTTATTAGAATAGACTCGAAATGACTCTGATACCATATTACAAAGTGAACTTTAAGTCTAACTCAATCTCATAAAACCGGCTCAATGAAATGGGATGTTTACACTCATTTATATACTAAGAAAAATTCTAATTCTAATCGATAGTCGACGTGAGATTTCCAACAAAATCATATTTCCTTAAATTTGCCTAAAGTTCTATGAAAAAACATGGATGGAGTTTTTTTAATGTGAATTTTTGCGAATGCAAACTTAAACGGGACGATCTCACATGTATCCACCTCAACCTAAAAGGAAAGAGGAACAGTGAATATTTCCATAGTAATAATACAGCAAATATAGAAAACAACAAAGTGAGAAATTAATAATTGATGTGCATTTACTGCACAGAGTTTTCGCTTTAAACTAGAATTTTAGCATCTTGCACTATCACACTTACATTTTACTTGATTTTTCATTTTATCATCAAGGCTAACTACTAGTTTTACCGTTTTTTACAGTCTAAATCCTTAATTAATTTAGTCTCTAATTATTTATCAAATTGATCTTAAATTTAAAAAAGTCATAAAATAGTTTCTCAAATTATATATTATTAATCAATTTAGTCTTTAAAATTACAGTAATAAAAGTGGTTCTCGAACTAGGTTGGGGACATTGGAGAACTATTATCTTCGGATGTCACTCGGTCGGTCGTACTTCACTTCCTCCTTCGGTCCTTCACGCTGAATGACTCCTCAAGTAGGTGGGGTACCTGCAGATGGCACTCCAACGCTCAAGTCAGTGGGTATCGTATTCGGCTGGTTAGAATACTGTAGATAATGACGAACCTTCTTCCTTGGAATGCGTGATATTTATATTACCTTGATGGGTCCTCGCTGTTGGACCGAATTAGGGGGTTGTTTAGCGATTAGGATTGGATTAGGTTGTTCCCTAACCGTGGGTTGACCTTTGCTAATTGGGTCAACGGTTTGACTTGAGCACCTTATGTCGGTCGGCCACACATGACACGTGGTCGACCTCATACCTTAAAGTATGGTTTTGACGCATGGGTTGACCGGGTCAATGGACCGGTCGGCCATCCCGGTACAAAAGTAAATTTTAAATTTTGAAAAGCATTTATGGATTTGGTGAGGAAGAAGGAAAACAACAGGGTTTAGAAAAGGGGCCAATGGGTCCCTTTCCCTCACAATTATTATTATTATTATTTATTATAATTTGTTTATTAAAAAATACTTTTTATGCCCATGAAATGTATAATAATTCTACCTAGTATATTCTATAGAATCGACATAAATAAAGTCGTTTATAATAGTGAATAGACACGACCCTTCACATTTTGTTCATTCTTATCAATAACCAAATTTTCATCATCATATATGTCTAATAGACTGTCAATATTGTCTTCCTAAAATAAAAGATAATATTATATTGAAAAATGCAAGGTTACAAATCACCAAAAAAATTCAAAAGCTCAAAACACATTTATCCTAATTAAGTAAAAAGTCTTCCAAGTATATATACAATCGTTCTTAACAAGTGTGGAATGAAACTATTCCTTTCTACTCTAAATTAGTAATTACTTTTTGACAAAGACCCTAATAAGAGAGACCACTCAAGATAAACATCCCAAATTCTCAAATATTAAAGTCAATTGTGGGTAGACTATTGTTATTGATTATTATTTTGATTCTTGGAGCAAATAAATAACCAAAATATTGTCCTTCTAAATAACATAAAAGTTAAAAAAATTAATACACTTTAAAAAAATAAAGTCATCCAATTAAGTTCATATGATAAATCTTAAATAGAGTTTATCACGTAAATGTCATCTAATTGCATTCCATTTCACAAAATTGAAAAACTATAAAATAAAAGTTTTTAATTGAAAGATTAAAAAAAAAATAGTACTCCCAAATTAAAGTACTTAAATTATATTTAAAATCATATATAACTTCATTAGTTTTTAATATACACAAAAATAGAATATCTCAATTCGAGGTTTAAAATGCTGCTTTATTTTGCTTTTATCATATTTGAGAAGAAAAGAAATTGACTCTTAGATGTTTTTTTTTTTAAGGGAAAGATGGTTTGTCTTTCAAATCATTTTTTCATTCTCACATATGGTGATGACTCGATGTTTAGATCTTAGGTTCATTACAATAACACTACTATAATTAATTACTATCCAGAGGTATTATTTGTTTTGAAATTTGAAGTTTCATTACGAATTTATCATTGAAAGGCGTCTCACAATATTAAGAGAGGAATGTATATCACTACAAGAAAATCATTAAATAGAAACTAATTTTAGAAACCAAAATAATTAGTTACTATTTGACTAAATTAGAGACCATTTTATAAATTAAAAAAATTATTGATATCTAAAGTAATTTCTGTTATTAATAAAAAATTATAAAATAGTTTCTAAATTAGTATTTAATCATTAGCTGCCAAGATTTTAGCTACTTGCTTCTTTATATTCTAAATTGATCTCTATTAGTCTTTTAGAGACTAATTTAGAATCTAAAACATAAGTAGCTAATTTATATACCAATTTATAAACCATTTTATAAATTTTTATTAATAATAGAAAATATTTTAAATACAAATAATTTTTTAATCTCTAAATTAATATCTAATTTAGTCAATATAGTGACTAATTATTTTTTATCTCTAAATTTGGTTACTATTTAAAGATTTTTTTTATAGTGTATTTAAACTGCTCTAAACTCTAACTTGTGGGATTAATTGACCTATCAAAACAAGAACCTAACAATTTGTGTACATGATTTAACGAGATATTCTTTAGTACATCATTGTTAATATCACAAATTCCAATTATCTATCAATATATTCGTCGGTAATTAACAAAGGCCTCATTCGTCGATAATCATTTGTGTACATATCATTTAACGAAGGATTTATTCATCGGTGATTAATGAAGGGTGTTATGCGTCGATAATTAATGAAGGATGTTATTCGTCAATAATTAACGAATGAGACTATCTATCGATAATTATCGAAGATTTCATCAAAGGATACAATAATTATCGATGGTTGTATAAATTTATTCGATAACTATTATTGACATTTTTACCGATGGATATATTGTCGTTGATTTTCCATAAAAAATAAGTACTTATTGACAAATTTTTGGTTTTAACTGTGAGGAAATAGTTTGAAGATTTATAATAAAAGTTTGGATAATTATTGTAATAATTATATTTAGTAATATATTTTGATATTTTATAAAAATAATTTAATTTATTATTTTTAATCTATTTTTTCATTAAAATTTTATAATTATTTATTTTAATTTAAAATTAATTATAATTTATATTTTTTAAAATTATTTTTTTATATTAACTTTTTTACAATTTTTTAATTTACCACATCAATAAAATCATCTACAAACTTCCATACTACTTTTTACTTAAATCCATTCACTTCTCCAACATCCAAACAACTTCAATTCTCACTCTGTTTCACTTCATTTTCTTCTCTTTCCACCCTCACCCTGTTCTAAACAATGTCTAAAATTTGATATAACTTAAGAATAACACAGTAATGAGCAGTAAAAAATTGTTAAATAAATCATCACACTTGTAACATAGTACTTTTAAAAAAGAAATTGCTTAAAGACTGAATTTGAATTGCCGGCTTTACACCCAAGTAACGACAGCGAGAAAGAACAAACAAATTAAGGAACAAAACATGGGTTAAATGAGTCCCATACGTTGCTTAATGTAACTTTATATTCTATTTCCACACTGCGTCTAACTATTTAGTAATGAATAATTAGTTTTTATTGTTCCTAAAACTCTAATACTTTTTCTCCTCTTGTTTCTCTTAGACGAAGCAAAATTCTTGGTCGATGTCGTCGCCACCATGAATATTCTATTCTACTATCAAAATGCTTCAAACGATAATATTAATTGAAAAGGGAAGAAAAACAGCTATATATTAAAAACAGGAAGGATAATTAGTTACATTATTTTGTCTCTATACGTGTGTAATGTATTATTGATTTATTTTCTTTACAAATTTTAACCACTAAAAGGTAATTATGTAATAATATTGTTAACGCTCATGGTTATATAATGATAATGTTCAAACCAAAGCACCATGGAATAATCATGGATTCAGAATTTTTTGTATGGAAAGAATCTCCCTCTTTCAATGTCAAGGAATCTAGGATCCATATCCAATGCCTTAGACCTGTCATCTCATCATATTGTATTGTGAATCTTGTGTGTAAGCCATTATGTAAGCAACACCTTAATTTACATAATAAAATATGTGATTGTGTCAAATCATGTGTTTGTTATATTTAGGTGTCAAAAAGTAATAAAAAAATAGAAATCCTTTGATGAACAAAACAAATGAATGAAAAGAAATGTTATCTAAGGAAATATGAAAAAAAAAAAAAACTCTTTGGTGTTTAGTTTTTCACCCTACATAATTTAACTCAATTAATTCTAGAAAAAAACATTTTTCTCTATAAACATCTATTCAAACCGATATTCATAAAAACGCCACAAATAATTTTTATTTTAATAAAAGAAAAAATACCGAAAACAATAATATATTGGTTAATTTTGCCGGCTGTTTATGTTTGCAATCATAGATACAGAAATATGTTATAAACTACAAAAATTTAAGAAGACTAAATCAATCTATATACAGAATTTAATAACATTGAAAATAAATATGTAACTCTTCATAACTAGTATTGGATATGAAACTAAGGGAAATAATATATATTTGACTACATCATAATGAGTCTTTTTTTCTTGTTTTAGTTGCATATAGTATCTCTATCCTTTTGTTTGCAATCGCATGACACTTTCAACTTCCTTAGCATGGTAACTTAGCATGTATCACATAGAAACAGTTATTTTAAAGAAAAAATAGAGATATATCTATTTACTTTTAATTTTCTTGAATAAAAGTACAATATATTGCAAGTTAAATTATAAATAAACAAATTAACATTTGTTAATTAAACACCAATCTTTTTTTATTTTCTGCGTGATAAAAACATCAATATCTTTATTCTTTTTTGTTTTCTTTCTAGTATTGATACTAGGTTGTCTGTAATTCACATTTATATATATATATATAAAAGTGTGAAATCTTCTTATAAATTTAAATTTCGAAAGTAATTTCTGTAAATGTTAAACTTATAAGAAATTTTGCCAGTAATTTTTCCGTGGAATTTGAATTACCTGCAATTTTTTGTGAAATTTTTTTTAATAATTTTTTTTTATTAAAATTATTCATATTATTTAGTTTGCTTCTTTTTCAGATAATATGTTTTTTTACGTTTGAATCTAGCGACTTCTTTTGGGTGTAGGTTTGAGCCTTTGCTTAATTAGAATTTCACAGCTTCATAAAATTATATATGCACATAAAAGGAGAGTAGAAACCTCTCAACAAAAACATTATCCAAGAGGTTTCAACCCCATTGTTTTAAAGTTCAGTTTGAATGTATGTAAGGAATGTGAGAGTGGAAGAATGAGATGAGGTGAAGGAGGAAGTGAGGAAATTCTTCGAGAAAATATTTAGTGAAAAAGCTTGGGATCAACATAAGATGGAGTTCCACTTTAAATTTATTAAGTTTTGTTTGAACTTGCTGAAATAAGATATTACAAGGATTTTGGAAAAAATGAATCAAAATGGAAAATTCTTTCTTTTAAGTTAGCAACTCTTCACTCATTTCTCTAATTCCAAAGGTAGACGACGTACAAAAGTTAGAGAACTTTAACTCTATATAAATATATTAGTAAAGAGGATGAAGAAGATGTTGTCACAAATCATTGGCCAAAGGTAGAGTTTGTCCTTAGTTTGAAGGAACTTACAAAAAGTGTGTTGGTGATTAACGAAATCACTTATGGAAATTTAGAAGAAAATAAATGTTTGATTTTAAAAGCTATGAGAAAGTGTATGAAATTTGTGTATCTATATGTTACAAAGACAACTTGGTTTTAATGAAAAGTGGATGGAAATGAGTATTTGTTCTCAATGTTAGAAATCAAGCTCCGTTCACTAGTACAAAAAGGTAAATTAATGACGGTTAAAATCGACTTTTAACGACGGTTCCCAGAACCGTCGTTAAAAGGTAAAACCGTCGTTAAAAGTGGTTTCTATTTTTTAAAAAAAATTACGTGACTTTCAAAGACGGTTCCTCTAGGAACCGTCGTTATAAGTGTCCCTTTTAAAGACGGTTCCAAGTGGAACCGTCGTTATATGTACTGTTTAAAAAAAAAAAAATTATTTTTTAAAAAATCTCAAATAACCTGCATAAAGTTTTCAATTTCAGAAAATAAAAACATTTCAAATCATAATTTAAATATAAAAATTACATACAACAAATTATAACATAATACAAAAAAGTTTGGTAATATATGAAAAAATTTGTCATTGTAATGATTTATCTATA
>Ga0123342_1004875_pt1 | contig 20067 bp, 10 predicted proteins | sample Turbeawhitnodule_FD_89960 | JGI IMG/M metagenome (GOLD analysis project Ga0123342, IMG submission 89960) | Root nodule microbial communities of legume samples collected from Mexico - Turtle bean Mexico white nodule | ecosystem: Host-associated > Plants > Roots > Nodule | place: Mexico: Nepantla... | reverse complement strand
TTTTTCATGACTGGTTCAAAAGAATTTGTTCCTTATTTTTATAATCATAATAAAAATTTATATAATAAATTTGAGTTTTTAGAAAATTATTGTATTTATACCTTTTAAAATTGTGTTAGAACCGTGTTAGAATTTTCAAAAATCCAACAAATATATTTTGAATTGAACACTTCACTGATAAGTGTCATACGAGTGTCGACACGATACGTGTGTCTGACACGGATACACCCATTTAAGAGAACTGTTCGAGCCTCATAGATCATAATCAAGGGAAGAAGAGTAATACTTATGAGTCAATATAAACACATCCAAAATTTCTGAACTTTTAGAGTTGGGCTATGTAGATGTGCTTCTTTATGCATTGATAGATTGTTTATTGAGTAATAAAATATTGACAACCCTACTTTTTTATACAACCACATTTCAACCCTCAATACTATTATTTTAATATTTTTTCATATCATTTAATTATAAATTTACTATATATATTTATATCTAAATCAATTAATCACATCAAGAATTGTATACAACTCTCATGGTTGTCAAAGTATCATTTCTCTTGTTTATTTTATATATTCTCCCATATTGTTATCATATGTCTTTATTGAATCTTTGTGTATTGACATACAATGAAAGAAACTTCAAACTTAAAAAGTGGACGATATATCAAATGTGGTGATTGACCCTAATGACTTGAGGTAGAAACATTTGCATTTATTGGATGCTAGCTCTTGACTGAGGGAATTGTTATGGTATACTCAATAATCCCACATAACTCAGAGTCGAGACCAAAGATAATTTAAATATACATTTCTTCCTTAAATTTCCAAAATGCTTTTTAAGACAAAATTATAATAAAGTTTCAAATTCTGAAGCGGATAATAACTCAAATAATTCTTCGTAATGATGTTATCACAATCTTAAAAATTTTCACCACCACACTCATTCATTCACATATACTAAAAACCTCTAAAATTTAATGGGGTCACACCACTTTTTTAATGACCCTTTGTATGTGATTTACAAGTTCCAAAAAAAATTTAGTTGCAAAGAGAAAGAGCAATAAAAATGGCATAAGTAGAATGTTGCCAACATTCTTATATTCATATTGTTTGAATTTTAGATTTTAATTAGGCAGTGTATTTTTTCCACCTACACAAAATATTATATATTTCTAGCACAATTTTAAATTCTCTTCCAAAATACAATTTTGGTATGCATGCAACTGAATTATCTTAATAGTTTCTATCAATATTTTTGATTCCAAGGATTCAATTTTCTCTCTTGATATATATCATTATGTCCAAATAAGAGGACAAACTTTATTCAATCAAACACACTTTAGTAGTGGCTGATATATCACACAAGAGATTTGAAAGCTGCTTCATCATAATTGTGAAGGTTAAATTGAAATGAGAGTCCAATCTAATTTCCAAGTGAATGCAAACAAAATCCATTATGTATGGACATTATTCATCACTCAAGTCAAGTGACAAGGAGATGGAGAAACCCAAAGCAAGGTCACTATAGCAAACATTAAATTATTATCTAATTTTCACCAATCCCTATATAATATATACTTAAATGATATATTTTTTATGAATTAATATATGTATATATATATATATCACTTAAAATTGAGACTATAAATATGCTATGAAAGTGATAATTCCTCATTTAAACTCATTTTGATTTTGCAATTGCAAGTATTACACTTTAATTTTGACAAATTCTTTTGCATCATATCAATTTTAATGGTATCAATTTATTATTAAAATAATGTTTTTTTATAAAATAATAAAAATAACCTTAAATAAAAAGAGATGGTAAATAAAAAAATATTTCCAAAACTTCTTTCGTGCAATACATTTTCAGATTTGGATTTCTGAAACACTGAATTTTGATTTTTTTTTTCTGGAATGCATTTGGAAATTCTGTTGTGTTACAATTGTTTTTACTCCAAAATACATTTTTTTTATTTTTTTTTTTAAAATTTTTGAATTTCTAAATTCAAAAAAAAGAAAAATTTAAAAATGATAGTATGCATGTTTAAATTAATATGGTGTCTTCTCTTTAGTTTTTGGTTTAAATATTCAGAGAATTTGTTAGTCAAATAAATAAATAAATAAATAAATGAAGAAAAGAAAAAATTGTTTTACCATGATATAATAATCCACGCGTCAATCCGTAGACGATAGGGCACATCTTCTTATCCTATATTTTTTTTTTATATGTCTGGATAGCTATTGCAAACCTAAGCTTGGTTTGGTTTTGCTTTGCAGAGTGTCTGAACAGAAACAGAGACATGGCTTCATGTACTACTCCTCCTTCCCTTATGCTCGCTCACCCTCAAGATCTTTCTTCTTCTCTTCGCTTCTTCTCTCACTCTCACAGTCCTCTTTCCAGAACCTTCTCTTTCTGTCCCCTCGTCTTGAAGCCCTCTTCCAAGTGGGTCCACTTCACCTTCCAAAGGGACCCCAAATCCAGGACCAGCCATGCCCTCGTCGCTGCTCTGGCTGCCGAGGTTGAGCTGCCTGAAACTGTCGACGACACGGCGGAGGGAGTGGAGGAGTCCGGCCCCGTCGACACTCTCACCACCGCCAAGCCTAAGAAAGGCAAGGCTGCATTGCCTCTCAAGAGGGACAGGGTATGTGCTGTATCTTTTTTTTCTCCTTTTTCTTTTTTAAATTTAGTTATGTCTATGGAGTTTTGGGTTCGCTGGTTGAAATACCCTTTTGAACAAATTGCATGCTTTGTTGTTTCCTTTCCCCCTTTTACTATTTGCATGTTTTTTTTTTCTTTTTTGTTTATAATTGCTTTTAAGTAGAAGTGTGTTGAGCTGTTTTTGGGTTGTGTTTCATGTTCCTGGAGTAGATAATGAGTAATTGCTGCAGTGGTAAAAGGTGTGTCTGAATGTGCTGCTGTGCTTCTTTCAATGACCAATAATAGCTGCTAACTCAATTGAAATGAAATGATGTTTGGAAGTAAAATTGCCAACCGTTTCTTTAAAGTGAGAGGAGATTGGGTGAGATCCCTGAAAAGATGTTGATGAAATGAAAAAACCCAATGATTCATAGTTTTATTTGGACCAAGTTTATATATATATATATACACACACCATATATCTTTTCGTAGAATGATTATGTCTAATGGCATTTACAGACAGATATCTTCTGAATTTTCAAGGGTGTATAGTTTGAGTGCCAGTTTGGAGGTGCTTGTCAGAAGTACATCCTTGATTGTTAATGGTGGTGTAAACTGTTTGTTCCATGATGTTTCTAGGCATGTTTGTTCCTTATATTTTAGCATCTGATTTACCTCCTTCCCATTTGTATGCATCATGAGTATCTTCCTGCATTTTTTTATATAAATTTTACAAGATAGCCATTTGCATAGTTCTTCCAAAATTGAGTTGAGTGCCTGGGTCATCAATTTGTCATATTGGATGTTTGTACCCTTTATTTCAAGGCTAATTGTTCTTATACTGCCTCACCAGACAAGGTCTAAGAGGTTCTTGGAAATTCAAAAATTGAGGGAGCGTAAGAAAGAATATGACTTGAAGACAGCAGTATCTTTGGTTAAAGAAACGGGTAAAACCAAGTTTGTTGAAACAGTAGAAGCCCATTTCCGCCTCAACATTGACCCCAAATATAACGATCAACAGTTAAGAGCAACTGTGAGTCTCCTGCTCCTTGCTTGATTTTGGTACATGCAATTACATTGAAAACTTGAGCTATGATGAATGTATTTTAATACTCTTCCTTGACAGGTAAATCTGCCTAAGGGAACTGGAAAACCGGTTAAAGTGGCTGTTCTCACTCAAGGTATTTATGCTTCTGAATCCTCATTCCCACTTTTAGTCAATTATAGGTTTCCAGATAATGCTGAAAATTATTTTCTTAGAAAGAGGATTCATACCAAGGGAAATGTAGCTGTTTTGTAAACTTCTAGTATGGGTGGGTATAATAAGATGATAGCTTTTCTCTCCCAAATGTAGACGTTGTGCTGCCCAGGCGAGGTATTGAAATATATGAATTTCTGTGCCACTTCATAAATAGAAAGTCGTATCATTCTGGATTCTGAATTTTTAAACAAATATCTGTTAATTCTTACAAATCTTAAAGTGCATCTACTTTTGGTAGAGTGTGATGGATCAAGCTTCATATGCGTACGAAGTAAGAGTTGCTATGGTTGTGTATGTATCCGTCTTTTATTTACTTGCGCAAATAAATAATTATGAGCGCACAAGATTATCCCCTTGTGATATGATACTGCCTGTCATACTCTTTAGACTCTACAGATTTTTAAGTAACAAGTGTCTGCTTTTACCAGCATGAAATTTTAATCCTTCAGTAAGTGGACCATAATTTTTATCATCCTTCAACTGTCCTTGAGTTGGCTATCTATTTACTTTTGATAAATTTTAAGCTCTTCACTCTGTCAGAATGTGTTCCTGTCTGACATACGGTTTATTCAAGTCTTCATGCTAGGTCGCTGCCCCTTTTTTCTTAGTGTTTCTGTCATTCATCCCCTCCTTCTGTAAAGAACATTAATCTATGATCAGTCCGTGCTCTGAAAAATTAAATGGCTGTAGCCGCAGATGCTGATAGTAATCCACAGAAACAACTCCACCAATGCCACAATAGTTTGGGTTTGCTACCTGGATAAAGTAAGGCTATTGAGTTCATAAGCGAAACATAGTAAGCATTGCAGTGAGTAGAAATATTTAGAGTTAATTGTTAAAGAGGGTGGCCTGGTGATTGTGGTTTTGGATGGATTCTGGTTAATTGTTTACAATTTTTGTTTTATGCATTACTTTGTTTCCAAACTCACCCATCAGATGGATACTGTTTTAGAAGTCAAATTTTCTCGGGTTACAAGATTGTTGTACCATAAAATAATATTAACAGATTAACATAATAATTAAATGAAAGTGCTTTACTAGTCGCTCTTGGTTGTATATTTTGGGAGCCTGTTTTAGTGCTTTTTATTCTGCTATTGGTGATTTGATTCTGAATCTGAACAGCTATATGTCATAACAACTTAGTTGCTTTGCTTGTGCCAAGTATTGTCTTGAGGTGTCTGGTTTGATGTAAAAAAACACTAGACTATTTAACTTACTTAAATGCTAAACTGTTTGTGTATATGACATGGTTGTTGTGGGTAGGTCAGATCCAATTGTGTGTATATAACATGGTTGAAATGGATAGGTCAGATCAACCTTTCTGTTCAATGTCCACTTAGCAATTTTTTCAGTTTGTAATTGGAATAATTAAACTATTGTTTAATCTGTTTGATGAATGTTAAGTGGGTTCCTTGACTTTTTGAGTAGTTTCTTCTAGCTCTTTGTTTCCAATATCAAATCAAAGATTTCTGTACGGAGGCCAAATCATTTAGGGATGGTGAGGTTTATGTTGCTCTCCTTGCCCTGAAAATCTGTTATGGGATTGGAATGATATTTATGGCTCGTCTGTGTTGCTCTGCAAGCGCTGTTCAATGGAATTTTCGGTTGATGCAGGAATGAAGTGGCTTGCTGCATTATTGATTTTGTTCTATTTCCTTGATATTTTTATCCATCTCTTTGGAGGATATTTATACTCCCCGCAGTTGTGCTTTTGCTCATTCTATCTGGCAAAATATATTCTCAAGGCCCATTCCTACTTCTGAACAAAGTTTAGAATAAGTATATGATGAGATAATCAAAGTTATGAATGACAAGTGTGGGATTAAAAACGAACATTCTAAATTACACCTTAATATTCCTTGTTAAAAGGCATGATAGTAGCTTTAAAAGTTTAACAATGAACGAAGTGTGGGATAGATAACACATATTAACCATATATAGGCGAAGCGGTGGTTTTGAATGTCCAATGTAATGACTTTAATGAGAATCAAATGGACAAAACACCATTAGAATTCCATCCTACCATTTACAATTTATGCATTGCCTGGATTGTCTCTTAAATTCATAATACATAAATTGTTTTTACCAGACTAATCCAAAGTTCATTTTGATAGGTGAAAAATTCGATGAAGCAAAAAATGCAGGAGCTGATTTGGTGGGTGGAGAGGACCTGATAGAACAGATAAAAGGAGGATTCATGGAGTTTGATAAACTAATTGCTTCTCCAGATATGATGCCTAAGGTGTTGCTTTGGTGATCTTTGTCTGAATTTTGCGATTAGATTAATAGATTTGTCTATTTAGTGTTCATTGTTTATTAAGTATAATTTGAGTATTCCACAAAATGATGTAATCTCAATAAATTATATGTAAAATTGGTAATGATTGAATTATTTGCTAATCGGTTTATCCTAATGTAGATTAAAAACTACCTTGTAAGTGTTTTGGTTAATTTAATTTTACTCTTCAAAGCTACTATCATTAAACTTTTAGATATGTTGTTGACATATTTTCTCTAATTATGAAGAGTTCAGTGATTCAATAAATATATTTTTAGTATTGCTATTTATGATGGAATTACCCTTAATAATTATCGTTGTTGATTGTGTCAGGTTGCTAGCCTAGGAAAGATTCTGGGGCCAAGAGGACTGATGCCAAACCCAAAAGCTGGCACTGTAACAACTAATATTCCTGAGGTGTATTATCCACTTCTATTGTTTACTTTTTTCATTGCTTGCATGTTGCATGTGTTGAACCATGGTGCAAAATGTACAAATTCATACTTGGTTGACGCATTCTCATTTTGGTTTTTCATTTTCTCTGTATAAATTACAAGAGCATGGGTGACAAATTTCAAGATTTTGGCTTATACACTTGGTTAATCAGAAACCCTTTTGAATCCATTCAACATTACAGGCTATAGCAGAATTCAAGCAGGGAAAAGTTGAATACAGGGCAGACAAAACTGGAATCGTGCACTTACCTTTTGGAAAAGTTGACTTTACAGAAGAGGATCTTCTTGTAAACTTGCTTGCTGCTGTGGTACATGTTCTTCTCTAAGCAACCTTTGTATCTGTGTTTCTAATTTCACAGTGATAAACAACTTGTGTAAGTTGTAACCACCAATGTTCTAATTTCACAGAAATCAGTAGAAGCAAACAAACCTTCAGGTGCCAAAGGTGTGTACTGGAAAAGTGCCCACATATGCTCATCCATGGGGCCTTCAATCAGGTTAAACATCAGGGAGATGCTTGATTACAGACCTCCATCAGAATAGAACCTTCACCTGTAAATGCTCGTTTGATAGTGAAAGATGTTACCAAAGTTTACATACTGGGGATGAACAGAGACCTCTGTTCCAAATGTTTGCACACTACATTACCATAATCTTTGACCCCAGATGAGGTTTTTCCTTGTATTACTTTGTAACTAACACCAGATATCTAATTATATTTTCTTTCGTGGGAATAAATTTTCATTTTTACGTTTGATTATTATGTATTATTCCACACTTCAACACCCTGTGTTTGTTCTGTTCTACTGATCCTGTGTTTGTTCTGTTCTACTCATTACAACTGGATCAGATTCATGAGCTTCATGTTTGTAGAAGGATAACAGTTTTAAATTCACACCTGCTTTTAAAACAGTACTTCACTTATGACATTTCATTTATGACTTAGTACATGTAATTATAGCAAGATAAAACAGTGTTTTTTATTTATTTTATATTTAAATAAAAATTATGAGAATTTTAAAACAACTAAACTTTCAAACCTAAGTGTAATTGTTTCAGAGTGTTTTAATCTATAAAAATATATTATATGGAAATTTGTATTATTTTTATTTAATCTTGCTAAATACCTGTATTTTTTATTTTGAGATTGTATACCTCATGCCGAGAACATGAATTCAATTGTTTTTTATTTAATATTGAAGTTTGTGTTACTCGTTCGTGAGTGTTTTTAGTGTAATTTTTTAATAAAAAATGTTTTATTATACGTTTTAAAACACGATTTATTTAATTTTGTAATATTTTTTCCTTACTTTTGTATTTACAAAATAAAATTACACAATTTTGATGAAAAAACAACAATAACTAAATTGGGCACATTTTATACTTAGTTTTTAAAGTCAAAATTGATTTATTATATAAGTGACATATCTTTTATCATAGTTTTAACTGTTCATTTTTTAGGCAGAAATTATAATTACATTTTTTTTTGTTTTACAACAAAAGTAGATGTAGAATTATTTTTTATTTAAGTATTTAACTAATCTGAAATGAACTTTATTTATTAGTAATAACGTGTAAAGTAAGCATTCTTTTATCTGTTGAATTTAGGTAGTGATTACCTAAAAGAGAAGATTGTGATGTGTCATTGATGAAGATATGAAGGTTTTAGTTAGAAAGTTTAGGATCTTTTAGAGATGGCACAATGAGAGAGTATGTGAAATTTTAGGATTAATTTATTTTTTTATTAAAGGAAAAAAAAGTATTTTCATATTTATTATGGAGGTGCACAAGAAGTATTGAGGTGCAGGATGAAACGGTCTTCAATCATATGACTAGAGCCCAATTAGTTACAAATATTCCTCAGTGGCTTCTACTTCCTGCACCCCTACTGTTTTCTTCCTGCACCCCACAATTTTCTAAATTCTAAAATTGGCCTTGACTTTTTATTTGAAAAAGGGCACCGTGGTTACTGGAAATCGAGATTTGGGAGTGTGCTATGGATTCAGAAATCCAAAACTGAGAGGGTATTCTGGAAGCAAATTTTGCATAAATTATTAATTTCCAAATTGTTGATCCGAAAGTCTAATTTTGTTACAGATTGGTGGATCCAGAATGCATTTTTTTCGAATTATGAATTTTTTAATCCAGAATGCATATTTTTGTTACACATTGGTGGATTCAGAATTTTACCGAAAGTGCCAATCCAAAAAATTTCCAAATTCCATAATCCAGAATGGAAAAAAAAATACAGTTCAAGTGTATTTTAGGATTTTTAAAAAATAATAGGGACAGTTTAGTCTTTGCATAACATTGTGGGGTGCAGGAAGAAACTATCCTCCTCAGTATGGTGTTAGTACATAGCCCAACAAGCTACCCAAGAATCAATATTTTTTTTTAAATATTAATATTCGATATTTGGTGTTCGACATAATTAATGCATAATGTATATTCTTCTTGAAATAAACTTATGATTATTTATATTTATATATTTAACATGAACTTAAACTCGTTAATCTTCTTCTGATCTTAATACATTTTGAACATATTAGTCTTAATACATTTTGAACATATTAGTCTGTCAGTACCGGATATCAAAATTTCTGGATTTCGTTCGGTTTCGATTGGTATAATTAAATTATCCGAAAATTTCATTTAACCATATACATCCTACTTAGTATATTTATGCAAATAATTTATTGTGAAAGAATTCAAAATCTATACAACGTATTTTCTTTTGTATTTTCTCAATATAGTTTATACCAGAAAGGCACCACATCGTCGACAAGAGTTGTTAAGGAAAAGTTAAACCCGAATGATTGAGAAAAAGAAGTCGAAGGGAAAGAGTGAATTGAGTACAGTGTTAGAAGTGTTGTTGTGTAGTGAAAAACGGTGCGTTTAAACTTTTTGGGAATAGGAGTAGGTAATGCGGGTGCCAGCTGTTACCATATCACTCTTCTTCCCTGCTATTCTTCTCTTCTTCCCCATTGCTCCTGCTCTTCCATTAGGGTTTCCTTTTTCCACCCGATCCATTTTTCCTCTTCTGCAACTATTCCTTCGTTGCTTCGATTTCACACCACTCGCTGTTTCACGGTACGCTTTTCATCTATTTTTGTTACATTCCTAAATCAACAATAATCTCTGCGTGGTTCCTTTTTTCAGCACTTGTTAACACGAATCTTGTGTTTTTTGTTGTTATATTTCACATTTCTATTTTTGGCTTGTCAAATTTGGATTTGGTGATCGTGCCACTCAGTGTTCGTTTTTTAGTAGAAAGAGGAAAAATAGCTGTTTGTTTCCGTGTGTGAATTCTGTTCACTCTGCTTCTGTGGAACTTAGTCATTGCTATTGCTGTTTTGTCTGTTTTGGGTTTTATCTTTAACTGGAATTGTCCACCTCAGTGAGTTAATTATGTAATCTAAGCTGAGTTATTAGGATCAGTTTTTTTTTTGTTTGTTTGTTTATTTTGGCTCAAATCTTGTTGAGGAGATACGGGTAAATGGTCTGCACCAACAGTGTGGTTAAAAAAAAGAAGCAGGAGTGGAAATCATTTCCATTGATTATGTGGTTCCACTTTATCTGATTTTTTTTAGGTAATATCTTCTTATAGGAAATTGCAGAAAGTAAACCGAAATGCTAGGGTTTAAAAACCTCTGCTTTGAGTACTTCCCTCTCTCAAACTTCCATTTTTTATTTGCTGACTCAAAAAAATTCCTGCTAAATGCTACTCAAATTTTTTCAGGCTTGATAATCTTGGATTATAATCTCATTGGTTATGTCCTGTGCAGTAGCATGCTAATGTTGGCTTCGGTGATTAGGTAGTAGTTTGGAATAGTACTTGATTGTCCTCTTTCAATAGCCTAAACTGTTCTCTTTAATCACAGATCTTAAGCTTGGGGGTATTACATCATTGCTACGTTGCTATGTGGTACCACTTGGCTTATCACCGGCAACTGCCACTTGGTTCTCCTGTGTAAAACTCAATGGTACCAGAGGGCTAGGGAGTTATGGGCTGCTCTCACGATGCTAATTGTTACAGGGGTAAGACTATTACATTTGATGGATGCTTTCTTGTCAGTGGATCATTAATTTACAGTTTAGGTTTTCATAAGCTTCTGAGTCCTGACTTTGTGCACACTCATGTATGGGTTATTTTTGAGGTAGTCATCATCATACTGTAACATATATCAACAAATTTATCATTCTTTTTTAAATTATGTTGGATCAAAGCACAATTGTATGCATTGCTGTCTTTTGTGTGTTGATTCTTCGTTCTTATATTAGTATAAACACAAACAACAATAATTTCATTGAATCAGCCTTGTGTTGTGTTGTGTCTCCACTTCATACTCTCAATATAATGCTAGTCTGCAAATAAACGTTGCATGGTTTCTTTGTAAGTTGTTTTTGATAAAAATGAAATCCAAAAGCCTAATTTCAAACCACCCAATTCTCCAGAAGTTGCAACTAGTTACTATGTTTTCCTGCTCTCATGGTGGATTGGTAGAGGAGGGCCTCGAAAGAAGCAGGGAATTTGTTACATTAATGTGAAATGATGTTTAGCAGATGACATGAGAACAACTTCCATCAGCTCGTATTAGTTTAATTTGTTTGAAAATTATTTTTGAGTTCTTTATTTCTGTAGTATATATACTTAATCTTTCATTAACTGAAGCTTAATTTCAATAAGATATAGGAAAGCACATGTCCATCTCATCTTTGTTCAATAATTTCACAGTTATCATGGAAGGAATGATATACCATCTTGGAAAACTCATCCAAGGCATCATGTCTGATTACATTACATTATATTACATTATACCTCTGTTATTAAGTGCTGATTAAATTGTTGCAGGTTCTTTGTACTGTCAGCTAGTTCTATTTATCATCTGGCTTCCTACTTTTCAAGATGTGACAGCACGAGAAGTACATGCCAGTCATAGAAGAATTTCTTCTCTGGTAGAGTTAGCTAAGGAACCCACTTCTGGTGAATCTGGACTCTTTGACCCTATAGAAATATCACCTGCTGTCTTACCAAAATTCCCATATCCCTCTGAGTCTTTGCCACCAATGTATCCTACTTTTCCATCCAGATATGAACCAGTTTTAACTGGAAAATGTCCTGTGAACTTTTCCCATCCAGGTATATCAAGTATACTAGATAAAGCAGCATCTGATTGCTCTGGGCCTTTGGCAGCCCTTGTAGGGAATGTAATATGTTGTCCTCAGTTTAGTAGCTTGATCCACATCTTCCAAGGTTTTTACAGCATGAAATCTGATAATTTGGTTTTACCAAATGCAGTTGCCAATCATTGTTTTTCTGATATCATTAGTATTCTTGCCAGTAGAGGGGCAAATAGTTCGATCCCCACACTATGCTCCATAAAATCATCTAATTTTACAGGCGGGTCATGTCCTGTGAAGGATGATATTACTCTTGAAAAAACAGTGAATACAAGTAAGTTACTTGAGGCATGCGGCACTGTTGATCCACTTAAAGAATGCTGCAGACCTGTTTGCCAACCTGCGATAATGGATGCAGCACTACAGATTTCTGGAAGACAAATGACGATTAACAATAATGAAAATATGTCCGGGGAAGTGAATCACACTGATTATCTTAATGATTGTAAAAGTGTGGTTTATTCATATCTTTCCAAAAAGCTATCATTTGAAGCTGCAAATACTGCATTCCGAATACTGTCTGCCTGCAAAGTCAATAAAGGTGCACTGTTATTTCATTCTTAATTTAATTTATTTATAGTTTAGGGAGATTATCAGTGACACAGCCAATAATATGATTCGTGGATAAATTGGGATTGGAATGTGGGGAAAGGCAATATAGTGATTATACATTACTGGTCTTACTGTACCTAATTTTCACATTATTTTTTGTTTTCTGTGTATTGGTTTATATTCTTGTGTCCTATTACTTGGGTGACTCCATACTTTATCTATATTTTCTGTATCGTAAAGAGGAGATTGAGTTCAATAGGAAAGAGTTGGTATTTGTGTGTTTTTCTTTAATTTAGGCAAACTAAGATTGCCAGAATGTTGTACAATATGATATTTGATATGATTTTTTCGTTTCTCATAGTTGTGCATATGAATGACATATAGTTAAAATTGTGTTTGGTCAATTGAAATGTAATCTTGTTTCACTTTTTTTTAATAAACACTTGTTAAGAGTAAATATTGCTTGTGCAGTTTGTCCTTTGAGTTTTGAGGAGCCTGCAGAAGTAATCAATGCGTGTAAGAATGTAGCTGCCCCTAGTCCTTCCTGTTGTAGTTCATTAAACGCATATATTGCTGGGATACAAAAGCAAATGTTAATTACAAATAAACAAGCTATAATATGCGCAACACTTTTTGGATCCATGTTGCGTGGAGGTGGAGTGATGACAAATATTTATGAGCTTTGTGATGTTGATTTGAAAGATTTCAGCATACAAGGTATTTATCCCGCTCAAGCTTAATTGATAATTTCTGCCCATGGCCGGTTTTGAATTTCTCTGATCTAACTCTTCTGTTGTGGCTCTGCATGATGCTGGTGCTGGCAGCTTATGGACAACAAGGTTTGCTCTTTTTTCTAATGCTTGCATTTTGTTGAGAGATGTTGTTTTTTAATTCAATAACCTATTTACACATTGGTTCAGACAGTACATGGTGTTGCTTCAAAGACCAGGGAATTTGTGATATAATATTTGATAGTTGAATGCAATCATGCTATTTAGGAATTATTTCCCATTCTTTTCAGAAAGGTGGTGGATTATGTTGTTAGTTGAACTTGGCATGCGGGGTTAAGAGGGATGCATTCCAGGTTCATTAGAATACAATCATGTATCATATCTTAATAAAATTAGTTCTGTTGAGCAGAGAAAAAAAAAAACTCCCTTTAAAAGTATATTCTTGCTTGACTTTTGTCGAGGAGCAATTGTAATGTTGGTAAATAATAAGATGGTTGTTGGTTTATATGCAGGATGCTTACTTCGGAGCTTGCCTGGAGATGTAATATTTGACAATTCATCCGGCTTTAGCTTTACGTGTGATTTGAGTGACAACATTGCTGCGCCCTGGCCATCATCATCTTCAATTACATCCGTGTCACTCTGTGCACCTGGTATGTTTTTTCGAGAAAGTTACCGTCTTCATCATTGCATACTTTTTTTTATCCAGTATGCTGATATTACAATTTACAAATACTGTTTGCATTTGTTTAACTCTTGTCCCTATTTTTTTTGGCAGAGATGTCATTACCAGCTCTCCCAACTTCACAAACATTAAAAAATAATGGTAAGTCCCATTTTGAGTTTTTTTTTTTTTATAAATTAACACTGACCTGGTTGTTTGTTGAACGAATTTAATACACATCTTTAAATGTTTCAAGTTTTTGTGCATAGTGCACACCCTAGTTGTACGTCTATAACACGATTAGATTTTTTTTTTGGCTCGTCTCAAATTTATCGTTGCCAAATTGTTGCAGAGCCAAATTTGACATTATGAACATGGTGATTTTGCAGGTTGTAATTCCGGTGGCGTTGAATTGCTTTTGCTTATTTTTTCATATTTCATCTTCTGGACACTGTTGTGTTGAAGAGATTTTAGGGTTTAGATGTGTGTCAGGAAGAAGGCAGTTCAACGTGTCTTTGGTGTGGCTTTTGCATGTATATTTTTGAATGGCCTCATTGTATAGTAATCCCTCTTTTTCTCCCCATTTCCTCATGTCTTCTTGTATGTTTTGAGCTTATCATTCCGGAGTTAGTGCTCATTTGATTTAGGATCCATAATTGTGCTGTGAAGGGTTCGGTTTTTTCTTTTGATTTGCTGACAAGCAGATGCTAGATTACCACTAAAGTCTATGGCAGCATCAGGGACTGACTAACACTGATTCGGAAAGGGAAATGGAACACACTGACATAGATGATGATTCCATGCCATTGGTATGCCCCATTTGGAACTGACCAAGTTGAGTTTGACCATCCATAAGAGCACCTATTATTATACTTAAAAGTATGTGACTAATTCATTGGAAGTGACTAGAGTTTAACTAGAGATTATGTCTTCAAACTAAAACTTTCAGTATATTAACTGGAGAGTAGAGTATGAGAATCTATCTAATTTGCAGTGACTTCATTTTCTGGAAAGTTAAGATATTAGTATTAGGAAGTTATTCATTCTGTTACATAAATTATAAATTATAAAAACCTGTTCAAGCATATTTTTCAGAAAACGTATTTTACCGAAGAATGTTTAATAATTGCAATGTAGCAGACTATAAGCGTGGAGGAAAATGCCAGAGAGAATGAAAACTGATGAATCCAAATATGTCCGTTTGATAGGAAAAAATTGGTAAAACAAAATATAAGGCAAATGAGAATATAATATATTTGGCTTAAGGTAATAAAAAGTAGGATTAATTGAATAATAATAATAATAATTAGTAGGTATCTGCTATACATTTTCATTCTAAGACGTCATATTAAATAATCAATATCTTTTATCATGCCTGGCTTCAATGATTTTGCCATCAAGATTATTTTTTTTACAGTTTAACCACGGATATTCTCAATTTTACAACTGCAAAATTATTCAATTGCAGTGTAGACAAAATGAAAGGGAGTTCGTATAATATTTAAGAAATACGTGTTTTTTTTGGTCAAAAATCGCTTTGTGTTAGAACTTGAAATAAAATGGAAGAAATTTACTATATTTTAAAATACTATGGTTTGTTTGAGTTCCTCTAACACTAATGTGTTTATATTACGGTTTAATAATAAGAAAATCAATAAGTTTATTATGCATTGTTCTTCGATTTGACTCTATTTAAATAAGAACCACATATTAAAATATATGGAATATAAAAAGAATTATTTTATTAATACTTCACTTTTTTCGCAATATTTTTAATTGATTTATGAGAATAATTTGTATTATTGTTATTTGCGCAAGCTACAAACAAGTAGCGTTTGTAGTCCAACGGTTAGGATAATTGCCTTCCAAGCAATAGACCCGGGTTCGACTCCCGGCAAACGCAATTTTTTTTTTCATTATTTATTGAATAAACAATTTTTTTGTTAAAACTTAAAGAAGATTAATTAAAATAATAATATAGTTTTATTGTTTATTGAATAAATAATTTTTTTTATACTTGTATCCAGTGCCTAATTCAAAAAATATTTATTAAATCTCTGATAATTTTAACAGTTTTAAAAGTATTAATTTTTCTAAAACTCAAATTTATAGTATAATTATAAAAATAAGAATAAAATGTTTTGAATCAGTCATAAAAATCATCTTTCTGTTTTAACAAACTGAAAAATATTTTTGTACATAAAAATTTATTATTTATTTATATAATTTATAATTATATAATATATAAATTTGTGTTACAGTGTTTTATATTTTAGAAATTATACTCTCTGAAATACATGTATTCTCTTATCTGCATGGTTAAAACTTAAAAGAAGATTAATTAAAATAATATTATAGTTTTATTTTACTGAGTGGCATAGTTATTCTGTGTGTTTTGTGGGAGGTTTCGAAATCCAATCTAATCCTCCTTCTATCCTTCTCACAACATTGAAATGGCAAATGCTTTGAGAATTGGTTCTGTTATCTCACTCTGCTCCTTACGAAACACCACACCCCATCTTCCCCTTCTCTCCAACGCCACTCGCTTCCCTCCCAAGTTCCCCTTTTTCACCCTCTTCTCGTCGCCAAACTCATTTGGGTCTCCTTCATTTCGCACACTCTCTTCTTCTTCTTCTTCCATTGATGAGGCAGTAACAACCACCGAAGCCGTCACAGGGAATGCAAGTGGTGAAGCTGAGAGCAGTATCAAGGACGCCGCTGGCCTCCTTGACATAAGGGTTGGACGCATTCTGAGGGCATGGAAACACGATGAGGCTGATTCTCTGTATGTTGAAGAGGTTGATATCGGTGAGCCTGAACCCAGAATCATATGCAGTGGTCTTGTCAAATACATCCCTATTGAACACCTTCAGGTATTTTTAATTTTTGGTCAATTTTTATTTTGAATATTTGATCTTGAGTTTAGGTCTTTTTCTGCTGATAAACACTGTACGAAGTATCACCAATCTCAGTTTTTGTGGAATTTAAGCATATTCTGTTGATATGCATGTATCACAGACACTGATTCATGAAGATTTATGAAGATGTTTTCATGTTGGTATTGGTTAAAAAAAATTGTTACTTACTTTTATAATCATAATAAAAATTTATATAATATATTTGAATTTTGATAAAATCAATGTATTTTTTCTTTTTAAAATTGTTCTAGAACCGTAGTAAAGTTGTTAAAAATCTAACAAATATTTTTTTGAATTGCACACTTCACTGATATGTGTTACCGAGTGTTGTAGTAAAATTCTCAAATTATCAAAAATCTAACAAATATTTTTTGAATTAGACACTGATACGTGTCCTGTCATATGAGTATTGGCTTAAGGTTTTATCCTATCTCGTAGCTAGCTTTCCTACATGTGTCCTTTTTGATACCCCTCATACCCTAATCTGCATCCTATCATTCTTTTACTTGAAAAAAAAGAAGTATATTTCTTTGAGATGATTTTGACATGATGAAATTTGGGAGAGGGAAGTGTAGTTGTGTATGGAAGCAAATTATTTGAATGATTGTATCAATTTTAAACTGCCATAATTAGTTAAGATTATTCTCTCTTGATAGTTTCTGTGGTTTCAACTTTCAAATCAAAACTTCTATTTATTTGGATAGTTAATCCTTGTAGTGGAAGAAAGAGTGATTTCTCTCTGTGCATCATTTGTACTGTGTGAATTCTACGAGCAAGACTCTTTATGTTGTGTAAATAATGCATACAATGATGGATTAGTAGACAAAGTTATGATGTCTGGTTGAATAGTTGGTTCTGTATGTGAGCATGTCAACAGTGCAGAAATGGATTTGAGGCTGCGATTGACATGTTTTCATAGTGTATAAAAACTCAAAACCCTAAACCTTAAACTCTAAACTCTAATTATTAACTAATTGTATGTTACATGCAGGGAAAAAAGGTTATTGTCCTTTCCAACCTGAAGCCAAGAAATATGCGTGGTGTGAAGTCCTGTGGAATGCTGATGGCGGCTTCTGATGCAAAGCATGAGAATGTTGAACTTCTGTTCCCTCCTGATGAAGCAACTCCTGGTGAAAGAATATGGTTTGGATCGGAAGATGAAAAAGATAATCAACCCGCCGCCGCCACTCCTAATCAGGCAATAGCTCTTTCTTAATAACAATTAATGTTGAATGTGGAAGTTCTAGAATGTAGATGATTTATGTGTTTTAAACCAGTCAGTTTTACAGTTATATGGGATAAGATATAGTTAATGTGTCTGCTGGAAATCTCACATCGACTAGTGATAAAGGGCATTTAATAGTATATAGGTAGTTGCAAATCTCATCTTATTAGTCGATTTTATAAGGTTGAGTTAGACTTTAATGTTTACATAAGAGTCATTTTAAATCTATCTTAGTGAAAGTTGTTGGTCTTATCAGGCCACTCGCTATGGATCATTCATAATATTTAGTCTCACACACGTTGGCAGCCTCAGCACGAGGATGGTGTTGAAAATCCCACATCAACAAATTATAAAAACATTTATTAGACAAAGTTGAGCATAATCTTAATAGTATCCAATAATAATTGTCCATTAACACAAGGTTTTTATTACTTCTAGGAACTGAAAAGACCATAGTTCTGGTGGCATTTTTCTTGGAAAAGCCTCAAAAGAACATGTTGCCTGCATATTTCAATGCAGTATATAGTAGACTTTGAACTAAACCTCCAAGGGTATATAGATCACAGATACACCTTGAATGACTGCTGTATATCAATAAATCTTGCTACACTGCACCATATAAATCAATGTCATTGTCATTTTAATCATACATGTTAAGATAAACACACTCTAATATGTCCATCTGCATTTTTTGTGGGTCTAATTCTTCTTCTTGTTCTTTGACAACACACAGCTACAAAAGAAAAAGATATGGGAATTGGTGCAACCTCATCTTAAGACAGATGTTTCTTGCATTGCAATGCTAGGGGAGCATGTCATGCATACATCTGCTGGTTCAGTAGCATGCCAATCCTTGCAGAATGCAAATATCTCATGATCAATGAGTGTCAAATACACCAAAAGAATCTGTTAGTTAAAGTAAACAAGCTTATACTGAATATTTCTTAATACTTACCACTTCAGTTGCTCAAATTCTTTGTTCTCTGTAGTTTTGTGAGCTTTGTTCCCTTCATTTATTTACTTTTACTGGCTTAGACTTTCAAATTCATGTTTCTGTCTGTGAAAAATCAGAGTTATTGAAATTAATTTCTGAAATATTGATTCATGTTTGACTTATATAGCATAAACTCAACTTAATATCGGAATTGAAAAGAAATATGTCTGCTGAAGTTATATAATACTTTCGAAGGTTAATTTTTTTTCATTGTAAGCAACAATTTTTTTATGGAAATGCTATTTTTATAATTTGAAACATGGTGTCTATTTGAACCAGTTTTTTCATAAATTGATGGAAATAAATAAATGAATTTAACTTTCTCATAAAGTATAGGTAATTTATGTACAAGTTAAAATTTAAAAAAATGAGATAAAATATATAAGAAAGCTTTTAAAAATTTACCTATGCATGCATAAACAAATAAATCTGTTTTATGGAGAATTATATGAAATTTATTTTATAAATTAATTCATGTATAAAAGTGTTTTATTCACGCCAGCACTTCTAGAGGTCAAAATTAAACATTCAGAAAAACAAAATTAAAAGGATACACGTTATTAAAGGTTTCTTGAAAGTTCAATTTTTTAAAGAATCCAAAACTGAGACAAAATAAATTATTTAACTTTTATATAGACTTTTCACGAGGATGGTTAAGAACACAAATGGTTCTGACCAAAAACTATGAACATAAGACACTTCTGTTAAATAGTATGTCGGTGTTGGATATTTATATCGAACACCGAAATTCGTATTACACTTGTAAGTTACTGTATGCATGAAGTGTTCAATTCAAAAAGTATTTTGTTAGATTTTTAGCAATTTTAGTACGGTTCTAACACAATTTTAAAAAAAAATACATTAATTTTCTAAAAACTCAAATTTATTGTATAAATTTTTATTATGATTGTAAAAATAAGAAACAAATCATTTTGAACAATTATATAATACATAGATTCGTGTCTGTGTCATATCAGTGTCTGTACTACATAAGAAATGTTTAAATTATATTTATAATTGAAAAAAAAGTTTGAGATATTAAAAATTAACTTTATTAAAAATAAAAAAGAAATTAACTTTATTAAAAATAAAAAAGAAATTAACTTTATTAAAAATAAAAAAGAAATTAACTTTATTAAAAATAAAAAAGAAATTAACTTTATTA
>Ga0123342_1004874_pt1 | contig 20070 bp, 13 predicted proteins | sample Turbeawhitnodule_FD_89960 | JGI IMG/M metagenome (GOLD analysis project Ga0123342, IMG submission 89960) | Root nodule microbial communities of legume samples collected from Mexico - Turtle bean Mexico white nodule | ecosystem: Host-associated > Plants > Roots > Nodule | place: Mexico: Nepantla... | reverse complement strand
TTGACGCTACGACACAAGTTGGGGGTTCTTGATCTTCACCTACCAACTTGAGGGGAGTATTAAGGAAATAATAATTATAAAATTATATGCAATTATTGTATGCAATATTTGACGATATTGTACTCAATTATATGCAATTAATTTAATAATTATAGAATCTCAGGATTAGTATCCTACCTAATTAGATTGTAATTTGGAGGAGAGAAACTCCCTATATATTTCCTATACATGAAGTGATATAATATACACATAAGATAATAAGAAACATCTCTTCTTCTTACCATTTTTTATCATTTTCTTATAGAAAACAAATAAGATTTTTTGCAATTATCTTTCTTTGCATAGTGGTCAAGATTTACGAAGAAATGAGATTAATTGATTTTATAAATAATTCATATTATTAATTATTAACTTGTTAATATTTATAATTTTTATAATAAGAGAAATATAATTAATAAAATGGTATAATATAATTAAAATAATAAAATGTAAATTATTATTATTAAAATAATAATAATAATAATAATAATAAATTAATAAAGTAATGATAAGATATTAATAAACATAAAAAAAATTATAAACATAAAATAACATAAATAAGAAAAGTAACAATAAAAGAAAATAATTCCATTCCGGTAAGAAAGAAACAAGCAAAAGAAAAAAAAAATCGTTAAATAAAAAATGGGTCTCATTCAAATTCGTCATTCTAATAAATTATAATCAATAGAAAAATATGTTAAAAACTGTGTGATAGTCTTACTTGCATTTTTTTTTCTAGACAACGACAGAAAGCAACATTGTCTAATATACTTTTTTTGATAATTTGTGAGAGATTTCAGGAAAGAGATTAAATATCTTCATGATTTGTGTGATAGGAAATTAGTAAGGAAAAGTGATAAAAATATGTGGAACCTACCACATTTAATTTATTCCTCTATACTAAATTTGAATGAGAATTGGAAGTTTGGATGTAGTTTAATTATGTATTATATTTGGAAATAGAAAAGTTTTTTTTAATTTATGGGTTAGTAATTTGTGTCTCGTTAGTATGATTTTATTTTGAAGAAATCATGATAATGGTTTAATAACTTCAATTAGATCTCATACGTACATCAAAGTTGGGTTTAATTAGAATGAATTTGATCGAAAATATTTTGTATAAAATTATTTTATGGGGACAAGATTTTGATTAAAAATATCATTAGATTAAATGAAGTTGTGTATGTGTAGCACAACTTCAATGTAACTACAATGATGTGTGACTAAAACTAAAGTTGTGGGAGGTGTTCATAATTTTAGCCTTACTTTTAAGGAGTATCTACTTCTAGGAAGATACTTAATTTCGAGGGTTGTATTATGTCAAATAGAATTTTATAAGATGGAAAATTTGGGTGAATCCTTAAATTTTCTTGCTTATCAAATTCTATCTTGCATAATACAGCCTCAAGAATTAAACATTTTCGTAGGAGTAGATACTTTGTAAAATTAATACTAAATTGAATGTTCCCATAACTTCAAAATTTTAATCACACACCACTATAGTTACACTGAAGTCATGTTATACATGAACTTCATTTAATCCTAATGATATTTCTAATCAAAGTTGTGCCACCATAAAATGATTTTACTTAGTATTTTTAAATGAAAGTTATCCTACTTAAACACGACTTTGGTGTACGTATGATATCCAAATGAAATCATTTACCACTATCATGATTATTTTGAAATAAAGTCATGCCTTACAAAAAAAATACATAAATAAAAATTGTTCATTCTCATACTATAGAAAAGAATTTTCACCATTTTTACGAAAAAACTGAATTAGTACAAATAAAGAACCCAATACATTAAAAATAACACAAGCCAATCACAGTCAAATAAGACTAGTACCTCAACCAGGACCTTGTCATCTTCAACAATTGCACACTCTTCTTTTACTGCATCTTCTTCTTCACCTTTCATAACTTCATCTCACTACTGCCTCACCTCTTTCAACCACTCATTCATCATACCACTGAATTCGGCATCGCGCTTTCTTTAGTGCTCAAACAGGACATTGCCATCTCTGGCGAAGGAGTCGAGATATCTGATAACTATTTCGGCATCGCGCTTTCTTTAGTGCTCAAACAGGACATTGCCATCTCTGGCGAAGGAGTTGAGATATCTGATAACTATTTTATAACAAGTGTACCATGCCATAAGTAATAATTTGTCTCTAAGGATGGATATCGAACCCACAAAGAATGGTTGAAATCTTAAGTATAAGATTCACTACAACTTACAACTTGTCTTTATTATATATGGACCTTCTCCGTCCAATGACTCTTATTATTATATTGCTTTTCTTGATGCATATTCCAAATATGCGTGATTGTATCTTATTCACAAAAAATCGCAAGCATCTATTGTTTTCAAATATTTCAAATTATATGCTAAAAACCAATATGGTTTTACTCCTAAAAGTATTCAAATTGATAATGCACGTGAGTTTCTTTGTCTTAAATCTTTCTTGCATGATACTGACACACATCATCATCTAAAGTGTTCTCATAACCATGAACAAAATGGGTCCATAGAGTGGAAACACAGACATATAATTAACGTTAGTTTTTTCCCTCCTTGCAAGTGTGTCTCTACCTATGATGTTTTAAGGAGAAGCTTTTGTTATTGTTTCTATTATTAGTGTTTTACCTTCTTTTGTTTTACATCATGACACTTCATATAAAATGATCTTTCATAAATCTCCATGCTATACTTTCTTTTAAAAAAATTGGATGTGCATGTTATCCTCTACTCAAACCATATGATAAACATAAACTAGATTTCCAATCCTCTATTTGCTTATGTTTAGGTTACACCTCCACGCATAAAGGTTATGTATGCATGTCCACCACCGATAGACGTTATATATTTTATCACGTAATTTTTAATGCGACTGCTTTTCCATTTGCTTTAACCTCAAATTCCTTTATTTCTAATTTTCATGTTTCTCCTACATCTCCTTCATCATCTAATTACTTAATTGTTATTCAATCAACTCAACCACATCACAATATTAATAACGATTTTAATCTTGATAATTATACTACTTTTCCTTCCTCTACTATTTCATAAAACACATCCTATGATAACTCATGTGAAGGTTGGTTTTAAACCACACACTTACATTGTCTCTATTGATACTTCTGATGTTCCAAACACAACTAAAAATGCACTTTATAATCCTCATTGGTTATTTGTTTTGCAAGAAAAACTCAACGATTTACGTGTTAATCACACTTGAACTCGTACACATCTTCCTTTTGGCATTAAACCAATTGGTTGAAAAAAAAAAAAATTTAAAAAAATATAATGCATATGACTCCTTTCATAGCCAGACTTGTGACCAAAGGTTTCCATCAACGAGAAGTTTTTTATTGCTCAAAAATATTTAGTCCTGTAGTTAAACCAACTACGATCTGTATTATTCCGACTCTTGCTCTTTTGCATCAATGGCTTGTTAATCAAATTGACATTAATAATGTGTTTTTGTATAATGATCTTGATGAGATTGTTTACATGATGTAACCTCCTGATTTTGACATTGATGCTTTACATTTGGCTTGTAAACTTCATAAGGTCATAGATGGTTTTAAACAAGCCTCTTGTTTATTGTTTCAAAAGCTAAGTACCACTTTAATTTCCTTTGATTTTATTTATACTAAGAGTGATTTATCCTTATTTATCAAACATTATACAACTAATATTTTGTTTATCCTTATTTACATTGGTGACTTTATCATCATAGGAAGTTCATCTCTTGTTATTCAATCTCTTATTATCTTTGTCAACATTTTGGATTAAAAGATCATGGAAAGATCCATTATTTTCTAGGAATAGAAGCTTCCTCATAATGGAAATCTTCATTTATCTCAAACAAAATATATAAGTGATCTTTTCCAGAAATCCAATATGCTACTGCCTAACCACAACCAACACCAATGGTTTATTTCACAATGACACTACTAATATTGAAGATCAATCTCTCTATCATTATGTTGTGGGTTCATTGCAATATATTCTTATTACCCGGCCTGAACTATCTTACAACATCAAAAAGGTATGGCAATTCATGAATAACCCCAACAACACCACTAGAAATTCGTCAAGGGCATCATTTGTTACCTTGTTGGTACTTAATCTCATGGCTTTCTTCTGCACTAGTGCAATTCTCTTAACATCACTGCCTTTATTGATGCCAACTGGGATTAGATCCTGATGATCGCAAGTCTATAACTGGCTTCATTGTTTTCCTTGGCTTGAATCATGTAGCTTGGACGTCTAATAAACATAAGGTTGTTTCTCGAAGTTTAACTAAAGTAGAGTATCACAATGTGGCTGCTACTTTAGCCAAAATCAAATGAACAACGAATATTCTTCATGAACTATGTTATCCTTTCTCTAAACTAACCATTTTATATGATAATTTAAGTGTTGTGTTACTTGTTGCTAATCCAATAATGCATTGCAAGACAAAATATTTTGATTTGGAATTACATTTTGTTTGAGACTCCTTACAACAAAAACAACTTCAACTATTACACACTCTTGATCATCTGCAAATGGTTGATGTCTTCACAAAATCATTATTTGGTTCATCTTTATACTCATTCAAGGATAAACTAATGGTTGTCCCCAATTCAACCATTAGTTTAAGGGGGATGTTACATACACTTTATGTAGTATGTTATACATTTGCATGTAATATATACTTATCTTCTGTATTGGTGTATGTGAAGTGAACCCATAATAATAAACTCGTTTTTTTTTGTTTTCTCTCTTTGTTATGCACCTACCTTTCTTCTCTCTTTTTCATTATTTTCACAAAGAACTTCTTGGCGTATGGATCACCGGAGGAAAAGGAGGACGACAATGATCAGTGCTTCATAAGGTTATTGCTGACAACAGAGCAGGGTCACTGACAATGACAGTTAGTGAGGTGCAGCATGAAGAGTAACTATGTAAGTTTCACCATTTCTTGATTTTGATGATCACATTCTCATTTTGAAAACCAATTTTTCTTATATTATACAAATATTTAAATTCTTAAAAGATTTATCTCAAATGACAATTTTAACGTATTTGTAAAGAGGAGTAATATTTTGACACACATAAAATAAAATATATTTATTATACAACTTAAAATATTAATATTAATATTAATATTAATATTTTGTTTTGTTTTTTAATTTAAAATATTAATATATATTATTATATTATTAAAGTAATTGTTAAGTGAATGTATTTTTTAAGTAATGTAAAATATAGTTTTTGATTCGAAAGGGATGGGTGAGAATTTTAACCGGAAGTCGTAGAATGACATCACGAGTACGTATATTATGAATTTTCTTGCATAAGTTTCTATTCTTTTTGTGTTCTTTAGTTGAATGGGTACCTATAAATAGTATAAAACAGTTTTGCATTGTTAATGAGTTAATATATAAGATGATATTACTACATAGCCTAATTCATTGACAACTCCTTCATGCACATGGGACAAACATCTTCTACTTTTACCCAATACCCTTCATTCTACAACCAACGGTTTAAGTCTCTTCACTTTCTCTTACCAGTCAAAACCCTTATTCATTCTTTATACCTTTTTTTTCTCTAACAACTAATAAATGCTCAAAATTTGAACTACATTTCAATTATTGAAGTACATAAAAAAAAATCAATTTGCTTTCCATATTTTTTAAAATGTATCTAAATTAGTCATTTACTTACGTGGTAGATAGAGAATGTCTATGTGTCAGGGAGAGTGTGTCTTTATATGGAGAGAAAAGTGAGATTAAGAATTATTATTATTATTATTATTATTATTATTATTATTATTATTACTATTATTATTATTACTATTATTATTATTATTACTATTTTTATTTTTATTATTACTATTATTATTATTATTATTTTTCTTAATATTAATATTATTATTATTATTAATATTATTACTATTAATATTAATATTATTACTATTAATATTATTTTCTTAATATTAATAATAATAGTAATAAAAATAAAAATAATAATAATAATAATAATAAAAATAATAATAGTTATAATAATAACAACAATAGTTATAATAATAATAATAATAATAATAATAATAATAACTCTCAATCTCATATCTCTCCACATAAACACACTCTTTCCCGCATAAGCATTCTCTCCCCGCCACATAGACATTCTCTCTCTTATACTTTGGATTCATTTTAAAAAACATAGAGATTAAATTGATTTTTTTTTTAAACTATAGTACTAAATTTACCACAAATCTAAGAAGGAGGTAACTAAATCTTAATTATATTTCATTCCTCCAATTTGAACTCTTCCTTTGCTTCTTCTTTGTTACTTCTTTTTTCCCTTCTGGAAATGAAAATTGGAGTGGCGGAGATGTTGAACCTAACGGCTATTGGAGAGTTCGCGATAAGGTAGGTACTTTTGTTTCAGCTTGAAGTGAACAATTTATTATTGGTTTTTTTTACACTATATTCATATATAAAAAAAATCCATATTAGAGTAAATAAATTATTATTATCTTTTCGTTTGTATGGTAATTTTTTTTATTTACGCTAAGAAAATTGAATTAATACTTCGATAATAAAAGAGATATTGTTTATTTTGAAGTTCAAAATATTATTATAATTTTATTTTTTAAAAATATGAAAAAAATAAAGAATGAAAATGTATTTAAATTATTTTTACTCTTAAACAATATGATACTATTAAGTCTAAAATATTTTAAAAAAAATTTAACAAATAGAAATGTATTAAATATAATATATGTTAAAATTGTTGCTATCTATGTTTATTTATTAGTTCTAATGAGTGTAAAACGGAACAAACACAATAAATAATTAAGAAGAGTTGAATTGTTTTTTCAAAAATTTTAAACCTTTTTTGAAATCTTGGTAAGTATTCTTTGAATTTTCAATACAAGAAAGATATGAGACTATACAATAGTGCACAGAAGTTGATGTCCTTACAAACACTAAAAACACAATTCTAGATTATTTATAAGGATTAAAATAACTAAGAACAAAAAAACTACATGAATATTTTATATTAGTTTACCTTAATGAAAGATTGTGTCAATTATCCAAATTTTACTATCAATTAAAAGAATGAGTATTCTTCAAGGTCATTCTTAACTTATAACACAAATATTAATTAATTAACTTCTCCCACATAAACTACTCACAAGTATTTTTTAGAACACAGGTTACTTCTTATTTACTTAGCAAAAAGTATTTAAAAGGATTTAGAATTGTTTGCCCACACAAAGTTTAACTCTAAATGTCTCAAAGGTCGAATATAATTAATATAGACTCACTAAATCTAGAACTAGACACAAAAAGAAGCTAGAGGTTTGTTTTACGAAGATTTGCATGAATTTTTTTCTTTTTGAGTTGACTTCTATTTATGTCTTCTTGTTATTGTTTATATATTGAGGGACTTGCAAACTAGTTATTTTCTTTAGTAGTTTGAGTTTCATCTTCTTATTCATATTCTTTCTCTTCTTCTTTTGTATGTTTAGATTAACATTGGAGTATTGCGTTGATGCAGTAAATATTTACCTAAAGATTTATGAAAAATGATTAATATTGTGTTAATAGTGATTCTCTTTTCTAAAAGTACAATGTGCTTATCTATATTCAGCTACACATTTTACTTCCTTTTTCAAGTATTGTCACTTCACAATATAATAGGAAGTAAATGCAATCAAAATCAAAATCTTAAAATGGGTGTATTAATCTTGGATCTAAACCTTAAGTAGCTCTAAATCAGGTATCTAATTATCTACACTTTATTAATCATTCTTATTACATTATCATTAGAGTTTTTTGTTTAAGTGAAGTAAAATATTAAAGAAGTAATATATCTAAACTAAAAATAATTAGTCAAAATAATTGATCGACAAACAAAAACATGATTAATTATTAAAACAAATGTTATCAATAATTACAAACTTGTTCTTTTAATTTATTTGATTTTTTTATAAACTAAATTTTTTCAATGTAAATTAAATTTGAAGTAATATTTATTTTTTAAAAATCATCATAATTTAAACCTGTTATGATTTTATCAATAAAAATAATTGAATAATGAAAACAATAATAAACAAGTGTAACATTAAATTAATAAGAAAAAAAGTGCACAAAGATAAAACAATAACAAAAAATTATAGTCAACTTATGTGATAAAATGATAAAATATAATAAAAATAACTTATTTAAAAAAAAGCTAAAAACTATTGAAAAGGTTCTGGAGTAATTTAAATTTATTTAAAATTTCTTAAATATAAAAATGGAATAATTAAAACAGTAAAAAGTATAATAATGTATTAAATAAGTTAATAAATATTAAATGAATTGCTTTAATTTTATCAAAATTTCAACCAAACACACTACTCCAATGGAAGAGAAACACAAACAAAATAATTTTTAAGAACAAAAAAGTATAATTTATAGTAGTAAAATCACTACTAATTAACTAAAAATTACTTTAAATATAGATTATAAACACCTTTTGATGCATATTTATATTAAAAAAAAGGCAATGTAAAAAGATACATTTTCACTATCACCACATTCTAATTAAATTTAAAAAAACAAATTACGTAAATACTGAATCAAACTGATGGTATTAAAAATGTCCAGCAGCATGCATGGAGAAAGTGAAATCCACCTGAATAATATAATATCCATTCAGCAAACCATATCAATGTTTACAAGTAAACACAAAATTACTCTACCCATTATTCTTTTGACACGGATAGTCCCACAAGATACATCATTCCATAACTTTAAGTAAATGTCGTCCCCTAAAAAACTAATGATTTAACAACGCACCATACTTTAATGTACTCTTTTACCCCCAACTTAAAAAAGACAAGTAATTTGGAGTGTAATCTAATCTAACCATCCTGGAGAAAGTGTCACGGAGGGATATTGATTCTGTTCAGAACATCCTTTAATAATCTAAAGAGAGTGCGTGCAGACATTCTGATCGACTTTCACAAAATTTCATCTTCGTTTCCTTCTGATTTTAACAAATTAAACTTTCTTGATAATCTGAACCACATCTTCATCTTCTAGTTCATGCTCCTGTGACGCAGCAACATATTCCACTTAGTAGGTAGAAGACGAAAGAAAGTAGAAGAAAGACAAGGTAAAAGATATTAGAGCAAAAAATATAGTAAATCGAGTAGAGTATCAACCTTGCCAACTCTTTGAGGCTTGTGTTTCGCACTTGAACCCCAGACCAAAGCACTGCATTATTTGGTAAATGTAAGGAAAAACATAACATTTGGAGGGCCCTAACTATAAAACTAACTAGAATTCAGAACTTCTAGTTGAAAAGCAAATTTAATCTCCATATACATTTGCTGCTCATTAACAGAAATGGAAAAATCCCTCAACATTCTGAATGAGCAAAGCTAGAGATATTATGTTTTTTGGGAGAAGAGAAGGTACTCACTACTTAAACTGTTTAAGCATGTCCTTGTGAATACGATTACAGAAGTCTTCAACTGTCCTCTTCTTTGAGGATAATATTACAGGGTCTTCATAGTCAGGATTCATCCCTTTAGGTTTAGTATAGATACGAGTTAAGCTGAGATATTCCCAGATTTTGTCCAGAAGACCATCAAGGTTCCACTCCAGGTGTGCACTGAAGAATAGATAGAAAATTGTACATAACTTTACTAAGAAAACAATTTCATCAATGAACTATTGTAAATCACGACAGAAATGGGGGAACGTGACAGGGGTAATCTACGCTTTCCTTTCTCTCTTGCATAGTCCTAAAAAATTTGGTCCCAACGAAAGATACTTCACATAGTAATCCATGCAACAATATGGCGTAAAATATTATAGATGCAATGCAAAAGGGAGACCACCTAACATCAATTAAAGACATAAACAAGGATGGAAACACTAATTTACACAATCTAAGGAGTTTGTCAGAATGACTGTGAAGAAGATTAAACGGGCAAAGTAACTATACTGAGCAGGAACCAAATCAATGCAACAAAAGAGACCCTAACAAAAATAAAACAAAAGTAGAGCAAAATCCCAAGTATTTTCTGTTGTGTGGAAAATACCACCAGAATGCTCCAAAATCAAATCCTAAAAAAACGGAAAAACAAGAAATAACAACCTAACCGCTTTCACATAAGGATGTATAAAATTATTTTAATTTTCTTTAGTTCAAAGGGAAAAAAGGATTGAGATAACAATATGACCAATGATTTGAAGAATTACCTGACTGGGCAGTAATGAGGTAGCTTATCCAAGATCTCCAGTTCTTCAAGTGTAATCTGATCAATCTTGTTCACAGCATAGATACAAGGCATATATACTCTACTTCCCTCAATGACATCAATAAGGTCATCAGCAGTGGCATCATACCGGAGAGTAATATCAGCATTGTGAATTCTGTACTCACTACATATAGCCTTCACAGTCTCAAGATCCAGAAGTGTTGTGGTGACAGTTGAGGTGAGATTGATTCCACCTTTATCTTTCTTCCTAAAAGTCAGATTTGGTGGCTCTTTGTTCAACCTACAGTCATAAAGGAGGAACAAATTGTTATGAGGTAGAAATTAGACATCTAGAAAATCTTAAATTTTAATTGAAATACATGGAAAGAGCCCATAAAAGAAAAAGTAAAACAAATTAACTACTTAAACTGAATTCCTCTCCCAACTGATCCTACCCGGCCTGCCAGGTGCACAGTTGGTTACACGCACCAGTAACACTTCTCTTGTTGCTTATTCAGAGGTATGACCCCCTGCTGCAATTCTATCCCTCCTTTTTTGGAGCAAAGTCCAAGTAGAATGCTGCTATATGTAAAGGGCTTAACCCATGTCTTTTGCATTTTTCTTATTTATAAATTTGTAACTCTATACGCTCTATACACACAAGGGATTAATCCTATGCTTCTTTATTTTATAAGGTCAAATCCTTGCCTTCCTAATGAACCCACTATTCACCACTAGAGCTAATCCTCTGCTGCCACCACTGCCATTTGGTCCAACGACACCTCTGTTCAAATCTTCCAGGATAGGTAATCAACACGCTGGAAATCAAAGCTCCAGCATGCCCACACATGTCTCACTAAGCTTCGTCATTATTGCAACTTTCTACTCCATGTGGCAGCGCGTCAGACCTTGTCTCCAGCGGCTACCACCAGGGTTAGGCTCTCCTTTTCGTCCTATTTCTAGATCTATGATTGTCATCTTGATCAGAGTTCATTGGTTTTTTAGGGTTTTCTCTTTCCTCTTCAACATGCCTATTTATTAATTGGATGTCAAAAATGTTTTTCTTAATGGGGATTTTGCAAGAAGGATTGGGTATTTAGTCTCTAGTGTTATCAATATCGGATAACGAAAAAATATCAGGGACCCAAAAATCTTATGAGCTGGTTTTGTAAGGTTGACTTAGGCTTAAAGTCCACTTCTTATATTAGATTAGGGTTTCCCCTTTGCAGCAGCTCATTTCCAACTTAGCCACAACACAACTCATCTCATCTAATTTCTTGATGACGCCAAAGCCTCATCGAACCTTGTGTAGCCGCTACACAATCTCATCGGACCTCATGCCGCCACTGCAAGCCTTCTTCTCTCCGCCTTTTTCACCATTTATGTTCACTACTAGCATCCCGTGATGCAAAAAGCAACTGCCATGGGCCGCCATGAAAAGCCCGCATCACCACCGCTATGTTGTGGCAGCAATCAAAAAATTTGCCACCGCTGGTGATAATTTGATCTCTTAGAAGCACAAGAAAAAAAATGTTATGGCAAGATCTAGTGCGGAAGCAAAATATAGAGTGATGGCCCCAGCTACTTGTGAGCCTATTTAGCTTAAACAGTTACTTAAAGAATTGCAATTTGGACAGGTCACTATGACACTTACTTGTACAAATTAAGTTGTTCTTCGTATTAGCTCAAATACTGTCTTTATGAAAGGACCAAACATATTGAGATTGATTGTCATTTTATTCAAGAAAAGAATGTTTCTGGATATATCAAGACTAAGTTTGTTAATTCAAATGATCAATTAACAAATATTTTCACTAAATCTTTTTCGGGACCTATGATTGATTATGTTTGCAACAAGCTAGGTACATAAAATTTATATGCACCCGCTTGAGAGGGACTGTTAGATGTAATGGGCTTAGCCTATGTCTTTTGCATTTTTTATTTATTTATAAATGTATAACCCTATGTGCTCTATACACACAAGGAATTAATCCTATGCCTCTATTTTATTTTAAAGATGCCAAATAAAATGAGACTACTACCATTACAACCAGTACAACAGTACATTGTTGGTTAATATCTACAAAAAACAGACAAGGTTGTCGAAATTTGAAATAATAAAGCCAATTCACAAGTGGAGCCCCACCAAGACCGCATAGGAAACAAGCCTCCACAATATTCAGTTATTATCTCCCGAAATCATACTTCACCGCATGATAACCAAAACATCAAATCACAGTACTTATGTTGACCCTATGGGTGCAACTGCTGTCATCAATGATGCAAAAAATGCTTGGTTTTAGGTCAAACGCCTAACCACTATAATCTTCATTCATCACCATATCATGCTACATTGAGAAATATATTTTAAAAAATCGTGCAAAAAGAGTGAAGCATTCATTCAAGTATAGGCTGCTGCACAAATTGGGGGAAAATAGGTAGAGCAGATCCCTGACTTGTCCAGAATATTGGTGAATAACATAAACATGTTAAATAATCAATATCTCACGTTACCTTATACCAAATCCCTCCAGCTCTTTTTCTATAAGTCGCTTATGAGTTATTGGCTTTATTGCATCTAGGACAATCAAAATGCAATTGCATGTCCTTGCAGTACTAATAACCTGCATTTGCAAACAGTATAATAGAAAATATGAGTGTTTGTTGGTGCACATGTGAATGAGGTGTGGAAATGAGAGGTGCATTGGAACATAGTCCTTAGTTGCTGCAAATGAAATATTTTTGTAGGCAGAACTTGAGAGCTATATCATATACATGTAAAATTCATTGTACAAGTAGATCAAAATATTCAATACTAACAAACTTGATAGCATAAAACAAAGAGTGTATCAGTGTGTTACCATAACAGTTTCCACAAATCCTCCACCCAGTTCATATTGGGTCTGTTTGTTTAAACTTTCTTTAGAAAAAAGAAATTTTTGATCAAATAACCACTTATTATGTCACTTAAAAATAAATAACCTTTTAGAGATCACTATTTTCAGCACAAAGAAAAAGATCCATTATGACAGAACATAAACCTTGATTTGTCTAAATATGCCACAAATCTCACCTCAATAATACGCATTCAGCAAAAGATAGAGAGAAAAAAAAAATTAAAAACTATGAGGAACTTTCCTCTCTTTGAAAAGAAAAAGATAAAAGATATTCTGACAAAACTTTGACTACACTGCAAATTTTACTTACAAAATATGCTTTCGTTAGGTTAATTCAAACTATTTAATTACATTGTTGTAATGTAACAAATAATAGCAAATGTATTTTAAGCATGACCAAAACAAACTATGTTTTTCTTACCTGCCTTCCTCTACCCTTTCCATCCTTAGCACCCTCAATAATTCCAGGGAGATCCAACAACTGCCACAAAAAATTGAACAATTACTACTTAAAACTAGAACAACTTAAATTTACATCACAATCATATTAAAAGTTGTACAAATGATTATGATAGGACTACAGCCAAGGCCAAATTAATTGAGGATAAACTTTCAGGGTTGGAAATTTTATTTTGAAAGAATCAGAGGACACAGTTCACATAAAACTTTAATGCCCAAATTATTTATACAAAGAAACAGCAAAAGAAAAACCTTTGTATAGTAATAGCAACTTCCTCTTTAAAATGTTTTGATGCCTTATTTAACAATAGAAACAGACAGGACTACATTGTCCAAATATAATTCTTAAAAATTTAAATTTTGAAAAATCTACAGCCCAGTCAGAATAAAATTCCAAATATATCCATTGGATATATGAATAAAAATATCAACAGAAACAGCCCAATAACAGAAGATCAAGCTTTAATCAGTTTTAGGCATTTATCTCTTCAAGTCGTCTAGGGATAGCTGGTCGAACAACCAACACAATTTACTAATATGGAAAAAAGAACAATGGGAGGATGGAGAAATAAATTCATCAAAACCCATATGCTAGTGTTCTTTAAAAAGCTAAGCACAAATGCAGGTTATAGTCAGAAGCTACAAATATAGACCATCAGCATTCACATATCATTCAATTTTATCTCAGCAAATACAGGAACAGGTACAACTAAATTTAGCTTAAAGCATCCCCAGTTTTTCAACTTACAAACAGAATACCATGAGCTTGTATGGACGAGAGTCTCTCTAGGAAAACTTCTAAGAGAGAGAAATATCTTCTTTCCTAGATGTCTTCATGGAGAAGCTCATTCAAATAGGCACCTTGAGCATAGTAAGGTCATAATTTTATTAACATATAACTTGCTTATGTAGGATACCTGGAGTTTAGCTCCGCGATATGTTATCACTCCTGGGATGCAAGTTAAGGTAGTAAACTCATAGGAAGCAACCTATAAACCAAACAAGTAAAATCATCAGAAAAATCTTTAATCTTTAATACAACCTAAACTATATATAATTTGGAAAATTGTTATGCATCCCACCACCACCACCCAAATCAATGGTTGATTACTTAATGAACACAATGCATAACCTCTGTTATCCAAAAGAAAAAACAGAGCATTTGAATTGCTTATAGTTCCCCTTATTGTCATTCAGTCTATAAAACAGAAATTGTTTTGAAAAAGGAGCCTCTATGGGATAGGTAGGTCTATGCTTACATTTTTCTCACTAGGCATAGAAGATGATTATTCCTAAGAAGGTTTAATTGTTATAATATTTTAAATCCGATACTTTAACCCTGTTTCCAATAGCCCTTGTTAATTTCTCAAGAGCTTTTTTTCCTACTCTTACCATATTTTTATCCTCTATTTAGTTTCTCTTTTTCTTAATCTTGTCAAAACTCAAAAGTTGCACTTCCTTAGGCTCCATTCAATCAAAGTCACTTTTCAAAACACAGAAAGAAATAAAAGATAAGACTATAATATACCTCCGAATTAAAGAAGAAATTTATAACTCCTGGAATAACTCCATACCTCAGAAAATGTCCCAGTCAACTTATTAAGTAAAGTAGATTTTCCAACCGAAGGGAAGCCCACAAGACCAACTCTTGAATCCCCACTTTTAGTAACATCAAAACCTTCACCAGCACCGCCACCTCCTTTTGATGAAGGAGTGAGGAGGTCCCTCCGCAGCTTTGCAAGTTTAGCCTGGCAGCAAATAGTTACTAACAATGAACCAAATCCTCAACAAAAACAATGAGATACAGGAAATAGGAACTTGAAAATGTTAAAGAACGCGAAAATCAGGAATGAATTATAAATATAAGCAGAATACAGCAACCACTCATCTTCCGTTCAATATCACATCAGAAGATATTTATATTTGAGTGTAGAAACAAGAAGAAAAACAAAGATAAGCAGGATAAGATTCCAATCATTCAGAGTTTTATGTACTTACGTTATATAAACATGTTTACCCAAAGAGGCATTAATATACAGGCAGCAAGCACCCAAATTATGGAGAAATCACTACACACAGCAATAGGAATTACTGTAATGAATGAAGAGTGAAGACAAAGAAGGTAGATCACACCAGCAGAAAGTACCATGATTAAAAGTACCACTTCCACTATGAATGTAGAACTGCAGATAGATATAAGTCACTACGAAAATTAAAATAGAGTCCTTATTACATATGGAGAAAAACTAAGTCAATTGCATGAGCAAATGTGCTACAACTGCTAATATATGAAGAGCACACATAATCGTGAACCGGCTACATTTCCCAATGCTTACAACCAAGTCAAACAAGACCAAACGAATATTACTTGAAAGAGAGTGCATTTTCTCTAAGTTTGAAATAAAAAGAACTAAGGTAGCACATTCTCTTCGATAATCAACCATAACTACAGCCAAAATACATATAATCCGCCACCAAAAAAATTCAGACAGCACACAGGCTATTAACATAATTGATGTCTTTTTTCTTTTTCAAAATGCTATTTAAAACCAAAAAGCAATTAGCTGCCCACCTTCAGCAAGCCCAGATGATGAGCAGTTGCCTTGTTTTTTTGGGTCCTTGCCATCTGCAAATAGCAAAATAGAATTTCTCAATCATTACAGAAATAAGAACAATGAAAACAGGATAAAGTTTGTAGCAACTATGCAAATAAAAAATGAAGGACAAACAAATGCTAAGAAACAGTTCTATGGCAAAACAACTCATAATCCCTAATCAAATATAAAAAAAATACGTAAAAATGAGGAAAAGGAAAACCCTGCTGCGGCACAGTAACATTAATCTTAATTTTTTTCTAATATGAAGTGCTAAATCAGCAGTACTTAAATTGTTGATGTTCCGCTTAAATAAATCGCATGTCAACAATCATTCCCCTTATTACACTCCGAAAAGGTACCTCATCTTCGATATCTTTGATTTTCTGCATCACCGTCGCCATTTTGGAAGAAAGATAAGAACCTAAGAGGCAACGCAAAAGCGATTCAGATTAACGCTGGCGAGAAGTGAAGTGCTAACGGACTTGAACAACTCTGCAGCGGAAAATTGCTGCGGCGTAGCGTTGTGTTGCGACGGAGAAGAGGTGAACGAAGCAGAAAGTGCTAGAACAAATATGCATAAATGCTTACGGTGGGACCTAGGGTAGAGTATTTCATTCTGGAATCCGAAAATTGAAAAGAACAAATGGGTGTTTCTTCCTGCAACATGCGAAAGTTCTTTCTGCACCCCTCAAAATCCGAAAAGACGATTTTATCCCTTTTTTAAATGACTCTTGCATTACTTTTTTCAGAATTATATTCTTTTTAGAATTTATAAGTGTGTTTCGGTAAATATTTTCCAGACTTTCTAGAAAGTATTTTCTCAAAATAATTTCTGGAATAAAAATTTTGGAACGTGTTTGAAATGTATTTTCCAAAATAATTTTTCTAGAATTTATTATGGAAAGAATTTACCAAAATGAGAACAAATTAGTTGAGATATTTTGATCATTTCACTTATTTAATAGGATGCAAGAAAAACTTTGAAAGGGTGTAGAAAGAAACACCCATAACAAATATGATCATTTTATGACTGTTTCTTCCTGCACCTCCATATCTTCTTCTGGCACCTCCATACACAACATGAAAATACATTTTTATCCTTCTTGTGCCACCCCCATAGAATAGCTTCCGGATTATGTAATCCGGAAATGCATTTGAAAAAAGACTTCCGGATTACATAATCCGGAAGTTAAAAAAGACTTCCGGATTATGTAATCCGGAAAGTAATCATGCATCTGAAAAAAAACTTCCGGATTATATAATCCGGAAGCTAATTACAAATTTGAAAAATGACTTCCGGATTATGTAATCCAGAATATTACAGAGGGGCATTTTTGGAAATATGAAAATCTATGGAGGTGAGAGAAGAAGGTATGGAGGTGCAGGAAGAAGCAGACTCATTTTATACAGGTTGGGTAAGCCCAAAATTGATCTTGTAAATTATTTGGGATTGGGCTTCTTTTTTACCCAATTCACGGTAAAATAAAATAAATTGTGCACACAAATGATTACAAAAACCAAAACTTATTTCATAGGTACATAACCAGCTGATCATGTTGGACTTGATGTACAAAATCAGGAAGATATTAGAGTTAATATGGTACAAAATCAGGAAAAAAGGAGCTAATTAGCAGGAAGGATTCCCAATAAGACCTTCAAACCTATCTCTCTTACTGAGTTTCACATGTGTTTTTTAGACTATGAGAGGATAAGGTAAGAATGAGAAGTTGTTTAATTATGTTGTATTAATTATCATGAGGTTAATTTATTCTTACTATCATAAATGAATTTGTTAGGATCGTGGAAGTATCCCATGGTCGAAAATTAAGAAAATTTGGGTTGTCTTATCCTCAAGTTGAGGATTTTGTTCTTAATTATGAGTTGTTTTCTTTGTGCAACATAAGTTTTGAGGTGGCAGATAAATTACTTATTTCAACCTTAAGAAGAGGTGACAGTGGAAAACTAACACCTTCTATCTTTCTATTGGTAAAATGACGATAACGTTGGATGATGTGTCATCATTGTTACATTAGTCGATAGTGGGGCAATTTCCTATGTGAGTACCCGTGGAATTAGAAGCAACTTCAACTATTTTGGTGAAGTTGGTTGGGGTTGAATAGGATGATGCGTCCACAGGGATGAGGTAGTGTCAGGGGGCACACGTACAACTTAGTTGGCTCAGAGAGGTGTACGAGATGTGTTACGTACGATAAAGTTGAGAGTGTGTTTGTGAGGGCGTACTTGTTGCATATGGTCGAATGCACTATAATTGCTTATAAGAGTGACACCTTCATCTCTATTTTGTACTCTTCATTGTTCAATAATGTACAGTGTGTGGTTGATATTGTTGGAGAGTTGCAACAATTAGTCATATATATGAGTAGTTGGAAGATGCATGCTTTTCGTAGATAAAGTAATTGACAGGTTATGGTAGTCTCATTTAGGTATGACATTAGAGAACATGTATACATGATTCTTACAGTCATTATCATACAAATATATGATTTATTGTTTTGTTCTAATGACACAGACATGAATATATGAGCATTTTTCGAGCATGGGCAGAAGGGGTATAAATCCCAAGCATGATGAGGCACACCGACATGCAACCCGATACGTGATTGGATGACAAATTTGTAATGTTGGTATTGTGTGATGGAGTTGTATGGTCTTACGCATTAAAGGGTGACTTGGAACCCTTATGAAGACCATTGTGCCAGTAGATTGCTCGACAACATTTGTGATGTGAGTTTATTTTAGACTTGTTCATTTTTAGAGGTGTTTACTTGGATTATGATTTCTAATTTTTCAAGATATAGTGAGGCTCAGTGAATATTTCTACTAGACACAAACTTAACCAAGTGTGAAGGTTCTCTTCAAAAGAGTAAAAGAAAAACAAGTGTAATAAGATGATAATAATGAACACGAAATTAAACTAAGGTAAAGGGAAAGTAAAAAACAAATTTAAAAGGAAGAGGAAGAACAAGTACAGGAAAGCATAATGGCAAAATAATGAAATGAAAAGAGGAAAAGAGTTAAGAAACTTATAGAGTAGAGAAATGGAGTTGAAACACGCCACTTGGGGGAGAAAGCTTTAGGATGAGTGAGTGATGAGTTGCCACTTGAAGCAATCTCTGCTTAAGATAAAACTCAGAAAAAAAAGGACACTTAGGAATTCACTCTGACAAAGTTCCGTGACTCAAAATTCAATGTGTCATTACAAGAAGCAAGACACTCTATTTATAGATATGACTGTCTTGGAGAGCAAAAGTGAAGGGAAAGGGACGACACATGCAAGGAGCATTCTAAAAGCTAGGTCTAGCAATAGGTTGTCGCACACATGGAAGGAGCTTCTAGAATCTAATTCAAAGTGAGGCATAATGTAATGTTCTTCTAGAAGCTAGGTTAAAAGTGGGTCTTGGCACAAACCCAATTATGCTAATTAAACCTTAATTTACTGAAATAAAAGCAAGGAAAATAGTTGGTGCTCAAGTCCAATTATGTGGATTGTGTTCCTAGTAATCCTTTAAGGTATAAGAGACTCTGAGTCACTGGCTATGAATTGAGTTTGACCTAACTTTGGGTCCTGTGTCATGCTCCTGGAGGTTGGGCTAGCTCAGTGGGTGCTTTATCAATAAAGGTCTAATCATTTTGGCTAGAGTCAATTGGGGTCAACATGTTAGGGGCATTTGTGTTGGAGATCCCACATCGACTAGAGATTAGAGCCTTTCATTGTATATAAGTGGGTGCAAACCTCAACCCTATGAGCCGGTTTTATGGGGTTGAGTTAGGCTTAAAGTCCACTTCGTAA
>Ga0123342_1004873_pt1 | contig 20070 bp, 17 predicted proteins | sample Turbeawhitnodule_FD_89960 | JGI IMG/M metagenome (GOLD analysis project Ga0123342, IMG submission 89960) | Root nodule microbial communities of legume samples collected from Mexico - Turtle bean Mexico white nodule | ecosystem: Host-associated > Plants > Roots > Nodule | place: Mexico: Nepantla... | reverse complement strand
CATGCTTCTTGTAAGCCTTTGAGGTGGACTTTGACCTCCATGGGCGTCTTCTATTTGTGCCTCCACCTCTTCTTGATCTTGTTGATTGGCCTCTATGTTCTCTTGATCTTGATCTCCATCACAAAGCATGGTGGTCACTTCCATCTTTGTTCTGAAGTCATTTTTTGGAACATGATTATTGTTATAGAAATTTGGCTTGTATCATGCAACCTTTGTGTTTAAACTTTACTTTTTTCTTACTTTTGTTTTCTTTGGGAAAATGAAAACAAACCTGATTAAGAACTTTGTCACAGTAAAACCGTGCATTAGTAAGTGAAAGTGTGTCAAGGGACTCAAAGTGTCACTTGCACTTTCATAAAGGACATGCCTAGTTTTTTTTTCATATTTTTTTGCTTTTCTTTTATTCATACTAGTTTAATTTCTTGCTTTCTTTTATTTTCAAGTCTTCGTGATACTTAGGTTGTTCTCTCAATTTTGTAATTGACCCTTCTTTGGTCTCTAGGAAACCTTGCACACACATTTAGGGAAAATTGTTTTGAAGTTTCTTTTGAGGAAAACTAGTTAAGTATAAATTTGAATACTCTCTAGCTGGGAAAAGCATTAGTATTTAAGCGTTCCAAGTGACTCACCACTCTTTCTTCGGAGTGAACTCAAAGAAACCTTGACTATTCGATATGTTTGTGAATTTTTTTATCACTCATTGTTGAATTCAATTTTTTGTGAAAATAATTTCTTTTTAATTCAAAATGAGTGAACATAATCATGCATCAAGTGTTCAAGGTAGTAATAGGAAACTAGAAGAGGAGTTTGGGTGGAGAAAGGAGGTAAGATGTTTGAGAGAAAACATAGAAAAAAATAAACAAAGTATAAGGTGTTAGAATATATGGCCTTAAACGAGAGAGGGGGGGGTGAATTGTTTAAGAGGGGTTTTTGAAAACTTTTCCAGCTTGAACAAAATCCTTTATGTGAATCCAGATCAAAATTTCAGTTAGCCAAGAATTTAAGCACAAAACAGCAAAGCACCAGAAAAACAATCGGTTGTTTATGCGAAACAATCAGTTGTTTATACCAGTAAAGTAATAACAACTTAATTTAAATGAGTTTAAGGGAAGAAAGAGATACACCAACAGTTTATACTGGTTCACTCTTAAATCAAGAGCTACATCCAATCCCCAGAAGTCACTGGGTAATCCACTAAGCAATCAAAACAGATTACACACAAACCACCAAAGTAGTGACCTTGAACCCTTCAAGAAACACACTCACTTTGGCACACCACACACCGAGAATGTTGATCTTGACCACCTCAAGAACACACAACACTCCTTGGCAATAACACCAAAATTACAGAAGATTCAGAAAGAATTACACTTGTTTACAGAATCATCTGAAATCAATACAGATGCAATCCTATTCCACTCTTTCTTGAGAAAACCCAAAGCTTGATGTGAATGTTCAAAACTTGAAAAAAATCTTTCTCACAACTGAAAAAACTCAAATCTGTTTCACTTGTTTGTTTTAAAACATAAACAAAAATTTTATAATTTTCAAATATTAGTCAAAGCATTTAATGAAGGAGCGTATTCAGTTGGAAATCATTCAAAGCACATTCAACCACCAAAACAGAACTCTGTTAGGATTTTCAAAGAAACAATCGATTGAAACCACGAAACAATCGATTGATTTGGTTTGACAGCAAGTCAACCAACCAAAATAGTTTTCAACCTTTTAAAAAAAAACACCTAAGAGTAAAACAATTAGTTGTTTCGACAAAACAACAGGTTGTTTTTCACTTAGTTTGAAAAACACTTAAAATTCAAAAAGGTTTTAAAACACATTAGTTTTAGATTCAACAAAGAGTGGATTACACTTTTTAAACTACCCAGATCCTACCCCAAACACAGCAAGAACTTCAGCCTTGCATCAAACACTTGGATTTGGATTCTTCAAAGCCCTTGATCACTCTTGATCAACATAAGGTTTACACAAATGACCCTTAATCAAAATAAGGGTAAGGAATATGAAGAAGAGGAACCTAGGCTTGGAAGAAGAAGGTGTCTTGACTAACTCCAAGAAGCAAACTGAGGGGTGGTATAGTCCAAACTATAATGAAGAATATTACCCACCACACTAAGAGATTATCGTACGCCTAAATATGAACATTTACCTAGAGAACCAAGTGTAGACCTTCCTCTTATGGGAGAGATAATGTATAAAAAGTTTTAGATTGAGAGATGAAGGTAGAACAACTTTTTGATAACCACCATATTGATGAAGAAAGAAAGGTGTCCCTAACTGCACTTAGCTTTCAGGGACCCACAATGTATTGGTGGACGTCTTTAATGACCCTCTGGTTCAAATTAGATATTGGAATGAGTTGAAAAATGCCCTTAAGAGACGCTATATACCCTTCTATTATGAACGGGAGTTGATGTCAACTCCAAAGACTTCAACAGAAGGATAAGACTTTCAGATCTTTTCACTGCAAAAAAAAATCAGTATTATCTACGGATTTTTACCCACGAATCTGAGTCCGTAGCTAAATTCAGCATTACCTACAAATATTATTTATGGACAACATTACCTACGGACATTACCCACTGATTCTGAATCCGTAGGTAAATTCAGCATTACCTACCAACTTTTACCTACGGATCTCTATTATCTACCAACTATTACCCACGAATCTCTATTACCTACGAACTATCACCCATGGATCTTTATTACCTACCAACTATTATCATAATAATTATATACATACTATTAAAAATATTATTATAATATGAAGAATTATAAAATCATAATTAATATTTATAAATAATAATAATCATAACTAATAAGTACATATTATTAATATTATAAAATTAATAATATTAATATTATTTTAAATAATATAATTAGGATTATATTAATAATATTTAGTAAAAGTAATAATATTAATAATATTTACTAATATTAATAATATTTAATAATATTAATAATATTTAATAATACTTATAATATTAATAATATTTAATAATACTTATAATATTTAATAGTAATAATATTAATAATATTTAATAATATTAACTATAATAATAATATTAAATATATGAATAATGTTATTAATTTTTATTTTATTAATTATATTGATATTGATAATCATATTTATAAATATAATAATAATCATGAAAAAAACTTGATTTAATGATTAAACTTCTATACCCATTCCTAAAGGACTTGACTTAGATAAATTGGATTTCTTTGTGTACTCATAAAGGAAACCGTACTAAAATAGATCTGTATGAGCCACCGTTGGTCTTACACTTTTAAGAAGCATTACATAACTGAAAGCAAATAAATAAATTGCCACACAGACCTACTAAACTAAGAAGTTGTCATGCATTTAGGTTGATTAATCTGAGATGTAATTAGGCCAATTGGTATTATTGGGCCATGGTGTAACATACGCTCTTCCATAGTTGCCTCTTCAAGCCTACTAAAGAAGGTGTGGTTTGGTTCGGGTATTCTCTTCCACAATTATCTTGGTTTCTTACTGTTAGAGAGTAAGTTATGTTATTTACGTACACACATTTTTCAACACTGCCTTAATATAGATTTGGAGTTTTTTATACGTTATTTAACACTATTGTGGACAATTTGTTTCAAGTTTTTATTGTTGTACAAATTAGTGTTGTTACTGAAAATATTAAAGTTAACTTTCGATAAAGTTTTAGTGTTTTGTTTTCTAGTGCATAGATATTGTAAATGGATCATATGTTGAGACACATAAGAAGGATACAAATAAAGTTATGAGCGAAATCCTTGACAAGAACGAACATCAGAATGAAGATTACTGAATGTCGTTTTTCCAGTTCGAGTACAACTATTAATATCAAAGTTTCTATTTTCTGCAATTTACGGTTTTTTTTTCGCTTCATTTTTCTGTGACATACTTTTCATTCTAACCTAACATGTTTTTTATATACTTCAAATAATAATTTCTTTTGGGGTGAAACGTGATATCAAATATAAAATCATATTGATTAACTTGAGTTTTTCTCATAAGTTTCAACAAGTGCTTATGATAAATGCAACACATTTTTCTTTTGGCACCCCTGGATATGAAAAACGCAACATGTTTTTTCTTTTCCCACTCCTGTATATTATAAATGCGGCATCTTTTTCTTTTAGCACCCTTGGATATGGTAAACGCAACCTGTTTTCTATTCGCACCCCTGGATATGGTAAACGCAACCTATTTTCTATTCGCACCCCTGTATATGATAAACGCAGCATATTCTTCTTTTGGCACCACTGGATACATGTTTCTCTATTTAAACTCCTGTACATAATAAACATAACATCTTTTTCTTTTAACACCCTGGCTACGATAAATGAATCTGTTTCTCTATTGGCAACCCTGTATACGGTAAACGTACCATATTTTCCTATACGCACCGCTGGATATGATAAACGCAACCTATATTTCTTTTGGCACCCCTATATATGTTATATTCAACATCTTTTTTTGTATTTGTACCCCTGTTTGTGATATATGGAACTGGTCCTTTTTTGCTCCGTGTTTGTGATATATGTACCCCTACTTACAACATTTCAAGTGTGTAGGTATAAACCGAAATGGCATTCAATCAATGCCTTCCAGTCCATATGTCATTGATGCTTCTACAACAAAAGCATTTTACTAAAGCAATATGGGAAGAGTAATGAGAGGTTACTTATCAAAATAATTAATTATTATGTTAATTAAATTAGAGATATTTTTTAAACTAAAAAATTATTAGTATTTAAAATAATTTCTATTGTTAATAAAAATTTATAAAGTAGTTTTTAAATTGGTATCTAACTATTAGCTACTAAGGTTTTTAGCTACTAACTACTTATCTTCTAAATTAGTCTCTATTAGTCTTTTATAAAATAATTTAGAATCTAAAATATTAGTAGGTAAAATTTTGGTAACTAATTTAGAAACTATTTTATAATATTTTAATAAAAATAAAAATCACATTAGATATCAATAATTTTTTAATCTCTAAATTAGTATCTAATTTAGTTAATATAGTGACTAATTATTTTCGGTCTCTAAATTTGGTTACTATTTAATGATTTTCTTGTAGTGTTCACCCTAGAAGACATGTAAGTTGGTTGTTGAAGCACCAAGACAAGTTTGACTAAAGGATAAAAAAAACTTGATTCATGAAGTTGGATTTGGGTTGATACTAACATTGACCTCTATTGAGATAAACCATCACTTGATGAAAACTTTAGTGGAGAGATGGAGAACAAAACCTCATACCTTCCATCCTCCACTAGGAGAGGCTACATTTACATTAGAATATCTGTCAGTCCAGTTGGATCTTCTAATTGATGGAAAACCAATTACCGATGTCAGTAGTTGTGACCTAGTTTTCCATTGTAAAGGATTGTTAGGTTCGTTGTCACCCAAGATGACGGTAAAAGGAAACTCAATTAATTATTTTTCCTAAACAATTCTTTTCAAGTGCTTTCAAATAATGCAGATGATGTTATGCAAGAACAACACGCTAAAGCATACATTTTGGTGTTGATTGGTAGTGCACTTATTCTTGATACATCAGTTAGCCATGTGCACCTGATGTATCTCTTATTACTGAGTGACCTGAACAACATCTCAAATTACAATTGAGCCTTAATTATCTTAGTCTTCCTTTATTGTGCACTACACTACGAAATTGATTTCAACCAAGACAACATTGAAGGATGCATGCTTCTTTTGCAATTATGGGCATGAGACCACGTCACATGCATTTCTCCGCATGTGAAGCCGCTTAATGATGCAAATATTGACAAAGGGCTTGGTTTCTCACTTGTTAAAAAGTTATTTTTTTTCCATATATTATAAACTGAAATCATTGTACGTGTTTAACTAAATAATAATTAATTTCCAAAGGTGGGCGCGATTGGTGCAACAATGGACAAACACATCCACCACTACAATTGTTCAGTTTTAGCATACATTATCAGCTGCAACAAAAGCAGGTTAATAACTTCAACTACTTTTCCTTATACTAAAAATTTATCAATAATATACCATTTATGCATGCTAACAACAAATTTGAAAATAGTTCTTGTGGACTCCTTGTTGCTGCAATGAACTAAGTCGTATGATTACCATTGAGATTTCTCTAATGAGTCGCACAGTCATTCCTCATACATTTTGCAACAGTTGAACAACATCAAGTTGACCAGGTTACGTGGCAATTTGGTTTGCGGTAGAGTATTCTTGATCAGTTGCACAAGGAGGACATGATGGGAAAAACTAATCAATATTGGCCACGATATCACACATATTGCATAGCAATGTGGAACGACCATCATAATCATGTAATCTAAGGAATTGAGTTCAATAGGAACGGTCACTTGTGTGATATTACTGTTGAACAATGTGCTTTGATGATAAAACCCAAATAGCCAAAAAGATTACCAAGGACACAAGAGACACTTCACAATTTGATAAGTCATCTCAACATCCAAGACAAGGCCCCACCAAATGTCTGAAGGACCTCAGCCAAAGAAGAACTGGGCATAAACCAGAGCATCATATATTATTTCTTTTGGTCTTCTTACAAGACAAAATGTTTGTAAATAAATTGGGCTCACTTTAGGTCCAAATAGAACAATAAGCTAAAGTAGGTTTACATAGCATAAATAGGAGTGTACTTAGCAAAATGAGTTTGTGCCAAGTCCACTTGTCATGACACATACACCTAGAATTAGGGTTTTTAACCTAACTTGTAGAAGCAAAATGAGCTATTTTTATGTTTTTATCATTAAGCCCATGAGTGTGACGTATGAATTCACCTAATTCTAGCAAATTAGGTTAAATAGGGGGCTAAAGGCACAACTCTAGTGTGTCAGATTCAGAGGAAAACACCATCGAGTGAATTGTAACCAATTGGGAGAATGGAAGGTGTTAGAAGTATGTGTGGCTAAGTCTACCATTTAGGATTGGGAGTAATCTGTTCAAACTCTTATGTATTGAAGAGATATTTAATTATGATATAATATTTTGTTCTTGATTGATTATTGGTATTGTTGTTTTGCTTTTAAATATTTGTGACATGTTTGAGGATCTTAAATCTAACTAGAAAGTATTTTTAGGGTTCTGACCTAAACAACAATACTTAACATATTTAAGTGTTAGGAATAGACTTGAAATGTTAATTGATATTAATGTCCGACCTTGATTCTAAGTTGTTCTTATAATTATGCAAGGGATCGATATTTAGGGAACGTTCTTAAGAATTTTATATGCGAGGAATCGATATGAATGACTTTTTTACGGACATCAACTTCAATCAAAGAACATAATGTTAACATGTTAATCAAAATACGTAAGAGTGAGACAGATGAAACCTAATCCCTATTTTTCCAACTTGAAGCAACCAATTCTTTGTCTGTTTTCTTATTGATCATCGCCAACATAACCATTTTCAACACATTTTTTATTGTTCTTTTTTATATTAACGGTTATTGCACTTGGTAATTCATTGTTCCTTGTGGGATCGACATCCGTCCTTTAGGACAATTATTACTTTTGACAACGCGGTGCACTTGCCGTGGAAAGTCATCACTAAATCTGTTGAGGAAAATCTTTGTGCAAAGGTATGTGTAATTTACATTATGCACTCTCATCACTGTGAAAAATCCTTTGCTTTGAAAAACATTTTGTTGTCTCAGTACAACAATCGATTGTTTTCATGAAACAACTGATTGTTTTACCTCTGGCACCTCTGAATTAAGTTGTTATGAATGCTTGCACATGGTTATAGCAATTTCTTTCCATTCAAAACCTGTTGTGGGTCAAATATGCATTAAATGTGCCTTTGGATCATATCATAATGGAATATATTATGGTCATAAAAGAATATATTACATGGTTTCCTTGGAAATTTAAGTGTTTTTTATGGATGGTCAAATCAAAATAAAGGTGTTGTCAATGCTATATCTCTCTGTGTCTGACGTATGGTATATTCCCACTGCAACAAAATATTTTCTTTGGGAAAACAACTCACTATATGCCAATGTATCTGGATTGCTTTTTCTGCTTATATGCATGTGTTGTTTCAATTAAATATTTGATAGAAACAACCCATTGTTTATCTGCTACCTCACTTGAAACTTGTTGTTCCCTTTACCTTTTCTAAAATTTCATCTCTTCATCATGGCCTCAACACTTCCCTCATAAAAAAAGGATGAAAATGTGTGTTGTAAAAAGAGGTGGACACCTAGAGAACTGGTTTCCTGGTGATGATGAGAAGATTGAGAAGTTCTTGCATGAATCAAGTAGGAAAGTCATCAACAATCCTATGTTGATACCATTCAACTGGCTGAAAGGGCAAAACCTCAATGATGTGAGAAATGTATTGAAGGAATAGCAGCTGAAAAGGTTTCTTGAAATGTCAGGAAATACATATCCAGATCTTGTGAAGGTCTTTTACACAAATCTTCACATTGATGGTGAGAACTTGTGCTCACATGTAAAAGGAGTTGATATGGAGATCAATCCAGATGTGTGGACTGCTATCACGGGGTTGAAGTATGTTGGGCTTAAAATCAATAAAGGAAACATTGGTGTAGTGGAGGACTTCAATAAGATGCAGTATTATAGAAGCTACCTCAAAAATCCTCATTTTAAAGTGAATGGTTTTTTTTTTTTGTGGGAGGTTTGAAGTTGAATGAAAGAATCATTGCTTTCATAGTATCTTGGATGCTGACTCCAAGGGGGAGCAATCACTCGGTCCTTACTGAAGAGGATCTTGTTCTCATATACTATATTATAAAGAAGATCAAGGTTAATTGGATTCACATCTTCAAAGAACAAATGGCCGCCTAGGCCTTATGCACGAAGGGTTACACTAAACATACTAAAAAGGCTAATACATGCATCCAAGGCCCAATCACATGGCCCACCAACCAGGTCCAAGAGCCGAGTTGACCTATCTATGGCAAGTGCTGAGGTTCGACCTTCGAGCGTTGCGCTCTGGGCGCCTTGGTCCAGTACAAGTATAAACATCTTATGTGAATTTCTCTATCCCTACACTCATTAAATTGTTTTAACTTTGCTTTTCAAATCTGCTAGTATAAATAATCGATTGTTTCGTGAAAACAACAAGTTGATTTTCTGGAATGAAGGTTAAAAACAATTTTCTATTTGGCCGAACAAATTTTTAATTGATTAATTCTTCATAGCTTTTCACTCTACCTTGAATACTTGTGAAAATCTTTCATAAACAATTCATCTCTCTCCTCTTGTTTAAGGCCTCTGATTCTAACAATTACCACTTACATGCAATAGTATATTGGACACACTATCAGATACATTTCACCTCCACAAGAAGAATTAGACAATGATTTAAGTTTTTTTATAAACTATTCTACATTATTGTACTGTTCTTGAAATAAAACTAACACATTTTTTTATCAGTACGACACATCGCAATTTCCTCAACAACCATATTCAAAGTTAGCTTGTCATAACTATCATAGTGGGTCTTATTCGAGTGCTCAACAACATCCTTTTGGTCAACCAACCCAACTATTTGGGTACCAAACTATCAACAAAGTATGTTTTCCCACCCTCTTGCCAATAATTTTCGTCCAGTTTCAGTCCTTTTGTATCACACGAAAACATGTTTTTTACGACATCAAACATATTTGGTAAATTTACCATGACATCTCTATCAACATTTCCTCCACTTTTATCATTGCATTATTATCGATCATCATTGCCTTCGGTTTCATACTCCACCTCAGCAGAACCTACCACAACCACATAGTCCAAAACCAACCGAACTTGCACGTCAACAAAGACCAAAGGCAGAGAAAGAGAACATTATGTCTAACATCATACCATAAATATCCATTTTTCATTTGTATAATCAAAACTATATTATTATTTCTTTTAGTATAATTGATTTGATGTTATTACTTTATTTTTATTTCTCTCTATTTAATCGTACTAATTTTTCCAACCAAACAATAAAAATCACAATATAATTAAAAAATAATAAACTTTACAATACTTAAAAAAACCTAAACCCTTAGTTTCATCAAACCCTTCAACACTACCCTTCACAAATAATTAGTTCACCAACATATTAAAAAAATTAATTTTTAGATGAACTATGTGAAATGATTTTTACAACTTAACTTATGTCTAAACTGATATAGCTTATACAAAATCTAGTTTTATTTTATATTATTCTAGATTGTTTTCTTAAAAGCATTTATGTAAAAAAAAACAATTATAATAATTATACATAGGTAGATTGAATTACATTTCATGCTTTTTCACATTGTATTATGATAACTTTACTTTGAGTCACAATATGATTAAATGTCATATTTAAATTTTTATTTGTATATATGAATTTGTTATTTTCGTTATCATTCTTCAAATTCTTAGTTTTTATTTTTTAAAGTTACCGAACCAAAGTCGTGCATAACTGATACAATTTCAATGTAAAAATAATACAACTGAAGTCATGCATGGGTAGCACGACTCCACTTGTATTAATTTTACACTAACATTATACCATGACACAACTTTAATTAAACTTTAATTAAAAAATCAATCAAAGTCATCATTGACCTTCACGACTCCAATTCTATTATTTTTGCACTAAAATTGTACCACTCTGACACGACTTCCATGTGGACCAAATTTTAAGTTGAAATTTTGTGACTCTAACACGACTACTTCATAATAAAATTGTATGACCATAGCACGACTTGTCCAAATTCATAATAATAAAAAATCCATTTACATCAAAATTACACCATATTGGTGCAAAAACCCATGATTATCACACACTAGTAGTGATGTGAGTTGATTTTTAGATGTTTTCATTTTGGTGACACTTTTTAAGATTGAGATTTTAGGAATTTTAGGAGTGAAGACCTTAGGAAAATTCCCACTAAACACTAACTTATCCAAGTGGTTAAGTAGGTGTGAAAGTTCATTTCACAAAGGAAAAGATAAAAGACAATATATGGTGAGAATGGATGCAAAACTCAATTAATCATGATAAAATGGAGAGCAAAAACAAGGAAGAATACAAAGAAAATTAACATGAATGGAAGGAAAAATTAAGAAGAATTGAATGGAAAGGGAGTGGTGATCACGCCACTTGGTGGGTGGTAACCACCAAGATAAGTGGGGGTTGCTACTTAAGAGCTTCATTCTCAAAGATAAGACCAAGGGAGAGGAGATAACACTCACTTAAGCTCACACAATATTTGTGCAGAGTAACTTTTCTATTTAATTCAACATGAGAAATACAAAGGAGAGGTCTCCTATTTATAAGAGAAGGAGCCTTGGAGAACAAGGAGTGAGGATAGAAAGGGAAGAGCTAAAGTGGGCGGCCTAGGTCATTGACTATGGTCAATGTCGCACCATAAGCCTAATGTTCTAAGAAGCTAGGTTAAACTTTCATTCCTATAAGGCTTCATGAGCTAAAAAGGTAGGCATACACCCCTCCTATTTGTGCTAAAAGATACCTACTCTATTGAAATTACAAATAGTGAAATCAACTGATGCTCAGTACCCAAAGTCTGTGCTCTGCTCCTAGTGATTCTATGAGGTATGGTAAGTGTTGAGGTCATGGCTGGAGAATCTTGCTCGGGCCCTAGATCTTGGGTCATGCTCCTAGTCTTCCTCCTCAGAGGTTGGATCTGATCAGTAGGCGACCTCTCTCCAAAGTCTTGATCAAGTAGTGTTGATGATAAATGAATATAATTATAGAAGAATTAAAATTAAAAGTAATATAACAATAGAAACTAAATTGACATTAAAAAAATCAAAGTATAAATACGAAACAAATGAAAAGTAATAAAAATGAGCCTAAATTAAAAAGTAAAGAAGGTGATGAAGAGTGGAATTTTCAATAAAATAGATAGTTAACAATATACCAAACAGACAACCCTAAATTTGGTATCCATTACTTACATGTGCATGTTCTTAATCTCTTGAGTACAGGCCCCATCATCTTCCAAGGTTGGTAAATCTGCAAAGAAAAGGTGGGACCCAAATGGGTTTTCTCCTGTTTCATGATCCTGCACTAAATAGGAAGTAAAATCTATCAATCGAAATGTTTTTTTATAATCAAACAACAAAGCTATACTCATTCATTTTGTTGTCTTCAGCATGGACCCACTCCACGTACTCTTCCATACAATAAAACCTGTCCTTCACAATTCACATTCCGTTCATCCACACGTTGAGTAGTGCACAGCACAGTGCAGAACAAAATTTACCACTGCTCTCATATATTTGTAAATAAGACACCACTACAATGTGGTTAGGTTGTTTTAATTAGCTTTTTGTTACAGACCAAAGGGAGTGCAATGGTAAGGTATAAAGATCAATCAATGAAGGGTGTACCTGCACACCTATCACTACAATGATTATTAATGTGAAGGATTAATTACACATACAGGCTTTACACGATTAAATTGAAGTGAACTAAGAGCTTTGTACAATGTTGTAGACTTTCAAAAGTTCACCTTATTCTTATTTTCTGGCATTTTTACTAGAACATGGTTATAGTGAACATGTTCCTGCAGGTTTTCTCTTAAAAAAGCTTCAGTAAAAGCTATTAGCAGTGTACAATGATGTTTTTAAAAATCTAATGATGAAAAAATTGGTGATAAGAATACTGGAAGCTGTGTTTTGAGAATGTGTTGGGAAATTGAAGAGGATAGGGTTATATGAGCAGTTAATACAATGGTGACCTAACTGTATCTTACAATTAATATACTGATATTGATTTTATTCTAATGAACGTATTAATATCCATAAAACGATAGGAACCTACCTCCGCTTTCCAAATTTTATTACAAGACTCTGCTTTGCAGGTAGTAAGCTCTGCTACCATTATTTCCTTATTATACGTGCGCCATCCAAGAATTAATGCATTGTCTTACTGACAACTACGTACCAAAAAATAATAATAGAATTCACTTCATAATTAATCTAATTTTATAAATTTAATTGTAGAAACTAGAGCTCATAATTATGAGAAACTACTATTTATGAAATTTATGAAAACATTTTAACAAACGACGTGACTTTAAACTATTTTATTAAGGCTTGAAAATGACTTTTTTTGCAAATTTTAATATATTTAAAGTTATACTTTTTCTTGTATTGATATTTTTATTCATGAGCAAGTGGTATTCCTTACATAACCCAAACTTTCATTTATAATAGAACTGAATTAAATAATATATATTCCACAATTTAATTAGTTGAATGGAGCACATTTGAGAAATTGAATATATTTTTAATTTATTTTATTTATGAAGGTTTAAAGGTTTGTAAATATATTATGAAGGTTTAAAGGTTTATAAAATATATTATGAAGAAAATATTCATTTAATTCTCTTAACTATCGTACTATTATTGATATTATTATTATTTGAAATCTTTTTTCATTTGCACATTCATATTTATACTTCTTATATTAGATACTCTTTCATCAATAAATTTATTGTCAGAAGCATTAAGAAACATACTTATTTTGCGTAGTACTAAAAATTTAATTTTCTTGCTTCAATTCCCTTTTGACTTAAATGCTAAGAAATATGTTCTAATATAAGGCACTAAAATTTATGCTCTAAGTTTATTAGAGTTATATATTATCTAGTTAAATAAATATTTTAGGTCAAGTTACAAAGTTATATCCAATTGTATAAATATTTTTGGCTACGTTAAGTTATATTTAGTAAGATAAATATATCCGACTAAATTAGAAAACTGTTACAACAAGTTGGATAAATATAATTGGTTAATTTACAAGTTACATTAATTAAAAAAAATATTAAATAAAAAATAATTTTAGAGACAAAAATAATTAATTATTATATTAATTAAATTAGAGATTATTTTATAAATTAAAAAATTATTGATATCTAAAATAATTTTATTATATATTAATAAAAATTTAGAAAATACTTTCTAAATTTATAAATTTGTGTGGAACAAGTAGTTTCCAAAGCTTTAACTAGTAACTACTTTATATTTTAAATTAGTCTATATTAATCTTTTAAAGACTAATTTATAATTAAAAATATTAATAGTTAAAATCTTGGTAACTAATTTAGATATTAATTTAAAAATTATTTTATAAATTTTTATTAATAATAGAAACCACTTTAAACACTAATAATTTTTTAGTCTTTAAAATATTATCTAATTTATTCAATAACTAATTATATATGGTCTCTAAATTTGAATGATATTTAATGATTTTTTTTTAGTGATTTAGATGGATAAATATTTTAACATTTTTAAGAAATTGGTGTAAATTTTTTTAATGTACCAAAATGGATAAATTTAAAAAAGAAAAAACAAGTCGTATTTGAGAAGAAATGATGTTTTTTAAAATATAACTTTTACAATAAAATAGACATCTTGTTTTGATTCCACAATTATATATATATATATATATATTGTTTTATTTTATTTTTAATAGGATAGTATGTATATTGCACGATTTTTTGTTTTTAACTTTTTTATTTTATTTTTAGAAATGGTACATTAAGAGTACGACTTCTCTCTTTTTAGTTTTTTTTTAAATGAATAATGAGAATGAAGGAGGAGATGGTTGGGAAGGTTGTTTTGCTTGATGGGGTTACATATTTCTTGTCTACACGGTCTTTGTCTAAGGTAGAAATGTTGCAAATGGGTCTCCCTCCTACTGAGGTTACGTTTACTAGTTTGATTAATGCTCATTGCATATTGAGGGTGAGTTGAGCTAGGCTCTTCGTTTATACAGTGAAATGATGCAGAAGGTTTTTTGCCTGATGATGTTACCTACATTCTATCAATGGACTTAATAAAAAGTGGTACTCACGAGATTTCTAAAAACAAAAGTATGTATTAGCTAAACAATTTAATTAAAAATAAAAAAATAAAATTGTGTAATGAAAATATGAGTTATATTTTAATGTACAAGTCTTGTTTTGAAAGTATGAATATTTATTTTGAAATCATATTTTTCAAACACGATATGTTATTTCTATATTTTTTTAAAAATCTACACATTTAAGTAAATTTTTAAAAAAATGTATCAATTTTATGAAAAACTCAATAATTGTTTTGGTGGGTTATAAAGTTATGTTGCATAAATTTTCAACTAAGTTGCAAGAATAAATATTAACTAGTTATAATTAAGTTATACCTAGTTGGATTTGGATAAAGTTTTAGTGAGTGTAAAACACTATAAGAAAATCATTAAATAGAAACTAGTTTTAGAGACTATAATAATTGGTTATTATTTAACTAAATTAGACACTATTTTATAAATTAAAAAAATATTAGTATCTAAAGTAGTTTTTATTATTAATAAATATTTATAAAATAGTTTTTTAATTGGTATCTAACCATTAGTTATCAAAGTTTTAATTACTTACTACTTTTTATTCTAAATTAGTCTTTGTCACTCTTTTATAAACTAATTTAGAATCTAAAATATTAGTAGTTAAAACCTCGGTAGATAATTTAGATATCAATTTAGAAATCATTTTATAAATTTTTGTTAATAATAGAAACCATTTTAGATACAAATAATGTTTTAGTCTCTAAAATAATATCTAATTTAGTCAATATAGTGACTAATTATTTTTGGTCTCTAATTTTGATTACTATTTAATGATTTTCTTGTAGTGAAAGTTGTATCTAGTTATATAAAGTATTTTAAACTAAAATGGTATGTTGTCTTTATTATTAGATAAATTAATAAGTTACTCCATGAACAAATCGACACACATTTGTTAGAAATGTAAGCCTTAAATAACATGGGGTGAATTGTTTTTGAAAGACTTTCGAAAGTATTGAAGGTACAGTAAAAGGCAATAAAGAATCAATCAATTAGAAATCAATCCAGCTAAGTTGAAATTTGTTTTTAAAGTGATTACAGAAAATGAACCGGTTGTTTTTGCGAAACAATCGGTTGTTTATATCAGCAGTATTTAAAACAAAACAAAAATAGTTTTAAATGAGAGAAAGGATAAAGAGATTCACACAGAGTATTTATACTGGTTTACTCTTAACCAAGAGCTACATCCAATCCTCAACTAACCACTGAGAATTCACTAGGCAACCAAAAACCTTGATTACACAACACACCAAAGTGGTGATCTTGAACCCTTCAAGAGCACACACCACCTTTGGCAAATACACCACTGATTTTAGAACAACCTTTGAATCTGCACACCAACAATTCTCACAGAAATACAGTAATCAAGAAAGAAGGAATGGAATACACCTAGGAATGATCACAGATCAAAGCAAAATGAATATAGCACAATCCTATTCCACTCTTAGAAAAGATCCAAAGCTTTTAGCAATCTTGGAAAACTTATTTGAATAATTTCTCTTAAATTAATCCAAGTTCAGGAGCGTAAAACAACTTATTTAAACTCCAATCAGTTGGTCAAAGCATTTAATGCAAGAGCTAAAATAATTTTAAATCAATTAAAACATATTAAAGCCACTTAACAAAATTTTGTTAAGGTTTTCATAAGCAAAAAAATCGATTGAAAACACGAAAAAAATCGATTGAAAATACGAAATCAGTTAAGGTTTTCTCCCCCTATTTGTCTTCACAAATAGAGTAAGAGAAGGGATGAGAATAGAATTAAGAAAGAGATTAAGAATCAAGAATACCCAACTCATTTCTTAAGAAGAAAAACATGTCCTTAAGCAGTGGCTTGGTGAAGATATTTGCAAGTTGCTTTTCAGTTTCAATAAACTGAAGTTCACAATCCCCATTACTCACATGATCTCTTATAAAATGGTGGTGAATCTCAATATGCTTTGTCCTTGAATGATGGATCTGATTTTTGTGAGAATAATAGCACTTGTGTTATCATAAAGCAAAGGCACCTTGTTGACCTTCAACCCAAAATCTTCTAGCTACTGTTTGATCTAGAGAATCTGAGCACAACAACTACCAGCAGCTATGCATTCAGCTTCTCCACTTGAGAGAGCCACACAAGCTTGTTTTTTGCTATGCCAAGATATGAGACTTGAACCAAGAAGATCACAAGTCCCACTTGTGTTTTTTCTGTCCAGCTTACATCCTGCAAAATCAGAATCAGAATAACCAACCAAATGTATAAGAGAGTGAGAGGGATACCATAAACCAACAGTGGTTGTGTCCTTAAGATATTTTAGAATTCGTTTAGCATCCTTGAAGTGAGATTCTTTTGGATTTGATTGAAATCTAGCACATAGACAAACAACAAACATGATGTTTGGCCTGCTAGCAGTAAGATAGAGCAAAGAACCAATCAATCCTCTGAATTTGGTTTGATTTACTGCTGTTCCAGCCAAGTCAACATCCATATAACAGCTTGTGGAGATTGGTGTGGATGCCTCTGTTGAAAATAAAGCTTTGATGCCTCCAAATATGTGAAGAGATCTTGATGCATGTGCTGTGGAGTTTGGGGTTTAGTTATAGGTAGTTTAGAATTTGTAAAATTCATTCTTAATCCAAAGCACAGTTGAATCAATCTGGTTTTGAAAATGAAAAGTGTTTTTCTAAGCTAAGTGAAAAACAACCAGTTGATTTCTCGGTTTAGTCAGATGTTTTCCACCCAGCTTGTTTGGAGGTTTTTCAAACTGTTTTTGCTAGATTGCCTAAGGATGTGCCATTGGTTCAATAAGTGAATTAGGAGCTCTGTGATTTCCTGTACACCAAGTGTAATTTGTTCCTTCTATTCTTGTAATTGTTTTCCATTTTGTATACTTGTAAAACAGTAAATCTGCAAGTCAGAGGATTGTTCTGACTGTGTGTGTGAAAAGGCAAAGAGGGTGTGTGTACTTGTCTGATCAATATCACCTCTTTGTGGTGTTGTGTGATTGTAATCTATTGTTGGTTACTTAGTGAAATACCCAGTGGTTTTTTTAGGACTGGATGTAGCTCTAGTAAGGAGTGAACCAATATAATTGATTGTGTGATCTTCTCTCTCTCTCTCTCACACACACACACACACTCATTACAAACTGTTTGATATGGTTTTTGTATCTGTTGCTTTAAACAACCGGTTAAATCGAAATTCCAATCGATTGTTTTTCTGCAAACAGTTTTAACAGCTTTGATTTCTTGGCTTCCCTGATTGCTCTTTCTATAATTCTTCATAAATCTTCATTCTTAGCTAATATTTGTGAAAATCTTTTCTTAAACAATTCACCTCCCTCTTGTTTAGGCCATTAATTCTTACAATTGGTATCAAAGCTAGGTTCTTGAAATTTTCTCAAGTTCTGATTTTCAAATCTGTTTTTTAATGGCTGACAAGTTACCTTTTGGGGAAGGATCTTCTATTAATATACCACCTTTATATTTGTGGTGTGAGCTATCAACTGTGGTGTATAAGAATGAAAGTTTTTGTTGATTCTATAGATAGAAAAATATGGGATGTCATCACAAACAAATTTTTCATACCTTTGCTTGAAACTAATATTGTTTGCTCTGAAAGTGAAAAAGATCATTTTAACTGTATTGCTAAAAACATCATTGTTTCTGCTCTTGACTCTCATGAGTTTCTTAAAGTTTCAGAGTGTGTTTCAACTAAAGATATGTAGGAAACTCTTGAAAGAATTCATAAAGATTCAAGAAATGTTTGGCTGGATAGTGATAATTTCTCTTCTAGATCATCCTCTGCAGCTTCCAAAATAAATGTATGTCTGATGGAAAAAGAGTATTCTGCATCAAACCGTGTAAGTACATCCTCCTCATGATAGTTATTATCAATTTCTTGAGGCTTTTAAAGAGACTCATGAATAAGCTCATAGATTAACCCTTTCAAACAATCAAGTGAAAAGTAAAAACAACTGGTAGAAAAATAGAGTCAAGGTCTTGGAAGAAGATTTGAACAACTCAAAAACTGATTTTGAAAACTTAGAAATGATTTATCAAAATTCTTCTTGCAAGTGAGAATCTAGTTCTTGCAAAAACTATGAATCTATTTAAAAGAAGGTTTTTTATCTTGTGAAAACTATGGATAAAATTTCAAAAGGTAAATCCAACTTTGAGAATGTCTTAGCATCTCAAAATTGTGTTTTTAGAAAATCTGGATTGGGTTTTAACCCACAGAGCAAGAACAATGGAATTTTAAAACCTTTTCAACCATTACAGAAAATCAACCGATTGAAAAGTCGATACAACTTGTTGTTTTTTGAAAAGTCGATAAACCTATTGAAGATCCTTGGAAAAGGTACGGTTGGTAATGAAAACAGTTTTGTTATTCATGATGTCTTCTATGTGAAAGGTCTCAAGCACAACCTTCTCAGCATAAGTTAGCTTTGTATAGAGGATATCAAGTCAAATTCAAAACTAACTCATGTGAGATTCGTCTACCAAACTCAAAGGAAATGTTGCTAGTTGGTAAGAGAATTAATAATGTCTATCTACTTTCAAATTCCATATTTATTTGTTGTATTTTGACCAAGCATGAAGAATCATGTCTTTGGTACAGAAGAATTGCACGCATTCATATGCATCATCTGAACAAATTAATTTCAAATGATCTTGTTATTCGCTTACCCAAACTCAAGTTTGAGAAGGATGTGTGTGAAGCTTGTCAAAAGGGGAAACAAACAAAACGATCTTTTAAACTGAAAAACACTATTTCCACCTCAAAACCCCATGAGCTACTACATATTGATTTGTTTGGTCCTTCAAGAACTATGAGCCTTGGAGGGAATTATTATGCTCTTGTTGTGGTTGATGAATTTTCCAGGTTTACATGGACAATATTTCTACATTCAAAAAGTGAGGCCTACTCTGAATTTAAGAAGCTAGCCAAGAGACTACAAAACTCTTGGTGTAGCAACATTGGTGCCATTAGGAGTGATCATGGTGGAGAATTTATGTAATTCTTCATAAATCTTTAATATGTTGTTAAACAATTCACCCCCCCCCCCCCCTTCCCCCCCCCCTTTTTTTTTCCCCTTTTTTTTTTAAATTTGACCAAAAAGTTTGGTTTTTTAATTTTTTTAATCTCTCTTTTTTTTTTTTTTAT
>Ga0123342_1004872_pt1 | contig 20073 bp, 11 predicted proteins | sample Turbeawhitnodule_FD_89960 | JGI IMG/M metagenome (GOLD analysis project Ga0123342, IMG submission 89960) | Root nodule microbial communities of legume samples collected from Mexico - Turtle bean Mexico white nodule | ecosystem: Host-associated > Plants > Roots > Nodule | place: Mexico: Nepantla... | reverse complement strand
CTTCTTTTTTTTTTTTCTGGGCTTGTTCTTTTTTTATGCTTCTCACTTTCACCCCTCTACCTCCGTTCTGTGATGCCTGTTCGATGTACTGCGATATGAGGAGAGAGGCGGGGGGGGGGGGGGGGGGGGTACCTACAGAAGGCACTCTAACGCTCAAGTCAACAAAGGGGGTTCGGTACTTGGTTGTCAGAGCACAGTAATAAACGTACCTGCTTCTTGGAATGTGTGTTATTTAATGAGCCTACCTTGTTGGATCGGATTATTGAGGTGAATCGTGTTTAGAGGTGTATTACCTAGTTCTTAATGATGACTTAGCTTCACTTACTTTGATTGAGTGTAATTGGACCAAAGGTGTCGACCCACACGAACGTGGAACATTTAGTCGGTTCAATTGTAGGAACTGAGACATGATATTAATCATTCGTTCCATATCATTACAGGAAAAAAATTTGATAATAATTAAAGAGAAGAATGTTTTTACATATAGTTAGAGATAAAATGCAGCATTACGTTACTAAATTGAATCGTGCACCTAAAAATCATCTTATTATATTAATTTAAAATCTTTTTTATTATTTAACTATTTTTTTTCTTAATTTAAAATATTTTTTTCTTAAACTAACTAGAGTTTATTATATTTAAGGATTAAAAAAGAAAATTTAAAAAACAGGAATATAAAAAAATTACAGAAAACAAAATCAGATACGATTTATATTTATCTTTAATTCTGTATTTATAAATAAATTAAGTCGCTTTTAATAAGAAAAAAACTTAAGCTATTCAACTCTAACTATTGTTATCTTAAAATTTGATCTGATCGTTAACTGTGAATTCCTTAATTGACATTAATTAAAATAGTTATTTTATAGTGTTGACCCGGTTAAGGCGTATAACTTTTCCTATTAACTTTTTTATTATTTTCTTCTTTTTCATTTAATAAATAATTTTAAAAAAATTACATTCGCTGTCAATCAGTGTTGGATCGCAACATTTATCTTTTATTTGGGTAGTTAATTGTGTTCCATAAACAAAAAAAATTCAGAAAAAGTAAGATTAAGTTAATTATTATTTTTAATTAAAATCAATATATACACTTTCAATTTTAGGGTGGTAAGATTTTCTCTTTATGAAAATAGTGTGCTAAACTTTAATTTTGTGTCATTTGATTTTCTTCAGGGAATATCAATTTCATAAACCTTAACTTTCATATGATTTGTCTTTAATTTTTTTTCATAGTCACGTTGATTTTTAATTATTTAAAAAAAATCTTAGATATTTTTTTTTTTAATTACAATTAGAATACTCACTTAAAAGAAAGTGTAATTCATCTTAAATATTAATAGTTACAACTCATTTTTTATATTTACGTATAATGAGAACATGGATTTAGAAAATATAAAAGGGAGGAATAATATAGTTAATAAAAAATATAGTTTATTTTTAATTCTTAGTTTATTAAATTTTAATGTTTTGATTAATTAAATAGAAGTTAAAATAAATAAACAACTGAGTTCTTAGTTATAGTGTGTGATATCACCCTACTTAATATACGAACTATATTTGAAATTGTGATAATTTTGAAGAAATAATTAATGTAAAATTGAAATATTAGTGTCTATGTGAAAAAAAAGTATCTTTAAATTCAAGGTGTCTATTTAAAAAAAATAAAGTATTGAATTGATAAAAAAAAAATTAGAATGCTTATTTGTAAAAAATAAAGTTTAAAAGAATCAAATACTTTCTTTTTAAATTTTATGAAAAAATTATTTAATTTTACAAAAATAAAATTCATGAATTGATTTAACTTGTGAAAAAATTATAATTTTTTTCTTATAAATATATGAATAAGTTTATCCAGATAAAATAGTTAGCTTTAATGATTTGACTATATAAGAAACGTAGTAGTGTTTAATAGATTTGGGGTAAATGAAAATTAAAACATAATATTTCTAGAAGGTCAAATCGAAGGAAAAATAATAATCAGCATACACGATTCCTTTTGTTTTAAGATTTGATTTATTGTGTTGGATTAAGCAATGTTTTTGCTCTGTTAAAAAAAATGTGATGAAACATACACCTCATGTAATACTAAGACTCGTAATTTAAATTTTTATTTAATTGGGAAAATATACAACCAAAGCAGTGGGGTTACACACCAACCAAACCACAGATTCATAGCACTTCAATAACCAACCACACACCACAATTTTCTCTCACTTTTTTTTTTCACTCATAATGCAGATCACAAGAAAGAAAGAAAGAAAAGCAGAAGTCACAGCCCTCACTGCTATGGTCACATACACCTGCATCAGACAAGGAGGAAAATAAATCAGAACATATAACCTTAGTAATCATGTTCTGCCATACACCTATATAGAAAGAAAAATGTTTCTTTCACACTCTTTCAAAAAATTACATTCATTTAACAATTTATAGGCTAAAAATGATAGCTCAACACACAGGGTGTCATTGTGCTAAAATGTATAATTTCCTTAGATCAAAGTAACAGAAGAAAACAAGATCAGAAATTTCCTAATTCATAATCATGTTCCAAACACCAAAGAATAAAATCATGGAGAATATTGATAGAGCATAGACAAGATAACAAAAGAAGAGTTCACCTTAATTATAGCTTAACATATATATATATATATAGGTGATGCAGCAGATATCTAATCACTGTCACTGCTGCTGCTGCTGTCATGGCCATCGTCATGTTTCTTCTTCTTCTTCTCCTTCTTCTTCTTCTCGCCCTCAGCACCTTCACCGTGGATCTTGTCCTTGATCTTCTCTACGAACCCTTGTTTGTGCTCTTCTCCATGGTGTTCTGGCTTGTGCTCCCCTTTGTGCTCACCATGGTACTCTCCTTTGTGTTCACCATGGTGCTCTCCTTTGTACTCACTATGTTCACCATGGTGCTCCCCTTTGTGCTCCTCCTCCTTCTTGTGCCCTCCCACATGAAGGGTCTCCCCAATCTTGTGAATGATTCCTGACATTGTCTCTCTTTCACTTAGCTTCTTCCGGTTTTGGTTTTGGTTTTTGTTTTGGTTTTGCTGTGTTCTTACCCCAAGAGATGAACGGTATTTATAGGAAGAAAGTCAGGTATAAAGGGAAAAAAAATGCTATCCATCATTGAAATTACTGGAATGACCATCAACGTGTTCTTTGCGTGTATTCGTTTATAACTATTTTGTTTACTGATAAAAAAATATAGAATCATATATACCTCACATGATTTTCTTTTCTATATACTTGTGACAGCTGTAATGTTATGTAATTTCAAGATCAATACGAATATGATGTTTTACTTATATTTTTAAATGGAAAAGCAGTTATATTTGATTCAAGAAAATATAACAGAAACAAATTAATGAGAGGTGTGAAATTAAAGTATGAATGATGAATTAATAAGAGAAGGAGCAAACACGTGTCGAGTGGTTAAGGGCTGAGACAATTGTGTCGCTAATATTTGTGCATTTGTAACCTAACTGTAGCTTTTCTGGTGTAATACGGAACCTATTGAGAGAAACATCCTATGCTTACTAATTGAAGAGACAAAGAAATAAATCTTAAAGTTGGGATGTGGCAATGTATTATGCAAATCATGACAATGTCTGTCCAAAATTTAGGTTAGGTACATTCAATCAGATATTATTATATATTTCTAGTCATTAACCCTGCATTCTAGATTCTACTTTCAGAACAATTTCTATCTATTTTTTATTTCTTTATTTTCAAAATCAAAAGCATGGAAAATCTTACAACTCAATGGGTTTTTTTCTTTCCTGTAAATAGTCTAATTTCATTTGATATTTTCTGTGAAATAAAAACAAAAATTATTCTGGAATTAGACAAGTCCTACTTAACCCATTTCAAAAAATACACATTATTTGGAGAAAAAAATCAGTCAATAATGTAGCCCCCCCAAAGAGAAAAAGAGGTATGTATGAGGACATAATTTAGTCCAAATCCATAATATGATTCCCTTTGTTCTTAGTCCTCTAAAACAAAAATAAATCAAAGAATAAATTGCAATTTTAGTAATTATGTGATACCTTTTCTTTTCTCAATTTGAATCTCCTAATTTAAAAAAAATTGTAACTTTAGCTAATTATGAGTTATGCACACACTTTATCTTTCTATTTCAATTAATTAAATGTTTCAATTGTAATTTAAATAAAATCTTTAAGTTTAGATATGAATTGTACCGAAATAAAAAAGATTGAATTCACATTATTTTGTTAAAAAATTAGAAGAGAGTACACTATTATTTAACCCAAACTAAAGTATAGAGGATAAAAGAGTAAAAAGAATGGTAGTTTGAGAAGAATAAATGAATAAAGAAAGAAAAATGATTGTATTATTTGAAAAATAGTTTAAAGCATGATGGATGAAATAGGGTAGCGTGGAATAGGGGAGAAGGTGACCCACCGACCATTATGGGCCATAAATGAAAGATCCAAAAGAGGATAAGAAGGGCCCACTTTCCGTATCTGAAGAAGAGAAAGTAGAAAACAACGTTATTCCCACTATCTTTTTCTTTCTGTTACCGACTTTAATTTAAAATACAATTTTTTAACGATAATCCCTTAATTCAACTTTTAATATCTTATAAATTTAAATATTTTAATAAATTTTACACAAAAAGATGTTACTCAATCAAGAAAGAGTAAGTTAGTCAACAAGTTGAATACTAAGTAACGACTTATTAAGAGCAAAATTCAATTATTTAAATAAAAATGAAAATATATTTATTCAATAAAAAATTTAATATTTAATTTAAATTAAAAATGCAAGAAGTAAAAATGAGATGATAATATTTTTGTTAGAAGTTTTTTTCCATAAATGTTGTAAGAAATTAGCTAAGAATTATAAGTACTCATTTAAAAATACAGCTGATAAATAGATTTTAATAATATTCGATAGTTGATAGCTATTTTTGAAGCGAATCCGTTTTTTTGTCTCATTGGTTTTGAAGATGACGCGTGGATGGTTATAAACCTGCCGACACCGTTGAATGGAACCGCCCCTGACAGTTTTGTTCAGTTTTTGAGAAATAAATAATAATAATAAACTTTTCACGTAAGAAAAATTAAATCGTACCCAATTCTCAAGGCTGTATCAGATATTTTATTTTACCAAACCTAAATATATTTAAACATTAAAATAGATCTAACGTTATTAAAATAGTGTTTATTGGTTTCCAAATATTATTTCTTAAGTAAAACTAAATTAACTCCATTAATAATCATTTGAATTAGGTCAATGGGCACTCCCATAATAAAAAAAGGTCGTTTTTTTACAATTTTTTTAAAATATTTTTTTCTTATTAATTATTTTGATTATGTATAGATTCTTTTTGTAATTATATGAAAAAATAAACACAAAAAGTTAAGTTATCATTATGTTGTATTTATTTTATCATAAATTAACTCATAATTTATAAAGATATTTTTATTCACTATATATTTTGACTCATCCTTTTGTTGTTCTATTCAAACATTTTTTAGATAAAAATTATTTATTTCGAAGAATTAATTATTTAAAAAAGTGTTTTTCCTTTTATACAAAATGCTGACAGTTGAATATATAATAAGTTGACCAATGAAAAAAATGGATAAAACTCTTAAATATGACATGGAAATATAGAAATTATAAAAAGAAAATTGTCATGTACACTATGTTTTAGGAACTTTGCTTAAGATCAATCTAGCTAAAAAAAAAAAAAAACGTTAAAAACCTATAAATGAGTTATCTAGTAAAGATGCTCTAAATAATGTGTAGGGAAGAAGACTAAAAACAACAAAATGATTACTTGTACAAAATAAATAAAAATATTGTGAATGTTTATTAACTATTAAAAAACTAGATTAAGAAAAAAAAAACTAGTTAATATGAAAGAATTCATATTAAAAAGGAAATGCATTCATTTGTTGTACGAGCTTGCAGTATAAAGCAACCCACTCGTTTCAAAAGCAAATTGGTATCATGATTTTCACAAACCTGTCCAGTCAACTAAGACCATCTTGACCATCACCTAATTTTGTTGTTGTAAATTATGAAAATAATAATAATATTTTTTGTTAATTTCATTCTATTATTTTAAATCTTTTTAATTTGATTTCATTTTAATTAATATAAATTTTTCAGAAAATTAGAAATAGTACCATCTAATATTTATTTTTCATATTATGTGTTATTTTTGTTAATAAGTCACATGTCACGTCTATTATTATTATTATGACAGATTAAAAGTGACTATGTTAATTCATTTAAAAAAGTAAAATTAAATTGAAAATGTTTAAAATAATAGGATTAAATTAAAAAAAACATTTAAAAAATTATTAAATAAAGAGAATTATATATGTATGATATTCTTTTAGGGCAAATAATAATGAAAAATTATATATGCATTATCTTCTATTAGGACAAATAGGATGCGTTTGGTGGTTTCTTATGTGTAGTTTTGTCCTCAAAGAAAAAAAGTGATTTTCTTCTTCCCAAATTGGTGAGGTAAAGCAATGTAGATCACCTTAATCGGTAATGTGAATATAATAGCTTACAAAGTCTCCTATTTGATTTGCGTGTACATTGCTTAATTTGTAGTTGATTTACATCACATAGGCGGAAAGTTATTTGTAGTAGATTTTGTTGCATAGTATCTTATAATGAGTTTCACTACATCAAACTTTATAAGTTAGGTGTGTAAGACTATATATCATGGATGATCCGATAACGGATTGATAGTATGTAACCTGATAAGTCCAACAAACAATCGTTAGGATAAGAAATGACTCTGATACCATATTAAAAATTGGACTTTAAGTCTAACTCAACTTCATAAAATCAACTTATAAGGTGAGGTTTGCACCTACTTATATATTATGAAATGTCCTAATCTTTAATTGATCTGGGATCTTCAACAATAATTAAACTTAGTGTCATCATTGGATACACTACGTAAGGAAACAAATGTGAGTAAATTGTCATCATGGGGACACTACTTGGGAAACAAATATTATTGTTGCCTAGACCAACAGTAAATGTAATAAAATATTATTAATTTTTGCATCCACTTTATGTTCTCATTCTCTATGCATTATCATTCTGCGATTTATTTTTTAATTGCCTCTACTTTGTATCCCTATTCTATACGCTAACTTATTATTATTTTAATAATTTAGTGTGAGTTAAAGGTCTCCATTGTTGACACAATATTTGACATTTATTTTTGTGTCCAACTTGAGTAGACTTCACTCTTATTAGTGACTTCTTTTTTATAGTCTTCGCTTTTTATTGACATCTAAAATGAATTTTTCTTGTAGTGCCTTAAGTGAAAAAAATATAAAATATGAGTTTTTTTAAGCTTAAAATTTATTATCATTAAAATAAAGCTGAATTTGAGTTTCTTAAAAATAATATACTATTATGATAAGATAAACCGTATTACATAAACTACGAAAAATGATTTTAAAAAAGGAAAACTATACTTTCACGTATATTAGAGTTGTGTATTACTAATTTTAAAAAAATATATAACTTTATAATTAAATTTGATAGTTTTAAAAAAATATAATGTGGGAGGTGGTCCTAATACTGCTACACCAATTATTTTGTCTGCCATTGTTGATATTAATTATAAATATATGACTGTTGAAAATCATGTCGTCTCCAAATTTTGGACGAATCCTAGTGAGATGAAGAAGAATGGAGTGATACTGGGGCGAAAATTGTTCGCACTACTAGAAAATCATGGAGACCACCTAAAGAGACTGGTAAATCCAAGAAAACTGCTAAGGCATTTCTATCCAAAAAGTCGCAATGACGGTCTCTTATTTTTTTTTTTTGGAATGTTGGAGGACGGACAAACCACTAAATTATGGAGATATTGTTTAATTTACTTAAACTGCATAAACCTCTTCTTGTTTTTCTTGTTGAACCTATGATGTCGTACACCGATGTTTTAGATGTTTCTTTTTTAAAATCTGTTAATCGACATTTGGTTGCTACGTCTCCTATCATTAATAAAGTTGCTAAGCTTTGGTGTTTGTCAGTTCCAAATCTTGTCCAAAATTTCTTGGTCAATGATCAATTTATTTTTGTAATTTGTCTTCTGCATGATAAATGCTTTAGCTTTAGAGGTGTTTATGGTGCTAACACATACTTGGTTATACGACTTTTGTGGAGGGATCTTAATTTCTTCAAGATTTCAATGTATTTTAGGAGATTTTAATGTTGTACTCTCGACTGATGATTGCAAAGGGGGGTGACTCCAAATCAGGTTTCTTGTAATGAATTCCTTGATTAGATTAATACTAATGATCTGGCTTGTATGTCTTTTACTAGACCTTGTTATACTTTGTGTAATGGGAGGAAAGGGTTACACAAAATTCATAGAAAACTAGATAGGGCTATATGTAATGGAGTGTTCCTGGATGAATGAGATTCTTGTACTTATCAAGTTCTTGTTAAAAAAGATTCTGACCATTCCCCTATTCTTGCTAGTAATTTTTTAAGGAAGGTTAACAATTTTTGTTTCTTTTCGATGTGGCTTCAAAATAGTTCATGTATGAAGCTTATTCATGATTTTTGCGCTAATACGGTTGTTGATTGTCCTATGTTTATTTTGCAACATAAGTTAAAAATGTTGAAAATTGAGCTCCGAGCTTGGAATAAAAATTCTTTTGGTAATGTTCACAATGCAATGCTTCTTAAGTAGAGTCTCCTCCTTGGTATTCAACAAACCTTAGAGACTGCTAGTTTGTCTGATATTGATGGACTTCTCTATCAAGAAAAGATTGCTAAGGATGAACTTTATCATGCTCTTCACTGTCAATATTTGTTTTGGAAAGAAAGGGTCAGGATGCTCTAGTTTAAAGATGAGGATAAAAATACTGTTTTTTTTCAATGTTGTGGTTAAGAGGAGAAATAAATCTAGTGACACTCATCGCGTACGGACTGATAATGAGGTTATTGAGGATCATCAACTCATTAAGGATAATATTTTGGATTTTTATAAAAATCTTTACGCTGAGTCTGTTTCTAATGATCATGATATAGGTAATGTGAAAGATTTTATTGGTAATTATATTCTTGAGTTGGTTTCCTCTTAGGAGAATATGATGTTGATTAAATGCCCTAATTATTTGAAAATCAAGAATATTGTTTTTAATCTTAATGGTAATAATGCTCTTAGTCTTGATGGTTTTAGAGGTGTTTTCTATCATTCTTGTTGGGAAATTATTGGGAAAGATGTTTGCAAAGCTGTTCAACAATTTTTTAAACAAAACTGGGTTCTTTCTGAAATGAACAACAACGTGGTATCTCTTATTCCTAAGATCCAGGGTGCTGAATCCATTAAAGATTACAGACCGATTGTTGTTGCTAATTTCAAATTTAAGATTATTTCCAAAATACTTGCGGATAGGCTTGCAATTGTGGCTGCTAGAATCATTTCTCCTAATCAATGTGGGTTTGTGCAGGGTAGACAAATTCAAGATTGTATTGGTATTGCTTATGAAGCTATTAACGTACTTTCTAAAAAGGTTAGAGGAGGGAATTTGACTTACAAAGTTGATATTCATAAAGCATTTGACACTCTGAGTTGGAAGTCTTTATTACTAGTTTTGACATGCTTTGGTTTTCATCCCTTGTTTGTCGGTTGGATTAGTACAATTCTCCATTCAACTATGCTTTCTATCAGGAGAAATGGTAGTTTGGTGGGTTTTTTCCATTGTCTCCTTTACTTTTCTGTCTTGTAGAGGAAGTTCTCAGTAGAGGTATTCCTAAGCTTGTGAATGATAAGAAGATTCTGCATATGGTTAGTCTGCAAGGTTACGTCACTCCCTCTCATATTTTATATGTTGATGACATATCTGTTTTCTAGAGGACGAATAATAAATCTCTTAGAAATTTGAGTCTTTTCTTAGAATATATGGGTATTTTTCGGGTCAATATGTTAATAATTCTAAGAGTAGTTTTTTCACCATGGATAATTCTGCAAGATTTGTCACCAAAATTCAACGTCTTCTTTCTTGTAGTCATGGTTGTTTACCTTTTACTTATTTAGGAGTACCTATTTTTGTTGGTGCTCCAAAGTGATGATTTCTTCAACCTTAGGTTGATAAAGGCAAATTGAAGCTAGCATCTTGGAAAGGTAAATATCGTAGCATGAAGGGTCAAATTCAGTTGGTTAATACGATGATTACTGAATTTCTAGTTTATAGCTTTAATATGTATAACTGGTCTGTTTCCCTTACAGTTGAGCAATGGTGTAGAAATTTTATTTGGACTAGTGATATTTTGAAAAAAGGTATAACTATAGTTAATTGGGCTACGATTTGTACTTCTCTTGAGAATTGAGGTTTTAAGATTATTAATATTCATCATGAAAATAATGTGTATCTTCTTAAGCTTGCTTGGAACGTTGCTTATAGTAACAAGTTTTGGTATTTTCTCCTAAAAGCCAGAGTTCTTAAATCAAAATACAAGTTTTGAATGGTTTATTGATCCTCGTCTCTTTGGCCTAGAATTAAGCAGTTTTATGCTACTATACTTGATAATACTTCTTGGACTATTGGTATAGGTACTTTTATTAATTTTTAGAATGATAAATGGTGTTCTACTACTTCTTTAGCTAACATTGTAGGGCTATTTGATAGTGCTAGCATTCTGAATACAGTCTCTCAGTTTTGGACTGGTTGTGATTGAAATATTCCCTTGTCTTTACAACAGATGCCTCATTTTTTTAATCATATCATGGTTACGGAGGTACAAGATATTCCTAATTGGATTTTGATGAGTTTGGTCGTTTCACTCTTAAATCGACTAGGACTTTTTTCTTGGAACCAGGAGTTCTTTGTGGTTGGGGTAAATTCATTTGGTCTTCATATATTCCACCTTTCAAAACTCTAGTACTGTGAAAAGTTTATCATGGGCGACTTCCTATAGATCATCATATTCAGCATAAAAGTTTGCACATATGTTTTATGTGTGTACACTTTGTGAAAAGAACGAGAAATCTATTCAACATTTATTTTTTGAAATGTTCTAATGTTTTGCATATTTGGAGTTGGGTTAGGCAAATTTTTCTTACTCCTTAGTTCTCTAATAAGGAAAATCTTCTTACTTTTATTAAGAGTGACAGTAGTTCTTTGGTTAAATTGCTTAAGCTTGCTGTGATAACTTTTTTTATTTGGATGATATAGCGTATGAAGAATTATGCTAGATTTCAGGATAAGATTGATGTTTCTCGGGCTATTTCGATAATTAAAGATTTAACTTGTCTCGTGGAAAATTCGTTTAAAGCTTCAATGAAGAACGATATGTTGGATTTCAACGTCATTAAATGTTTTGGTATTAATACTCGTAATGGTAAAGTTCTTTGTCATCTTCCTGTTAGATGGAAGTCCCCTTTTTCAGAGTGGGTTAAAACTGACACTGATGGAGTTGCTAAGAGATATCTAGTCTTATTGTGGAAGTATGAGATAGTTTATTGGGGTTTCTCTGCATTTCTTAATGTTCAGACTGCTTTGGTTGCTGAGTTTTATGGAGTTATATATGATCTGGACGAAGTTCAAAAGATGGAATTTACTAATGTATGGCTTGAATGTGATTCTACATTGGTTTGAGCTACGTTCACTGTTAGGACTATTCCGTAGAGGCTTCATAATCAATGAAATACTTGTCTTAATTATTATGGAAAAATCAGGTTTAAGGTTATTTATATTTTTCGTGAAGAGAATGCGTGTGTTGATAAATTGGCTAGTTTAAGATTTATTCATAGATAATCATTTTACTGGTATAATAGGCTCTCTTCTAGTCTTTTTCTAAAATTCTTTATAAATATGTATAGTCTACCTATATTTTCTTTAACATACGAGTTTTGGTATAGTCTTTTTGTATTTCTTTTAATAATATTTTGTTTATATGATAGGAGATGATTGTTGTTACTATAATTTAAAAAAAATTATAATTAAATAATATATAAAATTTTAAAATAATATTATTATTGATTGTAAAGTAGATGTTGAAAAATGATTGGATGTGAAAGTATGAACATGTTTGAAAAACTCTAAAGTTTCTATTGGGAACGCATATAGAAATGTCTTTTAAAGTTAGGTTTTATAATGATGTTGCAAAATCCATCTCTAATTGATCTACCTAATCTATATTACAACACATGCAAATCAAAGACTATATTTTATCATGTGAAATAATTAATAAAATAATAAATGGTCAAATCATTATTAACCAATTCAGTTTGTGTGAGATATATTTTAATTTAATAACATTGTACATGGTTTATATGCATTTATTAATCTCAAAAACCGTATATTAATGCTCACATTGAACCAACCAAATGAACTATATATAATCTAATAACAATGTACATGGTTTATATGTTTGTATAGTTTTAGTACCTTATCCATTAGTATAATCTGAGTTAAAAAATCCTAAAACTAAGTTATTCTGTAAGAATCTAGGAGCCATTTACCCCATTTGGAAACTATCTTAGGTCTCTTGTAGTTTAATAAAATGTAAACGGTTTAATAAAATGTAAACAGTTTAATAAAATGTAAACAGTTTAATAAAATGTAAACTATCCTGTTAATCAATTTTCAATTTTGTTTTTATCTATTTAATTATCCAAATCTGTTCAACATCCCCATTATGTCTAAAGAAAGAAGAATAATAAAGGAAAAGTGATAAAAAAAACTTAAATTGATTGGATTAGAAAAATTATGACCTTTTTAACAATATTTGAGTATAGCAGGATTGAGCAAAACTGATTGAAATCTTTATTAAACTAACCAAGTGTGACATGGTAATACTTTATATAGTTTTCAATTCATATGCCATAGAAGTTTATTTATTTATACTTTTATTTTCACTTTTCAGAGTCTTTTCTATTGCTATGTACAGTAATCAGTTCCCCTTGTAAAAAGGGTGTTGCAGAAGAAAGGCTACATAATCTAATAAGCAAGGGTGTGATGAGGAGTGTTAGAATCATCGTCTACTACACGAATAGGAACTATTGGTATTGCATCCCACCATTCCCTCAACCTTCTATTCCCTGTTTCAGAGGGCTTTCCTAATGTCATAGTGAAGCTTTGGATAATGAGACCCATAAGGAAGAATTTGAATGGAATCACTGCCAATAAGATCGCCAACGCACCCATAGCCACCATCACTAATTTTGCATGCTGAAAAAGAAACAAGGATATGTATGTAGTAAGCAAAAGCAACCACAAATTGTATGTCATATGCACAAATGAGGCAAACATATTTGAAGAACAACTCTACCTTATCAGCCTTTGAAATAAGTATTGACCATATCTTTAGCATTGCTATGTTTGCTATCTGCATCATCTCATGAACAGTGTACAATCCTTGCTGGGCTGAGACAATGCTCTCCATCGTAGACTGATCAGAAGACATACTAGATCTACTGATTACTATCTCGTTGCATTTCTCATAAGTCTTGTTTTTTCTTGCCTCAATCATCTTTCTTATTGCCCAAATCAACAAACCTGCAAATGCCTTGCCAACCCATTCCCTGTCATCATTATCCAGGCCATGTTACATACTTCCATTCTAGGGGTAGTTTTGATTGGTATATATATAACAAAAATTAACAAGTTAAGAAATAAGAACTTACATATAGGTGATCATAAGGGATGCAGCAAGAACAACAAGAGTAAGTAATGGCCTTTCCCATGAGAAGATTTGTCGAAACCAAGGGACCACAATTTTGAGTGGCTTCAGGAGTTCCTGTACAAAGAAATCAGAAAACTAATATTAGGTCTAAACTGCAAACATGCGAACCTTTCTTTCCATTCCAGGACCATCCTGAAATCTGATTCTCAAATGAAGAGTTTATGACAAAGAATAAGGCAATCTTTTACTATATCATAGCCTACAACATAAAAATGTTGACCATGAACTTCACATTTCCCAAAGTATAAAGAAATTTATGGAAAGACATTATAATATACTTTCTGCACTCAGAAACAACTCCATTTTGGACAATCAAGTGCTACTACTGCTTACTAGAGTTCAGCAATTGAGGATAATTAGGGGCTTTGTTTAGGCTAAACTAAATCCTTACCGTTATAACCAAAACACTGTCAATAACTCCTTCCTCCTTTAACTCTTCAGTGGTAGCTTTAGCAATGAGAATTTCCCTTTCTTCCTCCCTAGCTTGTTGGATAGCGGTTTCCAATGTAGGACTTCCGTCTACATCATAAACACTTTCATCTGCTTGTCTTGCCTCATCTGTTATTACATCAGAAACTATTGTCTTAGAAATGTTCATACTACTAAGAATGGAACTTGCACTACAAGACTGGCTATTGTTGCTTTTATTGAGGCTATCTGCGAGCTCTTCCAGCACAAAATCTCCTTTTGGTATCTCGTTATATAGGGAAAATATTAAGAATTTGGTAGGGACAGGAGGTGATATTCTTAGCATTTCTCTTGCTGCATGCAGCCTGATGATTCCCAACATTGTCCTTGAATGCATCTCCCACGTCTGTGCTGGGTTTTTTATCTGGTACTTGCATAAAAACTTGTGGAGAAAGATTATTTCCCTTACTAGAGCAAGCCAATGATCACGTCTTGTAGAACTTGTAAGCTCTGGAAACTCCAGTACAACTGTCTCTGATCTAGAAATTTGTAAAGAAAAACTTATTCACGTTAATGACAAAAGTGAAGATTATATATATTTCTGTAATCATATTACATTAAGGTGGTACTAACAAATTTAAGCAGAACAAGGATATGACTATGTCAAAGCTATAAAAATTAATAAACCACACTAAAAAATGTTAGACAGCTACCAATCTGTTGCTGAGTTCACAAGTTCTTAGTTCAGACCATCTTTAAAGGCATCAGATGTAGAATTCACAAACTCTACGATTCTTCAGGAAATGTGTTCATTTAAAATTCAAGGACAAAATTGATCATTTATCCAAAATATATATATTACGAAGATTGAATCGGTACTACATATTTTAATGGACAAAACTGTAGAATAGGTACTGATGATTAATAAAAAGTGGTATGCTAGTGTCCTTACAAATCAGCTGAATCATAGGCTATGGCTTTGTCATAAAGATGAGCTCCCCAAGGACCAGTGGCAGCAGGATTAACACTCTGCTCAACATTCTTGGAGAGGTCTATTTTGAGAGCATCTTCATACTTGATTACTCCGGAAGCCTCAAAGTAAAGAGAGTAATTGGTCAGGGTAAGCCTGCCTGCCAATTAAAACCAAAGCAACATTTACATTTTTTATGAATGCTTTTTACAAATTCCAGAACATTATTAAATGAATGATTAGATAGAGCAAGCAGCTGACCAGGCCAACTTGTTGTTCCAATGTGGCGAACTACTCTCTGACTCACGACTGTTCCATCTACATGTAATATATATTCATCCTCAGCCAGTTCCACCCCATTTGGTTTTGCCTGTTTCTGCAAATGCCGTATGCACCTATGGAATCATGAATTTAAAAATGAATCATAACAAGAACTTGAACTTATAATGCACAACTAACTTCTGCTTTTATGTGTCTTCTTCCTAATATGCTACTCTAACTTTCTCATTTCTACTCAGTAGACTCAAACTCATTCTTAACAATTTGGATAATTCATATCTTGCATATCTTATATGTTCACCTATCAAATAATCTAATATAGCTATCAAGTTCTAAATCAGAGATATTGATAAACAGTATTCCAAACGAAGCCTAAAAGGCATCAGATGATTTTCCTAGCTATTATACTAATGGACTCCAAATGCTTGCAAATGGACCAGGAAAAAATAAATTCATAAGATCAATGCATTACTTTTTCATTTCTTTCAAGAACTTGTCGTATGCTGGAAAATGTAGCCTGTAGCCTGTCGATGCTGTTAGAGTTTCAAAAGTAAACCTTCCATTTGCTACATCTGCAACTAATGGTACTAAGGATCCCAACCATACAAATGCATCTTCTCCAACATTGGGCTCATCATTAACCTGGCCAATGGTTTATGAATTATGATACGAAAACAAAATTTACCAAGAGATCACTTCATTTGAAAATATCTAAACTCCTAAAACCATAAATATTTTGTTTACTTCTATCAAATTGGCTTGGTTCAAATGCAAGAAATATTATCCATTCTTTTTATATAGACTATTCATAAACTAATTTCAGTTTCATTCATTTAGAGGACAAGACCTGCAGAAGGCTGGAATTCAAACTGATTCTTCAAACAAAGGTAGGGTGGGGGTGAAGCTTATAAATCCACCATCTCTATGATAAGTACAAGGAGAAAGGATGGTCTTACAAGGAGGGGCATGATGTCTGAATAGAAGAGAGGGATATCATCCTGTTCTTCAGTGGTATTCTTAGTTATCTTCTTTTCTTCTTTCGTTTCTTCTTTCTCCTTTGCTATTGACTCCTGCAAACCTCAAAAGCCTCATCGGATTAATAGCATGAGTAGAAACAAAAACAATAACCTTAGTTCAGATCAAACAGGACATATCCTAGGCCATCAATGACCCATAATTTGAAGCCCTACTTTAGTTAGTAAATGTAAAATCACATGTCTTATATCAAGAGAATTTGGTAAATACAAATACATTCTGGAACTGATATCCAAACTTTCATTACTAAGATACCTGAAGCATAAAACCAGTCAACCACTGCAATATAATCTCGGTCCCTAATAAAACTTATCAAATATCTAAAATTTTTCCATTTTAATAGCTTATGTTAGTTTAGTGTTTACATTATAACAAAACACAGTAAAAAAAAACTATTCTGTAAGCATTATTCCTTTAATTAAAGATGAGTATCGCTGAAATGAAAAGCCAATTTTTATCTTGGTTGGAATTGGTATTACCGTATGCTCTTCTTCCAAGGAGCTAGGTCTCTCCCAGGCAAGCATCATGTCATATGTCAACCTGCTAAATGAGCCATCATTGATGTTTCCCTCTATGTTGTGGCGCATTTCATTCACAGCCTTCCCACTGCAAAATTCAACTAATTTTATGCAGTAGTCTCCCATTTCAGGTTTCCATCCTCCTTCAAAATCTTCCACCAAAGTCTCTACCGAAGTATCCAATTTCCTAAGTACCAAAAAGGAAAAATAGTTAGCATTTCATGATGACATTTTTTTTGGTAACCATGGCACCGTCGAGAACTTGCCTGTGACTGCACTTATGATTTATTTCAAAACACAATGTCTAATCATTGTTGAAATCAATAATTTACACTGTTAGAGATCTGCCTGTACTAAATGTGAAAATGTGGATATAGGTTCATAAGTAGTATGATTCTGGACCACGGTAATACAAAATGGTAGTAACCAATCTTGGTGACATTTCATGATGATCTACCACAAAACTAGAACATGGAATTAACACTTTATCAAGATATTTCCAATCTCTAGGAAAACAACTACACAACATGGAGAAAGTAAAAGAACAAAATACAACTCCTCTTTCTCAAAAGAAATAACACATTACATAGTTGTCCTGTGATTCTAACAACCTCGTATAAGATTATTACTATGATTAGCAAATAGTATGTAGGAGGGTGTAGGAGTAGAGAGAGATTACTGTGCACATCTATGGATGACGTCCTCCGCAATGGAAGCCACATACTTGAGTTTCATAGCCATAACCTGTGTCGGGGTTTTTCCTTCTAAAGTTCTCTTCTCTTCTCTCTCTCTAACTCTTTCAGTGTGTAAAATAAGGTGAATGCAAAGAGGCACCGAAAATCTAAAGGTTTGATCTAATAGTAATAGAAAAGAGGGTGATTCGTGGACATGTTCATCATTTGCCACGTTGCAATGACCATGCAACGCAAGCATGCAACACTTGGTTCTTCTTCTGCGTCATTATCCATCTTCGTTCTCGTGTAGCGGTGCTACGCAAAAGAGAAGAGATTCATAAGATGATAGAGATAAAGAAAGCTTTTGAACGTTTTTCGTATATCTAGATGGAAAAACAATTAAGGTTTATTTCAAAACAAAACATAAATGATGCAAGCAACTCGAAATTTCAAGAACTTTAATTTTCTTAATTTCAATGATTAATAAGAACTGGATTATTACAATATTTTCTTAAAGCACATGCATCAAAGTTGTTTATGAGGTATTTTAAACTAGTTATGATTTTGTTTTACTGTAAGGACGATAAACATGACAAATTTTATATACGAACAAATTTATTTTATTTTTACAAAAAGAAAAAAAAAACACTACAAGAAATTTGATTTTAAAAACTAATTTACTGATACCTAAAAATGATAAGATAATAAAATTAATCAGTATTTTAATTAAAGACTAATTAAAAATATATCAGTAAGTGACTAAAATATTGAGATCTAAAGTTAGATTCTGATTCAGTCCCTGAATTATTTTGTACCACATCTTCTAGAAATATATTTAAAATTGATAAAAAAATTCTATTTATTTTTAAAATTTAACCTTTAGTAAGTATTTTAATTTTAATTTCCGTTTATAAATAAAATATTCAAATAACTTTGAGGCAATGGTATGTGATCCATTTTTATTTTGAGGACATAATAATATCTTTATTAAATATTTAATTTTAAAAAATAGATCTTTAGATAAAAATTGGTTATATATTAAAAATTTAAAATATATTTAAGCTTCAACAAACTAATTCAATGTAATAAAACTCTGAAAAAAGAATTAAAGACAAAAAAAATAATAAATAAAAAATTTAACAAAATAAATATATACACTAATTTTTTAATTAGTTAGATTCAAAAATTAGTTAGACTTTGAATTTAATCATATGATAAAAATTAACATTTCAAATCTATTCCTAACATTCAAATATATTAAGCATTATTATTTGGGTTAGAAACATAGAAGTACTTTCCAGTCAAATCTAAGGATCTAGATCAAAGAAACGAACATTACAAACAAAATGACAATACCAATCATCAATCAAAAACATAATATTATATATAAATATCACCTTAATGTATAAGAGTTTGAACAAATTACTCTTAATCCCAAAGGGTAGAATTAGTCATTCAAGTTGCCTATTAGAAGTAGGGGGAGTAAGAAAAGAAGATCCTGGATGTTTCTCCTTAACGACTACGTCCTCTAGGTTTTCTAACACCTTTTATTCTCCCAATTGGATTCCAATCCACTCAATGATCTTCAGGGTTGTACCTCAAGCCTCATATTTAACCTAGTTGGGCTTGGGCTAAGTGACTTCTCGCTAGGGCGTTATTGGGCTCGCTTGGGTGAGTTGTCGAAAAAAGGTCCAACGTCACTAGAGTGATCTCGCCTGGGCGAGATTGGACTCGCTTGGACGAGATCCTATGAGAGGTTCTAGCTTGGGCAAGTTTGGACGAGCTTGGGTGAGAGCTGGTGTGTTCTAGCTTCCCCTTTTTAGCTTTGTATATTTCTCCTTTTGCCCTTTCATCTTCATTCTTCTCTAAAATCCTGAAATTAACACAAATTTGGGAATAAATCGTTCTAATTCAAATTATAAACAAAAAATATATAAAAATGTATAAATTCATAAATTAGGGGTTATATTATGGTTATTTTATCAATTAATATCCATAAGTGCCTGTATTTTAATATGAAGTATTACTTAAATCTGGTACTTATCAACTCCACTCAACTTAGAATCTTGCTTGACTTCAAACAAAGTAAATGAATATATTTGAATTTTTACCGACCAGTCCTCGGACTTGGGCATTGACCAAAGTCATGGTGGGGCCCCGAAGGCTGGGTCCACTAGGAGCCTGGCAGGACAGGACAGAGTCTCAGTAAGCTCACGGATAAGGGCAACCGAGGAGGGGGCGGCATCAAGGTAAGGCGTGGAGGCTTCGGGCCTCGGTAACCCAAAAGTAAAGATGGACAGAGGAAGGTGGTTTCCAAGCCACACTCCAGTTATTAGTAAGGGAGAGACCTAGATCACCAAGCGCCCATGCATGGGGTGTGGACGACACGGTGGGGTGTGCCACAATCAAAGAGCCACTGGGAAAGAGACGACTCGTAAGGGTCACGTCCCAGGGGTGATCTGCATGCATG
>Ga0123342_1004871_pt1 | contig 20079 bp, 7 predicted proteins | sample Turbeawhitnodule_FD_89960 | JGI IMG/M metagenome (GOLD analysis project Ga0123342, IMG submission 89960) | Root nodule microbial communities of legume samples collected from Mexico - Turtle bean Mexico white nodule | ecosystem: Host-associated > Plants > Roots > Nodule | place: Mexico: Nepantla... | reverse complement strand
CCAGTGCTCGCCGTGGGAGCAGGACCCTACGGTGGTGTTGTCGTAGAAGATGTACTTTCCGGAGAGGTTGCGCGGGCGGTTGGCCAAGGCGACGTCGTTTTTGGTGAAGCATTCTTGGTACGCTGAGGGTGAGGAAACCACAACCACCAGACGAGAGCCGAACCAGAGAGAAATGATTTTGCCGTACTGCTTGGAGGTTCGTTGAAAGAAGCGGTGAATGGGTTGTTCGAGAAGGTTAAGGTTCCCTATTATGGGCAGTGGAGTGGGCCCCGGTGGCAGATTTCTTACTCTTCTGCTTCCCAGTAGCAACTTCAGACTGAAACCTATGAATACCAGGGAAACCAGAAAGTAACACCCCAGCAACACCAAAGCACACACTTCCATTGCAATGGTGAATGCTTCAGTTGTTGTTATTTGGTAACAGACGGAGTATAGAGAAGTATGTGTGCGTTTGCATGTGCAGTTGAGTGATGAATGAATGAAGAATGTGGCATGCAAAGCAGCTTTATATATAGCAGTCACTCACTCATAGCATGCAGTTTAAAAAACATTAATTCCTCTAATGATGGCATATCAGAAGCAGCCACCATGTTTGTTCTTGAAGTGTTTTTTGTTTTCCTTTTCTTCACAAATGGCTGCTGAGACCTGGAGTGGTTGGTGTATCATCTTCAATGCATTAAGGTAAGAATACTTTGAATTAAAAATAGAAGAGAATTTTGGTATATAATATTATAAAGATTTTGCATGGAAAGGTGAAGGGGAAAGTGTGGGTCAAAGGAAGATGGTGTTCTGCTAAAAAAATCAACGGTGATGGAAGCCATTGTTGAATGGGATAAGCTCCAGTAGTCTACAATACCGATAATATTTATATTATATAATATCAACATTCTAGATTCTTAATATTAGACGAAGAGAAAGTTTCTATATTGTCGTGCTTTCTGTAATAACATATTCTTCTGACTAACTATTGCAGATGGAAATGAAGTAGCCACTCTCTCTACAGTTATCTTTCACCCTGCACATTCCTTATATATCTTTTCGCAATGGATTTTAACTTTTTATTTTGCTACTCTTAATGAACTTTACACAAATATTAGTGTATTTTTATTTTATGATAACATGAGATGAAAATCATCAAAGTATTAGCTTTAATTTAAATTTCCAATTCCTTATAAAACCATAGACTATAAGTTATACTAATATTTAGCTCCGGCAATGTATCTAATAAATTTCCTTTTAAATTTTCTATTACAAAAGACTTTTTTGGGCTGTTGACTGTGGTGGGTGCTCCTCCTCTAACCTGATCGAGATTATATACTTCTTCTCGCTGTGTTGGAATGTGGTTTCATTGGGATAAAAAGTTTTACCTGTTCATCACACTCTGACGATCAAGTCAGTGAGAGCATACGAAACAAAGATAAGTATTCAAGCTAGTATTCAAAATTTGCATCCTTTTATCGAGAGTCTTAACCCCTTTTTATAACTTTTTTTTGTAACCGCTTTCTTTCATGAGAATTTTATCTCTATTGAAAGTATAATAACAAAAACACCACCTGCCAACGGTGCATCACTTTAGGTGCTAACAACAGGAAACTACTATGTTTTACATGGACACCCTTAGTTACGACGTTTATCTTATTTAACAATTTTATCTTTTCAATCAACAACGGTATGAATGTATTTACGTGTCTTAACAACTACATACATTTGTTAGGTTAAAAAACATATTCTGCTAATAAATTTATGTTAATATATAACAAAAATATTATTTTAATTAGTCTCAAACAAGCTTACCAACATAACTGGGTCAAACTTGTGATCCATTATTTGGATCCAATAACCAAACTGACCTACTCACACCTGTGCACCGAGCATTCGAGTACTTTGTCCGGTACAATAACAAATATTTTTTAATATAAAAATTATATTTATAATTAATTTTTAGTAAATAAATATTTTTAAATATAGAAGTTATATCCACTTGTTGATTTGAGATCATCAAGATCAGATCCCAGTTTACATCACTCAACCCAATAATACAGGACTTGGAGTAACTACGAAGAAAGAAGACCATAATGCGCGGTAAGAACAAGATATGGTAAAATACATCTTATAGCCTACTAATAGAGTAATGAGGATGCAGTTAATAATAATGGAGTGCAGGAAGTAAAAGCTGAATTTGAGTTGTGATACCAGAAACTTGAGTCCAGTGCTTGTTGGGTTCAACTTTGGGCTGTTTCTCCCTGCACCATATTATTTCAAACCTACACCACCCAACATAATTATATGAAAATTCTATTTTGTTATTTTGTCCTTAATTATTTAAAATCTAGGTTCATTGAGGCACCATAGAGCAAGACTCTAAAGTTCTAAAATTGCATATTTTTAATGTTTAGATGATCTGAAAGAAAATAAGGATTCGGTAAAAGAAAGTAAAGAGATGGTGTGAAACAAAATAAAAAAAGTAAAAAAATGAAGGAAGAAAAATATTGAAGAAGGTTAACTTGTGTAGTGAGTTGAAACACACTAACCCAAAAGAAGTTTTTAATAATGGTTAAAATAACCTTGCTTTTTACTAACTGTCATTGATAGAGATTTTTTGTAAAATGTAGCATACAGTCTCCATCTAAAATGTCACCAAAAGTATTAACTAATAAAATAAAATAAAAATTAGGATTATATTATTTTTTTAAGAAAATCCATTTTTTATAGTTTAATATTATGTAAATTTTAATCGACATCTTTTATATGTTTTATAAAAGTTAGCAGTATCAAATTTTAGGTGACATGGAAATAATAATATAAAATTTCCATAATTAAATATGTATAAAAATCAATATAAAATAAAAGAATGAAATTATGTAAAGTATATTAAATATAGATTAAAACATGTATAATAATAAAATATTAAAAAGTGATTAATCTTTTTAAACCGTGGAACTACAATTACTTCTAGTATTGTCTATTTATTTCTACTTATTTCTTATAAAGATTAAATAAATCATAGAAAGATTCAAATTGGGATGTACTTGAATCTAAAAAAAAATTAAGATTTTATCCATACACAAAAATCTAACAAAATTCTGACAACATAACACTTTAAAATGCAGACTTTGCAAAAAATAAAGATTATGACGCAATTTTTCAAAAATCTGATACCCTATGTGCAATACTAATATATTCAATTACTATTTTTAAAACATGAAAATTTACAAATCACAACTAACAAAAGCCTTAAATTAAACCTTAATTATATACATAAATTTATATATCTAAAATTTTAATATATAACTAAATAACTTAAGCTCCTAAATTGTAAATAAGAATTGCAATAGATATAATCGAACATAATAAATATAATTTCAATTCTAAAGCCTCATCTAACATAATTTTAACTTCATTCTCGATGACAATTCTAAAGATATATAAAAGAAATTTAAATTCTAATAACACTTCTCAAAATATATAAACAAAACTCACATTCTAAATAACTTAAATTCCAAATAACATTATAAAATATTTAAATACTAACCTAGAAAATGGGGACAAGGTGCAGAAGAGTGGTGTGATAAGAATGAGGAATGCAGCAAAAGAGGGAACAAATTGCAATAGAAAAAAGAAAATATATAATTCTAGACAACTAAATATATAATAAAAAAATTATTAAATAAAAACTAATTTTAAAAACTAAAATAATTAATCATTATATTGATTAAATTAAAAATTATTTTACAAATTAAAAAATTATTAGTATTTAAAATAATTTTTATTATTAATAAAAAATTATAACATAGTTTTTAAATTTGTATCTAATTATTAGCTATCAAGATTTTAGCTACAAACTAAAACTTTGATAATTAATTTAAAAATTATTTTATAACATTTTATTAATAATAAAATCACATTAAATATTAATAATTATTTAGTCTTTAAATTAATATTAATTTAATTAACATAATAATTTATTTTTTATTTTTAAATTTAGTTATTATTTAATGATTTTTTTATAATGATATTATTATATAGAAGTAGTTTATTTTATTAAATGTGTATAAATAAAAGTCCTAGATAGCTTGACTATTTCTTTTATAAAGGCTGAACTACTCTAAATATTTAATATTATTTATAAAAAAATCTAAATAAATATATTTATTTATTTATTATTGTTTCTTATGATCATTGCCAAATGATCTATTATGTGTGAAAATGATAGGATTATTATTGTATATATAGATTCAAACATGAACTCATCCATTAAAATTATGTAACACGACCCAAAAGAAAAAACTTTAATTAATAAATCAGTTCAACTAAACAAGGTTTCAAACTTTTATCTCTATATATATTTATCTTACTCTGTCAACTTTTATCTGCCAACCCTCTTAATTATATATAATATTTATCATATTCAAACTTTGACTAAATTGAATAATATTTTTGTTATGTATAGTTTGAATGACTTGAAAACAAATAAACGAAAATCACACTCCCAAGGTCAGAGACTCTTTGATGTGTTTGATGCTTAATTTGAATCTTCGTTATTAATCAAACCACGTGAGGCAAAAATAGTTGAATATATTCTGAAAGTGCCACTATTTCTTCCCAAAAAAAACTTGTCTAACAAAGATTAATTCAAATTTATATACAAAACTTTGCAAAACTGTACCATCATACTTTGTTCTTGGAGATTTGTTGTTGAGTGAATTATAATGATTTAATTTAAATTCATCGTGAAAGTATAGAGATAGTAGATTTTGATAATTTGGTAAATTACGTCTTGATTAAATGTTGAAAAAATTCTTGAATGTGATTGAATTATGTTATGAATTGTTTGAAGTTTAAACAATAATGAATGTTGGTTGTTTGAATTGAAATTTGAACGAATTTTGTTTAGAATTCTTGAATATGTAGATATATATGTTGATGTATAGGAGTTTAATAAGAGTACAAGTCAAATTCTGAACGATGTGATATCCTTAATAATCTTGTATGTTTTATAAAACTACAAAATTAGGTATTGATTTGGATAAAACCTTAAAAAGTAGCTACTTTTGGAAAAATATTCTTCTTGTATCTTTTGCTTAAACAACATATTTCCACTAAATAAAAAATACAAAAGAAACAATTATCTTTCTATGATCATTTTCTCAAATTTTCACTTATTCTTAAATATATTTTCGTTCAAATAAAAATAATATTAAAATAGATTTCGATCTCGATTTCCTTCCTACTCAAACAAAACAATTATACACTTAAGGAGAAAAGGAAATCGGTGAAGTAGCTAGATTCTTTGATACATGATTCATGAAAAATAAATTAGTGAGAAATGATTATAACATCACTATAAGAAAATCATGAAATAAAAATCAATTTTTATAAACAAAAAATAATAAGTTGCTATAGTAACTAAATTAGAGACTAAAAAAATTTTGGTTTCTAAATTAGTTTCTATTATTGTTAAATGATTTTTAAATTGATATCTAATTAACAACCAAAATTGGTAGCAACAACTTTAGTTACTAATTGGACACCAATTTAGAAATCATTTGACAATAATAGAAACTAATTTGTAAATCAAATTTTTTTAAAAATTGATTTTTATTCGATAATTTTGTTGTAATGAAGGAATAATTGAGTGAATTAAAGTGTTTGTTTTTGTTTTCTAGAGGAATGGCTGCAGAGGTAGGGTGGTAGGTATGGTGAAGTGATAGTGTTGAATGCATTAAGGTGAAGGCTTGAAGGTAGGTCAAAAGCTGGTCAAAATAACATTTATATATGTAATTTAATTGTGGAATGGATTAGCCTCCTCAAATCATGTATCAATATTTTCAAAGCAAAATTAACATTCTAGATTCTCAATAATAATAAATTAATAAATAAATAAAAAGTCTAAGTTGTGGTGCTGTAACACAATCTTCTGGAAAGAAAATATCCCTTTTCTGCACTCATTCTGCAGGATTCACGCTATATTTATATATACATTTGAGTTATTTTAAGTTTTAAACTTCCTTTTCTTAGAAGTATAAATTATTTATATATCATTTTTTTATATATACTTTTCATTTATTTTTTTAATATTTTTTTTTTCATATAGTAGTAAATAATTATTGTCAATAATATGGTAAGTTTTAAAGTTTAACACGAAAACTTTAATAAAAAAAAATAGATTTAAAAAATATGGTAAGTTTCAACGCTATTATATTTCATTATTATAAAAAAATAGATTTAATTTTCTATTCTAATATTGATTCATATTGCATAAGATATATATATCACTACAAAAACAAAAATTGAATTAACTTCTAAATAATACTGTAGTATAAATATGACCAATCTTACTTTAACGCGAGTCAAAGGTTCAATTTTTTTTTTATATGTTCATTAAGCTTCACTCACTACAAAGAATTTAGTCAATTTTAATCGATATTAATTTTTTTATAAATAAACATTAAAAAAATTTATTAAATAAAAATTAATTTTATATACTAAAAATAAATTAAATATTAGTTTACGTACTAAAAATTTATTCATATTTAAATTAATTTTTATTATTAATAAATAGTTTCTAAATTGGTATTTAATTAATTATTTAAAAATTATTTATTAATAATAGAAATTAATTTATATACTATAATTTTTTAATTTCTAAAATAATATCTAATTTAGTCAATATAATAATTATTTTTATTTATCTATAATTAATTTTAATTTAATAATTTTATAATAGTAAAAACATGTGTATTATAGTTGGTTTAGCTGATACTAGTAGAATATGCTTAATATTACACATTGATAAAATCAATTTAGTCAACTCTAAATTAATGATAATTACTTTTAACTTTTTAAATAACTAAAAAATATTTTTATTGATATCAGATTTAAGGTAGGAGATCGTATTTGAAATAAATATTAAAAATAAATTAAGTTAATATTAGCCTAAATATTTTTTTAAATATTTATATTTATTTAAATTAATATAAATAATTAATTAATAAAAATTTATTAACTAATTAATAATTATAAAAATTATTTTATAATATAAAATAGTCAGTAATTAAACTTTAAAACTAATATACTAAATATAATATAAATATTAAATATAATATAGAAACTATTTTAAATATCAATAGTTTTTAATTTATAAAACAATTAGTTAATATAGTAACTAATTACTTTCTTAAAATTAATTATTATTTAATAAATTTTTTACACTGTACTAATATTAGGATTAACAAGTTAACTTCTACCATCATACTAAATAATATAAATAAGCACTTTATCTTACAATTACTTACAATTTCTGTATCTTATCCAATTTTATATGATTTAACAAGTTATTTTGATCTGTTTTAAAAAAATGAAATTAATTTAAATAAAAAATAAAATAAAATATGTATTTTAAGTTAAATCGTAAATTTTACTTTTAGATACAACATACATATATATAAATAAATTATAATATATATATATATATATATATATATGTCTTAGAAAAATAACATTACTTTTACTTTTTAAAATATAATTGTTATTTTATAAGAGAATAGGTACTTATCTCTGAATTCTTAGCTCTTCAATAAGAAGTTAGTCAATTAAAAATATCATATAAAATTTTAATTCTTTTACTGGTCTTTGATTTGACTTCTCTCTTACATCACTATGAGAATGACCCACGAAAGACCAAGACAAAAGTAACATTGAAAACTCAATGACAATAATTTAGAAACACTACTGTTTTCACTAGGTCAAGTTGAGAAAAAAAAGTTAAAAAGTGTACTTATTTAATTAAGGAAAAGATAATAATAAAAAATAATAGAATTACAATTGATTTGATTGATATAATAAAACATATTTTTTCGTATATTAATATATTTTTATTTTTTAAATAAAATTTTAAAAATAATTTGATGTGAAACATAACTTTTAAGAGTATAAGTTAGAGTTAAAATACATTTTAAATTAAAATATTTTTTTATGAAATTTAATAAAAAACTGTATTTTTAAATAATAATAATAAATTAAAATAAATATTTTTACAAATTATTAAAATTGAAGTTAATTATTTTTACTTTATTTATTAATTTAATTATTTATTAGAAAAAGTAATTATTAATAAAATATTAACATATATAATTGATTAAGATTTTAACTTTAATCAATTATATACTTATGTCTTTTTCTATATCATTTTAGGTGTTTTCTTTTTAATCCTTTATCTAATTAAAATACATGTGTTTTTTTTCTGTTTGTAAAAATAAAAACACTCTCTGCACATTCTTAACCTAAAAAAAATCTTTATATAACATAGTTCACACTAAAAAATTTGTTTGTTACTATAATAATTTATTTAAGTAATTTTTTATTATAAGTATTTAGAAGATGTAAAATTTAAATTATAAATAAAAATCAATTTTATTTTATAATATAAAAATATATTTAATTAAAAAATAAATAACATGTAACTATATATCATGCAATATTTCAAGTACTTAATAATTTTCATTGAATAAGAAAGGCATAGTTGAGTTTTGGTAGGTGGTGGATAAGTCCAAGAGTAGCTTGAGTTGATGGCATCACTGTAAGAACAATACACTATTTATGTAACATTTTCAATTCAGATTACATCATTTCAATTAAATAATAACACCAAATTTGACATACAACACTCACATTTTATTTTATTCTGTTAAATAAACCCTAATTTGACTTATACGCAACCATGTGTAACTTTTATTTGATTACTTCAACGACTAAGGATGAGGATAAACACTGTTATAATTTATATGTTAGTTTATTATTAAATATTTTAGAAAAGTAGTATTACAGTGAAGTTTTTATCACGTAATGTATATATTATAGTATTTTTAAAAATACATACAAAAATATTTTAGCATATTTTTTATTTTTTATTTTTAATTATGGCTTACATGAATATTTGAACTAATATATTAATATTCAAAATTATTCTATAACTGTAATTGAAAAAGTTATTGTTGTGCTTTGTCTTTTTCCACATTTTATTACTATTAGAAAATTATTTCTAACTAATTATTAAGTGATGTTCAGTTGTTAAAATATAATATTTTAATTTTTTAAATTAATATAACACATTGTTAGCTAGAGTGTAGGAGAAAAATCCAACTTACGTACTTTAGTATTTAGGGTAACCTATGCTCGATTTTAGATTCCATGCTACAATGATCCTATGGAATTTATTTTTTGGGAGAAAATTCCTATACTAGAAAATGCATTTATTTACTTTCCAAACTTGTGAAGATGCTTTTTGATCAGCAAAAGTACCTTAATTAGTTCTAGGGAATCGTAGGGGAAAATCCACCATTATACACTAAACTGGAATTTCATCAAATTTATCTCTATTTTTCCACCTATAAATATTATAATACATTTGTAATATTTAATTAAATATTTGCATATTCACATTTCATAATATTTTAAAATATATATATTTATCTTACTAAGGATTTTAATAATCATATAAGTTAAAATAATTATCCAAGACAACACAATTTTATCTATCACATGTAAAATCATCTGCTGCTCAGGTGTAAATACACGATCATCATAAATAAATAAGACAAAAGCAACGTAAATAAAATGATAAACTAGTTATTTTTAAAACTTATAATATAAATAGAACTTCAATTAAGAGTCATAATTTCATCAATGCTCATAGATATACGCAAAGAAATCAAGTGTCCATAAAATTTCATAATCAATATTTCTCATGTCCGCCTCCTACTTACTCAAATATTTGACTCTACTTTTGAAAGACTCGTGCATTGACTTAGACACAGAGATTTGCACCTGTCATACTATCTCATTGTGAATCCACACATTTATGCACATAAAAATCTCAATATCTTGAATCATCTCATATGACAATCTGAAAGACCAAAAACATTTTTCACACTCGAGATAGAATCACATGAACCTCCTTCTTCTACTCTCACCACTTGAATAACTTCATCTATATAATTTCATTATATTAGTAGAGTCAAGATACCTCTTTCTAGACATATCACTAGTCAATGCACATCCTAACAATCTCAACACGGTATTTCTTTTCTTGAAAATATTATTTCTCAATTTCAACTTCATAATTCACATATCACATTATACAAAGTCAAATCATTTAAATACTAAAACTTCGAAAGCAAAATAAAATAAAATTACATAGTCACATAAAAACTAAAGGATTTTTAATTAAATATATAATTAAAATTTTCACAAAAATTAATTAAAAATAATAAAAAATAATGAAACAGGTAAGAATTTTTTTTTAGCTTGAGCAAAAATGAACCTTGCTTAAGCGAAAATCAGCCTGAGAGCATCCCAAAATTCACTCCATTTTCGCTTGAGCAATATTCTCTCTAGCTTAGGAGAAAATGGGTCTCGCCTGAGCGAGATTCCTTCTCGTTTGAGCAAAAATAAGTCTGGAACTCATTATTTCAAACTAGCTTGAGCGAGAAAGGTATCACCTAAGCGAAAATACCTTGTCTGAGCTAGATATGCATATTAAAACTACATAAACTATTAAAATTCAATCTTTTCAACAATTTTTTCATACTCAAACATATTAGACCAAAACCAATGATAATTCACTGCTTAAAGTTGAATAGTAATTCTAATAAAGCTAATTTGTCAATCTATAATACCATCTATATATTCAACATCTTTAAATTAAAATCAATAACCAATACTCACAATTTCTTAACTTCAATTATATCATAAAATAATTCAACTCATTTATATCATAATTCAAACACTTTCAATCTCAACCAAAACATATTCAATAACTATATTCACATCACAATCAACATAAAATCTAAAATTTTACAATTTAATCTCAATCTCAAACAACATTCTAATTTTCTAAAAACCAACCTCCCTGCAAGAAAATTTGAGACTGATGATCACGTCACCCCCACACTCAGATCTTGTAACCTAGGGTTGTATTTGAAAATAAAACTAACTTCCTTATCTGAGTTTGAGTAGGTGCTCATTAAGAGATCCAATCCACAAAAATTCAAGGGTAGCTTAACCTGCACCACAAAGTTCTGATAAAAAAATCTAACTATATCATTAGAACTCTGAGCTAACATAGACTAGTCTTGAAGCTAAAAACACCACATGCAAACCCTATACAAAAGATAAATCTAAAAATTTCAAAACTTACTCAAGAAGAAGGATAAAAAAAAGAACTTATTTTGTCTAAAAATTTTATCGGTCAGTTTTGTAGTATTCACTGTTAGGTATCCAATGACGGACTCTGATTATCATTCCGATGACTATGAGGTTCGGAAAGTTAGAAAAATGATGATTATTTTAAAATAAAATCTTAATAACTAAATTTTTTTTTTGTATATTTTTTTACTTTAATAATAAAATATTTAGGTGTAATTTAAAATATAGTTATACTCTGAAACTATTTTCTAAGTACATTGAATGCTAGCTAACCAAGAAACACATCCTACCAAAATTTAGATATCTTCACCTCACAAGTAGACTTGGAGGTAGCTGAAACTCAAAAACAGAAATTATGTACTCATATACATACCAAAGAAACCCACACCAACTTTGATTTAAAATTGATTAGTACATAATTAATATAAAATAAGTATAACTAATATAAAAATGTATTTTGTTTAAGATTTATTAGGGGGCAAGAATATGATTATCAAATGCAACCTTACCTTTATCATCCTCTTATCCTCTTGATGCATCATGAGACAACTTGCAAAATCAAGAAACAAACTTTGCATATAACTTCCTGCCTCATATACAAGGACATTCAAATCATATTCATGAGACCATGCCTTATAAAGGGTACGTGAAAACCAATGTCTTCTTCATTTTGAAAGCATTATGCATGAAGGGTCTTCCAATAGTTTCCATGAGAAAAAAATGAGAAACTTTTAAGAACAATTGTAGAACTACTTGAATGTGTGAGATTTGCATTTGAGATCCCTATGGTGATTGTAGATGGTGGAAAGTTGGTGAAATTGTGAAGTGAGTATTGATTTAGTATATGCAATGATACAAAACCAATTATTTAATTATTTGAGCAAATCCTCCAACAAAAACTTTATTTTAAAAGGGATATTTGATAACAGTTCAAAAACATACCTTCTCACCATTTATGATCTTATCAAAAACCCCATTCAAAGAAAGAACTTGCACAAGATTCCAATCACATTTTGTCTCTCCACGCCACCATATATATATATATATATATATATAATACAAGTCATGGATGAGTGTGGAATTAATATTCATAATTATTATACTGTTAATATAAAATTACAATAATTATTATATTATTATAAAAAAATGTACGTATACTCATACTTAACCAACTGTTATTTTTTAGTTATACATGTCAAACGAAAACAACCTTTAAACAAACAGTCAGAAGCAGCGTCAGCATGCCATTATTTTCTTCTAACCTACAACATTAATTATCCTAATAATAATAATAATAATCAATTATCCTAATAATAACAATTAATGTGTATCCCACATTGTGATTAAAAAAAAGTCTTACCTACCACTTCTACAGTCTTTGAGCAAAAATGTTGAAAAAAACATTGAAAAAAAATATTATCAATCCAAATATAAACGGAAAGTCTTGTATTATTAAAAATAAGAAAGTAAATATATAAAAAAGACCTAAAAATATTTAATATAAATTTTTTGAGTTGAAACATAATGATTGATAATTTGTTTATAATTAAATTTTCCTATCCATTAATCCTCCATAATCAAAGATTAGGTTATTCATTTTCATTTTTATAGTGTTCAATGAAGATGGCTACTCCATTTTCACATTTTTTTTATCTCTGCAACGTGAAGATTGGGTTACACAAGGACAACTACAGTGGAACGTTGATCCTTTCTTCCCTTGGAAAATTCCTATACGCATTTTGACAGAAAAAAAGAAGAAGAAGAAGATAACAGTTGAACGTAAAAAAATGGTTAAATATATATTTTTTCTTGTATTATATTATAATATGAAATTAGTTTTTACTTTGTTTCAAATTTTACATAAAATTATTTCACTTTATCAATTTATTGAAAATATTTATAATAAATATCAATCTGAAATCAAAATAACAATAAATTTATCTGAAATCAAAATAACAATATTATCTTACAGGCAATGAACTAATAATATATATAATTCATGCGTTGAACAGCATGTCTTCTGCACACCAACCATCATCATCGCAGCCACACTTTCATATAGAATGTATATTTAGGACTTTTTTAAAATTTATTTTAATAAAATCATTATTCTGTAAGTTGTTCTTATGATAGAAGAAAATAAACTATTTTCGTATGTACTATTAGTCTTTTTATAGATTATGCTGTGAAATAAATTCAAATATTTTTTTTGATGTTAATAAAATAAGTTAAAGTGAATAGAAAGTTGAAATAAATTGAAAATAAGTTGGTTTATGCATCTTTATATTCGGCTTGATCACCAGGGAAATTCAAGTTTGACAAAAGTAGGTGTGACACAATTTTTAATTCCAAAAAATCATAAACTATATAAATAATATATAGGTGTGATTAATAATTAAGGAGTTCGCAAACATATTTAGTTGAAATTTTTGAATGTAATATTATAAATATTTTAATCACCGAACGGCGTGCCATCTATCAATAATATTTTTTTCCCAACAATTCTATCGTAACAAAATTAATTAATTACTATATTAATTAAATTAAATATTATTTAAATATTGAAAAATTATTAATCCTTAAAATAGTTTTTATTATTAATAAAATTATAAAATAATTTTTAAATTAATATTTAAATTAATTCTTTAAATTTTAGTTATTAATATTTTAAATTTTAAATTAGTTTATAACTTTAATAAAATTAGATATCAATTTAAAATCTATTTTATAATTTTTTATTAATAATAGAAATTACTTTAAATATTAATATTAATATTAATACTTTAAATAATAGAAATTAGTTTATACATTTTTAACTTATAAAATAATCTTTAATTTAATTAAATAGTAATTAATGTTGGAGATCCCACGTCGACTAGATTAGAGTTTTTCATTGTATATAAGTGAGTGCAAACCTCAACCCTATAAGCCGATTTTATGGGGTTGAGTTAGGCTTAAAGTCCATTTCGTAATAATTAATTATTTTGATTTTTTAAATTAATTTTATTTAATAATATTTTTAGTGATAATATCTTACTTTTTAAAATATTTATAGTTTTTTTTTAAGTACTAAGAAGATAAATAAAGAATAAAAAATAGTTGTATACTCATTCAATTCTTTCTGGATTCTACAGAGTCAATTTTTAACAATGATAATAGAAGAGTTTCTTCATTTATTCTAGAACAAAAGTTGTAAGCGGAATGGTTACAAGTATCTGATGGATAAAAAAATAATTAATAATTAAAAAAGTCTAAATATTTTGAATTTTTTTTAAATGGAGCAGTTCAATTTGATTTGAAATTTCAATTTTCAAAACATACCTAAATGTACCTTCAATATATTTAATAATAATAAAAATATAATATAATAATAAATTATATCTTTCAACTATGATATCAATAACATATAAAGTCTCACATTCAACAACGTTATACATTTTACATATAAAATAGTTTTTAATATACTAACTATAAACCTTTAAAATGAAATTTTAATGGCAAGCAATTATAAATACTCTAATAAATAAAGTTAAAATATAAATAGACAATTGTAATAAATTATAAACTTAAGCATTAAAACCTACATTATAACAAAATTATAAAATAGAAACCAATTTTTAGAGACTAAAAAATAATTAGTTATAATAATAACTAAATTAGAGACCATTTTAAAAATTAAAAAAATTGATTTCTAAATTAATTTCTATTATTGTTAAATAATTTCTAAATTGATATCTAATTAGTCACCAAAGTTTTTAACTACAATTATAATGATAAAGAAATAAAATAAATTTGTGAATTCCATATAAAGCTACTACAATATCAAACTTAATAAAATAAACAAGTTAAACAAATAATTAAAGGATATAAATTTCTAATAAAAGAAACGATAAAGTCTCCTACGTTTTTTTTTACAAACCAAATATAACAATAGATTCAAACTTGTGAAATAATTGCTTAAGTATATAATAAACTTAGGTTCAAATTGGGTCTTAATCTTAATACTCAACTCACCAAATCTAAATTTCATTGTAGTATATCAATATTCAACCAATTTTAATAGGAGTCAATGCCATTTTTTGTAGTAGTCGAATAATAATTCAAATAAAAAATATTGCTTATTATATAATATCTTTAACAGAAATTGCCATCCTCTATTAGCTCAAATAACAATATGATGGATTCAGCTTCTTTTTTTCTCTCATTGTAATTATTGATTAAAAAATCAATTATTAATATTCATTTCATATATATATATATATATAATATTAATATTATAACAAATAAATTGCAACCACCTAAATAATTTATCATAAAAATCTCATTTTATACCATAGAAAGTATTTAATACTAAAAACTATTATACAAGTGTACATCATTATTATAATAACTAACACTTCAAATAAATAATCAAATAAAAACTAATTTTAAAGAAAAAAAAAATTATTATATTAACTAAATTAAATATTATTTTAGAGATTATATTTATTTCTTTTTTTAAATTAGTTTATATTATTGTTAAATAGTTTATCAATTGATATCTAATTAGCTACCCAAATTTTAACTACTACCAATTATTTAGATTTTAAATTTAGTAATAAAAATTTTGGGTGCAATTAAATACCAATTTATAAACTATTTAACAATAATAAAAACTAATTTAGAAATATATATTTTTTAATTTCTAAATTAATCTCTAATTTAACTAATATAGTAATTAATTATTTTTTATCTTTAAAATTGATTTTTAATTATTTTCTTTGTAGTGTAATACGAATAAAAAGGAAACTAAAACATGATGTAAAAATAAAATATATTCGCCATATTTAGTATACTAAAGAAAATATTTAATACCAAAAAATCATAAACTATATCCAATATTACACAAGTGAACATCATTATTATAATAATTAATTCGTATGGAAAAAACTAAAACATTATGGGAACAGAAAACATTGTGTTGATATTTAAAATTTCTTATAAAAACAGATCTCACTAATTAAAAGAGACATGACATATTGAAGACATGAACAAATTCATTGAGAGACCAAATTTATTTTTTATTACAGACAATTTGGACGGATAAGCATTGAAACATTGTGCTGATTAAAAAAAAACATTGAAGCATTGAACTTGAATAGGATTTCCGTCAGCTGACTTAGACGGAAAAAAACAGAAGAGACCAGACAATATACCTCTTTCAACACCACCCAAATATTTTTTTTTTGAAAAACTAATAACTACCAAAACTTTATGTGTATTTCTGCCAGATATCCCACATCGACTAGAGATTAGGACAATTCATAGTATATAAGTGAGTGCAAACTTCAACTTCAAAAGTTGGTTTTATGGGGTTGAATTAAGCTTAAAGTTCACTTTGTAATATGGTATCATAGTCATTTTGAGCCTATCCTAGCGAGTATTTGTTGGACATATCCGACCACCCGCTATCGGGTCGTTATCGGACCACTCATAATATGTTATCCCATGCCCATGCACGAGCTGTTGTCACTCTCGACGTGAGGGGATGTGTAATAATTTCTAAAATACTAGAAAAAAATATAAAATAGAATCTACTTAATATAGACGTTTTTAGTGTTAAAAAAAAATAAAAATAATATGTATAAAAATACTTTTTTAGTGTTATATAAATAACAACATTTTTTATACTATGATAAAAATATTTCATCCTATATAAAGTAATATAAACTAATTTTTATGTTATATATATTATATTCAAATTAAAATTGATAGTGAACAAGTATTGTTAAATATGTAAATCATACTTTAAATTTATATATAAAGTAAAAACTTTTGTCATATATAAAATACTTTTAAGTAATAAATAATTATTTAGGAAAACTATTGAATAAATAGAAAGAGATAAATAGTTAATATTAAATATATAGATAAATATAAAGGGTTGCATGGTTTATGTTTATTTTATTTGATAAAAAAAATAGATAAATATAAAGGGGTATTTTTTTCTGCTTATGACATTATACAGATTAATTATTATAAAAAAAATCTTCGAAGATCTTAAAGTATTACATGAAAAGCATAACTAAAAAAAGTAAAAGAGCAATATAAATATCTAATTAAAAAAATATAAAGTTGTATTTTTTTTTATTCACAGAATACATTCCTATAAAATATTCACTCATTTCATCAATTACTAGTTTGAAAAAAAAATATTAATTTGATCACTTTTTAATAGACTGTTACTCCTAACTATGTTTTTTTTTTGGACTCAAATTCAGACTTTTGGTTAAAGAATTTGAATTAGTACTGTGTTGGTCGACATAAAAGTATATTATAACATAGAAATATTATTTGTTTCATATACAAGCATGCGGAACATCACAGCGAAGGTCGAATTATTCTAACATCAAAGTCAAAACTAAGGTCGAATAATAATAATAATAATATACAGGAGTATCAAATTATTAAATTATTGAAGATTTTTTTTATGGAATAATATGTTAAAAATTTATTTAAAGTTGTTATCATGCAAATTATGTTTATAAAGTTTTATAAACTATACAATTATTTAACATTCGGTTCATTTACTAAAATTGATGAGGCACACGTTTTATAAAACAATTTAAAATATCCTCAAGTTGTATAAAACTAATGAGTTTTATTATATTATTATAATTACTTTATTCAAACTACTTACTTAAAAGTAATAGCTGTTGGGGGATTCCACATCGACTAAAGATTAAAGCCTTTTATTGGATATAAGTGGGTGCAAACCTCAACCCTATGAGTCGGTTTTATGGGGTTGAGTTAGGCTTAAAGTCCACTTCGTAATATGGTATCAGAGCCTATCCTAGCGAGTATTTGTTGGACCTATCGTGTCACCCGCTATCGGACAATATATAGTCTCACGCACGAGTTGGCAGTCTCGACGGTCTCGGCGTGAGGGGTGTGTGTTGGAGATCCAACATCGACTAGAGACTAGAGCCTTGATTGATTGATACCTAGTGTGAAATATTTTTATTTTTTTTTAGAAAATTAGTAATGAAACAATAGTTATATATATTTTTACTAGTTTGATATAACCTTGCACAGAATATAAGGAAAATTTTCATGGTTGATTTCGTTGCCCACAATTTTATGCATTGAAAAAAAAAGTCTATATTTGCGGTAGCAGAATTCAACCTTTATATAAAATTAAAATATAGTTGTAATTTCAAAGTGAAATAGTTGAAAAAACACAAAGAATAAAAATAAATATCGTTTGTAAATAATAATATTATAATAATAATATGTACTTTAAAATTTTCAAATTTCCATTGGATCGCAGTCATTTTCTATTGATATCTAATAACTTTTTAGACTGCACGAGTCTCTGACTTTGACTATGCATGATGAGATTTTGTTTACCTTTTTTCTCAGCCATTCGTACTCATAAGATATTTATAGAGTGGTATTTATTTGAAGAGTTATGTTCTGTTTTTTTTTTTCATTAAATTTTCTTCTAAATATAAACTATTTCCCTTTTTTTTAAATTATTCACTAAAAGACACACAATTTATATATTGTTAGAGAACTGAATTAGACTATTGATGTGTTATAAAAATGAACAAGTAAAGTTTCATAAAAAAAATATACGATAAGAGAATCAACATAAGGGTGGTTAAGTGGGAAAATATATTTTATACTTTATGGTAGGCAAATTTATTTTCAGTTGGGATTATATTAATTAAATATTGCTCGACAATTATTCATTACTTGTAATTATTATTATTATTATTATGTCACATATTAAAACTATTTCCCACATTAGTCTCGTTTTGAAGCCGCCATCTTCCTTCAGCTCAAATCACCACTAATGATGATACATGAATCCGAGTTCATGCACATAATTGACTTAACAACTTTACATTTTTTTCAATTATATATAGTTTTTTATTTTTGTCATCATAAAATCTTAGCAGTAAATGAACGTAAAAAAAAAATACAAGAAATAAAAGGTTAAATAGTACAAAATATCCTAATGTGAGGTTTCAACATCACGACAGTGATGTTTTATTTTTTCTGTCCATGCATTTATGATGACAGTGTCTTGTTTCTTTTCTGTTGATGCAGAAAAAGTCTGTGTGTGGAGTTGTGACATGTTAGATTTGGCAATGGAGGACTGGTAGGTGGTGACCACCACGGATCAAACTCAGCTACCTCCTATTTCTTCTTACAGCCATTTTTAAAACATTTTTTAAATAAACTTTAATTATTTGACGAAGGAAAAGTCTTTGTCCTGCGTTAAAATTCAACTCGAAAATGATATTTTCAAGGAACATGTTGCTTAATTCCATGATGACCAAGACAAAGTTTTAGTAAGATACTGTGCTAAAATAGCCTTGTTATGTTATCATGTTTTTGCAAATTTAAAACTCCAGTGTTATGAGTGGGCACTATAAAAGGGGCACTTCCCATGCTTGCTGCATATAGCATCAGCACAAGCAATTACTGGTGCATAGCTCTCTGGTGCAAAAACCAGGAACCATGTCTCTCTTCTTATCTTGCTCGCTCCTTGCCCTAGTCTTAATCATCACTCTCAAATTCCTCTTCCAAAGCAGAAAATTCAGAAACCTTCCACCAGGTCCCAATGCTCTTCCCATTATAGGCAACCTTAACCTCCTCGAACAACCGATCCACCGCTTTTTTCAACGCATGTCCCTGAAATATGGCAAAGTCCTTTCCCTCTGGTTCGGCTCTCGTCTCGTGGTTGTGGTTTCCTCACCCTCGGCGTACCAAGAATGCTTCACCAAAAACGACGTCGCCTTGGCCAACCGCCCGCGCAACCTCTCCGGAAAGTACATCTTCTACGACAACACCACCGTAGGGTCCTGCTCCCACGGCGAGCACTGG
>Ga0123342_1004870_pt1 | contig 20082 bp, 13 predicted proteins | sample Turbeawhitnodule_FD_89960 | JGI IMG/M metagenome (GOLD analysis project Ga0123342, IMG submission 89960) | Root nodule microbial communities of legume samples collected from Mexico - Turtle bean Mexico white nodule | ecosystem: Host-associated > Plants > Roots > Nodule | place: Mexico: Nepantla... | reverse complement strand
GATTTAATCAAATGGTGGATTACAACATATAAACTACCCCAGAACTAAGCTAAACCAGCACAGCAACACCAAGCACAGCAAAGGCTTCAACATCCTTCAAAGGATTTGGATTCTTCAAAGCTTGAACACCACTTGGTTCAACAGTATGCAAAAGAAATACTTAAAAACTTAAAAAGTTTCAGAAAGAAGATTGCAAGGCAATGGGCACTCCTATAAATCAAAAGGAGAAGTTGGTCAAAGAAGATGGATCTCCCAAAGTTGATGAAGCTGAATTCAGAAGCTTGATAGGATGTCTAATGTATTTGACAGCAACCATACCTGACATTCTAAATGCAGTAAGCATTCTATCCAGATTCATGCATTGCCCAAATGAGACTCATATGAGGGTTGCAAAGAGACTCATCAGATACATCAAGGGAACTTTGAACTTTGGAGTTAAGTTCTTGAAGCATAAGGTGTTCAAGTTAAGTGGTTTCTCTGATAGGGATTGGGGAGGTTCAATTGATGACATGAAAATTACATCTGGATCAAAGATGTTTTTATGGAGCTTAAAAGAAGCAAGAAACAGCTCAATCCACTGTTGAGGCAAAATTTGTTATTGTATTGGCTATTGTGAATCAAACTCTCTGGTTAAGGAAGATCCTGACTGATTTAAATCAAGAGCACAAACAAAGCACAAATATTTTTGTTGATAACCAAGCTGCTATTGCAATCTCTAACAATCCAATTTTTCATGGCAAAACTAAGCACTTTAATATCAAGTTAGTTTTTGTAAGAGAAGTGCGGAAGAATGGTGATGTGTGTCATTGTTACTATAAAACTGAAAATCAGCTTGCATATTTGTTTACCAAGCCAATTCCAACTAGCAAGTTTGAATTCTTAAGATAGAAGATTGGAGTTTGCAGTTCAAAATTAATGAGGAAGTGTGAGCGGTGACAATCAGAAAAACAATCAGAATGAAGAATATGAAAAGTTTGAGTTTAAGGGGGAATTTGTTAGCATTAAACTCAAAGTCGTCATCAGTTTTATTTTAGCATTTGAATAGCCAATAATTATTATTTTTAATTCTAATTTTGAATGTCATTTATACTATGATTTAAATGTAATTTATAGTATAGGTTTTATGAGTGAGAATGTAGAATTTGATAAGTTTATTGTATTTAGAGAGATCGTATTCTCTTTTGGAAAGTAGCATTGGAATAAAAGTTATATTCTCTATTCACAAGAATATATTGCTCTACTTTGTTTTCCCTTTATTTTGTTGTCTACCTTTTATTCCTCAACACCAACAATTCCAATAACATGTGTCGTCCTGGACTTATACATAATCATAACCATAACTATTTGGGTATGTAGAAAGAATTCGTACAAGATATAAATTTTGAATTTGAATTAATGTTAGATAATGATCAAGGATAACATCAAGTCTGAAGGGATTAGGATGATAAAAAATTACTTTTTAAATAAAATTTAGTGATTATCCTAAAACTTTGACTATATCATGACGGAATAAGAATGATAAAAAATTACTATTTTAATAAAATTTAGTGATTATCCTTAAACTTTGTCTATTCCAAAAAGATAAACAAGAGAAAGAGATTTATCAAGGAATAACAACCTTTTCCTACCTACCGTAATTTTAGCAAAATACCTACAAATAACTCTTAAAAGATAATAAATATGTTTTACGTAAATTTTTCACAACTTTAATCAACCTGAATCGGTCTATAAAAAGGAACAAGAACAATAAAAAAAGGTCAGAACTTGAATTTATAGAAAGATGAATTTTCTTCTAAAGCATTCTAGTGATAAAAAGGATAATGACATATTAACATTGATGAAATAAAAAATTACTCATTGACATTTTTAAATAATAATATTTTAATAATATTTGTTTTATTTTTTAATTAAAAATTTTAATATATATTGTTATACTATTAAAGTGAGTTGTTAAGTAAATGATAATTTTTTGGAAGAGTGTGAACAAAACTTAAGAGTACAAAAAGTCAACCTGCCACGCGAAAATCCAAAAGTACAGAATAATTTCCGTGAAGTACATCAGTTGATAGGCTGAATTTATTATATATTTCTGAAAAATTATAAATCAGTTTTTTTAATTATTAACAGTCTAAAACCTCTACGCTAACAATATCCAAATTACATTATTATTTAAACTGTTGCATGTCGTAAACAATGTTTTTCTTCCTCTTTTATCTTCCATTTTTTGTCACTCAAACTTTTGGTTATGTTTCCCTCACTTACGCATTCAATTTAGTTTTTCAATTCAATTTTGTTTAAATATATTTAATCAAAACATTCAAAAGTTGTATCAAAATACACTGATGACGAAAAAAAAATTAAAAATAACTAAAATAGTAAAATAAAATTTATTTTAGATACTCATGAAAATTGGTTTGATTTGATTTTAACATAGAAATAACACGAATTCAATCCAATGGGTGGATTTGATGAAACTTATCTCAATCGTAACAATTAACACCCTGTCCATAATAAGAACACGAAGAAGAAGATTAGACATTAGGAGAGTAAAAATGAAAAATCATAAAGAATTTCTTTGTACGAGGAAGAAGAAACAAAACTTTCGTATTTTCTCATTGTAATGGTAGACAATAATACCACGGTGTAACAACATTGATACAATAAACATAAAATGTTAGTCACTATTCGCACGAGGACCTTCAAACTACTTAATTGATACATAATTCTTATCTTTCCATTATCCCCAAGTGAAAAGAAGAAACATATGTACAAGCGTTATGGAACCCCTCCAGAGGGTTCTACTGTTTTTGTGAAAGGCCATGTATATAAAGGAATAAAGCGTAAGGACGCAAGACTCCTAAACGGGCAAGTCAATTAAAAGTCGCATGTTTCTCTTGTTTTTTTCAAATTTGTATCAATTGTGGAATGAGCTTCAAAAGGAAAGACAAATCCTGCTGTGAAAATTGTGGCCTTGTGTTCCCCTGCACCGCCCCACTGCCATCTGTCAAACCCTCTCCTTCCCCACCCTTTGTTGACTTTATCATATCTGCAACTGCCTCGGTTATTTCTTTAACCAAATCCACAATTACCCCATCGATTCCCATTAGATGTTGCATGTAAACTGCCTCAGGAACATTGCTGCAATGTCAAACATAATCATCAGCCAAAATATTACACCTTTTACAATATTTCAACCAATTATTAAAGGAAAGAGAGTACTAAAACTATGCATACTTTAATTTGCCGTAAGAAAGGAGGCAAAGCTTGGACTCCTTTATTTTGGTTACTGTACCAGGATCTCTAAATATCCCTTTAATTTCTGAGACAATTCCTTCCAATCCATTCTCCACAGAGAGCTTCATGGCCTCCTCCAATGAGTTTCTCCTCACATCTTCATAGATTTCACATCCTCCATTTGTCAAGAAGAACACCTGGTTGTTCCCAACAAATTAGCCACTACATTAGATCCAAGGATAAAGAAATATAATAATTGAACCAGGAGCACTTTGCCTCCTCCAAAATTCTTAAAACAACTAAAGAGGCTTAAAGAACTAACAGGGTAGTTGCTTTGCAATTTCCGGATGAGCATTGCTGCATCTGGCTGGAACGTTGAGAAGATAATAGGTCTATCCTTGGCATATTCAAACACAACCTGCTCCACAATTAAAGCCATCAAGTTAAGACAAAAAAAAAACAAGCACCTTAGAAATTGGGAGATCAAAGTCACCCTTTTTAAAATGCAAAATTAAAACAAAATACTTAGTGTTTTACGCTTAAGATTAACCCTCTTTGTGTACCTTTAAGATGGTCTGAAGGACATGGACTAGATAATCTTGCTCATAGACAATGTGGTCATCGAACTTCAACTCAATGTTAAAACCAATAGCGGGTTCCACCTTAACAAAAGCTTCTTGGAGAGTGCATAATGAGTCATCTTGTTCAACATCCCATGGTATTATCTTCCCATCTTTTTTCCTAAGCAAAATTTTTCCCTCATTCCCATGCTCTCTCTGAGGCCCATAAGAAAGAAACTCAGAGAGAGTAAGCTCTGTGATCCTCCTCCCAAACACAGCACCCTGCAACACACATCAAATCCGTCATAACAAACTCGAAAAAAGTCAACCCATTGGAAAAAAAAAAAAAAAAAACTCAAAGCAAAGCGAAAAGAAACTCACATTATCCTCCGAGAAAATGAAATCGTCGTGGAAAATGACAGGGCAATCATCTCTCGTCACCTACAAAACACGCGCATTTTCGCTTTAACTTTTTATTTCGGTCTCTTTTTTTTTACTTCAATTTTTTTAATAAAAAAAATGCAACGCGTCAAACAAACACAAACAAGCAGCCAATCAGGACCGTTTCGAGAGAAGAAAAGGAGCAGACGGTCTTAAAAAGGCCGAGAAAGGCAAGTTATTTACAGAAACGACACCGGGGCAAAATCGGAAAAGGAGAAAACAAGACAAGAAGAGAAAACGGTGCGCGGGTGGAATAATGAATGCAGAAGCATAAAGAGGAATAAAACGGTTACCTGAACGTCAAATTCTACAAAATCAAGAGGGAATGTGGAGGCGGCGTTGAAGGACATGATAGTATTTTCTTTTATGGCTCTCATTCTTCGATCCGAAGATTGCAAAACGTTCATGCCGTTACCCCTGTGTCCGATGACGACGAACTTCGGCAACTTGAAGGCACTCCGACCCATCTCCACCCCTGCATTAACGATCAACAATAATGTTAAAAAAAAAAAATGGGGAACGGAAGAAGGGAAGGGAAGAGAGGATGAGGACCGTTGGGGAAGCGGGAGGAGCAGAGGGCGAGAGAGGCGCTCTCGGGAACGTGGTCAAGGGAAGGTACGTCGGTGACATGGACGGCCTTGAGAGCCATTTGGGTGGAAGGAGTGGGAGAGGGGGAAGGGGAGGTGGTGGTGGTGGGGAGGGTGCAGGATGGTTTATTGTTGGTGGTGGTTGTGGTGGTGGTGAAAATCAAGGCATGCTTTGGTGCGCTATTTATTGCGTCCACCAACGCCAAATTCACCCTCCAACGGATCTCCTTACGAATATTCCTCTCCCATATCATATACCTTGGATATTCCTCTCTCACCTATCATTTTAGACCCCTAAATTTCAACGTACACTTTGTTCTTCTTTTCTTAATCAGTCCTATATCTTCTAAATCACAAATCCATTTTCCCTATTAATTAATCAAATATTTTAGCTTCCATGCTAATTTCGATCTTTTTAATTTTAATTCTTAATCATTTTTAATTTATCAAATTTAATCATTTTCAATCTTGTATGAAATATACCAATATCATATATTTCTCCTAATTTTAATATTTCTCAAAAAGTATAACATTACGTATAATTAAATAAAGTTGCATATAATGAAAAATAATTTAGGAATCAATGTTACATATAAAATATATGCTTATATATTTTTCTATCATGATCTAATACTTTATTTAAATTTTTGTATTCTATTTATAGTTTATTTGTTTCTGTTATTTATTAGAAAATATTATTCAAATCAAAATTTAATAGAAACTTTACATTTAGTTATATATTTTTCAATTAATTTATTAAAGTGTGATCCAAATTTTATAAATTTATTAAATAGTAGAATTTTGAACTTATTTAAAGTATAATATTTTTGGCTTAATAGATATGAATAAATTGACATCTAGATAATATATATCATGATAAAAATATATCTGACAAATACTTATAAATTTAATAAATGGTAGATGTTTGCTATATATTTTTTTATAAATTCTTCTAATAGCAAATATGCAAGTATCAACAAAAAAAATGCAAGTATCAACCAATACTTAGATTAAAATAATATAATTAATAAACATAAAAAAATTAAGTTAAATAAACTCAAAAAATATTTTGTATTGGTTTTCTTTTAAATTACGCATATTTTCTTTTAATAATAGTCTGGAAAATTTCAACCAAAATTTTCATAAAATAAATTTTAAAAACTACATTCAATAATTTAAAAGTTAAAAAATAATTTAATTTATAAAATATTGTTAGAATAATGACTTATAAATATATTGTTATTATTTTATATAACAGAAAAAACATTATCTCATTTATTTACTAAACTTATTCAAATAATGTTAGTTGTGATATCATTTATTTGTATCAACTTTAATTTCTAGAAAACCTATAATAACTATACTATTGAGTTTGTATTTAAAAATGTAATATTGTGACTAATTTTTCATCCTAACACATCCAATAATTTTTTTATTAAACTTTTAAAATATTGAACATTAAATTTTAACATTTTAATATAGTTTTATTACAATTAAAAAAATATTTGACTAAAATAATTTTTTTAATCTTCACGCTCTCGACGTGAATTTGATCTAATTATATTTAAAATCTAATTGTGTTTAAGAATTTAGTATTTATCTATGATATAAATGTACTCGTATAAATTGATAGGGCTTACATAGTACCTTTTACCAACTTGAATAATTGTTTTTGGTCCCTCAGTAGCTCCTCCTTCTCTCTTCTTGTATTCATTTTCTTGGTGCTCTGAATAAAAGTGAGCGAGTGATTAATAAAAGCATACCTTACTCTTGTATAATAATGTTTATTTATAGTGTTAATAATGGATTATTTCGTTTATGGGCTTGTTTATGGACCGTATCTGACACCTGTTTTTAATAAACTGATTTTTCACATGATTAGGAAATTTATAAGATATCATCCAAATTTATAAGATATTACTTGATTTATTGTATATCTTTTTATTCGCTATCTAATATAATCAATTCATTCAATAGTCACATGTCATGGTTCAATAAAAATACATGTTTAAAGATTGAATATTTAAGTAATAATAATAATTTAATATATGCACTCCATTTATTTGTATGATAATCTAATGTTTTATTAGTACTTATTTTTTAGCTATTTGTTAGCACGTTTATTCAAGTAAAAATATAATAAAGTATTTAATGTAATTATATGTTACTAATTTATTGGAGTGAGATATTTTTTTATAAATTCATTAAATAGTAGATTTTTCAAGTAATATTTGGTGGTTAATATTTGTTGGTGTAATATATGAATAATCCGATATTTAGACAAAATATATATATATATCATGTAATAAAAATAGAAAAACCAAGTTCCAAATATTTAATAAAATAGTATATTTAATTATTTTTATTCTTTCCTATAATTATCTGATCTCATCCAATTGTTATTTAATCCTTTGATCTCATATTTATTTAATAATAATTTTTTATAGACATTGGAAAAAAAAATATTTGTATCCTATTAACATTGAATAATTTATAATATTATGTTTTCTTTCTTATGATTTTTATATTTTTTGAAAAAGTATTTAATTAATATTTATGATAAATAAAAGGAGAGATATAGATATATTTGTTAGTTGATGAAAATAGAGATATGAGAAAAAATTTGGTATGCATGAAAATGAAGTTTAAATAATTAGATGATGAGAATAAAAAAGTCCAACTCATTCATAATTTTGACTGCTCTGGATTCGGACTCTGAGCCATAAATTTAAAGGATAAAATTGTAAATTTATATTTATATTTTTTTAGAAAATTATAAATTTATAACAATTATCATATTATTGCTGTCTAATTAAGTAAATAAAATATAAACATAACACCTGTCGGATTCATGAATGATGAAGCGCGTAACACTTAAGAAATAAGTGCTGTGTCATGCGTGACGGTGATTGGTAACAGTAGTGGGAACACCGTCACAGCTGTGGCTTCAAGAAACTGGTGGCGGGTGAGAATTGGCTGGGTGACAGCACGGATATTATATTATGCCTGCTGACCTGTGAGCAGACAAAATACAAATATTTTGGGATTGTCCTAGCATTGCGGAACTGTTTCTTTTACTGTATTTTGGTTTTATGCATGCTATTGATTAATATGGCATTTTATAAGATAATTAATTTATAAGATAATTAATTGGATATGACGTGGTGACACAACAGCATGTAGATAAAGGTAGACAGAGATAGATGGGTGATTACAATTGGATAAGCCAAACGGAATGATCTAAGAATGACTCAGCTGGCTAAAACAAACTAAAATAGTTTTCTTCTAGATTGAAACAAAGTTAAATGTGATTAATTTTATTTTATTTATGGATAAAAGTTAATGTTCACTTTTGTTTTTCTAAGAAAACAAATAAAAGAAATGGAAATTGAGTAAAAATAATTTGAGAAAAAGATAGAGGAAAAATGTTTTAAAAATTATGTAATTTAATTAATTTCACACAAAATAGAAAAATCAATAAAAATATCTCCATACATAAATTGAAATTTTAATAATATATATATACATATATATATATATATATATTAAGAGTAAATATTTTTAATTTCTAAAATATCACCTTGTGTTTTCTAATCTTTACAAAAATATTTGTTAGTTTTAAATATGTGACATTTTCTAACTTTCTTTTCCAATTGTTATTCTGACTATTAGTTTAACGTAAAACTGGAAAATATCAATTTATATAATAAAGACAAAAAATAATTTTTAAATTAAAATAATTATATTTTTCAAGTATAAAATTTAATTTATCATATATCTCATTTAATATAAATGGTATAATTATATATATATATATATATATATATCAACCAATAATTTACTTTTAACATTAAATATTTATTAAAGATAATTATAATTTATTTTCTATATATAAATTTTGAAATTACAATTTTAGATGGTAAAAAACAATTATTTTCTAATATATCACAAGTATATATTTTATCTCTAATGAAAAATAAAACAAACCATGTTTTATATTAGTGTGAATTACTAATTAAAATGCACTAAAATTATGTGTAATACTAATTTTTTTCTCTTTTACAAAAGGTATTTCTTTTTGGACTTAGATGGAGTGGTGTAAGTTGATTACATGCACAACATGTTTGGAGTATTAGAAAGTATCAACTTAACCATGAACACAAATGATCCTTTCTTGAAATGTAAGGATTGTATTTTTATTTTATTTACTTACAAATGAGACAAGACCTATAACTAAATTTGTATTTATATAGTTTTGGAATTCATAATGAGAATGAATGTTTGACAATTTAATAGAGAGAACATATCTTTGCTAGGATTCTTCCCTTCATCTTGCGATCTTATCAAGAATTCACCCATTCTTATAGTGATTATCCTTAGGCTTGTCAAACCTTGTTTGTGGCGTTTCCCTCTCTCCAGGTTTTCATTGTTACTATTTTTAATTGATTCCAATCCATAACCCTAAATTCCTAATTCTACTATTAGTTCTATTTGAAATCATATCATTTGGTATTCAGAAGCAAAGGTTTGAGTGATAATACAATTGTGCATCCTGCTTTTTTTTCCCTCATCACTATTCACGATATTGTTCACGACACTATTCACGGTACTGTTCATATTTTTTTAAAAGAAAAATAAGAATAAGAAGAGGAAGAGGAAGAAGAATAAGAAGGAAGAAGAGGAAGAGGAAAAAAAAATGCAATCATCCAGTGCATACTTTGTGTTTCTTAAAAGTCCTAAGTTTCAAGTGTCTTCTCTACATTTTCTTTTCTATCTACATTCTTGAGTATTGATTGCTTGATTCTTGTAAGAACCTTAAGTTAGAGAACTAGTGGTAAAAGGTGTGTGATCATTAAAAAAAAGCCTTGTTGTGTGAAACACTAGTGTGGAGTGTAAACACATGAGAAAGTGGTGTGAGGCTTGAACTTATTATTATTTTTAATCTGTTTACTTAAGCATGGCAGGGGAAATGCCAAATAGTGGACTTTCACAAATACTTTCACAAATACAAATGCAAGCCTTAACACAACATTTTGAGAGACTAATGAAACAACAAAGTGATGGAATCCATGAGAGGAAGTTGCACCAATGTAGCTAGCTCAAGACCAGTTACCAAATTGAATTTGGAGACAAAACCCCACCCAAGGCCATACAAGCTTCAATGGCTTAGTGAAGATGGAGAGATGACAATGAACAAGCAAGTGGAGGTGAACCTAGGACAATATAATTACAATGTCTTGTGTGATGTGGTTCCAATAGAGGCCATGACAGTTTGACACCAAAGATATCCATGATGGTTTAACTAATAAAATCTCTTTCATGCTCAATAACAAGAATATCATTCTCAAACCCTTATCTCCTAGAGAGGTGTGTGAGTATCAAATGAAATTGAGAGAAAAGAAAGTCCAAGAGAAAAGAGAGATGAGTGAAACACCTAAACAGAGCAAGAGTGAAACACTTAAAAAGAGAGTAACACGTAAGAGAAAAATGAGTGGATTACTGAAAATGAATGAAATGAAGAAATTGTTACTTTCTAACAAACCTCTTTATTTACTTTATTGCAAAAGCAACACTTTGGTTGCTAACCACTCTACCAAATTATTTTTCTTCCTAGTGTTGATTCTCTTTTGCAGGAGTTCAAGGATGTGTTTCCAAATGAAATTCCTAGAGGACTCCCACCTCTAAGGGGATTTGAACACCACATTGACCTTCTTCTAGGAGCATCTTTTCCTAATAGGCCAGCTTATACAAGCAACCCTCAAGAGCAAAGGAGATCCAAACTCAAGTTGAAGAATTGATGAACAAAGGATGGGTACAAGAGAGCATGAGCCCATGTGTTGTTCCAATCATTTTGGTGCTAAAAAAGAATGGTTCTTGCAGGATGTGCACAAATTGTAGAGCACTAAATAACATTACCATCAAGTATAGACACCTTATGCCCAGGTTAGATGATTTATTGGATGAATTGTATGATGCTTTATCTAGAAGACATGTGTTGATTGCTACTCATGAAAAAAAAATTGTTTGGTCTTGAATTTTTAAAAGAAATGTATTCAAATGATTCTAAATTTTCTGAAATCTTTAATGCTTGCACAAAATTTAACACCAATGGATATTTTAATAACAATGGTTATTTGTTTAAGGAGAAAAGATAGTGTGTTCCTAAATGTTCTATTAGGGATCCTTTTAGTAAGAGAAACACACGAGGGAGGGCTAATGGGACACTTTGGGATTCTAAAGACCTTTGACACTTTGCATGACCATTTTTATTGGGCTCACATGAAATGTGATGTGCAGAAGTTTTATGAAAATTGCATTACTTTGAAAAAGGCCAAATCAAAAGACAAACATCATGGTTTGTACACTCCTTTTTCTATTCTTGATAGTCCTTCGATTGATATTTCAATGGACTTTGTATTGGATTTGCCACAGACTCAAGGAGGGAAAGATTATATTTTTGTGGTTGTTGAGAGATTTTTCAAAATGGCTCATTTTATCCCTTGTAAAAAAATGGATGATGCTTGCCATGTAGTTGATTCTTTTTTCAGGGAGGTAGTAAAACTTCATGGACTACCAAGAAGTATTGGGAGTGATAGGGATACAAAATTTCTAAGTCACTTTTGAAGGACATTATGGGGTAAGTTAGGTACCAAGCTTTGATTTTTGACTATTTTTCATCCCCAAACAGATGGACAAACAGAGGTAGTGAATAAAACTTTGGGTACCTTACTTATAACTATTTTGAAACAAAAGTTGAAAGCTTGGGAATTATGTTTACCTCATATCGAGTTTGCTTACAATAGGGTTGTTCATAGCACAACAAATTGTTCTTCATTTGAAATTGTGTATAGATTAAATCCTTTAACTCCATTAGACTTGTTACTTATGCCTAACATTTTATTTTAAAGCATAAAGATGCACAGGCTAAGGCTTACTCTGTGAGAAAGTTACATGAAAAGGTTAAAGCATAAATTGAAAAAAAAAGTTGAAGGTTATTCTAAACAAACTAACAAAGGAATAAAGAAAGTAATCTTTGAGCCTCGAGATTAGGTTTGGGTACACATGAGGAAAGAAAGGTTCCCTAAACAAAGAAAATCCAAGCTCGAACCTAAAGGGTATGGACCTTTCCAAGTGTTAGAAAAAAATTAATGACAATGCCTACAAGATTTATCTTCCAAGTAAGTACAGTGTGAGCAGCACTTTTAGCGTGTTTGATTTGTCTCATTTTACTACAGATGATGAAGCTTTGGGACATAATGACCAAGACACAATTCTCCAAATAAAAAGTATCAACTTAACCACTGGGACAAATGATCCTTTCTTAAAATATATGGATTGTACTTTTATTCTATTTATTTACAAACGAGATAAGACCTATAACTATATTTTTATTTATACACTTTTGGAATTCATAATGAGAATAAATGTTTTGGTAATTTAATAGAGAGAATAATTCTTCCATGCATCTTGCAATGTTATCAAGAATTCACCAATTCTTGTGGTGATCATTCTTAAGCTTATCAAACCTTGTTTGTGGCGCCTCCCTCTCTCCAGATTTTTATTGTTACTGATTTTAATTGATTCCATTATGTAACCCTAAATTCCTAATTCTACTGTTAGTTCTATTTGGAATCATATCACAAGACTTATGATTGTTTCATTTGATAGCCAACACAATTGTATTACCATAATGTTGCACAAGTTGAGATTGTCGACTAATTTGATTATTCTTTATCCTCATCCTATGCCAAACCTAACTTTTATAAGGTGACTATAGAAATTCCAAAAGGGAATTCTCACAGATTCCACATGGATCTCGTTGAGGGGCTTTGAGTAGTGGTGTGTATTGGGTGGGGGTATTGATTGCTTAGGATTGAAAAATTTATATGTAATTGATTATCTTCTTTTAATTAGCATGATATTCGGTTTTTGGGTTGTAATTTGACATCCATGTGAAAACATATAATTTGTTTTTCTATTTATACTTAGTATTTCTATTTATACTTAGTATGATGAATGGACTTTATTTTGGGTATTATATGTCTATTGTGACTTGAAAAATAGTTGATGACCATAAAAAAAATGTTTGAAACCTAAAAAATATATATTTAAATATTATATAAATAATAGTCACGAGTTTAATTTTAGGTGTTACATCTTCTTATGATGTTCTTATTACTCACATTTTGGAGTTTCACGACTTGAACTTTGTTGCAAAAGAATAAACCACCCCAAAATGGTCACATTTGTTAAATGAAAGATGATTGAGAAAACATTAAGTGAATAGAAAAATAATAGTTTGAAAACTCTCTAAAGAACCCTTGATTTGATGGGTTTAGAAATAAATATATATAATAAAGGATAAATTTGTAATTAAATTATATGAAAAAATATTAAAATAATAATATTTGGTTGTATAAAAAATTGAAGTTATCAATGTATCATTATTCATGTGAATAATATTAAAGGTGTTGATAACATGCCAAAAACCCACCAGGATCATCAATAACATCTCGAAGGTGAAAACTCTTTCGAATAAGTATTTGCTCCATTCTAGTGGTCATAGTCAATCCCATACAAGTTAATTCTGGACTATACTCATAATTGACTACTCATAATTAACACATTAGACGATGTTGTTGGTTGAGTTAAAAGTGATGTTGTGACTATATTGACCACTTTGACTTTTTTTCATTTTCTAGGGAGAATTTGTATTTCACATTATTATCTTACACTTCTCAATCTCATTCAATTTCACTTATTTAAAACTAATAAATCAAAGTGTTATACATTTTTTAAACACGAATTCCATGAGCATGTCAATTTGTTTCCAGTGAAATAAATATCTAGATTTCTTCTAACAGTATAGTAAATAAAAATTATATAAATTCTTTGTTAGACTAACAATATTAATTTTTTAATTTAAATAAATTAATTTGCACTATTTAGATTATAGAAGAATTATATGTAGTACAATTTTTATAGCAATCACAATTTGAAAACAATATTTTTTATGTTGATTTTAATGAACACCTGATTGTTATTTTTTAACATGTAAAAATCAAATTTATACACTTTTAATGATTTTCATTATTATTTTTTCAGCTATTATTCAAATACTTACATAAATTTATGAAATTTAACTTTCAAAATTTAAAGAATTTTGAAAAATAACATATTATATCTGAACAAATTTGATTAATTAAAATTTCAAATGTAGAGATTGATGAAAAAAATAAACTACAAATTAATTCAGTTTTAACATTAAATTATATTAATAATAAAGATTCCAAGTGAAATATGAAAAATAAATGGAGAAAAGTGAAACTACTATACATAATATTGGAGCTACACAGTTTGGTCCTAAGTTGATATGATCTAATGATTTTTCTCAATTGCATTTGGATTAATTAATCACATCATATAATATAACGCATCTCTGCCACAATACTCCCTTAAAATTAAGAAAATTTTGCCATAATTTGACCCACATTACCACCCTACCCCTCATATTAATGAATAAACCCATTGGTGAAACTTTGTGCCCAATTTTTCCTTTTGTTTGATGGCTACTATAAATGAGAAATTCAAAGTTGCATTTTTTCTTTTGCAAACGAAAATGAGAGTGAACAAAGGAGAATACATTTCATATTCTTTGTGAATCCAATCATTGTATTTTTAAAATAATGTCAAATAAGTCAATGTATCGAGAATTGTTAAGGTAAAAGTTCAACACCTTAAGATTTTGATTAACCGTTAAAAATAACTAAGTATAAAATATGATCATACATAGTTTGAAAGATGTATCATTTTATTGTGATTGGATCACAATCCGATCACTTAAAGCATGTCTCATCGGCCTACTTAACTCGGGTCCAACAAACAGTGTTCGGCCCAAAGAAGGGCAGGTCCAATGGCCCTAAAAAATGTTGGTTTCTACAGATAACGAATATGTTAATGTTACACGTTAAAATAATAAAAAATAGAAAACAACTTAAGTATTTAAAATATAAACTGAATCGGTTAGAATTATATTCTTTCTTAGCACAAGCTCAATAAAAGTAAATAGTCAGAGACGATACTTTGTATATCAACACCCCTAAAATAAAGAGAATATATTAACAAATTATTATGTGGTTACTAACTCCAGAAGAAGGATTTACGAGTGTTATAAAATGGCTTTATAAGACCCCTAACAAAAGGTAAGCATTATTCCATGCAATACACACTACACTCATATTTTTTAATGCTCTTACTAACTTGATCGTTGGAGTCTTATCAACAAGTGAAGCTCCCCTAATTGTGATCTTCAAGAATCTCAAAGAGGTGGTGTTGAAAGGTTGACCGGAAAACCACCTTCAGGACCTGACCCATATTTGTTGGCGAGAACAAAAGACGATAGTTCTAACAAATCATGTAAGATGCGGTGTTTCATCTCACAGATGATATAACATTGTGTTGTCTTTTGATTAAGTTTGATAAGGTGCACAAATGAAACACGCAGAAGACCTTAGATAGTAAGCGCATAAACTAAGTTATTTTTGCCAGACACAAGGTGGACATGAAAAAAGAATTGAAATAAAGCCTACCATTAAGAAGAAGATAGAGAGAATAGAGATTGCATTATGCCAAAACGTTGTTCAAATCTAGTGCAATTCTCAAAGCTTCAGAAAGGATCTCAGATCTTAGAGCATGAACGTTGCCAAAATACACGGATCCAGAAAAACATAAAAAAAAAAACACCAAGAGTGTTTATCCGGTTAACTAGGAGAGTAAGCTTGCACTTGTATTCGTCGAAAGACATAATCCTTCCTTAGAGAGTAAACATGTGATCAAAACTAGGAGATAAAACTTAAATATTATACCCATCGTCATATGCAATCCTCCTAGCCAATGATTAGTTGATCATTTAAGCACCCAACCTTTAGACCTTAGCCAAAAGTGGTTGTTTGCCAAATAATACTCAAGGAGAGTAGTCATGAGTGGCTAAATGCTCAAAGAATACTCGGTTAATCGAAGAGTGACTTGTGGAAAGAATACTCGTTAAACCAAGAGTACTTGGGAAAGAATACTCATTGAGCTAAGAATGGCTTAGGAAAGAATACTTGTTGAGCCATGAGCAACTTAGGAAAGAATACTCGTTAATCCATGAATGGCTTTGTAAAACATACTCAGTTGAACTAGGAAAGGATTGTGAAAGAATACACATTAAGCCAAAAGTGACTTGAGGAAAAAATATTGAAGGGATTATCCTGGAATGACTACGAGCCCAAAGAATACTCTAGTGTACTTCGAAGTATTAGTTTACCTAGTTGAACTTGGCTTATTGATCAAGAACTAGATGTAGTCTATTATGATATAAGAACTAGTATAAATCACTATGCATATTTTCTCTCCCTTATCTCCTTTACTAATGTGATCTTAAAATTATATCCTTAAACTAGTGCTAGGTTAGATGCATGGACTATGATATGAGCACTTGTTATCTTAAACGTGAAAATACAAACAAGTGATTATATTGAGTTGCAAAAGCTAAGTCTAATGTGGCCCTTCAAACTAAAGAGATTTGTTTTAGAATAAAATTTCAAACATGTCTTTTTGATTAAGTATATAATGAAGTGTTGAAGTCACATAGTATGTATTTCATCAAACGTACCATGTTGAAAACTACTAATGAAAACACACTTCGTTAAGTCACATGTGTTTAACAAATAAGTTTAGTTCAAGCATACATTTGTATATTTTCATTAGACAAAACATTCATCATCTGATATCTTAATGAATTTTTTTATCTAAAGATTTATAGTGAAATTATGTTTGGGAAAATCTAAAAATCATTTAAATAACATTTCATCCTTCTCTTATAGTGATTTTCCCATTTTCTATGGTTGGTAAACAAAGGAACAATTTAAAAGAAGATAAAGCAAGTAATGCAAATAAAAAATGCTAGATGATTTTTAAAAAGAAGTGCAATTGACACTTAGAACCAATTGACACACTCATTGACACACTCCTACACTGTACGTTCCATTACAATGTTTGGCTTTCAAGAGGATTTCCTTGGAGCATTTTACTCATGAAAGTAAGCTATATACAATGCTAGAAGAAACAAAAATGAACTCAAAGGTTCCATGGTACAAACAATTATACTTGTAACATTTTTACAACTAGTACTCAAAATCACATTTGGCGTTGATTTGTGTCTTTGCTTTTCTTCATTTTATCTTCTTCAAGACAACTCTATGTTGTTATGGTTTTTGTTTCTCTTGGTATCTTTTCCCTTTTGGCAACACTTGTAGAGTGTTCTCAATCCTTAGAAGGTGACCAAAGTTCTCATCATACCTCTTCAATACAAGGTACCAATCCCACTTACAAGAATCCAAGAATCAAAGTAAAGAAAGCTCAATTTATAGTTGTTAAACTCAAATGGAATTATCATGACATACATACTCAAAGAACTTAGAACAAGTAGACAATCAAGAAATTAAGGCACAATAAAAAATAGTTGGCATACAAATGCAAATAGAAATAGAGTAGATCCTCGAAACCAAAAAGACTCTCTATTGGATGGTTCTGACAATGTTGATTCCATAATTTACCTAAATTTTTCTAGATCGAATTATTCTCTCAAAAATTTTACCACTAATTATTAACACAAAGTAGGATCCATCCGCAACAAATTTGTGCCAAAACACTCACTGTATCAATTAGAATTAATTCATCTTCCGAGAGCAGTCATGAAGCTTGATTCACCCATTTTCAACACTGACATTTAGGCTTTTGTGATTTATTACTTTTTTTTTTTTACTTTGAATCTAGATGCACCTTTTTACCACATATTTTAAACATGATGAAGTGATCAAATATCAAATTTCATAAAATTTGGATGCGAATTAAACTCTCAATAAATTAATCAATCTAGTGCAATTATATCAAGCATTAGCAGTAACGTTGAAGCCTAGGAATCCAAATGAAATGATACAAACTTCAAGACACAATGGAATGATATGTATTATGAGATTTACTATTGATCTACTAGTAAATCATAAACTCATAAATACAAGTTAAAAGACACACGACAAGTTACACAACACGGTTTTCATAAGTTACACCACACAATTTTTATTAAAGCATTTTATCAAACATGTGGATTACAATTTAGCTAGGCATTTTTACAAACACTTAGTAAACTAGGTTAAATTCTAGAATTGAAGACAATTAAGGAGTAAAATGACTTTATACTTAACATGAACCGATTAAAAACTAAAAAACAATGTGTAAACATCAAAATGCACCAATTAAAACTTGAAGAAAGACTCAAAACAATAAGAATAAAACACAATAGCCAAGAACAACACCTATTTGACTCGATTTTGAAGTTTAATGAAGATTTGCAACATTTGCACCGATTAAAATGTAAAAACAACGAATATAAACAGTGGAAAAACATCAAGACATGAAATTAAACAGTGAAAAACATTAAAAGATACCAATTGATGGAGATCTCCTTGGCTTTATTGACTGCTCTTTGGTGCTAGGCTGATTTGTGTGACTTGAAGCAGCGAAGGGAAGGTAATATGCAAGGGAAATTGTGGTTGGATTATGAGGAATGGAGGAGATTAGCTGCAATGAAAAGGTTAGGTGAGAACTTTGGTCACCTTCTAAGGATTGAGAACACTCTACAAGTGCTGCCAAAGGAGAAAAAATACCAACAAAATCTAAAACCATAACATCAATTGAGTTGTCTTGACGAAGCATAAAATGAAGAAAAGGAAAGGTACAAATCAAGACCAAATGTGATTTTGAGTAATAATTGTAAAAATGTTGCAAGTGTAATTGTTTGTATCACATAAATTTCAAGTTCATTTTGGTTCTTCTAACCTTTTATATAGATTACTTTGATGAGGAAAATGCTCCAAAGGCAATCCTATTGAAAGCCAAACATTGGAATAGAGCATAGTGTAGGAGTGTGTCAATTAGCTCAAGTGTCAATTGCACTTGTACTTAGCAACCATCTAGCATTTTTCATTGCATTACTTGCTATATCTTCTTTTAAATTGTTTCTTTATTTCTTTGTTATTGCTTTATATGTCTCTGTGGTACTAGAACGTTTCTTCTTGACTACATATAGTAGACCTTCTTTTGGTCTAATAGGTTTCATTTTCACTCACACACACTAAGCTAGTCATTAAAAATTGTTTTGGAAATTATTTGAGGAAGCATAAGTAAAAACTATTTAAGGTAAGTTCTGATTAGAAAAGGTTCAATTATTGAGTAGTCTAAGTGATCCACCTTCTTTTCTTGAAAGTGAACTCGGAGACTATCTTACTATTGTATATGTTTCAATAGTTTACCATTGTGTATGTTTAAGTTATATTTTAAATTACTATAAGTTTTATACAAGTTTTTTATGGATTTATGGTAGAGATAGTTGAATTTTTAGGATGTTATATCTACAGTGATCAAAATAAAATAACTAATAAAGAGTTTCCAATATTTAGAAATTCTTCATCTACAAGCTTTTGTAGCAGTATAAACCAATGCATCATAGTTAAGATTTGAAGAGATACTAAAACAAAAAAATAAGAGACTAAAAAGAAAAAATTATAACGTATCATCGAGGGACTCGAATGACACACAAAGTAAATATAATATAATTTTAGTTAAAATATAGTTATTGTCTATAGTTTTATGTAATACCAAATTTCAAAATGATTAAATAAAAAATATTTTAAGAGTATATAGATTGCAAATCAGCAAAACAGATTTTCGGAAAAAGATGTTAAAAAATTATTTCAAAAACAGTTTTTTGTCAATATTAAAGCTTATTTAAGTTGCTTTTTTATTTGAAACAGATGCACCATGGAAAGTGATAATTTTTTATATCAAGATAATTTTAAAATACAAGAAAGTGTGATTTTCGTAAAGAAAACTTTATGATGTTCAAAATAGAGAACAATTTGTAAGTCAAAACATGAATATACGTAAATTGAACACATACAATTATGTTCACAAATAGATCTTATCATATCATGATTCTCACACAAAACATACAATGAAGAAGGAATAGGCATTTACCTTGATCCATGAGTGATCCTAATTGAGCAGTTACTTTATCTCCTTTATCCCAATCTATTTCTTAGCAATTCCGTACTTGTCACACACTTTCGTGATGGTTAACAGTGAGACAACTATTATTTGCAGAGACAGAACCCTATAGCCTTTAGTACCCAATCTCCATCAGATGTAGGTTTTCCATT